>Ga0209006_10002205_pt1 | contig 17750 bp, 15 predicted proteins | sample JacPin_JW_Ref_O2_FD_188567 | JGI IMG/M metagenome (GOLD analysis project Ga0209006, IMG submission 188567) | Forest soil microbial communities from Algoma, Ontario, Canada - Jack Pine, Ontario site 1_JW_Ref_O2 (SPAdes) (version 2) | ecosystem: Environmental > Terrestrial > Soil > Boreal... | reverse complement strand
CGATCCGGTTTGATCCAGTCTGCACTGCGGCGATGGGCGCGCCGGGGATGCTCTGGCCTGCTGAGACACTCGTCCACTCGCTCCACCCGGTGTTCGCATTGCCGGAGACCGCGTAGATTCCGCCTTCGGGATCGGCTAGGAAAAGTGCGATCTGATTTTGACCGATGAGCACAGCGGTGACTGGCGCGCCGGGGGTTGTTTTGCCCTGCGATACGCTTGTCCATTCACTCCAGCCGTTGTTAGCACTGCCGGAAGCCGTGTAAATTTCCCCTTCGGGATCGGCTAGGAAAAGTGCGATCTGATTCTGGCCGATGAGCACAGCAGTGACTGGCGCACCGGGTGTGGTTTGGCCCTGCGATACACTCGTCCACTCACTCCAGCCCTGGGTTGCATTGCCGGATGCGGTGTAGACTCCGCCTCCGGGATCGGCGAGGAAAAGTGCGATCTGGTTCGGCCCGGTAAGTAAGGCAGTCACCGACCCGCCGGGTGTGCTTTGGCCCTCAGATACGCTCGTCCACTCACTCCACCCTTGGGCGGCATTGCCTGAGACGGTGTAGATTCCACCTGCGGGATCTGCCAGGAAAAGTGTGATCTGGGTTGGACCTGTGACCACGGCAGTGATCGGTGCGCCGGGCGTGCTCTGGCCTTGCGATACGCTGGTCCACTCACTCCAGCCGTTCGCGTTGCCGGAGGCGGTATAGATTCCGCCTGCGGGATCGGCCAAGAAAAGCACGATCTGGTTCGGCCCCGTGAGTACGGCGGTGACCCTGGCGCCGGGTTTGCTTTGGCCTTGCGATACGCTGGTCCACGGCGATGGAGGGGGCTGACCAAGCTTCGAGATGATGTTGAGAGTGATTCGATCGATGAGATTCCAACTGTTCTCGTCGTGATTCAGGCCGCTCGCCCAATTGTTGGTAGAAGCGCTGAAAACCATACCGGCCCCACTGGCTGGCGTAAATATTCCCATCGTTCCCACTTCGTAGGTGGGACTTGCCAAATCGTAAACGCTGGCCAGGGTGTAATTGGGGGGCGAGGTCAGCCCATTCGTGCCATTCGCCTGCACGACATCGGTCTCGACGCCCGCGACTGAAAGTTGAGTTCCATCGATTTCATAGTCACCGAATGTTGCGCCATTGGTGAGTCCGGTGCCGGCGAAGACCCAATGGTCTGGCTGCTTCACGGTGAATCGATGATCCGAGTCGTAGAAGAGGCCCCCGTTCTGCCAGCTCGCCCCGGTCAGCGCTGTTTCGGGGCGTTTTACGAGATCGTCGAACCAATGCACGGTCGTTAATGCGTGATCGGCGGTTGTTGACACCGGGTCGAACCCGGCGACTTTGTAGCAGATCGACTGCCGCCCATCCGCGCTGAGGCGGATTTGCCACCAACAGTTGTTTCCGGAGAAGAATGCGACGTTTCCGCCTGACTTTGCGAAGGTCTCAGTATGTGTCCGCATCTCTGCGGACCAGTACTCGTGATGCCCGACGAATAAGACCAGCCGATGTTGGATCAGGCTCGAGGCGTCGAAATGGAGATCACGCGAGGTGCAGACGTCGATCGGAATACCTCTGCGGGCCAACCATTCGATAAACGGAATCTCCCACGCTTGGGGCAGATTGCCGAAGCCGCCATAGAAAGGGCGCTCGAATGACAATTGAAACCCAAAAGGGATTCGAAACGCCGAGGTGCTGGGAAAAGCTCCGGCGAAGTCGGCCGCGGAAAGATTACCGTAGGAATTTCGCATACCCCAATCGTCGTAAGCGCAGTAGGTGGTGTCCGACAGCACGAGGAGGATTTCGGATTGAGCTCCAGAAGGCGCGCGAACCACAAATGGGATGTCGACCGTGTTTTCCGGTGCGCCAGTTATTTGAACGCGAGCGAGATAGAGACCGCTCGGCCACCTGGGCACGACGAACGTGGCGACGGCTGGCCATTGCGCGCCATCGCGGTAACCGGTGCGCCCGATTGAGAATGGTGTTGGATTCGTGGGCAGTCCGTCGATCACTGCCATCTGTTGTTCGGTCTTGTCGGCGCCGAACCATCCCTGTTGATAAATCGTGATCGAGTAGGGACCCGCCTGGCTGCTTACATGAAATGCGATCGACTCTCCGGGAAGCACGCTTCCGGTCGCTATTGGAGCCGCGCCGTTATGCGAGCTTGCCGAGGTGATGTATCCCTCAATGGGTTCGCCTGGCGGCGGAGGGGCTTCGTGGAAATAGAACTCGCCGAGTCCAGCGCTTCGGTCGTAGAGCAAGAGGTCGGCAAACGCGCCGTCCCCGAATCGCCAGTCCGGATCATACGGCGGTGTCGAGCCTGCGGGAGGGCCATCGTTAAACCAATGATCCTCAGGATTTGACATCCAGAAGTTTCCTGAGACGACGAGGTTCGCTGTTGTCCGCAAACCGGATTGCGTCTCGCGGAGAAGCAGACTCGCGATTGCGTTGTCGATGTCTTCGAAGGCGTAGAAGGTCAGAGTTCCGCCGGGGCCGTAGAACGCGAGATCGGAGTTGCCGAGGCCACCGAAATTACCTGTGACCACGGAAGTCGCACCGCGAGGAAGGTTATCGCTGCTGGCGCAGACGGCGAGAACAATGTTCGACGGTGAATTCGGGTCGCCCGGAGTTTGTACGTCGCAGCGGTACATTTCTCCATGTCCAGACGCGGCGTTATAAAAAAAGAGATCGGTGAGCGTGGGCGTTGTGGTGATGTAGAACGGCGTCCAATGAAAATCTGCGGCCAAAACATGAGTAAAGGCCGAGTTCCAAAAACTGGGGAATGTCTGGTAGGGTGCGGTGCCGACTAGCCCTTTGCCATCGGTCTCCCAGATCTCGCCGTAGTTTTCCGAGGCGCTATAAAAGAAAACGCTGCTGTAAGGAGAGGTTGCGACGAAACGGCCCGACACGATGTGGGTCCATGAAGTTCGCCAGCCGGAATATTCGCTGCGAAGTGTGAAGCCGCCTTGTCCATCTGCGTCATAGAAGCGCCCGAACCCGGCAGCCTGATCGTAGAGTAAGAGTCCGGTGAATCCTGATGGCCCGAAGAATCCTGGGGTGACGTGCGTCCAGGTGGCGCGGTCGCCGAGCGGAGAGTAGGAACGCCTGAACGGTGCCTGGATTCGACCTTCACCGTCGGTATCGTAGAGTTCAGCGTAGCCCGTGAATTGTTCGATGAAGAGCAGGCCGCTGTAAGCTGACGACGAAAACCTGCCTGCCACTATGGACATCCAGCTGTTTCGCCAACTTTGGTCAGAGGCAAGGAGGCCGAAGTTGGGCTCGTATACGCCGGGAGGCGGCGCGATCGGTGCGCGCGTTTTTTTGGAGCTTAGGGTGGTAGGGGCCTGGCGTCCGTACATATTCGCCTCCATCAACGATCACGATAATTAGACGGCGCGGCGACGCTGGTTCACTCCCGGGGGACGGAAGCGCTCGATCAGGGCTTAGCTGATGGAGGGAATATTAACACCGATGACGCACATCCGAACACGGGGAGTATTGCGGTGTCAGCAAAGCACAGCCACAGCTGTGCATGCGGCGAGCAGGAGATTCCATGGAAGTTACTTTACTGCACGCCGATTGCACGTTTTATTGCACGTCGGAAACTTTTCCGTTCAGGAACGTGACCTTGATGTCTTTATAAACGTAAATCAGCTTGGCTCCGAGATTGACGATCTTGTCGGGATTGCCGAGCGCGGCTTTTACCTGGTCAGGGGTTTGTCCTTTTTCTATTTGCTGAGGTTCTTGTGGGGACTGCTGTTGCGCTTGAGCTCCGCCTCCGTTGCTTTGGTTGTTGTTTTGCTGGTTGTTGCCATTCCCATTTCCATTTCCGTTTTGAGCGTTGTTCTGATTGCCGCCCTGGTCTTGATTCTGATTCTGGCCGTTTTGTTGGGAATCGTCTCCGTTGTCGATGGCCAGGACCTGACCGATGGTGTCGATGATTTGCGAGACTCCGGTGCTCTGCAGGCTCCCTTTGGCGAATTGGAAAATGACTTCGGATTTATAGAATGACGGCTGCTCCGTGCCGTTGCAGGAATCGCATTCCACGATCTGGAATGCCACTCGGTCTTTGTCCAGACTGACGTCGATTTTTAGCGGATAGACTTTGTCGCCGACCTGTAGGAAGCGAGAAACGGACTTCATCATCGCCGGGCAAAAACCGGTAGGACTGTTGAGATTGCCGTCCTGAAATTTCGCAGCGCACGGAACCATGGTTTGCGGAGGAACGCCCAGCAGTCCGGCCTTCTGGACATTGAGGACGGTGCCAGGATTGAGCACCGTCAGGCCGCCACCACTCACTCCTACTTTGACTAGCTTGTATTGCGCTTTGATTTGCTCCTGCAGCGAAGGCGGAGCGTTGTTCTGTCCCGCATTGTTCTGTCCCGCGTTGTTCTGTCCGTCCAGCGCGGCCGATTGATTGCACAAGACGATGGCGCAGCATGCCATGGTGGCGAAGGCCAGGGCGAGAATTGCAGAGCGTTTGCGATGGGTGGATTCCTCGCATCGCTCGGAATGACGATTCATGAGGCTGAGGTCCTCCGCTACTCTCGGGATGACAATTTTATAAAGCTGCGAAATTTACTTCATTGCACGTCTCTATTGAACGTCCGAAACCTTACCGTTCAGGAACGTGACTTTAATATCTTTGTACACGTAGATCTGCTTGGCTCCGAGGTTGATGATTTTATCGGGCGTTCCGGCTGCGGCTTTTACCTGATCGGGAGTTTGTCCTTTTTCTATCTGGACAGGATCTGGCGGCGGCTGATTCTGCGATTGTCCTCCTCCGTTACCTCCACCACCGTTACCACCGCCTCCGTTATTTCCGCCACCGTTCTGATTGTTTCCCTGGTCATTCCCACCTTGATTGTTGTTATTACCCTGGTCGTTGCCGCTATCGTCTGTCGCCAGCAGGCCAGCAATCGTGTCCTCGATATTCGAGGGGTTGGCCGACGCCAGCGTTCCTTTAGGGAACTGGAAAACCACGTCGGCTTTGAAGAATGTTTTCGGATCGACGTTGTTGCAGGAGTCGCAATCGACTATGCCGATCACAACCTGGTCTTTCGGTAAATTGACAAAAACCTTGGAGGGATAGACTTTTACGTTCGCCTGGAAAAACTGAGTGGTCGGCGCCTGCTTGCCTAATTTTCCTAAGCCGAAGCCGAGGGCCTTTTGCCCCAGGGGATTCGGAGAATGCACGGCTCCATTTTCGTAGTGGGTTGCGAAGATGTTGGTGTCGGTATAGGCCGTGCCGAGGATTCCGCCCTTCTTGACGACGAGGATGGTGCCTTCCTCGACGACGGCGGCGCCGCTCGAGTCGGTTCCCATTTTCACCAGCTTGTATTGCGCGTTGAGCTGCTCTTGCAGCGAGACCTGCGCCTGCAAGGATGGGGTGATTCCGACGATCGTGATCCCGATCAATCCTAGAACCAGAACGGTGATTTCAATTTTCCGACGCATCGCGACCTTCCTCCGTTGGTGAAAAACTCGACATTCGGCGGCCAGCCCCTAAGGGTGGGGATTGATTCGGCGACCCTTGTAATATCTGGATTTCTTTTTTTGTGGAATGAACCGGGAGCGCCGCATGGACGGTGCGACGCTCCCAGCGTTACTGATTGTTCAGTACTCTATTCAGCACTCTATTCAGCACTCTAATTCGACTGCTTCGCTTCCGCTTCTGCTGCGTCAGCGTCTTTCTGCTGCTCTTCCAGGTCCTTGCTCACGTTTGTGTCGGCCTGAGGTGCAGGAACTTCTCCAGCGGTCGTTTTGGTATCGGGAGCAGCCGGCAATCCGTTCTTGCCTTGTTTAGACGCCAGCTCCTTCAGACCGTCATCCATCTGGATTCGCAGTTGATTGTGCATCTCCTGCAGATCGTCAACGGCGACTCCGACCGTGGCGCCGATCGCGCACTCATCTTTTTTGCTGCTCTTGACGACCGCGTCGACCATGTTGTCGTCGTCTGGTTTGTCAGTGGTGCGCGAAATCACGTCACCGCCGGTGAGCGTGCATTCCGTGCCGTCCGATGTGGTCAGATCTTCGTCAGTGGCAACCACGAAGATGCGGATTTTAGGATCGAGCGCGGGTGGCACCTGATCTCCAGTCGCAGCCGGGGCATTCGAGCCTGCCGCTGCTGCGTCTTTTTCCGCCGCAATCTCATTCTTCATTTCTTCTGAAATCGCGTCTTTCACTTCTTTAGACATCTGTGGCGCACCCGCTGCCGGCGCTGCTCCGCCACCCAGCATGTACATGCCGTACCTGGCCTGTAGTTTCGAAGCTACCAGCGGATCCGTTGACCACAACGCGGCGATTTCGTCCCCGGTTGCGTTCTGAATTGCTGGAGGAACGAGCCATCCGTTGTTGTCGCCGTTATCCTGCTGGGCTGCATAAGCAGCCTGCAAGCTTGCCGCAAGCAGGAAGTCGGTCAGCCAAAACGCAGCCGTCGGATACACCGGATACGGGTTGTACCAACCACCGTAGTAGCCGTACCACGGCGCTCCGCCCCAGCCCCATCCATAGGTGACGGGCGCGGGCCACGGATTGTAAGCCCATCCGTAGTAAGCGGGACCATAGTAATAGGCGGGAGCGTAGCCGTAATAATTACGTCCGCCCCATCCATAGCCGCGATAGCCATAGGCGTAGTAGTGCCCGCCACGATAATAGGTTCGCTGATAATAGGATCGTCCGCCGCGGTTGAAGTAGGCGCGCTGGCTGTAGCCACCGTGTCTGCCGTAACCAACAACGGTGCGTCCGTTATGCACGCTACGGACTTGGCGCCCGCCGCGCATTCCGCGATTGATCGTCATTCCGTGAGTCTGGACCTGACGAACCGAGCCATTTTTGCGGAGCTGGGCGCTGCCGCCGTTTTTCATCGAGACATTGCGGGTTCCGGTGGGCTGACGGGGACGATTTCCTGCTCCGCCTGCACCTCGGTTGCCGGCCTGCGCGCCTTTATTGCCTGCGCCGCCTGCTCCAGCACGGTTGCCGTTCTGCGCTCCGCCTCTGTTGTTTCCGGCTGTCTGTCCGCCACGGTTGTTGTTCTGCGTACCGCCTCGGTTGTTGGCGCCATTTGCTTGGCGATTGTTCGAGCCGTTGCCGGCTTGTCCGGGACGGCTTCCGCTCGCTCCACCTGCTCCGGGCCGATTGCCTGCTTGACCTGTGCCAGTTCGGCTCGCTCCGCCTTGTCCGGCTCGGTTAGCTTGCTGCGCGCTTCCACCCGGTCCACGATTCGGTTGTGCTTGCGATCGCGCTCCGCCGCCCGGTCCACGATTAGGCTGCGCCTGACCTCCGCCGCCCGGCCGTCCGCCAGGACTTCCGCCGCCGTGCGGCGCGCTAGGAGCTGGTCGGCTCGGAGCCGAAGGTGCATGCCCACCACCACCACCACCGCCTGAGGATTTTGGAGGTCCACCATTTGTGTACGCACTCGCGAACGCGCTTACCGCGAATATAACCAGCAATACAGACCATTTCGGCAGGACGTTCTTATCTCGAATACTCAAATTCATAGCCACTCCTGTGAGATGTGAAGCTCTTTGCTCATAAAATCCACAGCAGGAAATACGCACAGCTAGACATCTTTGATCCAGCTTTCAATCCCGCTGATGGGCTTCTTCGACGAGAGCTTCTTTGGTCCGAGTGCCATGGGGAAGGGCCGGGCACCGGCCTTCGAAGTTCCGACAATTTCACACCGATTTCAACACCATGTCAATAGACGCAGCCTGAATTTTCATTTCTTATCTGGAACCACTTGATGTTTTCGTCCTGGCTTACACCAGAACTTTCTATTCATTGCGGACTTGCGATCCTTGCGTCTGGTTTGCTTGTTGTATACCTCCTTCCAGCTTGTCTCTCCTTCCTTACTCCCGAACCAAGACTGAGATTGACGGAAAACAGGTCGCACGCCAGACTAAAACGGCATGGTTACAAAGAAAATTCGAGTCGGCATCCTCTTTGGCGGCCGCAGCGGCGAGCACGAGGTCTCGTTACTGTCGGCAGCGTCCGTTTTAAATGCAATTGATAAAGCTAAATATGAAGTGGTCCCCATCGGCATAACGAAAGATGGGCGCTGGCTCACGGCTGAACGTGCCGAACGCTTGCTCAATGGAACCACGATCGAAGCCTCCGGTTCGCCAGCCACCCAACTGCGAGCGGGCGATCCTGAGGCGACTCCGGGAGCAGCCGTCCTGGCGACGGGCGCGTCCGTCGTAGTGCCGCCCGAACCGGTTCGACGAGACGCAAGCAATGCCGGATTGACGCCGTTCCAAACCGATTCCAATGCGGATGCTAATCTCCGCCGAGCGTCCGATCGCGCTATCAACGTCGACGTCATCTTCCCCGTGTTGCACGGAACCTTCGGCGAAGACGGGACCATTCAAGGTCTGCTCGAGTTAGCCGACATCGCCTATGTCGGAGCCGGAGTGCTCGGCTCCGCCGCCGGCATGGACAAAGACATCATGAAGTCCTTGTTCCGCGCCGCGGGGTTGCCCATCGTGCGACACGTCACGGTGCTGCGCAGTCAATTCGACCGCGAGCCTAGAAAGGTGAAGAAGCTGGTCGAAAGCAAGCTGAGGTACCCCGTGTTTGTGAAGCCGGCGAACTTGGGATCATCAGTTGGAATCTCCAAGGCGCACGATGGCAAGGAACTCGGCCCCGCCATCGCCGAGGCTGCTAAGTTTGATCGCAAGATCGTGATCGAAGAAGGCGTGGGCGGGAAGAAGAACAAGGCCCGCGAACTGGAGGTCTCCGTGCTTGGCAACGACGATCCAGTGGCATCGATCGCCGGGGAGATCATCCCCTGCAAAGAATTCTACGACTACGACGCCAAATATCTCAGCGAAGGCTCCGAGGCTGTGATCCCTGCGAAGATCACGAAAGCGGAAATGAAGACCGTGCAAAAGCTGGCGATCCAGGCATTTCAAGCCGTCGATTGCACCGGATTGGCGCGAGTCGATTTCCTGATGGACCCGAAATCCCGCAAGCTCTTCGTCAACGAGATCAATACTATGCCGGGCTTCACCGCTATCAGCATGTATCCCAAGATGTGGACCGCGTCAGGACTTCCCTATCCCGAGTTGATCGATCGACTGATTCAACTCGGGATCGAACGTCACGAAGATAGGAAGCGGAACCGGTACAGCCGCTAAGGGAGTGTGGGGCTGAGATTCACGAAAGCTTCCGGTGGACTAGGGCCTCTTAATAAGCGGCGACCGTTTCTAGAAGTGTAAACCCCTCACGTGCGGCTTCTTCACGTTGTCGTATTCGTAGCGCGAAGAGATGACCACCGTGCCTCCCTCGCTATCCGTATCCTGGCGCAGCAGTAAACCCTTCGTCCTCGAAATCCAAATCTGCAAATCGACCTTACCTTTTTCGGTTTCGGAATGGGACCGGTAAAATACCGTCGTTTGCCCATCCAACGGCGCATCTTTAGGCCCATAGCACGTGTCTTTGGATTTGGAGTTGGAATCGGCGCCATGTTTATTCTGCTCGGTAATCTGCTCGGCACTCTTGATCGAACTGGACTGCGTCCACTTCCCATTCATCTTTATATAAATGGATCCGTCGGCGTAAATGCTCTCGGAGTAGAAAGTTTGGTCGCCGATCGTCGCCGTGGTGTAAACGTGGCTCGGTGTCTTACGTATCTTGCTGAAGGCGTCCGCGACCGCTTTCTCCATTACTTTGCAATCGTCCTGAGCCAACAAAGGGGATCCGCCCGCCAGCACATACAAAGTGCAGCCAACTAGCATTACGAAACAGAGAAATTTGTGCCGCACGGTTTGCATGGATGCCTAATTGTAAATCCGTTTCCGGTGGTCGCCGTGTACCGCGGCCAAGCCAACCGATAGACAGCGGGTAGATTTCTCAGCCTCCTCCGCGTCCCGACAGTGAAGAATCGCCTCTTGACAGACCAAGTGGTCGGTTGTAGTCTAGTGCTCAAGTTTGCTCTTCATTGAGCAAGCTGGAATTTCATGCAGAGTGGCTGAGGGACGAGCCCTAGGACGCCACGGCAACCGGATCCGGATCATATATCTTGATCGCAGGTGCCAACTCTCGCCCGGTAACGGGGACCATGAGATTCGGGTACGCGAAAATTTGATTCGCATTTCCCGAGCCTCTTTTCCCATTTTTTGGAAAAGGGGATTTCTATTTTCTGGGGTATTTTTACCCGGCTCGTCCCGCAGTCACAGAAGGAAATGGCACCATGGGGACGAGCACGTACGAACTCCGCTGCCGCGAATGCGGCAAGACTTTTGGCAACCAGCCTCGCACCATCTGCGAAGACTGTTTCTCTCCTCTAGAAGTCACCTACGATTACGATTCGATCCGATCGCAAATTTCGCGCGACGTGTTAGCCTCGCGTGCGCCCAACATGTGGCGTTACCGCGAGTTGTTGCCGCTGCCGGCGGGGTATCAGCCCTCCCTCCCAGTTGGATTTACCCCGCTGGTCAGCGTGCCGCGCCTCGGTGAAAAGATTGGATCGCGACGTCTGCTGGTTAAAAACGACGCCGTCTGTTTGCCCACGCTGAGCTTCAAAGACCGAGTCGTCGCCGTCGCCCTGGCCAACGCCCGCAGTTTCGGATTCGACACCGTTGCCTGCTCATCGACCGGCAACCTGGCAAACTCGGTAGCCGCGCAAGCGGCGCGTGAAGGCTTCAAGGCCTGGATCTTCATTCCCTCCGACCTCGAGCCCGCCAAAATTCTCGGCACCCAAGTCTTCGGAGCGGAACTGGTCCGTATCAATGGCAGCTACGATCACGTCAACCGCCTGTGCTCGCAGATCGCCGACGAACATCGTTGGGGATTCGTGAACGTCAATCTTCGTCCCTATTACGCGGAGGGCTCGAAGACTGTGGGCTACGAAATCGCCGAGCAACTGGGCTGGCGCTTGCCCGACAACATCGTTGTTCCCATGGCCGGTGGTTCGCTGATTACGAAAATCAAGAAGGCGTTCGACGAACTGATTCTGCTCGGTCTGGTTGATCCGAAGCCGGTAAAGTTTTTCGGTGCGCAGGCCACCGGATGCTCCCCAATCTCGACCGCGGTCAAGCAATACAGCAGCGAGATCGAACCACAGCGGCCCAAGACGATTGCCCGTTCGCTGGCCATCGGCAATCCCGCAGACGGACACTATGCCTTGAAAGCCATCACCAAAAGCGGTGGATGGTCGGAAGATGTTTCCGATCCCGAAGTGGTTGCAGGCATTCAATTGCTCGCCGAGACCGAAGGCATCTTTACCGAAACCGCTGGCGGCGTAACCGTCGGAACCACGCGCAAATTAATTCAGCAAGATCGGATTCTGCCCGACGAAACAACCGTCCTGTGCATCACCGGCAACGGGCTGAAGACGACCGACGTGCTGGCCGACAAATATCAAGCCGAGACCGCGATCGCGCCGAAGCTAGCCGAGTTCGAAGCGTACCTGGCAACGAAGGCGGTGAGTTTGCCTGGCACGACGGCGGAAGTTGTAGCCGTAGGGCGCTAGAAAACGTGTCACTAGCTGTTAGTAGTTGGCAAGCCACGCTCCCCAGGAGGATTTATGAGTATCAAAGTTCAAATTCCCACCGCGTTGCGCCGCCTCACCAGCGGGACTCCGAGCATCGTTTGCTCGGCGGCAAACCTGAACGAGCTCTTCTCCGAACTCGATCAGCAATTCCCTGACCTGAAACCTCATCTCCGCGACGAGGCCGGAGAAACACGCCGCTTTCTCAATATCTATGTGAACGAAGAAGACATCCGCTTCCTCGGGGGAGCAGCCTATTCGTTTCAGGATGGCGACGAGGTGCTACTGGTTCCTTCGATCGCCGGCGGATCGCGATAAAGTTTCAACCACGATTCACGCACGAAATTGCGGCCACTATACGTGCTGGCTGATCCCGAGCACGTTCCCGTCGGGGTCTTTGAACCAGGCGACCTTGTCACCGTTCGGCGCCGTCCATATCCCTCGCTCGTCCTTGACGAACGGATACTTTTCGAAAGTGACGCCACGTTTTGTGAGCCAGTCGACCACCGCGTCGATATCCGAAACTTCCCACCCGAGGACGGTGTAGTGCACCGGGTTAAACTCAGCACCCTTGGCAATCCGGATCTTGCTTTCCCCCGCCTTCATCACGAGAGCAAATGCGTCGTCGCTGAGAAACTCGAAGCCCAATTTGCCCTCATAAAAAGCGCGGGCCTTTAGTGAGTCTTTGGTAGGAACAAAGCCGACCATTCTGCTGGAAGCCAACATTTCAAACTCCTCAATATTTTTCGCTGATATCTTGTGTGATTTTTTAATCGGGAACGATCAACAATGCCCAACCATAGCACTTGCCCCGGCCGTTTTCCCGCGCTATCGTGACAATAAATGTCGCAAAAGTGCCACAGTATCCTTCTAGATAAACGCGGCAAGCCGACTGCGGAAGTGGCGAGCTTAGCCTACGAATTCAAGCACGGACACTCCATCCCCGAGCACTCCCACCCCGAAGATCAGCTGGTCTTCGCATCGAGTGGAGTCATGACCGTGCACACCCGACAAGGTGTCTGGGTGGTACCCTCGCTGCGCGCCGTGTGGATTCCCGCCGGAACGCCGCACTCGATTACCATGTCCGGCGCAGTCTCCATGAGAACGCTCTACTTTGTCCCCGATCTAGTCTGCGACCTTCCCGCAAAATGTTTCGTCATGAATGTTTCCCCACTATTGAGGGAACTATTAGTGCACGCATGCGCCTTTCCGACATTGAAGAAACGGTTGCCCCCGCACCGGCGCATCATCGACATGATCGTGGATCAACTGGCCGCCGCCAGTTCCATTCCTCTTCAACTACCTCAACCCTCGGATCGACGCGCGATGCGCATTGCCAAGGCAATGCTGGAGAATCCTGCCCAGTCGACAACTTTGGAGACGTTTTGCAACTCGTGCGGAGCGAGCAAGAGAACTGTGCAGCGTCTTTTCGTTGCTGAGACCAGGATGACTTTCGCCAAATGGCGTCAGCAACTGCGTCTGCTTCATGCCCTACGGTTGCTGGCATCCGGAGAACAAGTCATGGTTGCCGCTATGGATGCGGGCTACGACAGTACCAGTGCATTCATCGCCATGTTCAAGAAACAACTGGGCACAACTCCAAGCCGCTACTTCACAATTGAGCGCGCGGCCGGACAACTGGAGAATAAGAGTCGCTCGCGATCGGCCGTTTTCCCGTCTCACGGATGAACCTCAGACTCTTGCTTCGCCATGACAACCGACGTACAATCTAACTAACCGGTTAATTATATGGCAACTCGTGTGACAAAACGCCGTCCTGTAAGCCCCCGACGGGGCGCCGCGCGGCCCACCCGCCGACTGGGGACGCGCGGTCAGCCGGAAGAAAGCCGCGCGGCTATTTTGAAAGCCGCGGTTGGAGAGTTTGCTGAACACGGCATCGCCGGCGCCCGAACCGACGCCATCGCCCGCGCCGCCCGGGTCAACAAAGCTCTGCTCTACTATTATTTCAAAGACAAAGACGCCCTGTACGAAGCCGTGTTGGACCATGTCTTCAGCGGCCTACGAGAGCGGGTCACGCCGGTACTCGACAGCAAACTGCCTCCCCGCGAAAAAATCTTGCAATATTTAGGAACGTACTTCGACTACATAGCTGCCAATCCCAGATTTCCTCGCGTGGTGCAGGGCGAGTGGTTGCGTTCGCGAGTTGGGGCCGCGCGGATGCAAAGGATTGCGAAGAGTTATTTTCGCCCGATCTTTGAAAAACTGGCAGGCGTATTACGTGAGGGAATTGCAGCAGGAGAATTTCGGGCAGTGAATCCGTTGGATTTTATGCCCTCCATCGCCGCCCTAATTGTGTCCTATTTCACGGCCGCGCCGCTGATGAAAACTTTAATGAAACTCGATCCGCTGTCCACCGAACGGATTCGGGAACGGCGGGCATTTGTGCTGGATTTTATTTCGGCGGCGCTCTTCACCTGACAGCCGCCGGTTGAACTGATATGCGCTTACATGCGGAGAGATTGCAATGAATGCTCGTAATAAATTTTTGATCGTGCTTGGCGTCATCCTGGTGATTTCCTCGGCATATTACTTTTTCTCGACGCCAGGGGGCAACGACACAGTGCTGATCGGCACGGTCGACGCAAACCAGATCGTCGTCAGCCCGCAGATTCAAGGGCGAATTCTCAAACTGCTGGTCGAAGAAGGAACCCAGGTCAAGCAGGGAGATTTGCTTGCCTTGATGGATCCATCTGAGCTCGAAGCGGAAGAGCGCGCCGCTACAGCGACCATCGCGAGCATGCGCTCGCAGGTGAGCGCCAACCAGTCCACCAGCAAGTCGATGTCAGGATCGACATCCAGCGACGTCTCGAACACCCAGGCGAAACTGCAATCGACGCGCGCGCAGCTGGCGCAATCGGAAGCGATGTTGACCCGAGTTGAAAGCGATAGCCGCCGGACCATCGGATTAGCCGAAGCCGGAGTCGCGTCGGACCAAGATCGTGTGCAAGCCGAAATGAATCTGAAGGCGCAGCAAGCGAGCGTGCAGTCTCTAAAAGATCAGGTCACGGCTGCGCAGGCAGATTTGAATTCCGCGGTGGCGCGCACGAATCAGGCAACCGCCGCGCAGAGCACCGTGGCGTCTACGAAAGCGCAAGTCGACAACGCGGTAGCGCAATTGAAAGAAGCCGAAGTTCGCCTCGGCTACACCAAAATTTATTCCCCCGTAACCGGTACGGTGCTGGTACGCGCGGCGCGCGAAGGCGAAGTGGTGAACTCGGGGCAAGCAATCGTGACGGTTGTCGATTTCACGGACACCTGGGCCTTCGCCGCGATTCCTGAAACCGAAGCCGATCACATCGGCATTGGCGACACACTCCGCGTTCGCCTCCCCGGCGGCACGGTGGTCCCGGGAAAGGTTTTCTACAAAGCCGCCGAGGCTGACTTCGCCACCCAGCGCGACGTAAGCCGCCGCAAAAGAGATATACGCACCATCGCCTTAAAAGTCCGGCTCGACAATCCCAAGGGTGCGTACGTTCCAGGAATGACGGCGGAAGTGCTGGTCAGTCCAGACCAGGTCAAAGGAACCACAGCGAATTCCAATCCCAAGAGCGCGGAAGCAGCGGGCCGGCAATGAATACCGATGTCAACAAGACGAATGGGTCTCCAGCTTCTAGCTCTCCGGCTTCCATCGCCGAATTGAGCGGACGCGGCGAAGTCGCTCCTGACGCTCCGAATGCAATCGATGTAAATCACATCGTCAAGCGCTACGGCGATTTCACTGCGGTCGACGATATTTCCTTTTCTGTCAAAGAAGGGGAGATTTTCGGCTTGCTCGGGCCAAACGGAGCGGGGAAATCCACTCTGATCCGCATGATGACCACGCTCATTCCGATCACAGCAGGCAGCGTAAAGGTGGAAGGACACGATGTGGCAACCGACCCTGACTCTGTGCGCCGGACGATCGGGGTTATCCCACAGGCGTTAACCAGTGACCTCGACTTGACGGTCGAAGAAAATCTGAACATCTACGCCAAACTCTACGACGTTCCCGCGAAGCGCCGCAAAGATGCGATCGCCGAATTACTCGAGACCGTCGATCTCACTAAGTGGCGCGGGGCGCAGACCAAAACTCTATCCGGCGGAATGCGGCGCAGGCTTGAAATCGCCCGTGGCCTCGTCCACAGTCCAAAGATTTTTTTCCTGGATGAACCAACCACCGGGCTTGATCCGGTATCGCGCGTGGCCGTGTGGGAAATGTTGACCAACATCAAATCTAAACGCAAGTTGACAGTCCTAATCACCACTCACTACATGGATGAAGCCGACCGGCTCTGCAATCGAATCGCAATCGTCGATCATGGAAAACTGGTGGCGCTCGATACGCCCGAAGCGTTGAAAACCAGCGTGCCCGGTTCCAATGTGATCGAAGCCCACTTCGATCACCCCCCGGCGGACTGGGAAGAGCGCTTGAGAGGATTACCAGGAGTGACATCCGTACAGAACGAAAGCGCTGGCATGTTCCGCGTACTCACGTCGAACGGTTCCGGCACAACGACGGACTTGGTGGAGATGGCAGTCGTCGCAAAAGTCCCGCTGAAGACGCTCACCGTGCAGAACACAACTCTCGATGACGTGTTCGTCCACTACACCGGACGGCAATTGCGCGATGAACTGGTGAAAGCGCACGCCTTCACCATGCCGCAACGGCCGGGGTTGCAGCCATGAACCGGATGATGGCAATTATCGAGCGCGAAATGCGCAAGTTCTTCCGCTCGCCGGCGCTCATGATGGCGTCGATGGTCATGCCGCTCGTCCAACTCATCGTGCTCGGCAATGCCTTCGGAGGAAAAATCCGCGACGCGAAGATGGGCATTGTCGACGAAGATCATGGCACGCAAGCAGTCCGCATTCGAGAAGCCTTCGACGCCGTGCGGTCGAATATGCGTACCTTCGTTACCGTCCCCTACGACAATGAAGTGCAGGCCCGCGAAGACGTGCGCAACGGAAAGATTCAGGGAGCGGTGATTATCCCGGCGCAGTATTCGAAGCTGGTCTACGAAAAGAATCATCCGCGCATCGCGCTGATCGTCGACAACAGCGACAACTTCATGAGCGCAACTCTCACTGACGAAATGACTGCGCTCACCAATGCGCTGAACGAGCCTGACGTCTCGCCGCGTTTGTTGCAGCAAACGGCACTTGAGGTAGTGGAGCTCTATCCGTATATCGAATACATGAAATATCTGCTGCCTGGCTCCATCACGCTGGCCATGTTCGTGTCGGTGATGATCGGCGGCGGCATGTTGTATATCGACGACAAGGCTCGCGGCGTTCATGAAGGCTACCTGGTAACTCCGATCACCAAGTCGGAACTTGTGTTTGGCCTCAATGGAGCGGGAGCGATCAAAGCCGTTATGACGGGAGTGGTCATTACGCTGGTCGGATCATTATTGGCTGGAGTAGGAACAATCTTTAATCTAAGCACCATGCTCGGCCTGCTGATCATGATTGCCTTGACGTCAGTCGCATTCAACACCATGATGTTCCTGTTGATGGTGCGCATCGAAGATCCTTTGGTTCCGCGCGCTATGTTCGGCATTCTGAATACGCTGTTATTTTTCCCGAGCGGATCAATCTATCCAGTGGAAGCATTCCCGACGTGGCTTCGCGCGATCGCGAAAGTCGATCCCTTTACATACGCAGTTCACGGATTCAAATCGCTGTTACTGAAAGAGACGGGTCTGGCGGCGATTGTTCCCGACATGATCTACTTGTCGATCTTCGCGATCGTAACTTTGGCGTTGGCGGTCCCATTGTTCAAGCGCACTCTGTAAACTTCGAGCGCCAAAACACCCGAGGATGCCCATCCAAAAGCGGGTTTCTTCGCACCCTTCTTAATCCGAAAAATCGTGAGCCACCTCTCCAAGCACAGCGCCAGCCTGCAGATCGTGAAACGCAAGGGTAAGTGAGACCGGCCTGCTATCGGCGCCAGACAGGCGAAAAACAAGATTCGTAACATGAGACTGCGACTTCGTCCGGGCAGCGAACCGAAGCCAAAGATGCAAATGCACGTGCCAGCGGATGTTCCGGATCACGGGCTAATGGAAAGGTTGAGGACATGTAAGACTTGTTGCAACAACCCTGCCAGCCCGGCATTAATTGCCTTAGATCGCTCTCATGCGGGATACAGATGAAGACGTCCCAGTGCTCGGCGCTGAGGTTACCGTGAAGCTGTTCGTCGTACCAGCGAGCATGATGTGCTCCGGACCGATCACCGACCCGCCGCCGGAAAGAATCATCGCGCGCTC
>Ga0209006_10002204_pt1 | contig 17754 bp, 15 predicted proteins | sample JacPin_JW_Ref_O2_FD_188567 | JGI IMG/M metagenome (GOLD analysis project Ga0209006, IMG submission 188567) | Forest soil microbial communities from Algoma, Ontario, Canada - Jack Pine, Ontario site 1_JW_Ref_O2 (SPAdes) (version 2) | ecosystem: Environmental > Terrestrial > Soil > Boreal... | reverse complement strand
GACTTCGCAGCTTTGATCGTTCCATGCCCGAGGAAATCAATCGCATCCTCACCGACGCCCTTGCCGATTTTCTCTTCGTCACCGAAGAGGACGCCATAGAGCATCTCCTCAAAGAAGGCCGTCCCCGCGAGTCCATTTATCTGGTCGGTAATGTGATGATCGATTCTCTCCGCCACTTTCTTCCCATCGCCCAAAAATCCCGAATCGGCGAGGATCTCAACCTGAAAAACGCCGCCAACTGGCAACGCTTCGGCGTCCTCACCCTTCATCGACCTTCTAACGTCGATTCCACCGTTAAACTAGCCGAGCTCCTCGGCGCCATCGACGCGATCGCCGCCCAAATTCCCGTAATCTTTCCGGTTCATCCCCGCACCAAGCAACGCCTAACAGAAGCCGGCATCAAAACGCATCCCCAACTCAAGCTGATCGCCCCGGTAGGCTATCTCGATTTTCTCTGCCTGCTCAGCAAGTCCACTCTGGTCCTCACCGATTCCGGCGGCATTCAAGAAGAAACCACCGCCCTGGGTGTTCCCTGTCTAACCCTGCGCGAAAACACCGAGCGCCCCATTACAATATCCGAAGGCACAAACGTGCTCATTGGCACGGATCCCGCCAAAATTCTCGCCGCCGCCCAGCAGATTCTTGCCGGAAAAGGCAAGCCCGGGCGCATTCCACCGTTCTGGGACGGCCACGCCGCCGAACGCATTGTCGAGGTTTTGCTGCGAAAATCACCCCTGGGACCCCACCGAAAGGGCACCCTACCTGTTACGTAACAATTCGAGAACAGCCCCTTCCAAGAGACTTGCCCCTTGGGAGAGATTTCACTACGCTGACACATAGTGGCTACCAAGCGAACAAGTTCAAAGATGACGGTTTGCATCCTCTCGCCGCATCCCCTGGTGCTGAGCGAGTTCGAGCGCGTCTTGTCGAAGGCGCACGTCAAAGTCGTCGTCAAGCAGCTCGAATCCACCCTCGCACCAGACATGCGCAATTTCGAGCCGCCCGTTGCGCAAGTCTACGTCATCGATGGCCACGCGGCCCGCCCTGCCACTGGCGCACTTCTGGCCAATCTAATGGAACGCCATCCCGAAGCCCGCCTTATCGTGGTAGGCGAACAACACACCGACGCTAACAGCTATCAGCTTCTCCGTCTCGGAGTTAAGGGTCTTCTAACGTACACCGAAGCTCGCGAGCAGCTAGTCCGCGCCCTGCCGCTGGTGGCCAGCGGCGGTTTCTGGGTTCCGCGCTCGGTGCTCTCCGGATTCGTAGATTCCATCCTCACCAATCAAGGGCGCCGCCTCAAAACCGATACCGTCACCAATCTCAGCCGCCGCGAACAAGAAGTCCTGGACTCGCTCCTGGAAAATCTTTCCAACAAAGAGATCGCCAGCAAACTAAACATCGCCGAGCGCACGGTAAAATTTCACGTTTCCAATCTTCTAAGTAAATTCGGCGTCCGCCGCCGCGCCGATCTCATCCTCCTCACCTTCCAGCGCCGTATGGCCGCACCGTAGTCCGCACTTCTCAACCCGTGGTCGTCCTGAAAGTTTTAACAGTCGAGCGATTGCACGTCACATTCTCGGTAAGAAGCGGAGGTCACTTCCTTGAACGTTCTCGTAACCGGAGCCGCAGGCTATATCGGCAGCATCTGCGCAGAAGTTCTCCTAGCCCGCGGCCACCAAGTCATCGCCCTCGATAACCTTCAGGAAGGCCACGCCGCTGCGGTCCCACCCAAGGCGATTTTCTGCCGAGCCGATCTAGGGGTCCGCACGCAAATCGAAGAAGTCTTCTCCAAGCACGAGATTCACGCGGTCATGCATTTTGCCGGCGAAGCCCTAGTCGCCAAGTCCGTCCGCGAGCCCAGCACTTTCTACGCCGCCAACATAGCCGCCGGCGTCAATCTGCTCGATGCCGTAACCCGCCGTGGGGTAGGAAAATTTATCTTTTCTTCCACCGCCGCCACCTACGGCGAACCCCACACCGTGCCCATCCCGGAAGATCACTCCAAGAATCCCATCAACCCCTACGGGAAATCCAAACTCCGCTTCGAAGAAATCCTCTCCGACTACCGCGCCTACACCGGCCTGCACTACGCCACTCTCCGCTATTTCAACGCCGCCGGCGCCTCCAGCGAGCGCGGCGAGGCTCATCGCGTGGAAACGCACCTTATCCCCAAAGTTCTCGACGCCGCACTCGGCGTCATCCCGCACGTCGAAGTTTTCGGCTCCGACTACCCCACCCCCGACGGCACCTGCGTGCGCGACTACATTCACGTCCTGGACATCGCCGATTCCCACCTCCGCGCCCTCGAATCAATAGAAAGTATCTCCGGCGAAGCCTTCAACGTAGGCAACAGCCGCGGCTTCTCCATCTTCGAAGTTATCGACGCCTCCGAAAAAATCACCGGCCGCAAAATCTCGCGCAAAGTTTCTCCCCGTCGTTCTGGCGACCCCGCAGTACTGGTAGCCAGCAAGGAAAAACTTCACCGCGCTCTAGGCTGGGAGGCCCAACACAGTTCCCTCGAAGAGATCATCACTTCAGCTTGGTCTTGGAAGCAAAAACACCCGCACGGCTACCCCGAAGCCGCGTCCAGGTAAATCCTGTTGTTTAGGTCTCAATCCGCGATATTGTAACGAAAGATGCACCACAAGGCCTGCAAGCCGTCTTTCCAGGTGATCTTCTTTCCTTCTTCGTACGTCCGCCCCGCATAACTGATCGGCACTTCGTAAATCCGCCACTTGCCCTTTGAAATCTTGGCGGTAATTTCCGGCTCGAACCCAAAGCGGTTAGAGCGCAGCTTGATCCCCTGCAGCACTTCTTTGCGGAATACCTTGTAGCAAGTCTCCATATCCGTCAGCTTCAAATTGGTCATCACATCCGAAAGCAGCGTCAAAGTTTTATTTGCCACATAGTGCCAAAAGTAATGTACCCGTTGCGGTCCCGACAAAAATCTCGACCCAAACACCACATCCGCACGCCCATCGATAATCGGATCGAGCAGCGTAGGGTAGTCCTTCGGGTCATACTCCAGATCCGCATCCTGCACCAAAACGATGTCGCCGGTTGCTTCCGCAAACCCTCGCCGCAACGCCGCACCCTTACCCTGGTTCTGCGTCTGAAAAAAAATCTTCAACTCCCGCACGTCAACGGGATCGCCCCCGTCATGCGCCGGCGCCCACGTTTCGCCTTTTCCGTGAGTCGCTACCATGCCCTCGAGATACTGCCGCGTCCCATCCGTCGAGCAATCGTCCACGATAACGATTTCCTTGCGTACTTTCGTCTCCAGAACGCGCCGCAAGATCTCCTCGATCGTAGCCTTCTCGTTGTAAACGGGAATCACGACCGAAATCTTGGGATTGTCCAGCGCAGAGGGGTGTCGCCGCAGAGCACACATTTTAGGAAGCACATTGTAGCGGCCCTCGATGCGCCGAGTAAAGGCTGCCTCTCCGCCGACTCCGCCGGCTTTTCGGGCCCCCGCGCACCCGGGCGTCCTGCGCCTTCCCGGAAGCCATCGAACCAGCTATCCTGTTCTCTCGAGTCCACGTAGCGCGTTAAGGCAGACAGAATTTTTCGGCTGGTCTTCTGTTTCTTGCCCTCGGCGTGCTCCGTGAGCTCTCTCTGTAGATCTTTTTGAAATACGCTCCGAGAGTGCGATGACCACCTTCTACATCCAACAATTCGGCTGCCGCGCCACGCAAGCCGATGGCGCCGCGCTGGAACGCGAACTCCTGGACCGCGGCTGCACCCCCGCAAGCAATCCCACAACCGCCGCCATCGTCGTCCTCAACACCTGCACGGTAACCGCCGCCGCCGACGCGCAAGCCCGCGACACTATCCGCAAAATCCACTTCCAAAACCCCGCCGCCCGCCTCATCGTCACAGGCTGCTACGCCCAGCGCGCCCCCGAAGAACTAGCCGCACTCCCCGGCGTCCATTGGGTCGTAGGCAATTCCCACAAACCCCAAATCCCTGCTCTAGTAGACGCGTTCTCAACCACCCAACCACCTGAAACTCAGAACGACTTCTTCCCAGCCACCGCCCTGCTTCCCGATGCATCCGCTCCGTTCCATTCTTTTGTTGGGTCTTTTGTCGGGGCGCGGCTCGCCCCGCCGGCCGCGCCCCACTTGGCCAACATCCTCACCGGCGACATCTTCGACCACCCCGAATTCCTCTCCGCCCCCATCCAGGGAGGCGAATCCCTGCACACCCGGCCCATCCTAAAAATCCAGGACGGCTGCAACAACCGCTGCTCGTTTTGCGTAATCCCCTTCGTCCGAGGCAAGAGCCGCAGCCTGCCCCCCGATGCCGTCATCCTCCAAATCCAACAACTAACAGCGGGACAGACATTCCTGCCAGTCTCCCCTCCCCTAGACCCTCCAATCCCATCTTTCAACCACCCAGCCCGCGAAATCGTCCTAAGTGGCATCAATCTAGGCACCTACGGCCGGGACATCTCCCCACGAACAGAATTGATCGAACTGATCCGCCGCATCCTAGACGAAACTTCCGTCGAACGCCTCCGCATCAGCTCCATCGAGCCCCTGGATGTCACTCAGGATCTAGTCGAACTTTTTGCCAAGACCGATCGCATCGCTCAGCACTTCCATATGCCCCTCCAGTCAGCCTCCGACCGCATCCTGGCCTCGATGCACCGCTGGTACCGCGCCGAACACTACGCCCGCCGCGTCGAATTGATCCACGATCGCCTCCCCGACGCCGCCATTGGCGCCGACGTAATCGCCGGCTTCCCCGGGGAAACCGAATCCGATCACGCCGCAACTCTCGCTTTCATCGAGCGCCACCCCTTCACCTACCTTCACGTCTTCTCCTATTCATCCCGCCCAGGCACAAAAGCAGCCTCCCTGCCGAACCAAGTCCCGGCGGCCACTAGCAAACGCCGCGCCCGCCAACTCCGCTCGCTCGCCGAACAAAAATCCTCCGCCTTTCGCCAATCCCAATTCCATCGCACCCTCCGCGTCCTAACCCTCCACCGCGCCGAACATGCCGGCAGCGAACACACGCCCGCGCTCTCCTCAAACTATCTACGCGTTCAAGTCCCAGGAATTTTTCCGTCAAATCTCTGGCTAGAAGTTGCCGCTACATGCGAAGAAGGGAACTACCTAGTGGGCGAGCCTGCCTCCACTCTCTCTCGATCCTTTGCGTCTCTGCGTTAGATTCTTCTTTCTTTTGGTTCTTTGCGCCCTGGCCCTTTCTGTCGCTTCTCTTTCCTCTCAACTCTCAAAAATCACCTGCGCCAACGCCTGCGCCTCCGTATGCGTAATACTCAAAGCAATCCTCTTCACCCCCAACTCCTCGGCAATCTTCCGGGCCTCCCCCTCCAACCGAATCGTCGGTCGCCCACCCTTCTCCCGCGCCACCTCAAAATCAACCCACCGCACTCCACGTCTCCACCCCGTCCCCAAAGCCTTCATAGCCGCTTCCTTGGCCGCAAACCGCCCTGCATACCGTTCATACTTATTCTTGAAGCGCTCGCAATACTCCCTCTCCGCCACGGTATACACCCGCCGCAAAAAGGGCTCCCCATGCCGCTCAATCGCGCCCCGAATCCGTTCCACTTCAGCCAGATCCACGCCCAACCCGATAATCACGCCGCTGTCATCCCTTTCTTGCGCGTCTCTCTTGTGCGGGTCTCGAGACCGCGTTTTTCTCTTTTCTTTCTACTTCTTCACATCCTCATGCATCACAGGCCCGGTATGCAAGCTCCCAAATCTCGCGCCACGCCGCTCGGTTCAAAAAACAAGGAGATTTCTCCCCGGCCGACTATCCTCGGGCGTCATACTATCGTCCATACAAACGCGGGAGGAATCGTGCAGATCTGGTTCCAGGACTTTCGCTTCGCTTGTCGCATGCTTAGGAAGAACGCGTTGTCGACGGTAGTTATTTTGGCCTCCCTGGCCGTTGGAATCGGCGCCAACTCGGCCATTTTCAGCGTGGTGGACGCGTTGTTGCTGCGCCCCCTGCCCTATCCTCAGCCGGACCGCCTGGCCGCCGTATGGCTGCATTCTCCCGCCGTCGGCATTCTCCGCGACTGGCCCTCGCCGGGCCAGTATATTGACATCCAAAACGAGAACCATTCCTTCGCACAAATGGCCCTCGCCCAGGGCCGCACTCTGACGCTGACCGGCCGTGAGCAGCCTGAGCGCATCGATGGAATGCGAACACAGGGCAGCTTGCTCGAGATGCTCGGTGCAAAAACGCTGCTGGGCCGCCTGTTCTTGCCGGAAGAGGACAAACCCGGCAAACCCGCCGTGGCCATCCTCAGCGACCGTCTTTGGAAGCGTTCATTCAGCTCCGATCCCGAAATCGTCGGCAAGACCATCACGCTCGACGGGAAACCCTTCGCGGTGGCCGGCGTCCTCGAGCGCGGATTCATGCTCAACTCCGAAGTGATGCCGTCAGAAGGGCCCACGGACAGGGTAGACGTCTTTCTGCCTTTGCCACTCGGAGCTGATGCCGTGAGCAAAAGAGGCGACGAAAACTACAACATCATCGTGCGACTGAAGTCCGGCGTTTCCGTGCAACAGGCGCAGGCCGATATCGATGTGATTGCCAACCGCATCCGCGAAAAGGACAAGCGCGACCGCAGCTTCGGCATGCACGTCGTGGGGCTCAGAGAGCAGGTGGTCGGAGACGTTCGCCGCGCGCTGCTGGTGCTGCTGGGGTCCGTGGCGCTGGTCCTGCTAATCGCCTGCGCCAACGTTGCCAACCTCCTGCTCACCCGTGCCGCGGGGCGCGAGAAGGAGGTGGCCATCCGCACGGCTTTGGGCGCAGGGTGGCAGCGTCTCGCGCGGCAACTACTGACCGAAAGTATTTTGTTGGCAGTGCTCGGAGGGGCCGCGGGCCTGCTGGTCGCTCGAGCGAGCCTTTACGTTGTCCGCACCATGAATCCGGGCAATATTCCCCGGATCGAAGATGTGGCCATCAACGGGTCCGTTCTGGCATTCACCTTCGGCCTTTCCCTGGTAACAGGCATCCTGTTCGGCGTGGCTCCGGTGTGGCGGGCCATCAAGGTGGATCCGAACGCATCTCTCAAGGCCGGCGGACGCAGTGGCCAGAGAGAAGGCGGTCTCTATCTGCGGCGTCACCGTTTGCGCGGCTTATTGGTCATTTCTGAACTATCTTTCTCGCTGATGCTCTTGATCGGAGCCGGACTGCTGATTCGCAGCTTCGTGCGACTACAAAGCGTGGCACCAGGCTTCTCCACTGACGGCGTGCTCACCATGCAGATTGCCGCCAATGACCAGAAGTACCGCGACGACAAGGCGGTAGTCAATTTCTACAAGGAAATGGAAAGCCATGTCGCTCGCTTGCCGGGCGTTATAGCGGAAGGCGTCGTTTCGGCGCTGCCGCTGACGGGGGCAGTCGGTTGGGGAGGCATCCATGTGGAAGGCTACACGCCGCCGCCTGGGCAGGAGTTGCAAGTAGACCAGCGCATAGCGAGCACCGACTATTTCCGCGCCATGAAGATTCCTCTGGTCGAAGGCCGGTTTTTCTCCAACCGTGACACGGCTGACATGCCCGCGGTCGTAATCATTGATCAAAAATTCTCGCAGCGCTTTTGGCCGCACGGTGATGCCGTCGGAAAGCATCTCTGGTTCGATCCCAAGAAACCCATCACGATTGTGGGCGTTGTGGGAGTCGTCAAACAGTACGGCCTGGAGACGGATGGCAAGATCGCGACATATTTCCCGCAGCAACAAGACGCCGACAATGATGTCTACCTCGTGGCGCGCGCCTCGCCGGGTACCGCCGCTCTCTCCTCTGCCATCGCCCGCGAAATCCATTCCGTAGATCCCGCCGTCATGGTTTACGATATTCGGACCATGCAGGACCGCTTGTACGATTCGCTGGCCCGCCAGCGCTTTTCGAGCACCATGCTGGCTGCCTTCGCGGCCTTTGCGATGTTGCTGGCAGCCGTGGGCCTTTACGGCGTGATGTCCTACCTTGTAACCCAAAGCACTCATGACATCGGGGTGCTGATGGCGCTTGGTGCGCGGTCCAGCGACGTCATCAAGTTGGTATTGCGCCAGGGGATGGAACTTGCCGCAATCGGCATCGCTCTAGGAGTCGCCGGAGCGGCTGTCTTGACTCGTGTGATGGCCAGCCTGCTATTCGGCGTGAGCGCGACCGACGCTGGCACCTTCGCCGCCTTGCCCGCACTGCTGGCCGCGGTGGCATTCGCCGCCACCATTATTCCGGCTTGGCGAAGCACTCGCGTAGATCCCGTCGTAGCCCTGCGCGAAGAATAGCTGCGGACCGGCTGCCCCCTCCGGCCGCCTGATCTCGCCGGGGTCGCCTCGGGACCAAATCCCAGCGCCGTCGCGCCGTTACTTCTTTCTCTGCTCGCGATTATACTGATATCTCCATGCCCACCATCAAATCACGTCCGCCAAAACGCTCCGCGCGCAAACGCCACGACCCTTCTGTTTCAAGCGCCTCTTGGTCCCGTGGCCCTTCCATGGGCCCTTGTATTCTCCAAGTCGCCGCCTTTTCCAAACTCCCCTGGCTAATTCACGCTTTCAGCACTCGTCCCGGCGGCATCAGCCCGCTCGCCAACGAAAAAGTCCTCAACCTAGGTTTCACCGACTGGGATAGCCGCGAAAATGTCCAAGAAAACCGCCGCCGCTTCCAAATCGCCGCAGGCGCCCCCGATCTCCCTCTCCTCACGCTAAAACAATTCCACTCCGACGTAATCCACGTCTTCGACGACGCCCCGGCTGATCCCTGCCGCGCCGACGCCAGCACCACCAACCGCCCCAACCTTCTCCTCGCCATCCAAACCGCCGACTGCGTCCCCGTCCTCCTGGTCGACCCTAGGAAACGCGCCATCGCCGCCATCCACGCTGGCTGGCGCGGCACCTTAGCCCGTATCGCCGCCAAGACCATCGGCACAATGCAAATGCACTTCGGCACGAAACCCAGCGACCTGCTGGCCGCCGTCGGCCCCGCGATCGGCCCTTGCTGCTACGAGGTAGGCACCGCAGTAGCCACCCAATTCCTCTCCCAATTCCCTGACGCTTCAGACTACTTCGATGAATTCCGCACGGGCGACGAACCCAACCCCATCCAGTGGCTCAATATGATGCCCCCCGGCCACCAACCCCCGCCCAAAGGTGTCCTCCTGGACCTCCGCAAAGCCAACCGTTCCCAACTCCTAGCTGCAGGCCTCCGCGCCCAAAACATCTTCGCCAGCGACCTCTGCACCGCCTGCCGCCCCGACCTACTCTTCTCCTACCGCAAAGAAGGACCAGCCTCCGGCCGCCTGATGTCGGTAATAGGCATCCGCTCCTAGATCCAAGGTTCAACTACGCGGAGGCATTGCTCCGGATCGTCAAGGCCAACCAGTTTGAGCAGAAGCGTTGCCTCCAAGCGCGTTACCGACGGCCGCCTTATTGGGAATCATCCACGGGTGGCGGGACCTTCTCGATCTGCAGCAAGGCCAATTGCCCGCACGCCGCCATCACGTCTCGCCCCCGAGAATACCTGGTGAAGGCCGGCACGCCCTTCTCCAGCAGAATCTCATGAAACGCCTTCACCCGCTCTTCTGTCGGTTCCGCGTACGGCAGCGCCCCCGGATTCCACGGAATCAAATTCACTTTCACGCGGCCCAAATCCGTCATCATTTTCGCCACGCGCCGAGCATCCTCCGGAGAATCGTTCACTCCGCCGAGCAGCACATACTCAAACGTCACGTACTCCCGCGTACCTCTCGGGAATTTCCTGCAGGCCTCCAACAAGACCCGCAACGGATACTTCTTGTTGATGGGCATCAGCTGATCGCGCTGCTCATCGCACGAAGCGTTCAAGGAAACCGCCAGCTTGGGCCGTAACTTTTCGGCAGCCAGCCGCTCGATTCCTGGCACGATCCCGCTCGTCGAGAGCGTCGCGTGCCTCGGCGCAATTCCCACTCCGGTGTTGTCCAGCAGAATGCGCAACGCCGCCATCACCGCGTCATAGTTAAGCAGCGGCTCTCCTTGTCCCATCAACACGATATTTGTTCTCGGCGCCAGCCGCTCCTTGTGCTCCTCCAGCGGCAGCAGCACCTGCGCCACGATCTCTCCCGCCGTCAAATTCCGAATCAATCCCAGCTGCGCCGTCATGCAAAACTGGCAATCCACCGCACACCCTGCCTGCGTCGAAACACAAATGGTTTGCCGGCCCTCGCTAGGCATAAACACTGCCTCTACGGATGCAGGCCTCACGGTTCTGGTCTTCTCCCGCTCCTCGGCTTCCTCCATGCCCTCTGTGTCAATTCCTTCTTTTTCTCGTCCGGCCAACGCCAACAAATACCGCACCGAGCCATCGCGAGACTCGAAACGTTGTTTCACGACCGGCATTGTAATCGTCGCTTCCGCAGCCAGGCGGGCGCGCAAATGCGCCGGCAAATTCGTAATCTGCCCCACCCCGACTTTTCTCTCCGCATACAAGGCGTGGTATATCTGCCCGCCGCGATACCCAGGCTCCCCCATCGCCACGCACATCTCGCGAAGCTCTTCTTTCGATTTTCCCAGCAATTCCATCTGAAGATTCCCGCGACCCGCCGTCGGTCCGTCGAACCGCAATCACCCTACAGAATATCGTGTTTTCCTGGCGAATTTCTTCTTTGCCTGTTTATCCGCTTCTTTTCGGCGTTATAATTTTCCTACCATGCCAAAACAACTCGCCGTCGAGCAACTCGCCATCGCGGACTGGATCAACGGCCTCGCCGCCGTCCCCGAGCGCGATTTTACTCTCGAAACCGTGCAGGACTACATCCTCCACCACGCCGTCCGTCCCGAAACCCTCGAAAAATATCTCTTCTTCTCCAAAGGAAACTACACGCGCAATCTAATCTTCAAAAGCGCGATCTTCGAATGCATGACCATTTGCTGGGAAGTCGGCCAGCACAGCCGCATCCACAATCATCGCGACCAGAATTGTTGGATGTCCGCTCCCATCGGCCGGCTGAAAGTCCAAAATTTCCGCGTCGAACAAAAAGACGCAACCTGCGGCACCTGCAAAATCGTTCCCACAGAAATCTACGAAATGGACGGAGCCCATCCCGCCTACGTCAACCCGCTGGAACCTGTTCACCAAGTCCTGAACCTCCCCGAATTCAACCAGCGCGCCGTAAGCATCCACGTCTATTCCAAGCCCTTCGACACCTGCGAAGTCTACACCCGCGAAAAAGGCACCTACGGCGACGTCCCGCTTCACTACACCAGCGAATACGGTCAGCTCCACCCCGACGAAAAGCTCCTGTAGCACGGCCCATCGCGGCTGTGCTCTTCCGCTGTCAACCTGTCTCTACCCGCAAACCCAAACCCAGGCCCGGCGTTGTACGATGTTCCCTGCGCCAGAGCGTGGCCACCTCGACAAAGCCCCCATGCCCGAACTCCCAGACATCGTCGTTTACCTCGAAGCCTTGGAAACCCGCATCTTGGGGCAGACCCTTGAAGCCGTTCGCATCGTGAGTCCCTTTCTCCTGCGCACCGCAAACCCTCCCCTCGCCAGCGCGTCCGGCAAAAAAGTAATGCAACTCCGCCGCCTCGGTAAACGCATCTGCGTCGGCTTGGAAGACGAGCTCTGGCTAGTACTCCATCTGATGATCGCCGGCCGCCTTCACTGGCGTCCCGCTGCCAGCCACGCCGCCAGGCCCAAAATCTCCCCGCCTCGCGACCTAGCCGCCTTCGATTTTCCCAGTGGCTCCGTTCTCTGGACCGAAGCCGGATCCAAAAAACGCGCTTCTCTCCACGTGGTCTCCGGCGAAGCCGGCCTAAGCTCTCTTGATCCCGGAGGCCTGGAAGTTCTCGACGCTGACCTGGATCACTTCGCCGCTAGACTTCTCTCTGCCAACCACACTCTCAAACGCGCCCTCACCGATCCCCGCCTTTTCAGCGGAATCGGCAACGCCTACTCCGACGAAATTCTCTTCGCAGCCAAACTCTCTCCGCTCGCGCTCACGCAAAAGCTCTCTGTCCCCGAAATCAGGCGCCTCTTCGAAGCGATCCGCTCCAGCCTCACGTGCTGGACCGATCGTCTCCGCGCCGAAGCTGCCAGAAAATTCCCAGAAAAAGTGACCGCCTTCCGCGAAGGCATGGCCGTTCACGGCCGCTACAAACAACCCTGCCCGCGCTGCAACTCAAAAATCCAGCGCATCCGCTACGCTTCGAACGAGACCAACTATTGCCCGGAGTGCCAAACTGGAGGCAAACTCCTCGCCGACCGCGCCCTCTCCCGCCTTCTCCGCGAAGACTGGCCGCGCTCCCTCGATGAGCTCGAACTCCTCACTTCCAAACCCCGATAGTCTGATTCGAGCGGCCGCGCCTGTTCATTTCAAACTCTCCTATCTCACGGCATTTGCTGGATTTTTTGCTCGTTCCGAACGGCATACGCCGGAGGAGAAACCTACATGGACCGACCTACGCGAAAGTGTTGCTCTGCCAGGCGGTATCTCGAAGCACTCGAATCCGGACCGGCCGGCGACGAGCTCCCCCAATTTTTCGCGCCAGAAGTTGTTCTAGAAATCTTTCCCAGCAAATTCTTTCCGAACGGTGCTCGCGATGACTTGTCCGGGATTCTTGCCGCGGCCGAGCGCAGAGAGAAAGTGACGACGAGCCAGAAGTATGAAAATCAGAAACGAGGTGGCCAGCGGCGATGGGGTCGCTCTAGAAATCGATTGGACGGGCGCCCTTGCCGCGGCTTTTCAAACCATTCCGAAAGGGCGCCAAATGCGGGCCCACCGCGCTGCATTCCTCGAATGCAAGGATGGCAAAATCGTTTCCCAGCGCAACTACGATTGCTCCGAGCCGTAGTCGGCCTCATCCGCGTCGCAGCGCCTTCTATCGATCCGACGGCTTCGCCACCGTTTTCGTTCCCGCCTTCCCGTCCGCGGCCCCAGCCGCGCTCTTCACCGGATACGTTTGGTCATACAACCGGACTATCTCTGGCGTGATGTCCGCCGACGCATACATGACCGGCGTGCTCTGCGACGAGTTGTCCAGCACTGCGCCGTACCCGTTGCCCGGCGCGTACTTGTCCAGGACTTCGACCATTCTTCGGCCGATTCGCGAGATCACCTCACTCTGCGCGTCGTTCAAGTCTTCCTGGAATTCGTTTTGCCGCCGTTCCAGCTGTCGCGTAAGGCGCTGGCCTTCCAGCGTCAGCCTTTGCTTTTCTTCGTCGCCAAGCGTATTCGCCCCTGCCGTCAGCCGTTGCTGCAGATCGTTGAGCTTTTTGTTCAGATCTTCCAGTTCTTTTCGCCGCCCAAGAAACTCAGTCTCGATCTTTGTGGCCGCCTGTTTGCCCTCCGCCGTGTTGGCAATTGCCGCGCGCATGTTAATCGCCGCAACTTTCGCTCCCGCTTCCACGCCATTCGCCGGCTTACTCTGCGCCCGCAGCTCCCCCGCGCCCAAGCCAAGAGCCAGCACCGCAAACAGCATCGACACAACGCACGCTCGAATCCACACAATCGTTTTCATAGTCTCTCTCCTTCAGGCCAACACGCAGCAGGCTGCCAGAGATTTACGGGCCATAACACACCAGCACCCTTCAGGATTTTCTGGTGCGTCTACCCACCGAGAAACCCGCCATCGCGTTGTCTTTTTGATTTGCCCCACGTCAATGGTTGCGATGCCTGGCCTGCTGTCGCGCGTTGCCTCGATTTCGCGAACTCCGCATCCAAGCCGTGTACTGGTGGTTCCAAGCAGTGCCTGCCGACTCTTCTTCTGGCCTTGTTCCCGGACTCCAGCGGGATCAGAAAGTGGCCTGCACGGAGCGCCGCCAGAGGCTATTTTCTCGCTCCTCTGGGGTACATTCCGCTGTGCCAACATTCTTCCGCCACTCCTGGGCCGGTTCGCGATTCCTGCGTTACACTACTGGCTCCCGAACCTGGAGAAACACATGCCCACACGCGACGATGCCTGGAAGCTGCTGTGCGAGTTCACCGAATCGGAGAGCCTGCGCAAGCACATGCTGGCCGTCGAAGCCTGCGTCCGTGCCTATGCGCAGAAACAAGGCGCCGATCGAGAGCTCTGGGGCATCACGGCGCTGCTTCACGATTTCGACTACGAGCGGTGGCCCAACAACGAACACGCCGCCGACGCGGGCCATCCGGCGGAGGGGGCGAAAATCTTGCGCGAGCGCGGCTACCCGGAGGAAGCCGTCCGCGCGATCCTTTCGCACGCCGACTATTCTGGAGTCGCGCGCCAATCGCCGCTGGAGCACACGCTTTTTGCTTGCGACGAGCTCGCCGGATTTCTCACGGCTTGTTCTTACGTCCGACCGTCGAAGAGCATCCTCGATCTCGAGGTCGACTCTGTGAAGCGCCGCCTGAAAGACAAGGCTTTTGCCAAGGGTGTGAGCCGCGAGGACGTGCGCAAAGGCGCCGAAGAGTTGGGCCTGCCGCTTGAAGAGCACATTGGCTTCTGCATTTCCGCGATGCGCGAGGAAGCGGACGCTCTCGGCCTTCGCGGGACCGTCGGCACCGAAGCCGCCAGTTCCTAATTTCATTGAAAAATTGATTTGCGCTCACTCATAGCGTAGGGCGACCAATGGATCGACGCGCATAGCGCGCCGCGCCGGAAGGTAGCAAGCCAGCAGCGCGACCGCAGCCAACAGAATCGCCACGCCGGCGAACGAAGCGGGATCATAGGCGCTCACGCCGAAAAGCAGGTGCACGAGAGCGCGCGAAAGAGCAAGCGAAGCCGCCAGTCCGATCGCGGCGCCGGTGAGAAATAACTTGAAGCCCTGGGCGAAGATCATTCGCAAGATGTCGCGTGGTTGCGCGCCAAGAGCGACGCGCACTCCGATTTCCTGGGTGCGTTGGGTGACCGCGAACGACAGCACTGCATAGATTCCCAGCGTGACGAGCAGCAGAGCCAGCGCAGCAAAGCCGCTGAGCAGTGCTGCTTGCATTCGCCGCGAGGCGAGATTGTCGTCCACGAGGTCTTCTAGCGGCATTACGCCAGCAACGGGCTGCTCTTTGTCCACCGACCAGATCTGTTGCCGCACGAGTTCCGCAAGCGCCATGGGATCTCCGGCGGTTCGAACGGCGAGATACTCCGGCTCGTATCCAAAATCCTGCTGCTGGTACGGCAGATACATCTCCGCCCGGGCGGGGACGTCGAGACCAGCCTGATGAACGTCGCCGACGATTCCAATCACCGTAATCCAAGGAGCTTTTTCTTTGTAGGCGCCAACTTTGAATTGTTTACCGATGGGGTTTTCTTCCAGCCAGTAGTTCTTCGCCATGGTTTGGTTGACTAGCGCCACGGGAAGTTTTCCGGCGGCGTCGCCTTCTTCGATGGCGCGGCCTTCGATGAGCTTCATGCGCAGCGTCTTCATGTAGTGGAGGCTGACTATCCGCGTATTGGGAATGAGAATATTTCCCGGCGCGGGTTCAGGTTTGCCTTCGATAGTGATTCCGGTCGCGCCTCCGGTATTTGTCAGGGGAACCCACGTGGTGTAACCCGCGGCGACAATGCCGGGAAGAGATTCCACCCTGGCGAGCACTTGATCGTAGAAAGCCACCCTGGGAGCGAAGGCCTCGTACTTTTGACGCGGAAGAGGCGTGCGCATTACAAGCACGTGATCGGCCCGAAAACCGGGATCGAGATGATAGAGATTTTCGAGACTTCGAATCAGCAGCGCGGCGCCGGCGAGCAGAACAATCGCCAGAGCAACTTCAGAAACGACGAGACCGTCGCGTAGCCGGTGGCCGCCCGAGCCGACTCCGCTCTGACCGCCGCCCTGTTTCAGCGAGAAGGTCAGCTGGAATTGCGAAACGCGCGAAGCGGGAATGATGCCGAACAGAATTCCCGTCGAGGCAGAAACCACGAGCGTGAAGAGAAGCACGCGGCCGTCCACGCCTGTTCCGGTCATGGGCGCCAGGCCTGCCGGAATCAGGGTAGCCATGAATTTTGTTCCCCAGACGGAAAGAAGCAGGCCCGTCGCTCCCGCAAACAAGGACAGCAGGATGCTTTCCGTCAGCATCTGCTGAATCACGCGGCCACGAGTAGCGCCCAAGGCGAGACGCATAGCCAGCTCCCGACGGCGGCCGGTGGCCCGAGAGAGCAGAAGATTTGCAACATTAGCGCATGCGATCAACAGAACAAAACATACGGCTCCGACGAGCATCAGAATGGCGGGGCGAACATCTCCCAGAAGCTCTTCGCGAAGAGGGACAGCGAAGGCGCCAACTTTGGCGTTCGAGTCTGGATTCTCTTTTTCTAGCTCGGAAGCGATGGCCGCGAGATTGACATTCGCGGTTTTGAGCGAGATCGCTGGTTTCAGCCGGGCGATCACACGCAGGAAATGATTCCCGTGATTGGTCAATTGCTGAGTGGTAAAGCGCGAAGGAACCCACAGCTCCGTTTCGCGATCTGGAAATTGCATGCCGTGTTGCATCACGCCGATGACCATGTACTTCTCGTAGTTCAGCGAAATTTCTTTCCCGATGATCTGTGGATCGCCGCCGAATCTGCGCAACCACAGGCCCTGACTGAGAATCGCAACGTGTGGCGCGCCGGGAATATCGTCCTCTGGCAGAAAGTCTCGGCCAAGAGCAGGAATCACGCCAAGAACCGAGAATAGATTCGCGGTGGCCCATTTTCCGAGCAGATCCTCGGGGTTGCCGCTCCCGGTGAGATTGAGGGAAGCATTGGAAATCGCGGCCACATCTTCGAAGACCTGGTTTCGGGATCTCCAATCGGCGAAATTACCAGGCGCGGGGGTGTCCTTGGGGAATCCGTAAGCTGAGGCGTCTTCCCAGACCATTACCAGGCGATCCGGATCACGGTAGGGGAGGGGGCGCACCAGGACGTTGTCGGCAATGCTGAAGATGGCGGAGTTCGCTGCGATGCCCAGGGCCAGAACGGCGACGGCGAAAAACGTGAAGCTGGGGCTCTTCTGAAGCATGCGAAGCCCGTAGCGAATGTCTTTGACAAGATTTTCCAGGTAGTTCCGACGATAGGTGTCGCGGCACCCTTCCTTGACTTGCTCGACGCCGCCGAATTCCGAGAGGGCCGCGCGGCGTGCTTCTTTCTCGGTCATTCCCGCGGCGCGGTTTTCTTCGATTTGGCGTTCGATATGAAAACCCAGCTCCGCAGAAAGCTCCTGATCGACGGTGTTTCTTCGAAACAACGAGCAGACCCAATTAGAAATATTTCGGACCCGGCGCATGGTCGATCCTCCTCAGACGGTCTTCAAGACCAGCCCGATCGCTGACGAGAGGCGTTCCCAATTCGATTCTTCTGCCTGGAGATATTTCTGTCCGGCTTTTGTAAGAGAATAATATTTCGCGCGGCGATGGTTTTCCGATTCGCCCCATTTGGACTGGATCCACGCTTGTTGCTCGAGACGGTGCAGCGCGGGATAGAGCGCGCCCTGGTTTACCTGCAGAACATTGTTCGAGACTCGACGGATGCGCTGCGCGATGGCCCAGCCGTGCATGGGCTCGAGAGCAATTGTTTTGAGAATGAGCAGGTCGAGAGTACCTTGCACGAGGTCTGTAGGCTTGCTCATCGAGACTTCCCCTCAGTTACTGACAGGGATTATGCAAGGACTCCTGTCAATAAGCAAGGGGAAGCGTCCGCGGCGGCCAGGCTGCCGAAGTGCGCGCGGGAAGCTCCCGGGGCCACCCCGGCGAGATGCGGGAGCTCCGGAGAGCCGGAGCAGCGACTCTGGGCCTTCAAGAGTTTGGGCAAAACGCAAGAACTCACGAAAGGTGAAACAAAATAGGGCAGTAGAGCGTCT
>Ga0209006_10002203_pt1 | contig 17756 bp, 9 predicted proteins | sample JacPin_JW_Ref_O2_FD_188567 | JGI IMG/M metagenome (GOLD analysis project Ga0209006, IMG submission 188567) | Forest soil microbial communities from Algoma, Ontario, Canada - Jack Pine, Ontario site 1_JW_Ref_O2 (SPAdes) (version 2) | ecosystem: Environmental > Terrestrial > Soil > Boreal... | reverse complement strand
GGGGAGGCAAGCATGCGCACGCCGCGGGCAATATCTTCGCCGGTAGCGAACCTGCCGAGAGGAATCTTCTCAAGTATTCGCTTTTCATCCTCGGGATGTATCGAAAAGTGATAAGTAAGGAGCGGGCTCTCTGTCGCCCCCGGGATAATGCAGTTGACTCGGATTCCGAAAGGTGCAAGATCCAGGGCGGCGGCGTGCATGAACGCCACTTGGCCGCCTTTGGTGGCCGCGTAACCTGTATAGCCCGGATAAGAGACGAAAGCATGGCCAGAGGAGCAAATGATCATGCATCCTGACTTCTGCTTTTTCATATATTTGCTCGCCACTTTGCAGGAGAGGAACGTGCCAGTAAGATTCGCCGCGATCATCTGATCCCAGTCTTCTTTGGTGGTCTCATCGATAGGCTTGTTGATCTGGATGGCGGCGTTCGCAAAAAGAATATCAATCTTCCCGAACTTCTCGACGGCTGCAGCAAAACTTGCCTCGACCTGGTTTTCGATGCCGATATCTGTTTTCAGGTAGAGGACACTTCCTCCGAGAGCTTGGATCTCGGCGACTGTTTCTGCCCCTGCTTTTTCATTCCGGTTCAAGATGACCACGTGCTCACCATCGCGAGCAAAAAGCTTCGCGGTCGCTTTGCCGATTCCCGAACTTCCGCCCGTGATCACGATTACGCGATTGCTCAATTCTGGCTCCTTATCAATGCCGAACTAGGAATGGAATAAATGCGGCACGGTTATCATTTTAAAGATTTTGAGCGTCAACCGAGCGGCCTCTGCATTGCAATCCGAAGCCAGTGGCGTAGTGCTGCTTCCTGATCGGAGGTGAGTAAGCGCAAAGACATGCCTGCCACGGGGATATCAGAGCCCTGCCAGGGGTATGCCTTCCTTTTCTAGGACCCTACTTATGTGTTGATTGGCTTCTGGCGGCAGCTTGCCATACGGGCTGCTGGCCGCGCCGACCGGCCGCCCGCGAGCCGACAAAGCAGATCGAAGGCGCGCCTCACGTTCGGTTCCGCAGTTCAGAGTTCGCCATAGCCGCACGAGCCGTTCATGAATCTTTCTGGCTTTCGAATGATCGCAATCCTGAAATGCGGCGTACAGTTCAACGCATTCCCGCGGAAACACGGTAGCCAGATTGGAGACAAAACCGTGTGCGCCCATGACCAGCGCCGCGTAGTGAAGGTCTTCGACCCCAGAATAGACCGGAACTTCCCCGCGCGAGCAAAGAAGGTCTACCAGGACGTGCATGTCGGCTGCTTCAAGCACGCCATCGACCAGCCGCCTTTCGATTAATCTCTGAATCGGCTTGCTGCCGATCACGCTGCCGGGCAGACAATCGGCTACGAGCAGGGGACGGTTGGTAAACTCTCTGAGCTCGGCGAACATTTCTTCCAGGCCTTCAACTCCGGGCTGGGCGAGATAATGAGGTTGCGCCACCAGGATGGCATCGGCTCCGCCCATCTCAACCGCACGCACCATCTCGAACCCTTCCGAAGAGGCATCCGGGAACACAATCGCAAAAAGCGGCTTCTTCGAGCAGCGCTTTACGGCAGCGCACAGCGATGACAGCTCAAGGGGGGTTGCGCCGATCGTCCCTCCCAGCACACCACCGATCGAAAGCGCGTGGGCACCACTGTCATCCAGCACTTTCACTTCGCTGGCGAGCCGGGGCCAATCAGGTTCTCCATCGCTGGAATAGGGGATCACGACATCGGCGATAACACCCGGTACCAGCGCCTGTATTCTTTGCAAAACGTCCTCTCCGGAAAGACTCTGTTTGGTCCACTCGACTGCCCAATTCAATTGCGCTGCTGCCGCAAAGGGAATGCTCCCGGCTAGTCCTCCTACAGCCAGTATGGATCTATACTCATGCCCTTTGTTCGTTTCCTACGGGGGAGGGAACTCCTCCGTCCATCAGGCCTCCAGCACGAAGCGCCGATTCAATGCTGCCGGCCGCGTCCGCCGTGGGCCACTGAAACGGCCGTCGGGGTTTGCCAACCGGCCGCCCGGCCAACATCGCGGCGTACTTAGCTCGGGCGCAGAAGTCGGGATAATCAACGGTCCGCCAAACCGGCGTGAGCCTGTCGTGGAAGCTCAGCCCCTGCTCGTAGTCTCCCGCTCTGACGGCTTTCAGCATTTCCACGGTTTCGCGCGGAAACATCGCCGAAGTGCCCGAGATCGTCCCGTCAACTCCCAACACAAAGGACGGATAAATCATGTCGTCAATGGCGGAGAATATCTTGACCTTGCCTCCCACCTCAGCCAGCAGGGCGGCCAGCGTATGGAAATTGCGCCCGCTCTGCTTGATGCCCACAATCGCCGGGTTGTCTGCAATGAGCTCCTGCAGAGATTCGATGGCAGCTTGCGCCGTCGGCATCACGTTGTAGATGAGGAGGGGGATCTCGGCGGCGTCGGTTATGGCGCGATAATACTCTGCCAAGACCGATGTGTCCGCTGACACATGAAAATGAGGTGGAGGTACCTGCAAGCCCTGGGCACCCGCTTTGCGCAGCGCGTGGGCAAGCCGCACCGCTTCAGCAGTGCTATCCGCGATAATGCCACCAAGCACGGGAAGCGCGCCGCCAACCGCCTCGATTACAATTCGCACCGCTTCCCCCAGTTCTTCGGGCGTCATGCCGGCACCTTCTCCCATGCTGCCGCCAACCACCATGCCGGAAACCCCTGCTTCCTGCAGATAGAGCGCTTCCCGCGCCAGACCGGCAGAGTCGATCCGATCATCGTCGGCAAATGGAGTAAACATAGGCGGTACTACGCCCGCGAGGTTACGCAACTGGTTCGTGATTCACCCCCTGCTGAATGTTGTCCAAACTAGCACTGCCCGCCGGCTCATGTCAAGAAAACGGAATCAATTCCGTCCTGCGGAATGAAGCTTAGCAGGCCGAACCGAAGCCCGAGTGCAGAGAACTTCAGGGGAGGTGCTCCGGGCGCTGGAATTGGTATAGAAACGGGTGGTTCGGACCGACTCCATACCCGCTTGGTCGATGAATTTGAGGCCTGGAAATCAGTGGAGGCGAAGTGGAATTGGGTGGCGGCGGCTCCGTTTGCCCACCCGAAAATTGTTGTTGCCCGATCAACAGTGCAGAAAACGCCGTTCTGATGGAAACGCGGACGTCCAAGACGAACGTCCGCCATGAGTTTTACTCTCGATGCCATCAGGTTGTTGGCATCGAGATGCGTCAGAGCCGGACGGTTACTGTCTTGAGCTCCGTGTACTGCTGCAATCCGTACTCGCCCATTTCTCTTCCTATGCCGGACTGCTTGAACCCGCCGAACGGCGCGCCGGGGTCAAAAACGTCATAGCAATTGACCCACACCGTACCCGCCCTGACACTGTTCGCAATCGCATGCGCCTTACCAATGTCGCGAGTCCATACGGCCGCAGCCAGGCCGTACATCGTCTTGTTGGCCCGCTTTACAACATCATTCAAATCATTGAATTTGATGATGCTCATCACGGGACCAAAAATCTCCTCGCGAGCGATCTTCATGTTGTCCTCGACATCCACGAACACTGTGGGTTCAATGAAATAACCGCGCGAACCTGCCCGCTTGCCGCCCTGCACCAGCTTGGCTCCTTCGCGCTTGCCGGACTCGATATAACCCATCACTTTGTCAAACTGGATATCGTCAACCTGCGGCCCCTGCTCGGTCTCAGGATCAAAGGGATCGCCCACTTTGCGTTTTTTGGCGCGAGCTACCGACCGCTCCACAAATTCGTCGTAGCACTTCGCTTCCACGAACACTCGCGATCCAGCGCAACAGCATTGCCCCTGATTGAAGAAGAGACCAAAGTGGGCGCCTTCCACCGCTTCGTCCATATCGGCGTCCGCAAAAATGATGTTCGGGCTCTTTCCGCCTAGTTCCAGGGTCACCCGCTTCAGATTGCTCTTGGCGGCAGCTTCCATGACCAAGTGTCCGACTTCTGTAGATCCCGTGAACGCCACCTTGTCTACATCCATGTGGCTTGCGATTGCAGCACCGGCAGTTCCGTATCCCGGCACTATGTTCACCACGCCTTCGGGGAAGCCGGCTTGCTGGATCAGTTCGCAAACCCGAAGCGCAGTCAGCGGAGTCTGCTCGGCTGGCTTCATCACGATCGTGTTGCCCGTGGCCAGCGCAGGCGCTAGCTTCCAGGTCTGCATCAGGATGGGGAAGTTCCACGGGATGATCTGCCCGACGACACCCACCGGTTCATGTCGGGTATAGGTAAAATAGTTGCCCGCCACGGGAATCGTTCTGCCCTGAACTTTATCGGCCCAGCCCGCATAGTACCGATACGTCGCGATCGCGAGCCCGAGGTCGGCTGCTCTTGCAACGTGGTAAGGCTTGCCATTGTCGAGGGCTTCAAGCATCGCCAACTCGTCGGCGTGCTCCTCGATCAGATCTGCCAGCTTGTACAATAAGCGTCCGCGGTCCGCGGCCGACATCCGCGGCCAGGGCCCGTTCTCAAAGGCATTCCGTGCCGCCTTGACCGCTTCGTCTACATCGGTCGCATCCGCTTCAGCGACTTGGCAGATCTCCTCCCCAGTCGCCGGGTTGATCGTGGGGAAAGTCTTCCCGGAATGGCTGTTTACCCAGCGATTATTGATGAAAAGCTTGGACGGACCGACCGCAATTGGGAGCTCCTTCGGAACTGTAGCCATCAGTTTCACTCCTTTCGGCTTCGAGCCAGCGGACCGATTTTGGGTACCGACAGTTTGGATAGACGAGTGCCAGCACTGAACCAGCACCCTCGCGTGCCCCGGAGTCTATCACTGCCGCCGGGAAAGATCAATGTTTCGGAACTGATTCCGATCCACAGGGTACGCCCGATCATATCGGGCTAGGCCGGCTCTGCTTTCGCAGCTGTGGTGCGCCTGCGCCCTAAGACCGCTCCCTTTTGAATCGGCTGGACGATCTCGGAATAAATGGCGAGCCAACCCGGACGAAGCTCGCGCTCTGCCGGGGTCCAGCCTTTTAACCTTTCGGCCAGATCGTTCACCTTGAGATCAATCCGCCGGCCTTCGACATCGATCCGTATGATCTCGCCTTCCCGCACCACCGCCAGCGGCCCGCCGCATGCGGCTTCAGGCATGACTTGACCGACCGTAATTCCCCGGTTGAGTCCGGACAGTTCTCCGTCGGTGACCACTGCGACTCGATCACCAAGCCCGGCCCCCACCAGTGCGGCCATCATACTGCAGGCAAACACGGTGCCCGGACCGCCCACCGGTCCCATCATGCGCAACACCACCACGTCTCCGGGACGAATTCCGCCCTTGCCCAGTTCCCGAAGCGCGACGTCTTCTTCCTCGAAGACTCTCGCTGGACCTTCGAACTCCCGCAAGGCGCCGGGAACAGCGGAGATCTTCATAATCGCGCCGTCGGGCGCTAAATTGCCCCGCAGAATGACGAGCCCGGGCTCCGGCCGAAAGGGTTCGTCAACCGTACGGATGACTGCCTGGTTGATGGTTACTGGTTCCTCCAGCACCGCACCGAGCGGGCGTCCGCTGACTGTCGTGGCGCTCAATTCCAGTCGCTCACGCAGGCGCGCCTGTACCGCCCGTGTGCCTCCCGCCGCTTCAAGGTCCTCGATTCGGTCGGGACCATTCGGCTTGATTTGTGCGATCAGCGGGATATCTGCTCCCAGGCTCTCAAATAACCCGACTACGTCGATATCGAGCTCTGCTTCGGTCGCAATTGCGGCCAGGTGACGGACGACATTTACAGACGCTCCAATCGCAATTGCGACCCGTATCGCATTGCGGATGGCAGCGGCGGTAATGATTTTGCGGGGGGTCAACCCTTCGTTGACCAGACCGATAATCGTGCTGCCCGCCGCCCGGGCAGCATCCCTGAGTTTCTGGCTGCCGGCGCGGATCGGAGTCGTTCCGGGCGCCGCCATTCCGATAGCCTCCGCCATGATGTGCATCGAGTTGGCTGTCGCCAAACCGGCACACACACCGGGACCCTGAATCGCCACTTTCGTCCAGGATTCCAGTTCATCCACCGTCATGCTGCCGGTCGAGACTGTTCCCACCGCCTTGTACACCTCTTCGATATCCACTTCGCGCCCGCCGCAGTTGCCTCCGAGCTGATAGCCACAAGCCACGACGATCGACGGAATATTCAGGCGGGCAGCCGCCATGAGGTGCGCCGGGGTGGTTTTGTCGCAGGAGGAAAGCAAAACCATGCCATCCAGACACGCACCTTCCACCATGACTTCAATATCGTTCACGATCAGGTCGCGGCTGGGGAGCAGATAACGCCCCTTCTTACCGGCGGAGGTGATGAAATCGGACGGCGCTGCCGTGCGGATTTCGAAGGCGAGGCCTCCATTCTCCGTGATCGATTTCTGCACTTCACGCGAGATTTCATCGAGGTGGATATAGCAGACCGATAGCGTGGAGGACGAATTCACGACCGCAATTTTTGGCTTGGCGAAATCCTCCTCGCTCATCCCCATGGCGCACCATTGCGACCGGCGAACCGCCCACCGCGTGCTCCCTCGTTCGAAATTGCTCCGCAGCATTTAAGCCTCTTCTGCCGTCTTCAGGTGACGATCGTGCATCCAGCTTTCGACGTCGACGCCGCTAAGCTGTTGGGAGCTGATTTCTTCTTTCAGCATGAGTGCGCAAGCAGCGCCCGCGGCGTAGCCCATCCCGAAGCACTGCGCCGTGACTCGCGCCGACGCCATGGCCTCGTGTTCGGCCGAAAGACACCGCCCGGCCACCAGCAGATTCGTGTCGGTGAGTGGAACCAGAGTCTCAAATGGAATGTCATAGGTGTCGTCTTCGAGATAGGTTATGGTCAAACCGCCGGCGCTGTGGCTCTCCATCGGCCAGGCGGAGAACGTGACTGCTCCGGCGGTCTTCCTCGCTTGCAGCACGTCCTCATTGCTCAACCGGGATTTTCCAACCAGGGAACGGGTTTGACGAATTCCCACTTGCGCGCCCGTGTCGATCAAATAAGAGTGCTCGAATCCTGCGATCTTGTCCTTCAGAAAGCGCGCATACTCGCGCGCCTGAGCGCGGCCTTCCATTTCGGCAAAGCTCATGTCGGCGCTGCAAATGCCGACCGGAACCGAGCCATCCGGGAACGTGATCCGGGTCATGTTGCACAGCACCTCGCGCCCGTTCGGCATGGGAAACAGGTACACATGGTGGCGGGGGAGACGGTAGGCGCCCGAGCGATCCGCCGCGGCAACTTGTGCGCTGATTTCCACCGGATCCAACTCCATGAAACGCTTGATGTCCACGCCGCCCAGTCGAAAAATCATGGTGGGCGTTTGCACGGTTCCGTCTTTACCCATGGTGGTTGACGCCCCGATACTATGCACCACTTCGGCATCTCCAGAAGCGTCGATAAGCACCTTAGGTCGAATGGCGCGCAAACCCTCAGCCGCGCGGACGACCAACGTGTGCACGCGTTGGCCCTCCAAGTACGCGGCAACAAAATTGGTGTGATAGAGAACCTCTATGCCCTCGTCCCTCAGATAGCTGTCAGCAGCCTCCTTCCAGACGAAATTGTCGTGCGGGACGAGCATGGTTCGCCCAAAGCGAATGGGATGTCCTACACCGCACAGCTGCGCAAGGCGGTCGTGGAATTCTCCCGCGAAACCGAAGACGATCCTCTGCGGGCGATTTCCGCTGCTGAAGAGCCCACAGATGGTGCCGCTCGACCCGGCGACCGTGGCTCCTCCGCAAAATCCATATTTCTCGACGAGAAGAACTTTGAGGCCACAGCGAGCAGCCCCGACCGCAGCTGCAACGCCGGCGGCACCGCCACCGATCACGCACAGTTCCGGACGCGCAACCACAGGAACCGATAGCGAGGGAATGGTGAAGGATTCGGCCGGCATGGGAATGAGTCGCGGTGAGCGAAACTGTGTGCTCCTTGCCAGGTCCAGAGGCCCGACTGCGGCCTCGTACCGGCGCGAGGCAGTCAGCGTAGCAGCCAGACCGGTGGCCGTCAACACGGTCGGACACACGGTCGGAATGAATTCCGTAAACTAGAGCCTCACTCACACCAGGGAGTACTCGAACGGGACTGAGGTGCCTGACCGGATGATACCTTGTCCCTTTAAGCGCTCCAGGTGGCCATACAGGGCAAACTGCAGGAACACTCCGGCATCCTGCGGCCAATTCCCGAGCTGCGGTCCAACTTCGTGAAGCAGAGCTTTCAGAGTGGCTGCCGGAAGATGTTGCTTCAGATACTCCACGATGCACTCATCACAGCGTTCAACGAAGGCGCGCGACTGCGACAGGAATTTCTTTGCGTCCTCGCCATGGGCACTCGGCCAATGCCCGGTAAACAGGTGTTCCAGGGGCTGCCTTTCGAGAAACTCAATGGTCGCCAGATAGGCGTTGACCGCATAGTAGGTGGGACCGAAGGCAATTCCCCCGGACGCCGTCGGGTAACCGCCGGCCTGAACTGCATCACTGGTAAAAGCGGCGTGGTTCTTTTCGTCGTAAATCGCGAGGTGGCCCGCAGAGTGTCCGGGCACGTGCCACACTCGGAGGTTCCAGCCGGAGGCAATCTTGAGCACCTCGTTTGCCGACAGCTGCGCTCCAATCTTGCATTTCCGAGGCGAATAAACCATGCCTTCTCGGCCAAATCCCAGACCGTGATCCTTGGCCAGAAAGTTGTATCTGTCCTGATACAGGAGTTCCGGGTCTTCGATCAGTTTCCGGTCCCCTTCGTGACAGGCCAGCAGGGTGGAGGGAGAGACGTCCTTAATGGCCGGCAAGCCACCATGATGATCCGAGTCGGCGTGCATGGCGATGACCATCGCTAGCCTTTTTGGCGACACCCCGATCTTCTCCATGTACGGGAAGATTGTTGCCTCGGGCGTGCCTATTACGCCGGCATCCAACAGGACCACCGTGTCGCCTACAAAGAGATATTGCTGGATGTAGCGGTCGCCAAACAGCGACTTGATCTCGTAGACATGGGGAAAGATCTGCATGAGATACCTGTATCCAAAGATGTTTGCCCGGAATTTCTGGTCGCTGCGTGCTTGGTCAGAAGAATTTGATATTCAGGATTACATACGCCACTAATACAAGGACTGCATAGAACTCCGGCGTGGTGTACCACGGCCCAGATTTCTCGATGCGAGCCGCGCTGTCATAAGTAAGCCCTTTTAACTTTTCCGGATCTGGCGGCGTGGTGAGTACGGTCGCAATCAAGATGCCGCTCAAGCCCCCACAGAAAGCCCAGACTGAGGTCCACACGTTCGATGCCATCGGCGTTTTGAAGTGCAGAATACCCACGCGATACAGTATGTACTCGCTAAAGGTTGCCAGCATACCGGTCACGATGCCGCAGAAGCCGGCGGTGGCCGAGACTCTCTTCCAGAACATTCCGAGCAGGAACACGATGAAGAACGGCGCGATCGAGAGCGCTCCGATTAACTGCATGTAGTCCATCAGATTGTCGAAATTGAGCGCGATATAAGCGGACAGGCAACTGAACAGCGTGCCCCACACGGTAGCCCATTTCCCAACCGCCAGGTAGTGGGAATCCGGGCGGTTCTTGACCAGGTAGGTCTGATAGATATCGTAAGTAAATACTGTATTGAACGCTGTGATATTTCCTGCCATGCCAGACATAAAACTAGCGAGGAGAGCGGTAAGACCCAAGCCCAGCATTCCGCTTCCGTAGTACCTTCCCAACAACATGGGCAAAGCGAGGTTATAGTCCTTGGTGACAACCTGCGGACCCACGACCAAAGCGAGCATTCCAAGTACAGTCACAATTGCTGGGAAAAGCATCTTTGGCACTGCCGCCACCAGCGGCGTCTTGCGCGCGGAATCTAAGTCTTTGGCTGCCAGGGCCCTCTGCACCAACAGGAAATCCGTGCACCAATACGCCGGAGCGGCAGTCAGGCCGATGCCAATCACCATGACCCACCAAGGAACGCCCAGAGGGTCATCCGGTCCACCCATCCCCTTCCAGGTATGCACATACGGGTCCGGCAGACGAGCGACCAGTCCCTTCCATCCGCCGACTTGGCGCAAACCAATAAAAGTAAGCGGCAGAAACCCGAACACGATCAGAAAAAACTGCAGAACTTCATTCCAGATGGAAGACGCTAAACCTCCCCAGAACGTATACAGCAGTACGATGCCCGCCGAGAGCGCAACGCTGACGGTAAAAGACCACCCCAGCATGCTATGGAACAGTACCGCAAAGGCAAACATGTTGATGCCCGACATCAAGATGGTCACAAAAGCGAAGCTCACCGCGTTCATGAGATGGGCGCGATAGTCATAGCGCATGCGCAAGTATTCCGGCACGCTGCGAATGCCGTTCGCGTAGTAGTAGCGCATCATGAACAAGCCGCAAAAGACCATGGCCGGGATGGCGCCTGTCCAGTACCAATGGTTGGTCCGCATTCCGTACTTGGCGCCGTTCGCGATGTGCCCCATGATTTCCAGGGACCCGAGGTTGGCGGACATGAACGCAATACCGGTAATCCAATGGCTAAGGGTACGATTGGTCAGAAGGAAATCAGAGGAAGTATGGATCCGACCCTTGAGGAAGAATCCGACGCCCAAGACGAGGACGAAGTAGGAAGCGATGATCGCAAAGTCCAGAGGACTCAGTGTCATTAACACAGGTTCGGGGCCTCTCGTCTCTCTGCTTGAGTTTCAGGGGCTTGATCGCGTATAGAGCACATTCCTTAGAGTAAGTTCGACGGACTTGTACTACGCTTCTGTCGTAATTGCAAGAATCGCGAGGCTGGGCTGACCTGGGTTCAGCTTGCAGCGCACGTTTCGGATTCTGCCTGACTTTACCGGGACTGACCACAACAAGAACTGGTATTGCTCGCGAACGACGTCCTTCGTAAATTCGATGGCCGGTTGTGCTTCGGTGGCGACGGGATCGATGCGCGTAGCGTCGTAGATCCGGTTGGCTTGCGCCACCTCGAAGCCGTTGCGAATAGGAATGTCTTGCGATCCGCCATTGGTGCCAGTGATGGAGTAAACCGCAACCGTATCACCCGATCGTCCCCGAAGCGGATAGCCCTCCGGAAAAGTGACCTGTCCGAGAAAGTGCAGTTTGGAGCATTGCCGGTCGATTGGAATAGTGATTTCCGGGACTGCGGCATTCAGAATCAGAGGTCGAACGGAGCCTTCAACCACCGCCGAGCGGAAGGAGACCCCTGCGATGTCGACGACGGGCGTCTGCCAGAGACGGAAGTGGCTTCCCGTTCTTGTCCACTGTTCGCGACCCATTCTGGAAGAGTCCCAAGCCTGTTTCAAGCTGGATTCCAGGGCCATCCAACTCTCCATTCCGGACCGACCTTCGGCTAAAGCTTGCAGATCGACGGTCTCGTGTTTGCTTCCCGGCGAAAACGGAACAGATCGCAGCGGCAGCACCCGCGGCGCGTCTGGAGGCGTATACGGCGGGATTTCGTGGCGTCCTGCGAACAGACCCGCGAGGCGGGAATAGATGGGCTCTCTGATGTTCCGATCCTCGGTTACGGCTCCTGAGAGCAATATGCCGTTGCGCGTGGCCCAATCTTCGCGCGTGTACTGGCGCATGTCATTCCAACTCCAGAACACGTGGCCCGCGACGTTGCCCGCCTGGGTTTGTTCCAGGAGATCGTCGAAGTCGCGCTCGTAAAACAAGTCTCCATGACCGCCATCTTCCCACCCCCACTCGGTAAAAGTGAGGGGCTTGGCGTCCCCGAACTGTTGCGGAAACTTGAGAAACTTATCCTCAGAGAACTCATAAGCGTGCCAGTCGTAAAAGTCGAGCCCAGTCTCGTCGAACATCTTCTTCGCTTTATCGATCGAGCCGTTGATGTGCGCCACCGAGACGGGCCGATCGATGGGGTCGAGCTTGTTGCAGAGCTGTTTTCCTTCTTTCAAGTAGGAGGCGGTGAATTCGCTCTCGTTGCCCAGCAGCCAGGCCATCACCGCGGGCGAATTCCAGTCGCGGCGAATCGTCGTTTCCAGAACGCGCAATCCCAAGTCAACGAACGAGCGTTCGACCTTGTTGAAATCAACTTGCCAATAGCCGGGTTCCTCACTGACCAGCAGTCCGATTTCCTCTGCTAAATCAATGATTCTGCGATCGTGCGGATAGTGCACCAAGCGGATGAAGTTGCACCCCATCGCCTTGATCATCCGCATGTCTTTTTCTTGTTGCCCCCGCGAGAGAGTAAATCCTTGCCCGCCCCACATGTCATGGCGGCACACGCCCTTCAGCACCAGCCTCTCGGCATTGAGGAAGAAGTCGCGTCCCTGGATCTTAATTTCGCGAAAACCGGTCCGGCAGGACCAATGGTCTTCGGCAGCCGGACCCTTCAGTCGTACTTGCAACTGATAGAGGTTAGGATCCTGTGGGGACCACAAAACAACATCGCTAAGGTCGAATGTCAATTCCGCCGTGGCGCTTGCGCCTGTGCTCAACGGAACACGCGCCCTGGCTCTCGCCACTTCCGAACCGCCCCACAGAAGCACCAATTCGCACTCGCGATCGCCGGTTTCATTGGAGGCGACGAAGACCTGAGCCGTGCACGAGGCCTTGCGGTAGCCCTCCAAGCGGTAACCGAAGCGCACATTCTCAACGTAGCTTGCGGGACGAATCTCCGCATACGCGTCGCGAATGATGCCCCCGTAGCTTTCCCAGCCTCCGGGAGTGCCGAAAATGACCTCGTCCTTGCCGAGACCATTGGGCCCAGTTCCGGCGTCGATAATCTGCACGTCAACCGTGTTACGGCCCTCCCGGGCTTGCTCCGTACAGTCAAATTCCTGAGGGACGTAGGGAATCGTCGCGCCCAGTTGCTTTCCGTTCAGCGAAACCCGGCCGTGGTAATGAATGGCGTTGAAGTGAAGGATAGCTCTTTCCTGTCTGTCCAGCCGCGGCAGCAGCAACTCACGGCGCAGGCTGTACATCCCGCCCGGAGCCAAAGAGGAAGGAACCGGAACGATGCCGACCAGCTTGTCATGGACATACCGTTCCCAATCGCCATTCAGATTAACGACTGCGCGGGAGGAACTCATTCCTGTGCCCTGCATCCAGTGTCCTTTGTCCTTAGTATGTATGCGCGAATGATATGAAACCATGTTCTACCGCGCTTCTCTGGTCGCGCCGCCGTTTTCGGTGGTAATCGCAAACAGAGCTAGCGGCGGTTGCTGTCCAACCAGCCGGCAACGGATACTCCCTAGCGTTGCATCCTCGACCGGAATCGAATAGAGGAGAACCTGGTAGTGCTCTCGTGCTGTTTCCTTTACGTAAGTGATTGCCCGCTGGGACTCAGTCGTCTGGGGATCGATCCGAGTAGCGTCCTGGATGAGATTCGCCTGCGCGACTTCATATCCATTCCGCAAAGGTATTTCTGCGGTGCGTCCCCCGGAGTACTGCAAGGTGTAGGTTGCTATCCTATCGCCGTCCATGCCGCTGCTGGGAAATCCCGCGGTCAACGTAACCTGTCCCAGGATGTGCAGCTTCGTGCAGCGGCGATTGATGGGGATGCTCACCTCGGGGCTTTCGGGCGTCACCACGATCGGCCGGACGCGATCCTTGATTACCGGGATCTGGAAAGAAATTCCCCCGATCTCCAGTTGGTTTTTGGACCAAAGCAAGAAATCTTCGCCGCTCTTCTTCCATTGATCGCGTGCGGTCTGCTCCCAGTAGCGCGCCATGTGGGTCTTTAGACTGCTCCATGCAGCGTCAGCTTTGGGGTCTTCGACCAGGGGCTGAAGGTTAACCGTGGTAAAGGCCGAGGTGCGCGACCAGGGCGTCCAACGCAAGGGAACAATTTCCGGTTCATGATCCGGAGTTTCGTCAGCGTGCCGCCGCAGCTGGAACAACCGCGCCAGTTCCATGTAAACCACATGGCGAGCTTCACGCGCTTCGGTGACTACGCCCGATTCCAGCACTCCGTTACGCATTTCGGCGTCGATCCGGCTGTACTGGCGCATGTCTTGCCAGGACCAGAACACGTGTCCCGACAGTTCGCCGGAGTCGACCAGATCGATCAGACGGTCCACCTCGTTCTGCATGACAATCTGAGACTGCCCAATGGCCTTGCCACCCCATTCGGTAAAGGTCAGCGGCTTCGAGGGGCCGTCGAACTCTGCTTCTTGGTTGAATTCCAGAACGTCGTAGGTGTAGGGATGCTGATCGAAGAAATCCATGCCCGCTGCGATGAACATGTCTCTCGAGGCCTTTGCGTTCATCGAGTTTGCGGCGGAGACCAGTCGCTGGATCGGGTCCATGGCATGGCAACGCTGCTTTCCTTCCCGCAAAACCGATTCCGTGAGAGTGCATTCATTGGAGAGTAGCCACGCCATGACGGACGGGGCGTTCCAATCGCGCCCAATGGTGGTCTCCAGAATCTTGTAGCCAAGTTCAATTTCTCCGCGGCCCATCTGCCGAAAATCCATATTCCAGTAGCCGGGCTCTTCACTCACCAGCAGGCCCAGTTCATCGGATAACTCCACAATGTGCCGGTCGTGCGGATAGTGCACCAGTCGCACAAAGTTTGCGCCCATCATTTTGATCATCCGCATGTCTTGATCTTGTTGGGCGCGAGTCAGGGTGAATCCTTGCTCCTTCCACATGTCATGCCGACACACGCCGTTCAAAATGAGGCGCTCGCCGTTCAGCAGAAATTCACGGCCCTGGGTACGAATGTCGCGGAAACCGGTCCGGCAGGCCCACGTGTCATCGCTGAGTGAAGTTTTCAGGCGGGCCTTCAAGGTGTAGAGATTCGGCGTTTCCGGAGACCACAACGCGGGTCCTGACAAATCAACCGATAAGTCGATGTCATTACTACCGGGCTTGAGTTGAACGCTGCGTTTCGCCCCGGCTACTTTCACTTCGCGGCGAGACAACGTGAACTCAACTTCTCCGCTTGAGGCGCCGAGGCTTGCGACGATGATCCGGGGCTGAAGTACCAGCGATTGGTAGCCCGGGCTGAGCTGGTACGCCAATCGCACATTCTCGACGAAAGCAGCGGGTCGTATTTCCGCCCAGACATCGCGAATGATACCTCCGTAGCATTCCCATCCGGGATTTACGCCCAGAGCGATCTCATCTTTGCCAGTACCGTCGGGCCAGGGAACGAGGTCGGCGATCTCGATCGCAATCTCGTTCGTTCCCTCCCGGGCCGTGTTGGTAAAGTCGAATTCGTACGGAACGTAGGGACCCAGTATTCCCAACTGCTTTCCGTTCACTGCCAATTTCCCGCAGTAGGTAATCGCCTCGAAATGGAGGAATGCCTGCTGGCCCTGGGCCAGACGAGGCAGCACGAAATTGCGCGTCAGGGTGTAAAACCCGCTGGGGTGGCGGGATGAGGGAACGGTTATTACATCCCGAAGCTTGCCGGCAACATGAAGTTCCCACAGGCCATTCAGGGTAACCTGCTTCCGCGACGACGAAACCGTGGGTTTACTTTCACTGGCAAAGGCGGGGATTGCACCCAGCACGGCGGATGCGCCAAGCGTACCCAGAAAACCACGCCGATTCATCATCAGGAGCACCGAGACTGTACTAGACCAAAAAAGTTATAAAGTGCGCGTTTCGAAACGTTTCATCTTCCGAGCGCTGGGACCTGCATTCCTGTCCCAAGCTTTCTACCCTAAGACGCTGGAAAATCGGAATTTATTCCATTTCACGACAACAGGATGAGAGATTTTGACATATTCGAGAGCACGGGCGGCTTGTGCCGCCCGTCCTCCCGATTGGTTAGAAGAAGAACTTCAGCGCTGCCTGCATGGTTCGGGGAGTACTGACAGAGCAGCCGAAGCGTCCGAACTGCGCGTCTTGCAGGTTGTTGTCCATGCAGCCGAAAGTTTCGCGGTTGAAGGCATTGAACAGCTCCCAGCGGAACTGCATCTTGTAGCGTTCGGTGAAGCTGAAATACTTGGAAACTCCCGTATCCCAACTATTCCATCCGGGATAGAAGAGCCCCGTTGGATCTCGCCCTACGTCTCCCTTGGAGCCTTGCTGCGGAATGGCGAACTGAGCTTTGTCGAAATACGACGCGGTGGTTGTGCTGAAATTGGGAGCGTTGCGCCAATTACCAGTCTTTACGGAGTGGGAGCCTGAGGCGTAATCGGGGAAGTCGCCTCCGACCGCATCCCAAGCGGTCGTTACCCCGGAGTTGATGTACGTGGCGGCTCCTGAGTGCGCACTCCAGATACCACTGACTTGCCAGCCGCCAAGAACGGCATTGAGAGCCCGCGACCCTCGGAGAATGGGGGTGGTGTAGACAAAGTTGAAGTTCAGCGCCTGCGGCACGTCCAGCGACGAATTTCCTTTGTTGCAAGGCACGCAGCGTGGGTTGGGGACGCTTCCCGTGAAAGCGGTGGTCGAAGTGCTGTACCAGTCAATGGTGTGAGCGTAGGTGTAGTTCGCGTTGAATTGCAAACCGTTGGCGAAGTTCCTTTGCAGCGAGAACTGGCCTGATTCGTAGCTGGCAGTTCCGGGAGAGCTGACAATCAGGGCTGTTGTAAAGTTTGGATTCAGCCGCGTGCCGTTGGCCGGATTGCCGGTGCCGAAGAACTGGCCATAGTTCTCATCCACTGCCAGAGACTGATGGTCGCTTTCGCTCCCGACGTAGGCGGCTTTGGCCAGCCAGCGAGCCCCGAACAAATGCTCAACGCTCAGATTCCACGTGTAGGTCCGGCCGGCGGTGTAATTCGGCGCAAAACCGTCCTGGATGTAGATTGGAGGTGCGAATGTGGCGTTCGATCCCGGCACATTGCCCGGAGACGAGAATGGCGGGAAAGGATTCTGGCCGCTGAGGGGAGAGTAGGCCGACCATGGATTGGAGAAAGGAATGATCGGAACCGTACCGCCATTCACAATCGTGCCTCCACTGAAATTGTAGGTCGGGCTGAATGGAGCCAAGTCTGATGCGTGATTGAAGTTGGCATAATCCATGGGAATGGCGAACATGCCGAAGGCCCCGCGAACCGATGTGTTTCCCAACCTCTTGGGTTGCCAAGCAAAACCCAGACGGGGATCGAAGAACTTCTTGTAATTGCTGGGCAAGCCCGCGCTAGCTACTCCTCGATCGCCCGGGAAGACCAGCCCAGCCGGAGCGTTGGGATAGCGCGTGCTTTGTTCCCCGGGAATGTAGGTCGCGATACGACCGCCGGCGACCACCGGGGCTATCCAGGGTTCCCAACGCAGACCGAAGTCAAGCGTGAGATTGGGTTTGATCTTGTACTGATCAGCGACGTAGGGAGCGATCATCCAGGCATGAATCACGTTGGACTCGCCGCCGCCCTGCTCGTAGTTGCCCACATCTCCAAGCATGAAGTCAGCGAAGGAAGAGCCCGTGTACTGCTGATTCGGCGGTCCACCGTTCCAGTTAATGATCGGCAGGGCCAACCAGTCCGTGTTCTCATACCAGTACTGACGCATCACATCCACGCCGGCGACAATTAGGTGCTTTCCCTTCGAGATACTCAGGGAGTCCGAGAAACCGTAGGTCCAGCGGTTGATGCCGTTGAAGTTTTGGGCGTTCAGCGGGATCTGGCCTCGGTCATATCCGCCGCCGACTGTGAATCCCTCAATCGAGCACGGCGTTGTGCTGGGATCCGAGACGGAAATGAACTGGGAATAGCATATCTTTTTGCCGTTTGCCTCCAAACCGCTGTTGCTGTAGTCGTATAGACGGCTGTAGGTGCCAGTGAAATTGTTGACCGTGTGCGGGTTGATGTTCCAAGTCCAAGTACCGGCATAGCTCTGCCAGTGCGAGACCCACGACCGGTCAAGATCGGA
>Ga0209006_10002202_pt1 | contig 17762 bp, 27 predicted proteins | sample JacPin_JW_Ref_O2_FD_188567 | JGI IMG/M metagenome (GOLD analysis project Ga0209006, IMG submission 188567) | Forest soil microbial communities from Algoma, Ontario, Canada - Jack Pine, Ontario site 1_JW_Ref_O2 (SPAdes) (version 2) | ecosystem: Environmental > Terrestrial > Soil > Boreal... | reverse complement strand
GTTCGAGCCGTCAAAGTACACGGATCTTGGTGCCAGCATCCGTTTTGGAAAGAAATAGATTCTATACTATAGTCGCAGCAATGGTGTATCCTCCCTCACATCCGCCTCTTCCTCTCCAACCTCTTCTCCCATAATTTCAATCCCTTCTGGGGAAGATACAAAATCAACGTTATTCCCGAGAGGTTTCCCAAAATCGTCAATCCCAAGTTTGCCTTGCCGCAATTTCCAAGCTATGCACATAACAAGCAGCGAGCCTTGCATCACCCCAGACACCGCAAACATTATCCAGCCTGTATATACATACATGCCGTTATTAGTAAAGGAGAGAAAAAATGCCAGGAAACTCAACTAGTCCAATTCGTCCCGGGTCTGTCGAAACCTAGCATCAAGGCGATTCCGATGAGTAAACAGAAACATACCTTAGAGCAATGCTGAGAACCATAAATACCGTCCCCGGTGTTTGCATTAACATCATTGGGATACTGAGCGCGCCAACTAGTTTGGTGTGGTAGGTATGATACAGCTGAGGTCCGTATTGTAACGTTGCCAAGATCGCAGAAGAGACACCCAGGAATGTAGCCCAATGGTGGATCTGAACGCTTGTCCCTTGTGCGGTGGTCAAGACTTCCTCGAGAGATGGCGGGGAAGGTGCGGACTCGGGCGTTGTTAGGAGGAGTGCGAAAGTGACAAAGGTAACGATCATTCTAAAAAAAAAAAAAAGCGCGGGCTGTGAGCTTGAGAAGAAGAAGAAGTAGAGAGAGAACGACGGCTGACAGATGAATAAACACAATCCATGCGAGGGTGATTGATAATTTCCAATCATCGGTCTTCACGTATTTCAACGATCGACGGGGATCGACATCGTCAACTTCCAGTCCATCGTCCGCGGTTGAGATCAAAGTAGATGTTAAAACGTATTTGAGCTCTGGCGGGTAGTATATCATGTAGAGGACGAGACTGAAGTGCCATGGTCAACAAAAAATGACAGACAAGGGAACGGAAATAAAATTACATGATCGTAAAGAGGAACCACATAAGCCACAATTGAAATATCCCTGCAGTCATCTCAATGCAGGCGGAGGTGCTCTGGAAATATGAAGTTAGCAGTCATCACCACAACAAGGTAACGAATGGCACACGAACCACATCTCTGCAGCACTTTACTTTGTCCCATTGAAGCGTTAGCCTATAACAACCCAATCCAGACTTATGAGCGGGAAACCCACAAACCCACGGCACTTGTTGAGGGACATACATGTTAAACATACCAGAAGCACAACCGGTGCTTCCAAGTAGTAGGAACCAAGGACTCAACCCTTCTGAAGACTTGTTATCGATTATTCGATAATGCTAAACCTTGAGGAATAAGTCGCAAGTATCTCAGTAAGCTGGCGCCAAAGTAGCCATACCTGAGGTAAGTATGAGACAATGAGTCCAACACAAAGGATGCTCGTAAGTGTCGCGGTAACCCAGTCATGATACTATTAGGTTGTATCAGTCACCACAGTTGAAGGTGCATAAAGATTCAAGGACTTACAGGACTACAGCTCGACATCGTTGCAAGTTCGAGGCGCCAGGTCACGTGAGCTGAAGCTGTAGATGATTACCTCAGCAAGGTCAGTCCAGGCCAATCAACTTCGATCTTGGAATTTGAGCATGCTTCTTCAACAAAAGTAAGCCGTGGAAGGGGTTAACTGTGAGAGTCGAAGATCATGGAAATCAACCTTAAATGCCGGAAGTGAGCTATATCACCGTGAAATCTCGGTAAATTTGCTTTAATTCACCGACCAAATTTGCCGGATCTGTGACCTATTTCCGGTACCTCGTGAAGACCTCACCTTCTTGTGCTCTACGTTCGTCCTCTAATTAAACCTGACCTACCCTCGATAATTATGGATGCTCTTCGGAAATGAAATGTGCTACATAGCACTGCGGTGGAAGTTTGGAAGGAACTCAGACTTCTAACACGTTTAGGTAACAGGCCTGGTCTTTACTAAAGACGTCGTCACGCGGACATTCCATATTCCAGGATTGACGGCATACAGTGTCGGTGATCCACACGCGGGGGGCCAACGTAACAGTCAGCTGAGCATGGTGGCAGAGGTTTCCTCCTTACCCCAGGAACCGGCGATACTGAAATCACCCGCGCGGCACGCGGAACGAGAAATTAGATCTTTATTATTTACAATGTATACACTCCAGATTTATGCATTAGTACATAGCAATTTGGCAGGTAAGCGTCCACACAGAATTTCGACTGTAATCATATACCGTCCCTGCACAATTGTATATACAGGCATGCAGTTCTTCCTCTCCTTCCTCTTTCATGTCCCTAAAATCCCCAAAATAGATCCTGCTTACCTCTCAGGTGCGAGAAGCTTCCCAAGTTCCAGAACATATTTCTCACAAATGGCAGAAAAGTAAAACTCGTGCTCTGAGTTGTGCGGCTGCACAAGGTTATGCGCGATTTCATGCGCAAGTGTGAAATACCTGAACCATTGATCTGTCAAAGCCGCTGTGCTTATACGTCTTGACGATGACTTACCATGAGATATATGCGGGCGCTAGCATGCCTTGACGGACGGATTCATCGTCTGGATGTATGTAAAGCTCAGCCCAACGAAGTCGGTTCAAGAACTGTCATGACTGCTTACGCCATGCCTCGAAGTACCGCAGGTTCAGGAAAATGCTCGCATTCCGATTGAACGCAATCAAGTCACCGGCAACATCGTAGAAAATGTGCAGCGTTGTGAGCGGAAGTGTGTACACTTGCGCCAACGGACGGATGACGTGAATGAATCGCGCCAACGCCTCACGTTTCGTCGTCAAGATTGACGTTGGGTCGGGTACCTCTGCATTCGCGGTTAGTTATCGGCGGGGCATAACTTCAGCATATCTCACCTCGAGATGTGAATACTTTGACCTCGCCCATCGTTCCTACGATGGGATCATGAGCATTAGCAAGATACAACAGAGGCAACACTCAAACCGATTAGGGTCAGATCTCCTACGCGCCCGGAAATGTCGCAATATCCTTCATTAAGTGACTCTCTGACTTGCTGCATTTGTTCTCTGTTTCGTACCAAATTCCTTGTCTCCGGTGTGCATGCCCTGATGGCCATGTCGATATTTGATGCTGGATGGTTATGTATTGTAAGCGTATATCGACCATACTGGATTAAATACCTACAGATGTTACTCAAGGGTGTCACCGTCCGATTTCTGAAGGGCCCCGTGGGTCTTGGATTCGGTGAGGGACCAATATTTTCTTCCTGAGACGGGGGACGCTTCTCTGGGTGTTTCCCGCGGACCGTCGAGCTGAACTTGCGCCTCCAGTCCTGTAGCAAATTGTACGGTGGGTTCGAGCTGACAGGGGTCTTGTCGCCATTGGGCAACGGAGGTGGCGCAGAGGGGTCGGAAGAAAACGAAGAGGTGGACGGAGGAAATTGGTTGGGTGGCGGTGAAGGAAACATATCCATTGTGTCTCGTGGATTTGGGGGAAGTAATGCCGTATTCTCAGCTTTCTGTCGTGCAGCATCTTCCGCGGCCCGTTTAGCGGCGTTCTGTTGTCTCAAAATCCTGTCAACTGATAGATTTGGGGCATCACTTTTTAGAAAGACCAGGTTGCTTTCCACTGTTCTCACCATTATATCCTCTCCTCTTCAGAGATCGAAGGTCTGTGGAAAGGATAGTCATAAGGAGGAGTGCATCGTTGGCTTTCGGAGCGTCGAAAAGAAGTCGGCATAAAGACGTAGCGATCCTGTACAAAGGATAAACATCATATCTCCACGTTTCTTTCTAGACTCACTCGTACATATCCAGCTGGGCGGTTCCAGCTATCCACAGTTGGATGGCGCCATAACCGATCCGCTTCCCGGCAGCTGATGCATCTTGGGTCCGGGACAGACGTACGGACCCATGATTTAAGGTTTTGGTCACTGTGAGTTTGGCAAACGTTTTGACCACGAAGTTATTGCCCGCATTCAGCCAGCTATAAGTTACCCGCGTGGCTGCGTGAGTATGTTCGTGAAGGAATAAGGGCAAGCGTTCTAGTATCAAACGCCGAACTTCTGCGGCCATATTCGTGTCTTTCACCTCAGAAGATGTCTTATACTCCTCTTTCACCAACGAGCTGAGTCGTCGCGAACCCAACTGAGTGTAAAAGCCTGCAAGACATTGTAGTCCAGTTGCTCTTCGTACACTAGAAGTGGGACTGACCTTCAAGTATATCCTCCTGTGGTGCCGTAAATACGGAGTCACCGAAAACCTGATATGCATGAATGTCATCCGCGACAACAATTTGTGCCGGCTTTTTCAGGTCGTATTGCATATCCCAATCCTCCTCCTCGTCATCGATACCAATCGAATTCGATCGCTGGCGTCCACCACTGGGCAAGGTCCGTACCTTCCGCTGCATGCCCAGTAAAACAGGTGATACTTTCATCTTTCCCAAAGTAGCCGAAGAAATATGGCGACTGTTGACGGCTAGATTGCGAAGCTCGACTAGAAAGCTTTCGCCGCAAGTATCTCAAAATCAAAATGATCGGCCGAAAAGATGAGATCTTACTTATCGCGGCCTTCCGCCAGCTCGTAAAATTTACGAGGATCTGCTAAAAGGATCTGGGCAACCTCTTCGACAGAAGGTTCACGCTTGGTCCCACAAGCGCTCAGGAAGCCGTTGGCGAGGGGACCAAAATCGACAAAAACAAAAAGCTTCGAATGGAATCGCGCTTTCGAGTCACCACCAAAGAAGCACATTCTAGGGGACAGCCAACGGACGCTAGGAATTCCTTCAATTTTTTGACCATCGCTGATCGGCACCATTGGCATCTGAGATAACTGTTCGAGTTCATCTGGAGAGAAGGCTGGGACGCGTTTGTGACTTCAAAGGATGCCTTCAGTAATGGGATTGAAAAGGCCCACCTGCTATACGCCCGGCCAAAATCTCGAACCATTTCCGAGCATCAGCGTTGCTCTTCGGAGGGGTTTTCCGAAGTAGATCGACTAATAAAGGTGATGGTGGGTGCTCCCTGATCTTTAGTTTTAAGATGGCATCTGGCTGAAGGCTAGGCTGTACCACAAGGAATCCGAGGGCAGCCCAATCGGGGCTTCCGAACACCTGCCAACCGATAAGGTACGAAACAGGAACTCAGAGCATTCAAAATACATACTTCCTTTGGTGTCCCCATGCGAGATACGGCAGGAATGAAAGGTACATCGGCGAAGTTCATGGGATCGTAGTTGGGATAGCGGGTTGAGATGTTACTCAGGAGGTACTTCAGAGCTATGGGACGGATGGTGGCGTCGCTGCTAGCGCATAAGTGGATAATCACCTCCAAAGGAGGAAAGCGTTGTAGACCCAGTTCAAACAAAAACTTGGCTGATCGAAATGGTTTAATTAGAGCCACATCCATCATAATACATTTCAGATTACCTTCGTCGGAAGATCCACGCCATTTGGACTGACCTCCCCAACCAATGACAGGAAGATTAAGCTGGCGAAATATGTCCAGGGGTTCGTACAAGTCCTTCGCTCTATACCGAGAGGGTTTCTGCTCCTTGCCATTAGCCAGGCCATTTTCGCTCGGAAATGCCGCTGTCAGCCGAAGACGCTGCATCTCTTCATCATTCAAAGTGGACCGAACGGCGACCAGATATTTTGTCAGGTCCGCGATCGTCCAATCACCAGTCTTGATCATCCTGTACGACAAGTTGAAAATATAATCGTTGGCGGGACGAATTTGCCTCACCTATCGAAGACAACCTGGAGATCGACATGCTTTCGAACGCCTAAAGACTGTAGAACTTTTTCGATTGACCCTTTAACTGGTGACCCCGACGGCAAGGTCACGATGGGAAGATCGTGAAAGATATTAACATTGGCAAAATAGGCCTGTTCGGGTATTTTCAGATCCGCTGACGTCGGTATACATGTCTTGTCCTTTAGTAGCACTGCGATGTGGTCTTTCATGCCATTGGAGAGTGATGGCCAGGAGCGTGAAAGGACTACAAGCACTCGTTCCGCCCATGGTGCCGACCGGGTGAGATCATACTCTACACCCGCTGTGGCCACAGCCGGAGTGATCAGATGTTTCAACCAGTCAACTATGGACAACTCCGTCCACGGTAGGCAGGATACCAAGGATTCAGGAGGAAAGGTTTTCGTGACGCTGAGAGGAATGACATGATCGGGCAGTGGGCCATCTACAGGAATTGCCGCTCCCATGATATTCTTCGGGTTGATGAATGCTTTCACCGAAGATAGAGGCAATATTCTTTCGTTCGCGCCGCCAGCCGTTCCTGTCATCAGTACGGCAGCGTTCAGAAGTTCGATCCGTATGGGCGCAAGGTTCGGATTGTCGCCTTGTTTATTCAATGCGATCCACCACTGCAAGCAGGCCACCATTTCTGTTTCGTTGAGTGGCCTTGAGCGCAGTTCGTTCAGCACGTCAACGAATGTAATAGCCTTGATCATTCCTCGATTTTGGAGTGCGTTGATCATCCGTGGAGTGCCCTTCAGCACGTCCTCAGGTACCACAGGCAAGTTCTTCAAAAAACTAGAGAAGGTGGAGTCCGGTAATCGAACATCTGCCGCATTGCGAATTCCGATGGACGAGATGATAGGAAACAACTGGTTGGTCTGACATTCAAAGAATGCAGCCTCTAGTAGGTTGGAGACATCAGCTGCGGGCGTAGAAGGATGAAATGCGAAGAATTTGAGTGCGTGTAAGGAGCGTCTGCACAACCATGCCCGGAGTTCTGGATCCGGGCCAGAATCGGATGCAGTTGAGGAAGCACCCTCCCAAAGATTGCGAATATTATCGAGCTCTAACTGATATGCAATACGAGCAAGAAAACCACCGACATAAAGGAGTTCCCGATTCCACACTGTGGCAGTGTGAGAAGGCGAATTCGATTGAAAATATCATTCATTCTTACCGGCTACATGCCGATCACTGAAACCTGTTAGCTTTTAAATGACTCCATACTGGCGAAAGTCAACGTACACTAGATCTATTGATTCACGTTCGACAGTGGGGATGAATCTCGCAGACATGTGACCACCAAGTCCAACAGTTTGAGCCGTAGCATGACCCTGCCAAAGGAAAATTAAGCCCGAAAGATGAAAACTCACAGGCAACTTACAATGAAGATTCGAGCAGCACCCATTCTGTGCTGGGGTTAACGCGACTGAGAGCGTATTGACTTGTCCACTTACCCGTCCAGGTCCGCACGAAGACCTTGAAACACACTTCCCGATGCAGATGGCTGCTGTTCATCTTCCTTGACACTGGAGTCATACTCATCTTTCGCAGTCTAGAAAGAACAATTCTGTGAATATCCAGCCGTCGTAGCTACACCGTAAGTAATCCACTGACATAGATGAGCTCGTATTTCAACTTGCTGGGCGGATTTTTCTTCATGGATCTATGTAGCTCCGTAGCCATCTTCTGGTCCAACCGAACATTGACATCTGCCGAGAAGATAGAAAGCACAACACTTGTCTCGTTGACGGACAGAGGGTCTACTACTTCTGCAGGAACCGGCAAAGCGACTGCCGAATGTTGAGGAGTGTTTGCACCCGATCGGTTTAAAAAAAGGGAAGAGAAAAATCCACCATGCGACGATGGCTTGGTTGGCTTGATTGGTGAAGGGGGCAGAGGTTTCTCGGATCCTGTAGAGTAAACCCATCGCAAAACCTGTGCCGTTACGTGGAGGGCTGACATATTCCATTAGATCCGGTTAGACACCGTAACAATTACAGAATACGTACGGGTAGTCTTGACCCCCGTCACATTCATAATCCCGAGGCGACTCGTGCCCCGGAGGCCCTTGGGAAGCTCAAGCGCCCTTGGGACGCCTGAGGTTTTCGTCAATCTTGCGAGCCGTTTGTCGTCAAAGTAAACGCTGACTTCGGATAGATGCACCATAAACGTAATGGAAGAAGCTAAGAAACGAGTAAAATCGAATGGGCTTGGGATCGGAGCGGCTTCTCGGAGTGCCAGCTCAACAGACGTCCATCGATCGGGATCCGCAGCATCGTAGTTGGGGACATTGCCTCGACGTGCAACAAGCTAGGATTTATAGTATAATAACTAAGGTGTAACAGGCTAGGAGATGACTCACTTGATCTTGTTTATCCTTCCAATAAAATAGCATCCACCGGCCTAGAATACCCAGTCAGGATATGTCTAAGAAACCGAAAGGAATTGAAAATACCGCCAGAGGTGACCAATGGCTCTTCTGTGACCGAGAATACACTGTAAAAGCCTGCAATACGTTTGTGAGAGTCCACGAGCATAATAAGGGCATCTCGATTACCAACACCAAATGCGCCAACATTTTCTTCATTTGGATTCCCATCGGCTGCACACACGTTAGAAATGTATAATTCCAACGGGACACAAAGGAATCGAACCAATCTTCTTTAAGCGAGCCCAGTCTTCGTCCTTGAAAATTCTTCCGTCATTTCTAATTGTCCAGTGGTGCACCTGATTGATTCAGCTACAGACTCGCGTATTAAACAGAGACGCTTACGGGGGCAGTTTTCAAATTTGGAAGACCTTCCATGACCATCCCAGGACCTCCACCTTGTGTTTGTTCCCCGTTCGCCTTTTCTTTAAAATTCTGTGTCTCGAAGCGGATCTCTACAACCTTTGCCTGCGCATCATCTGAGTTCTGCAAAAGCTCTCGAAAAACTGGTGGAAAATAGGATCACGGATGCTCGTCTAAACGACAATAAGCCTCACCTGTGAACTCTCCGGAGTATCTAGCGAGGACCTTGTCTATCAAGGCACGTTGGTTGACCTCGACTGATTCGTCGTGGCCGCTTTCCCACTATACGATAGACCAACATGAGTTAAGCGCCGTTACGAGACTCCTGAAGTTTATTCACCAACGCCTTCCTTCCAGCCATATGTTGTAACGAATGTCTGCTCGTTGTAAATGTTTGATTCGGAGATTTACAAAATGTTGTAACTCTAGTACAGTCTGTGGGTATGGTGGATAGAGTAGGTGCCAAGGAGAAGGCGATGCGCCATCATGTTCACCGCAGCAAAATCATTGGATACCGGGATTATGTAATAACAGCATGGAGAGCGATGATTCAGGATGATCACCAACGCTTCTTTACAGAAGCATATGTTCAAAGCAACTGGTGGGCAAGGCACGCGTAAAACCCTTCCTGGACAAGGAGCTTATGGTATGTATATACTTAGCCAGTCCGTCAACAATGACACTCCATGATTTATCAGGCTAGGGGATCCAACAACCGCGCGACCGACACGAAAAGAAGAAAAAACCTTCTACGATCTATATATGCATGGTTGGAGCACTGCCTTTTTCTTGTGCCGTTCGGAGACTGTTGGGCAGGTGAGAAAGCGATCGGTCGGGTAGAATCATGGAAAAGATGTACCTGTAGTCGTCTCCATTCTGTGTGATATACCTTACCCAGGGTAGGGCCTGATACCCGCTCTTCTCAACGATTTTCAGATACCGTACTTGAATACCGGAGACCGTAAAGTATGGAATCTCAAATTTTACCGTGATTGGGGCGCGTTTATCGACATCTTGTTCTAAGCGAGAAATTCATCAGTCCCTTGACATTGAAGGTTCGCGCCAGAAGATGACGAACATACCGCTCTTGACACTTGGCAAACCAAAGTGAGCGCGCATTAGAAATTCCCGACCACCACCTAACTGTTTGATCTTCCAGACAAATGCTGATTTGTCCGGAGCGTACTGGACGCTGCCTGTTGATGCCTAAAGCAAGATTTGGTTAGAGTCAAGTTGCGAGGACAGATGAGCTGATACTCACCCTGAACTTTGGAGTGTCAGCATCGTCAGGTACAGGGACATAGATCTCAACGTTATTCGCAGTGCTTCTCCGCTTAAACTGCGCTTTGCACTTCACCATGTATTCTACCCGGCTGCCTCTATGGCTTTCTACGGCCGCTTCCACCCAAATGAGGGGTTTCACAGGTGTAGAAAGACGATAAGACATGAGTTCAAACTCGCCGTCGGGTGGAATAAACGAGATAGTGCGGTCGTTCTCGAACCGGGCGAGACGGACGCACTGGTGAAACTTGACGTCCTCCATCTCAATCGCTTTCCCCCGGGATGCTGGGGCACCAAATAAGCTATCTTACCAAGTCAGGGTGAAATTTGAGTCCTCACTTCTGCCCGTACTCTCGAACATAACTTTATCGTTCAGGCCCAGACGTAGTTCAGGCATTCCGGAAAGGTAGCATTTCATCTTCACGGAGCCTAAAATCTCAGATCGAACCACATTTCCGTTGGCATTGACCTGTCACGTATGTGTTAGCTACGAGAGAGAAAGCGACATATGAACATGTACACACTAATAGGTTAACACTCTCAATCACATCTAAAAATACTTCATTCTTGCGATAACGAATTCCTTCCGTCCGCCATGACACAGCGTTTGTGACGGCCGGAGGTGGACGGACCTGTATTTCAAGTTTATGCGATTCTTGTGTAATGTACCTTTGATATTGCACATGAAAACAGGCGGAAGGTGACGTCAGTTACGGGCACTCACTCTTGGAGAATTTTGCTCTCTGTTGTTTGTGGATACCCAAAATCCATCATCTCGTCCATCAATTCGTAGATGATCACAAAATTGTCCCGAATGGACTCCTCTTCCAGTTCTTTGAAGTATTCGACCAGGACTTGTGTGAGGCGGTGGAGAAAGAGGATGATCTCAATGGCATTTGTGTTTCGTTTTGACAAGGCAAGCACTAGAAGCCAAAGCATATATTGGTACACTCAAGCGACAACGAGACGAACAAGTGGATGGCAGGTCGATCTCCAGGACAAGAACGCGACAGCAGTCTTCTGAACTGTCCCTTTATTCATCAAACGAGCGGTGGTGACTCACGGTAAAGATTTGAATGCCTGATGTGCATGTAATTGATGCCCTGACTGGTAAAGCATGGAGTTACTTGTTGGCCTTCTTCCTCTATGTCAAGGACGAGTGGGAGGAATCGTTCAATGAAAGATGGCGGCACATCGTCTCTGTATGATCTTTGAATGAGTGGTTTACCTTTCAGGTCGAGAATTGCTATCAGGGATGCCATTTGTCGAAATGGTTAGTATGAGAATGGAAGTTGCCGACCAGAGCTCTGCGGCGCTCAGCAGACTGCAATGCTTTGAGGCTTTGAAGGGGACTTTGCTCTCCATCGTGTGCGTAAGTAATCCCGTTTTGCTTCTTCTCGAGCTCCCGGTCAACGGCTTGCTCGTATTCTCCCCCTTCGCCCACCCGTCATCACCATTTTTTGGACATTCCAGTTTATTTCACCGCCGATTCCAATATTTTGATTCTCATCGGTTCGCGTTACTCCAGACAGTACAGTCCTCTGATAACGGCTCGCCAACATCCAATATAGAAGTACAGGACCCAGGTCGCTTTCCTCACCCCGCGAACCCCTCGTTCTACCCTCCTAGATATGGTCCGACATGCTCATATTTTACGATGATGTCCATAAATGCATAGAAATTCTGATACACAATTAGCATGGGCGAATATCCTTAAGTCCTCGATGCATGCGAGTGTGGTGTGTGTGTGTGGTGTGGTAGCATATGTAAGACACTCTCATACAGCAATGAGCATGGACTCCAGTTCAACGACGATCCGTAATGTTTCATCTCAGCCATCCAGTGCCCTTCCTTCACCACCAGACAGCCCATCTTCTGATTCGGTATCATCTCTTCCATCCGTCTCATCATCCTTCTTCTTCTCATCAGCCGCTGCAAGTCCTCCTCATTCACACTCTGAACATGCCCGTGATTCAACACAAGCCCTCATCATCCCTTCCCTCACACTCCCCTCCGCTTTGCGCCGTCCAACCCCATACGGTCAGACTCTCGGCGAACTCAAGTTGCTCGTCCTGGGTAGCCAAGGTACTGGCAAGAGCTTTCTTTCCGGCCTTCTAGTCGACGGCAATGAAGATGTTGTCGACGTCGGCACTTGGGAGGAAACAGAACACGGTGCACTCCTCCGCGCGTCCACTGATTGGATCGAATATCGCGATGGTCACGGACTCGAAAAGTTCGAGCCTGCCCGGAACGTTGAAATCATTGAACTACCTGGTTATGAACACAGCGATGATGTTAGTCGTCTTTTCTATGCGTGTTCTCAACTTCAGTCTCATCGAATCAGGCGCGAGAGCTCGTACAATCACTAATCATGATGATCCAAGCACCATTCTATTCTATCTCAGAAGTCCTTAGTCCTCAATGCCCGCCCTCCGCCATCCTCGCTAACCTCGTCTCTGCCCCATCAACGCCGCTATATACCGCCCTCGTCTTCCTCTTACCATCATGCAAGTTCAATTCGACGTCCTATCAGGATCCTGATCATACTAAACGCATTCTGTTACAGCGTCGTCGTCGCTCGAGCAATTCATTATCGACAGTTTAGCCCCTCAAATCCCCATCATCATCCTTCCTCGTCCATCAACGCACACACGCTTTTCCAGCGGCATCTCACAGAAACTCTCCTCTTTCCGCCCTCCTTCTTCCGTGGCCCTCCGCACAGGCCTCTTCCGTTCTCCCGAAACCCTTTCCACTCTCCGCTCTGAAGCGGCCGACCGGTTCCTCCGCTGGCGTGAAGTCGAGCGTGCCGTGGATGAGATCCATTCTGTGCGCAGAGGCAGGGAAGATGAGCTGCAACAGGAATGCGGAGATAACATCCGTAGGAAGTGGAGCAAAGGACATTGGGAAGCAGAGTGGGAGGCAGGTCTGTCTCGGGATGTTGCCCAACGACTGCGTGAGGACACCGTTGTACAAGACGAACTGCACGGAAGAAATGCCTCTCATGTGATGTGGGCGGGTGGCGTGGATTTCGACCCATTGCATATCCCATCCCTCTTCATGTTCTCACTGTCGCTGTTGGGCCCGTTATCGAGCCAGCTTGTGCGATCTGTCGAGGAGGTGACCAGTAAGATGCAGCTACGGGCATATCACCTTGGTTTGGCGCTCGTCAGTGGGTTTTTTGTGGGTGTAGGCTTTGGGATGCTTGTGAGATGAGCCAAGAGCTTAGTATCATTGGTATCACACACCGGCTGTGAAAGTACCATCACGATTTCATCTGCAAGCTACACCCAGTTTCTTCTGTACGAGCCAATGGTCTGTCACTAATACTAATGGCTGGAACGATCTTCGATAGTGGTCATCAGGGAAGTGAGTGAAAACGTTAGAGGTTGAAGTTAAGCTGGATCATTCAGGTAACAACCTTATCGGGAATGACTCTACCCTCCAACCGCACGCAATTGGTGCTGACAGCTTTGGCAGCATCTTTAACCACAGCAGCGCTAATATCGGCCTACAATGTCTACTCAAAGAGGGAACGGAGGAGAAATCTAAACGAAGACATTCTGCGTTCACTTGCTGGGCAGGATTCCGTCGAACGGAAACGTGGCACCGATGTTGACCGGCCAGACAGCGTCGTGGTCAACGGAAGCATCGAGTACGGCGAGGAGTTGATAAGGGAGCAGCTCGGACGGAATTACGCATTTTTTGGAGAGGATAGCATGAGAAAGATCCGAGGCGGATCAGTCGTCATTGTCGGATGCGGAGGGGTGGGAAGTTGGGCTGCAGTCATGCTCGCCAGATCGTACGTGCGTACTCTCCGAATAATTTCCTTTCATTTATCAAAAATATTATCAGTGGAGTATCGAAGATTAGGCTTGTGGATTTCGATTATGTGACACTCTCGTCTTTGAACAGACACGCTACGGCAACGCTCAAAGATGTCGGCACACCAAAAGTTACTTGTGTCGAGCGAGTTCTAAGGGAAATCGCCAGATGGGTTGAAGTAGACTCTCGGATTGAAATATGGCGGAAGGAAGAGGGAGGGAGGCTGCTTGAAGGTGTTCATTGGGTAGTCGGTGAGATAGCTATGCGTCATTTGACCTCTGAAACGAGATAATCTGTCATGTCAAGACGCCATCGACAACATCAGTACCAAGGTTGATTTGCTCAAATACTGCCATGACCATAAAATCAAGGTGTGTCATTTGGTCTCATTTCTGGTCATCTTTTTTTTTGACTTCTGTCAGGTCTTCTCCTCCATGGGTGCTGGCGCTAAATGCGACCCGACCAGGATCCAAATCAGCGATATCTCTCACACTATTTATGATCCGTTAGCACGCTCTGTACGGAGACGACTTCGTCTACAAGGTGTCTCCGGAGGCATTCCCGTTGTCTACTCCACCGAAGCCCCTAGCGATGTCAAGTTGTTGCCTCTGCCGGAGACAGAATTCCAAAAAGGCAACGTGAAGGAGCTCGGCGTATTCGATGATTTTAGAGTGCGAATATTGCCTGTCTTGGGTATGTTTCTTACTCACGTTTCCGCGTTGAAAATGTATAATTCGTTTCGACAGGTCCCCTCCCTTCTATATTTGGTCTCAACATTGCCATCTACATCTTGTGCGAGCTGGCTGATAAGCCGATCTCCAACCCCCTGCCCGTAAAGAACCGACGAAAGCTGTACGAACGCCTCCTTCGTGACCTCCTCACCCGAGAGTCAAAGATTGCGGGCCAACTGATCAAGTATATCTTTTTCAAAATCTCTTACCTACTCTACTTTTCTCATGTGCGTTGGATAGCAAACTTCCGATTGACGAAGATGATGTTGGGCTGCTGTTCGAAGATCTCCACCTTGGACGATCCGTCATCCCACCACATAATGTGCCCTCTAGACCTGTCCTGGTGAGATGGGATCCGGACCATCCACTCACTTTGGACAATTGTGTCGTCATGGACCATGCAGATGGCGAGAGACACGTGAAAGAGTGTTACGGGCAAGGAGGTCGTGAAGGTCGTCGCCCGAGGGATGTTTGGGGAGAGGAAGTCGAGAAAATTGTGCTGGGGCGAGCCAAGGACATTGCGAGAAACCGTGAGTGGATCATGTAATTTTTGGCGAGACGTTTTTCGACGCAGAATGTGCTTGGCGTTTTGAATGAGGAAGAGTGTGAGATCGACTGGACGTCGGGAACTGCCATGCACAGTTGAAGTCCATTTGATACGGTAATAATATGACGGAGGTCTGATTCACTAGCCTTTACTACAAATACATGTCTTACACACAGGGCTCGATTCTGCTTTTCGTTCAACGTGACCCTAACAAGTCTTCGCATATGTTCCGCTCGATGGAACGGCGCCTTCTTTTCCAACAGTACCCTCAGGTTGCTCGTGGTGTCTGTGCGATCCGAGTGAGCTGAGAACATTAGTCGAAGAAGCATGTTTAGCCAATCCTTCGGTGACTTCCATCTGCATTGAAAAAGCAGTGAGGTTTGATCGTCAGGGGTTGTAGGTGACACTGACCAGGTCGGCTACCAGCCTATCGATGAGCTACGCAAGAACCAACAAAATGTCAGGACTGACAAAATAGAAATAGATGAAACTAGGTCCACTCACCATCTCAGTCATGTTCTCACGCACCACTACGCGCAATATCTCGATGTGTTCAAGGTTGGGTGCAAGTTCATAGTTCGGGACGATCCTGCGATGATTACCCTCAGGAGAAGATAGTAAAGCGATAGCCAACAGAAACTCACCATCCCTTGGCACGCAGGAGTGTTTGTATCCACTTTTGTTGAATTTCAGGATGCTTTGTCCTGAAAGCGTCCGAGAAACGGAATGCTACCACTGGTAGACCAGGGAGATAATGCTAATCGCATCAGGATCTGTTGGTATCGTGGTGGACAGCAAAAAAAGCGTATCACGCACATCAATATTCCCTTCGTCCACTTCACCCTTGGGTGCCTTTGCTAATCCGCCTTGACCGATCGCCGGCGAGTGGTGTATTTCACTCAACACAGTAAAATATCCGCACCTCTCCAACGCCCTACTCAAGACCCTCGCTTTTTTCATATCGTCTAACGCAACAGTCCTGTACCCTTCGAATCCAAGGTGCAAAAAGTTGAAATACTGCGCAATAATGGGTGCAGCTGGACGGGAGAAGTTAAGTGAGAACGAGTACTCGATAGAGCCAAGATAGTGGAGTTCGAAAATGAGATCTTTGGGCAGGTGAGCTTTGTCACGCCAGATAACCCAACCGACGCCAACATATGCGAGCCCAAATTTGTGGCCGCTGGTGTTGATGGATACGACGCGGGGAAGTTTGAAGTCCCATTCGAGCCTCGGCTGGAAACCGGATATAGTAAAAGTATTGAACCGTAGTGTTGGATTGGCTTACCGTTGCAAAAGGGGCGACGAAGGCGCCAGAAGCACCATCGACTGCGAACCATCCATTAGTAAAGCAATCGTGCACAAAGAGGAGAAAATAAACCATGAATAGGAACGAAGTGCCCGGTTCTCGCCTCGTATTCGTCGAGGAGATCTGACATTTCCTTTACCGGTTCGTAATGCCCGGTATAAGTGCCTTTAAATCATAGGTCATGTCATCATGCCGGGGTGAATATGGTGATGCCATACTGCCAAGGATGACGAACACGCCGATAGTATTCTCATCAATGAATTCCATTGCCCTCTTCGGATCAAGCCTGTAATGGCTCTCGACGGAGATGGGAACGAGCCTGCACTCGACTTCGAAGTATCGAGCAAATTTCTCCAGCGCAACCTGGGCATTGGCACCCATTACAATGTTGGGGCCAGGCTCGTGAATACTTTTCCCAGCGGCTTTACGCTTTTCCTGCCAAATTCGCTTCATGGCGAGTCCACCGAGTTGAATGGCCTCGGATGAACCAGTAGTTGCTGTCCCAATCGCCTGCTTTGACGAGGGGGCGTTCCAAAGAGCCGCAAGGATCGAAATACCTGAAAGAGATGAGAAGGAATTAATGCGGTAACGAGGAGTTGAGAAAAGTATTTCGACTTGCAGCGATTATGGAGAATTTCTAACCAACGATATCAGCGAAGAACTTGTTTCAAGGAATTGGGGAGTGAAGGGTATAACGCACGCGTCACGGGATACTCGTCTTGGTCGATCAAGTTCTTGGACACATTCTCCATCATTAACTTGTCAGCTGCAGCAGGCATCCAGGTATGGACAAAGGAAGCCAAATTGAGGAGTGGAGCGCCATCCAAGGTTAGTTCATCGTGAATAAGTTGATACGCAGCCTCGGCATCTATGCCCTGAATGGGTGAATAATTCAGCATCGAAAGAGGATTCATAAACGATCCAGACCTTGGACGGAATATGATGTTTTGGAATTGAGACCGTCCCATAGCGAGCGCCGTACGGATGACTAACTTCATTGGCATGAGATTTCGTGAGGGAACGGTAGTGATTCTTTTTGTCCTATAGAGGGTTTCAGCGAAGATAGACGTTCACAGAAGGTGTCCCATACCTGAGACTCCGTAAGGAGTCGTTCGGCGTTGACGTGCTATTGAAGAGGGTGAGCGAAGGTGAGAGAGAGCAAAGATGGCAATGGTGACCTTTGAGAGAGACATGTTGGAGATAATGGAGAAACCCCTGGAGCCATTTTATGCATGTGGGTCACGGGTTTAGTGATGTCATGTCATGAGACATGCATCGTGGTTGGGCAAGGGTACTGATCAATCTCAGGATCTATTTATGCAGTGATTTATTATTATGTGACACTGTAAAAAGATAAATCACTGTATTTCAGTGCTCGAAATCACTGCTTTTAAGTCAGACAGTGCATGAATATCAGTGGAATCACTGAAAAATGTCACTAGATTTTCGTTGCTTTTATCACTGAAAGGGTCATTTTCCTGACTGATAATTGGTGATATTAGCATTGCTTTCCAGTGCC
>Ga0209006_10002201_pt1 | contig 17766 bp, 13 predicted proteins | sample JacPin_JW_Ref_O2_FD_188567 | JGI IMG/M metagenome (GOLD analysis project Ga0209006, IMG submission 188567) | Forest soil microbial communities from Algoma, Ontario, Canada - Jack Pine, Ontario site 1_JW_Ref_O2 (SPAdes) (version 2) | ecosystem: Environmental > Terrestrial > Soil > Boreal... | reverse complement strand
AGCCGACCTGCGTTCCCCAACGTTGGTATGTTTTCACCCACGGGTTGGATTGTGCCGGGTAATACGCATTGCCGATGCCAGCAGCAGCTCCGGCCCCCACGATCTCCGACAGATTGAAAGTGCTCTTTCCGGAGTTGGTCCTAGTGATGACCAGCCGACTTACCGCATAACCGGTCCGCTTAAAGAATCCGCCCTTGCCCATGGTGTAGTATCTCGGGTCTTCTCTCGTGACCACTGGAACGATCGCTTCCGTCATGTAGTTCTCTATACCGCCGTCGACAAAGTTGTGCCAGTAATATTTACCATAGCCCTGAGCACCTTGCCCGAAGGCAGGCTCTGACTTGCCGGCCATGTCAATCCCCGCGAGCCCTGCCACTAAAATGAAATAGGAGTAGTCGAAAGTATCCTGGGTCGCCAGCCAGAGTTCACTCTTGAAACTCAGCGGAGGCAACTGCGTGTTGGCGCTGACCGCACGGAAATTGGGAACAATCCCGAGAATTCTCTTGGGTTGCTTACCGTACTGGTCGTTGGAGTCATTTTGATTCGGATGTTCGATCGCAGGCGTTGGCGCGTCGGGCAGGGAGGACTTTCCATCCCCGGGGGTGGCGGTTCGTGGCGGATTCTGGTCTTGCGGAACCTCGGTTCGCGAGACATCGGTTAACGAAACATTCAGTGGCGCGACATTGGTGGCCAGCGAAATATCATCCGCACCCGACGGCACCGTCCCTCCTCGGGATTGTTCGCGCGCGGACGCTGGTTCCTGAGCCTGAACAGATGCCGCTGTCAACATCCTGGCCAGCGCTGCCGCTATGCAAAACAATCGAATCGCTTTCAAAAATCTCCCCCAGATATCCGAATTTTCCTGCTCGGGCACTATCTGCATTTCAAACAATTCCAACCAGTTACTCGAACTTGGATTGCCTAAACGGGCGTTCGGATGCACGAAGCCGGGTTAGAAGGTCTTAATCGGCTGCTTTCTGCTGCTGTTTTTGCATGTGGCGTTCGTGTCTTCTCTGTAAATAGTGGTGAACGTCGGGCCAAAACTCCTTCAGTTCATTGCCAAAGGCGTCGATGCCCATCTGCGTTCCCCAATTGTTGACACTTCCTGAAAAGCTTCGATCGGCGTTGGGATAATAGGTGTTAGAAATGGCGATCGCGGTTGCGTTGCCGGCAAACTCGGGAATGTTAAACATGTTACCCCCGGAGTCTTTCCGAGCGATGAAAATGCGGTCGATGGCATAGCCAAAACGGTGCTCGAACGAGCCCCTGCCCAATCGAAAATAGCGTGGATCGATTTTTAGGATCGTGGGATAAACGCCGCCCACCATGATATTGCCATCAACCTGATCGGCGAAAGACGTTCCATACCGCTTCCCATATCCCTTCGCTCCTTGTCCGAACTCCGGAGTGGAATTGTCCGCCTGGCGGATGCCCGCCACAATGCCGACGATCGTGAATTCATAGGGGTCGAACGAGCCCTTTGCTGCCATGGCGAACTTCTCTTTCCAGGAGACTGGCTTCACTTGTGATTGGTCATCCACCGTCAAGTAGTTCGGCATCACGTAAAACATCCGGTCGTCCTTGGGCTTCTGTGTATCTTGTCGGGCCGGGCTGCCTGGGTTCTGAGAATCACCCTGGGTTGATGCTCGGTCTGCGGGTTTATCCCGCTTCGAAGAACTGGTCGCGGGCGATTGGGTGGATTGGGAAGGGCCCGATGGTTGAGCCTGAGAGTCGCTTTGACCTCCGCAAAAAGCCGCGGCGGATAAGATCGACAACATAAGCAGGCCTACACGTGCTGAATAGCTTAGTATCAAATTGATGATGACTCCAAGTCTAGTTGATTGAGATGCCGTCGAGGCGATATTGGCAGTCCACGGTTGGCCACTTCTAGGATGATTTCCACGCTCCCATGCGTCGCAAACGAGAGAACTTCTCTTCCCAATCTACCAGTTAAGAGGGCGAGCCTCTCAGAAATCATAAATCATTTCAACCGTGAGTTTGGTCTGGCACTTACAAAAGAATTCTGGCCCGATCCATCGCAAGCTGTCGCGTAAGCACGTTGAAGAGACCCCCCACCCGGTCGATCGCAAAGCTTAGGGCAGCCAAAGGATTGAGATTTCGTTCCCGCGAACTCTGGTTAGAGAATTCTCTCGTGGGTATAGCCGTTCGCGCCCAGGGCTGAGATTAATTCTGCGATGTGGTCGGGTCCACGAGTTTCCATGGTGATGTCGATGGCGGTATCACCCAGATTCACGTTGTGATAGGCGCGATCATAAGAAGTTTCCACAATGTTGGCGCGGTGCTGGGCGAGAATTCCAGTAAGCCGGTGCAGGGCGCCGGGATAATCGGGAAGATGCACGCGAAGGCGAACGAGCCTTCCGTCTTTGACCAAGCCGCGTTCAATGATCCGCGCCAGTAAGGTCACGTCGATGTTGCCGCCGCTGACGATGACGGCAACCTTCTTTGCCGCGCCATTCTTGATCATTGGGATGCGGCGGTTGACCAGGGCCGCGAGCGCAGCCGCTCCTGCTCCCTCGGCAAGAATCTTTTCGCGTTCCAAAAGCAGCAAAACCGCGTTCGCAATTTCTTCTTCTTCGACGGTGACAATTTCGTCGACATATTTCTGGACAAGCGGCAGAGTCCGCTCACCCGCGCGGCGCACGGCGATGCCGTCTGCAATCGTCACGGCTGCCGGCAAAGTTACGGGCGAACCTTGCGCTACCGCAACCTTCACGGAAGGAAGCCTTGCGGGCTGAACTCCGATAACCTGAATACGCGGATTCGTTTCTTTCAGCGCGCACCCGACTCCGCCGATTAGCCCGCCACCACCGATCGGCACAATGACCGCTTCAAGATCAGGATGCTGTTCGAGCAACTCCGGCCCCAACGTTCCCTGCCCGGCAATCACTGCGTCGTCATTGAACGCATGCACAAACGTGAGACGATCTTGCACGCTGACGCGCAACGCTTCGTCATAAGCTTCGTCGTAATTCGCGCCGTGCAAGACCACATCGCCGCCATAGCCGCGAGTTGCCGAGACTTTGATTAATGGCGTCGCCAAGGGCATTACGATTCTGGAGGAAATTCCTAGCTTGGTGGCATGGTAGGCGACCGCTTGTGCATGGTTGCCCGCCGAGGCTGCGATTACTCCCTGCGAGCTCTCTTCTTCGGTAAGGCTGAGAAGCTTGTTCAGCGCGCCCCGCTCTTTGTAAGCGCCTGTTCGCTGGCGATTTTCTAGTTTGAGATAAATGGAGTTGCCAGTGAGTTCAGAGAATGTTTCCGAACGAGTGCACGGTGATACGGGAATGGATTTTCGAATGCGCGCGAGCGCGGACTGAATTTCGGAGAGAGAGATCATTCGAGCGTCGACCGTGGTGAAAGTAGCCATTCTACCTGAGCTGAACCTGTACCCTTCACCATTACAGGACGGCTAGAGCGCGCTTGGCGGAGATAAGGTAGAGATTGGTGCAGAAAAATCCATGCACCACATCAAAATTGACGATTGTACTTTCGCGACATTTCCGTTTAGACAAGTAGTATGGCGGAGAGTCGCCCTACATTCTCGAACGATCATGATGCGTGCGGCGTGGGCTTCATCGCGCAGTTAGGCGAACCCGCTTCCCATGCCGTGCTCGAACGTGCGCTGGTCGCCCTCAAGCGCCTGGCACATCGCGGAGGTGTGGATGCGGACGGACGAAGCGGTGATGGCGCCGGTCTGCTGGTAGAGATTCCGAAGGCTTTCTTGCGCAAGGCGGTTCGCAGCAGCGGCATCCAATTGACGGAAGAATTTGGCGTTGGCATGGTGTTTCTTCAGCCGGGCCAGGAGATTCATGCTGAGGATGCGCTTCGTGCTGCCGCTTCAAAGTACAATCTCTCAGTTCTTGGGTGGCGCGCAGTACCTACCGATTCATCGATCCTTGGGCCGCGCTCGCGCGATTCCCTGCCCGTGGTGCGACAGTGCTTTGTAGCTCCCTGCGTTAATCCCGCGAGTTGCGAGCCTTCCCGTCTCGAATCATCCGATTTTGAGTTGCAGCTTTTCCGCCTGCGGCACGAGCTCGAAGCAGTTTCCGATGCCGGCTACTACTGCTCATTTTCGCAGCGAACCATTGTTTATAAGGGATTGCTTACGCCAGAGCAGCTGGCTCCGTTCTATAGCGACTTGAGCAATCCGCAGTTTGCCAGCTCGTTCGCAATTTTTCACCAGCGCTACTCCACCAACACGCAACCTAGCTGGTCGCTGGCGCAGCCTTTTCGGTTCGTGGCCCATAACGGGGAGATCAATACGATCAGCAGCAATCGCCGGTGGTTTCGAGCGCGAGAGGCCGAGTTGCACCGCCAGCTTGAATTGACCGACAACCATAGTCTGCTACAGCCGGGGATGAGCGACTCGGCAAGCTTTGACAATGCTCTTGAAGCTTTGGTGCGGCGTGGCTCGAGTATTGCCGAGTCGGCTGTGCGCCTGGTGCCTCCGGCGTGGGAACATGACGAGCATGTCGAACCGGGCCTGAGGCAGTTTCTTGCTGAAAGCGCGCCGCAGCAAGAGTCCTGGGATGGCCCTGCTGCCCTGATCTTCACCGATGGTCGAGTGGTAGGCGCCAAGCTCGATCGCAATGGCCTGCGTCCGCTGCGCTACACGCTTACGTCTGACGGTTGGCTGGTCGTGGGATCAGAGGTGGGCATCACCGATCTTTTTGATAAGCAGATCGTGGAGCGGCAGAGGCTTGGTCCCGGTGAAATGTTGATCGCCGATCTGGCCGGTGGAAATCTCCTTCGCCCGAGCGAAGCTTCGCGGATCGCGCCTTCAACCGACAGTTCTCATGCAGGTTCGAATGCAACGACGGTTATCTGCCCTGAGAATTCAGCCGCTTCGCCTGCCGCCGACACCAATCGCCTAATGGCGGCCTTCGGTTGGACCGAAGATCAGTTCCGCATGCTCTACAAGCCTCTGGTGGAGCATGGCCAGGAGCCACTGTGGAGCATGGGCGACGACGCCCCACCGGCTTTCTTGTCGAGCTTGCCGCGTCCTCTTTGGGATTATTGCAAGCAGCGGTTCGCGCAGGTCACGAATCCTCCCATCGATCCGTTGCGCGAGAGCCATGTCATGTCGCTCGATGTGTACGTGGGGCGGGATGCGAAGCTGAATTCTCCGCTGCTCGATGCCGGACAAATGAATGCAATCAGCGGTGTGTTGTCGCCGATTCACCGCATCGACATCACTTTCGAAGCCGCGGAAGGCACGGAGGCAGCGCTTCAGGTCTTGGAGAGCATCGTCGAAGAAGCGCGCGCGGCTTCACTTCACGCAGGAGCAATCGTGCTCAGTGATCGTAGCACCGGCGAAAAGCGGGCGGCTCTCCCCGCGTTGCTGGCTGTTTCTACAGCGTGGCGGGCGATGACCGAAGCCGGCGTCTGGAATATACCGCTGATCATTGAGACTGGCCAGGTCATCGATACTCACCACGTTGCGCTGCTGGTAGCGGCGGGCGCGAGTGCGGTGCATCCTTATCTGGCCATGAGCATGGCTGCCCGCGGCGACCTTAACGGGCCGGCACGCTACCGCGCGGCGATCGAGAAAGGCTTGCGCAAAGTTCTGGCACGCATGGGCATCTCGACCATCAGTAGCTACCGCAACGGTCAAATATTTGAGACTCTCGGCCTCGATCCCGCCGTGTGCGAGCGGTTCTTTGAAGATGCCGGGCACACGCTCGGCGGCAAGAGCCTGCACGACCTGATCGCTGACTCGCTAGCTTGTCATGCTGCAGGCTTCGGATCGGCCGTTGCCGAATTCCGCGATGCCGGTCTATACCGCTTCCGCCACAACGGCGAGCAGCATGCCAGTTCGCCCGAACTCGTGCGGCGAATGCACCGCTACATCAAGTCGCCAACGCCGGCGAATCAAGCGGCCTTCGCGGCGATGTCGGACGAAAGAAAAAATGTTGCGGTACGAGATCTGTTGGAATTGCGTCCCGCGCAGCCCTTATTTCTAGATGAAGTTGAAAGCGAAACTTCGCTGCTCAGCCGCTTCAGCACACAGGCTATGTCGCTAGGCGCGATTTCGCCCGAAGCCCATCGGACCCTGGCGATCGCCATGAACCGGCTTGGCGGACGCAGTAACACCGGTGAGGGCGGCGAAGATCCCAGTATTTATTATGACCGGCCTGAGGCGAACAACCGGGTGAAGCAAGTTGCCTCCGCCAGGTTTGGAGTGACTGCGGAATACCTGGTGCATGCCGACGAGATCGAGATCAAGATGGCGCAAGGCTCCAAACCTGGCGAGGGCGGACAACTGCCTTCCGCGAAGGTTACGCCATACATTGCGCGGCTGCGCCACGCAATACCCGGCACGTCGCTGATTTCGCCGCCGCCGCATCACGACATCTATAGCATCGAAGATCTGGCGCAGTTGATCTACGATCTGCGCGCGGTGAACCCGAACGCGCGTATCGGAGTCAAGCTGGTTTCCAGTTCTGGAGTCGGAGTTATCGCAACTGGTGTGGCTAAAGCCGGAGCCGACGTGATTACGATCAGCGGTCACGATGGCGGCACGGGGGCGTCACCGCTGACCTCAATCAAGAACACCGGACTTCCCTGGGAAATTGGCCTGCGCGATGCACATGCGGCGTTGGTGCGTGCCGGGCTTCGCGCGCGGGTAAGGTTGCGCGTGGATGGCGGCCTGAAGTTTGCGCGCGACGTTGTGGTAGCAGCGCTGCTGGGCGCTGAAGAATTCGGCTTCGGGACGGCGGCGTTGCTGGCCATCGGCTGCGTCATGGCGCGGCAGTGCCATCTCAACACCTGCCCGGTCGGTATCGCTACGCAGGATGAAACCTTGCGCGCGCGCTTTACCGGAAATCCAGAGATGGTGGAAACGTTCTTCCGAGCCTTGGCCTCCGACGTCCGTGAATTGCTGGCCAGCATGGGTGCAGGATCGATCGACGAAATTCTGGGCTCCGTCGAGCGATTGCGGCCGCGATCAGTTGAAGCGGAACAGAGTGTAGCGGCGCTCTTGCAAACGATCGCCGATCCGCCCGCTCAATTCGATTGCCCGCACGAAGATAGCGGCGCGCTGCATGCGGAGTTGAATCGCGTCGTAGACGATTTGGAATCGCTTTCCGTGCGTCCCTATCATTTCGCAATTACTAATGAAGATCGCGCCGTGGGCGCGCACTTCAGCGGTGAAGTGCTCCGCCGTGTAGGCGGTTCGACTCTCGAAATGACCGGGGTGGATTGCGAATTTGTGGGCACCGCTGGCCAGAGCTTTGGCGCGTTTCTGATTTCCGGAGCGAACTTTCGCCTGATTGGCGAAGCCAACGATTATGTTGGAAAAGGTTTGTGCGGCGGCAGCATCTCTATTACCGCGCATGCCGAGGCCGCCGAGCGTGGGGATGTGCTGGTCGGAAACACCGTGCTCTACGGCGCCACTGCGGGTGAGTTATTTGTCGCGGGGCGAGCGGGCGAGCGATTCGCAGTTCGCAACAGTGGAGCTCTCGCCGTGGTCGAAGGCGTGGGCCGCCATGGCTGCGAATATATGACCGCCGGTGTGGTGCTGGTTCTCGGTCCGGCGGGTGCGAATTTTGGCGCTGGAATGACTGGCGGCTTGGCCTATTTATTCAGCAGCGATGCCGATCGACCAATCCATCAAGATCTGATGAACCGCGATTCGGTGCGCTTCGCGACGCTTGAGGCCCAAGAAGAGCAGTGGCTACGCCGGATTCTTCACCGGCACGTACAACTCACGGGCAGTCCGCGCGCCGCCGATTTTCTTTCTTACTCCGGCCTGCCTTTAGTTCGGGTTGAACCTTTAACTCCTCCTTGCTCGGTTGAGGAAGCGTGGGCGCCGATTCTGGCGCGCCTTGCCGCCGCGGAAGCGCGCAGCTATGGACGCGACAAACTACCGGCTTCCGAAAGACCAGTCATGCAGTAGTATCCGCCGTAGCAAATGCCCGCAGTGCAACTAATGGGAAGTTCGCTATAATCTCGCATGGATTTTGATCAACTCGTCACGTTCCTTGAGGTTGCCCGGCAAGGCAGTTTCTCGCGTGCCGGGGAAAAGGTCTTCCGCTCACAATCGGCCGTCAGCGCGCAGATCCGCCAACTCGAACAAGAGTACGGCGACCGTCTGCTTGATCGATCGGGGAAAACCGTTAAGCTCACTCCCGCCGGTCAAGTGTTCCACGAATACGCGCTGCGCATGAGGAAATTGCGCGACGAATCTCTAGTCGCCGTGGCCGACCATGGCCATACCCCGCGCGGAACCCTCATGGTGGGCGCGAATGAAGCCACCTGTCTTTATGTTTTGCCGGAGGTGTTTGGCGAGTATTGCCGCAAGTATCCCGACGTGCAGATCAGCATTTATCGCAACTTCACCTACAAGATCGTGGAGAAACTGGAGAACGGCTCGCTCGATGTGGGCATACTGAGCCTTCCCGTGCAGTCGCCGAGCCTGAAGTTGCAGCCAATTTTTCGCGACCGGCTGATGCTGATGGTGAGCCCGAAGAATCCGCTGGCCAAAATGAAGTCAGCCAACATCAGCGAAGTGGTGAAACATCCGCTCCTTCTGCCGAAGACGGGGCACACCCGGAGGCTGCTGGATAAACTTTTCCGCGAATACAACACAGAACTGAAAGTAAGGATGGAGTTGCCGAGCATCGGAATGATCAAGAGCTTCGTGGCCGCCGACCTTGGCATCTCGCTGATCAGCGCCTCGTTTGCGCGCGATGAAGTTTCGGCGGGCCGGGTAAAGCTGGTGGAACTGGAAGGCGTGGATCTCTGGCGCGAACTCGGACTCGCCTATCGTCGCGACCGAACGTTATCTGTCGCCACCAAAACATTTGTGACGGTAGTACGGCAACTCTCGGACTATGTGAAGAAAACAGAAGGCGCGGCGCACAAGTAACGTTTCTACTTACGCGCCCGCTTCTGGGGGAACCGCAACTGGCTGGAGGATGTGCAGTCCGCATTCGGTCTTGGCCGTGCCAGACCAGCGTCCCGCCCGTGGATCTTCTCCCGGCCGCACCGCTCGTGTGCAATGCGTGCAACCAATGCTCGGATAGCTGCGCTCGTGCAACACGTTGTAGGGCACATCATGCTGGCGAATGTATTGCCAGACCTGTTGGGAATTCCAGTCAGCGATGGGGTTGACCTTCACCAACCCGAATTTTTCGTCCCAATGGATTTTGCCCGCAGAGGCCCGGGACTCAGTTTGATCGCGCCGGATGCTGGTGATCCACGCCCGCAGTTCGCTGAGTTTGCGCCGCAGCGGTTCTACTTTGCGAATATTGCAGCATTGATCGGCGTTGCGCTGCCACAACGACGCACCGTGCACCCGCTCCTGCTCTTCTGGCGACAGTAACGGATACACCCGCTCAATCGCAATGCCATATCGTTGTTCCACCTGGTCCATCAGGTTGTGGGTTTCGGGAAAGAGAAATTCAGTGTCGAGCGTGAACAACCGAAAATTCTTGCTTATCCGCGAAGCCATGTCGATTAACGCCATGCCTTCGACTCCGAAGGCGGATGAGATTGCCACCGTACCCCCGAAAGTCTTGAATGCCCAATCCAGCACCCGCTCAGGTCCCCAGGCTTCCGCAGCTATCTGTACTTCTCGAACTTGCTCTTTCATGCCAACGGCTCCTCATTTCGTCCTACATTCTCTGCTGGCGCGAACAGGGTTGGTGCGAATGTGCCCTGCGGTGCAGAGAAGCTCGCGATTTCGCGAATCGAATTCTGATCAGCAAATCTCACGACGTCTCCGACAACCAGAAGAGTAGGAGACGCTAACTTGGACACGCAGCGCAGTTCTTCAACCGTGGTACGAAGCGTCCGCTGCCGCGAAGTTGTGGCGCGAGAAATGACCGCGCAGGGAGTTTCTTCTGCGAATCCTGCTGCCGCAAGCTTCGCCGAAATCTCAACATAATTCTGGCCCGGCATATAAACCACAAGCGTGGCCTTTGCCGCGGCGTACTGAGCCCACTCCTTATCAGGGCTATCGGAAGCATGACTGCCCGTAGTCAGCACCACGGTGGATGATGCGTGCCTGTGGGTGAGAGGAATGCCGGCTGACGCGGCAGCGCCCAGAGCGGATGTGACGCCCGGAACAATTTCATATTCGATGTTGGCTTGCCGCAGAGCTTCAATCTCTTCGCCCGCCCGCCCGAAAATGAGGGGGTCTCCGCTCTTCAGGCGTACAACCTGCCGTCCGGAGGAAGCCAGCGCCACCATCAGAAAATTAATTTCTTCCTGTCTAATCGTTTTGCTGCCGCAACGTTTGCCAACGTTCTGCACCTGAGCAGCGGGAGAGATCAACTTCAGAATTTCGGGTGTGATCAGATCGTCGTGCAGCACGACGTCGGCACTTCGCAGCAGCCGCAGCGCCTTTAACGTAAGCAATTCCGGATCACCCGGGCCTGCGCCCACCAAGTACACCTTGCCGCTCATGCCGTCACCCTCCTGTCCTCGTTTGACGATTCGTTCTTCGCCGCTTGCTCCGCTAATGCTGCCTTCAGCGCCTCACGGCTCGCCAGCGTCATTAACAGGTCCCGCTTTCGCTGGGGATCGAGATTACTGGCCAGCACCAGCTTTCGCGTCTCCCCAAGTTCCGCAACCCACCGGGTATACCCGTGACCGAATTGCCGCTCGAGTTGCTGCCGAAGTTTTTGTGCGAGAGCCGGACTCTGTCCGTTCGTAGAAATTGCGATCTGCAGGTCCCCGCGGCGCACCACCGCTGGATAATAAAAGTCGCAATATTCAGGAACGTCGACCACATTGCACAACACCCCTCGATCTTGGGCTTGACGATAGATGGAGGCATTCAACTCACGCGATGAAGTGGCCACCACCGCCATGAACGCACCTTCGAGATCGGATGAATCGAACGCCCGTATTTCAAGCGTGATCTTTCCTGCGTTCGCCCACTCATGCACGATTTCGGTCGCTTCCAGGGCAATCACATGCAGTCTTGCGCCGGTTTCGAGCAGGCCGCCAATCTTCGGCTCGCCGATTTTTCCGGCGCCGACCACCAGGCAACGTCTGCCTTCCAGCTTCATAAACATGGGAAACAAGCTGCTCACTATTTCTCCTATTCGCTTTAACCTTCTACGCTGCTCGGCACCCGGCCTTCGGGCAGATCGCGAGCAACCGCTTCCACGAACTCTCCGGCGAGAAAGTTGCGAAGCTCCGCATCGCTGTGACGAGCAAAGAAGCGCCTGAGATTTTCTCCGGGCGTAGCATCAGCCAGATACTGGCGCAGCAAACGCTCGATCGCTTCGGGAACTTCTGTAGCAACGCAGCGGTAACCTACTGGCCTGGCGATGGACTCATGCAGGCCTACCGCGCCCCCCAGGCAGAAGTAGTAAGCGTCTTCCATTTTGCCGTTGACCTTGATCTTCTTGCCTTCGATTCCGATGTCGGCGATCCAGTGTTGTCCGCAACTGTTAGGGCAGCCGGTGACGTGCAACTTCAAGTGCTGATCGAATCCAGGCAGTCGCTCTTCCAACTCTTCCACCAGCCACCGGGAAAAGCTCTTCGTCTCGGTGATGGCCAGCTTGCAAAATTCGGTTCCGCTGCAAGCAACGGCGCCGCGCCAGAAAGGCGAGCCGCTTACGGGCAGTCCAATCGCGCCCAACTCCTTGGCCAATTCATCGGCCTGCAGGCGCGGCACGTTGACGATCAGCAGGTTCTGCATGTTGGTGGTGCGGAGTTCGCCGCCGGCGTAGCGGTCCGAGAGATCAGCAGCGGCATGCATTTGCTCGGGAGTAATTCTGCCGCGAAGCACCGTGGCTCCCACATAGCAAAGGCCTGGTTGCTTTTGCGGATGGATTCCGATGTGATCGCGGTACACGTCGTCGGGAGCCTTCTGGAGCTCGGCAGGGTCGAGTTGAAATCCGATTCGGCGCTCCAATTCTTTTTGGAAGTCGGTTACCGTCCACCCGTGGCGCAGAAAAAGAAATTTCAGCCGCGCCCGCTCGCGGTGCTCGCGCAACTGATCGGAGTCTCGAAACAGCTCAGCAACCCCGCGAACCACCGGCAGAACCTGGTTCCAGCGGACGAAAGCGTTCAACGGAGCAGCGAGGTAAGGGTCGGTGGAAAGTCCACCCCCCACCCGCAAGGCAAATCCAACCTCGGATTTGCCCCCGACCACACGTTCGACCGCCGTCAAACCAACATCGTTGATCTCAGGGTAGGGGCACCAGACACGGCATCCGGTAATCGAAATTTTGAATTTCCGCGGCAGGTTATAGAAGTCTGCATTACCTGCCAGCATTCGATCCACTTCCAGCGCAAGCGAAGAAGCGTCACAAATCTCGTTCGCATCGACGCCAGCTACCGGGCAGCCTGTGATGTTTCGCGTTACATCTCCGCAAGATCCAGTCGTATTCAGGCCGACTCGCCAGAGTTCTTCGAGCACTTGCGGAAGGGATTCAATCGTCACCCAATGCAATTGAATGTTCTGCCGCACCGTAAGGTCGGCAGTGCTGCGCGCGTAGCGGCGAGTAAGATCGGCAATGGTTCGCAGTTGTTCGGACCGCAGTAGGCCGTTTGGAATGCGAATGCGGACCATAAAGAATGGCAGCGCCTTCCCCTGACCATCCTTGCCTCCAACTACTCCCGCGCCGTCGCCTTGGGTATAGACGCCCCACCAGCGGAAGTAGGTTCCGATCCACTCCGGCGGGATGGAATCGAAGCCTTCCCGAGCGAAGCGGCGAATCTCATCCAGACCATCCCAGGGATTCATTGCCCGCTTCAGGCGTTCAGACTTTTGAGCCTTCGTTTCTTTCACTGCTATTGCGTTTTCCATGATTATTGGCCGCAAAGAAAAACCCACCGCCAGATGCTCTCTGGCGGTGGGTGATAAGTGCTGACAACGTTATAAAATTTCTAGGTCAGCAACCTCCCTGCGCCAGAGCACACGCATGCACAACAACAACATGCACACATACAAATCTGGCGAAGATTGCTGAAACTAGTCATGCTTTTAAAATAATAAGCTGCCGCGCTTACTCCGTCAAACTGACCGCCGTTAACTTCGATGAATAAAATTGATCGAAAGCATCAAAATTTTAACTATTTCTCGGCGAAGAGCCCTTGGCGGGGCGAAGATCAACCAGAAACCTCCCGCCCGGGAAGAACTACAACTACCGTGGTTCCGTTATCTCCCGAGCGAATTTCGAATTCTCCTTTTAGTTGCCGGACCCTTTCTTGCATACCCTGGATCCCGACTCCGGCCTTCTTGGGAAGCTTCTTCTTCGTATCGAACTGAGAAATGCCTTTTCCGTTGTCTGCAATTTCTACGCGGGTTTTACCGGCCCTGTGATCAACTCGAACGGAGGCGATGGCGCTGCCGGAATGACGATGAATGTTGGTGAGGCACTCCTGCACAATTCTGAACAGGGCGGTTTCGCTCTCCTGGGACAGCCGCCGCAGCTTGGGGTCGAGCTCCAACCTCACATCGACGCCGCTCCTTTCAGCAAATCCCTCGACGTACCAGCGAAGCGCCGAGGGTAGTCCTGCCTCATCCAGTAAGGGGGGATGCAGCAGGTGTGACATGGTGCGAAGCTCTTTTGACAGGTCGTCCACCAATTCGATGCTGCTGGTTGCGACCTTACCCAGTTCGGGGTTTTTGTTCGCCAACTCCTGTTGTAGCGGAAACAAGTTCATCTTGAGCGCCACTAGCATTTGACCGGCGCTGTCGTGTAGATCGCGGGCAAGCCGCCGTCTCTCATCATCTTGCGTCTGCAAGAGTTTGCTGTTAAGCGCTCGAAGTTTTTTTTCCGCTTCCGTGGTTTCGGTGACGGCGGTAAAGACTCCGCCCACTTCGCCGGACTCATCTCGAATGGGACTGTAGGAAAAGGTGAAGTAGCATTCCTCCGCATAGCCATTGCGATCGAGCAGAAGAAGTTGATCCTCGGACGATATGGCCTCGCCCTTTTTCAAAACGCCTTCCAGCATGGGGCAGATCACGTCCCATATTTCGGGCCAGCAATCCGCTCCCGCCTGCCCCAACGCCGCAGGATGTTTCGCGCCCAATATCCGGCGGTAGGCGTCGTTGTACAACATAAATAACTCGCTTCCCCACCAGATCAAGATCGGGAAGCGCGATTCCAGACAAATACTCACGGCCGTGCGCAAGCTCTGCGGCCAGCCGGAGACCGGGCCGAGCGGATGCGAATTCCAGTCGTAGCCCCGCGTCAGCACGCTCATCTCGCCCTTTCCCGCAAAAGAACCTTCGTGGGCTTGGGCCACGACAGGGCCCGGCGAGGGCGCTTCTTTAGGGGAAATAAACGGAGGGGTACCGGATCCCTTACGCCCACTCGAAACATCGATGACCGAAGTCGAATCGCTTGTTTTATTAGCTTTCACAGAGACCTCGAAACGCTTTCCGCAAAAGCGTTGGTGCAATTTTGACGTGGCTCGTTTGATGGTCCGAATTCGAAGGTTCCTCTTCAGACAATCATTCTTAGCTGACCTTTGGGGTCAATTAAGGTACCGCCCGTCTTCGCTGCAGCGCACTAAAGGCGCGTTATCTATCAGTCAGCTCCGAGGTAGGTGAATAGCCAGTAAGCCGATTTTTAGATATCCGTGAGGACCGACCTAGGATAGTCCGAGCCTCTGCCTGTGTGACATACAGAGTTCCCTGTACGGCATAATAGCTTTGGAGTCAGGACTAAAATGGAGCGGGAGACCGGGATCGAACCGGCGACATCCAGCTTGGGAAGCTGGCGTTCTACCGCTGAACTACTCCCGCTCGATAGTGAAGATGAGTACTGATCCTCGCGTAAGCCAAACAAAGTTTAGCATTGGAGGCGGTGGGAAACAATCTGCTCGAACCGTCTGTTTCTTCGCAAAACCAAGGCGAGAGTTCAACCACTCGACCGAGAAGCAACCGGGAACCTGGTTTTCGTTTAGACTTCCTGCAGAGCTCAAAAATGCCTCCCTCAACTACCCGAAAGCACGCCGACCCCGGCCCTAGCAGTAATCAACTGATCGTCCCCGAGCCCACATTTGCGGAGCGCGCACGCACGCTAGTGCATCTGGGCCGCATCGGCAGCCTCTCCACACTCTCGCGCAAGCAGCCGGGATTTCCTTTTGGGTCGGTCATGCCTTACGGACTTGACGCGCGAGGACGCCCTATATTTCTGATCAGCTCAATGGCCATGCACACGCAGAATCTGCAAGCGGATCGTCGTGCCAGCCTGCTGGTGACGCAACCCGATGCCAGCGGTGATCCGCTGGGCGCATCGCGAGTTACGGTGATCGGAAATGCGCAGATCATTCCCAGTTCCGAGGAGGCTGAGGCGCGTTCGCTCTACCTGGAGCGCTACGCGAATGCTAAGTATTGGGTAGACTTCGAAGATTTTTCTTTCTACCAGATGGATGTGCTGGATGTTTATTACGTTGGCGGCTTTGGCGTGATGGGCTGGGTGCAGGTGGCAGACTACGATCAGGCACACCCAGACCCTTTGGCCGATGCCGCAGCCGGAATCATTGAGCACATGAATGCCGACCACAAGGATGCGCTCGTCCTGCTGGCTCGCACGCTTGCCGGAATCGAATCCGAAGAGGCGGCGATGACCTCGGTGGACCGCCTTGGCTTTCACGTGCGCTTGAAAACCAAGGATGGGATGAAAGGCGCCCGCATTGCGTTTCTGCGGGAAGTGACGAGCACGGGTGAAGCTCGAAAGGTTTTGGTGGAGATGGTTCAGCAGGCACGCCAGCGAACCTGAAGCTTCCTGGTCAAAGGAAAATGCCCGAAGCTCTTTCGAGTTCGGGCATCTGTTATCACTCAGAAAAGTGGTTGCTTAGACAGCCTGGACGTTCTCCGCTTGCCAGCCCTTGGGGCCTTTGGTCACGTCGAACTGCACGGTTTGGCCTTCCTGCAGGCTGCGGAAGCCGCCGGCCTGGATCGCTGAGAAATGCACGAAAACGTCTTCGCCATTCTGACGGCTGATAAAGCCATAGCCCTTGGCGTCGTTAAACCACTTCACTGTTCCTTGTTCTGCCATTGTTGGTAGTCCTATTCTTGTATCTTTGGATTGTGCTGAGAAGAATCGCTGCTAGTGAGGGGGTGACGCTGGTTGGCGATACCGACCTTCAATTGCTTGTGAATCAAACTTAGCTGGATCTAATTGTACACCACAAGTCAAGAGGCCGCAGAAAATGTTCGACTACGCCGTTTTCTTGCGTCGTTGGAATCAAGGCAGCGGGTCAGAAGGTTTACTCAGAGTATCCATCAGAGTTCCCGTCGTCCTCTTCCTCCTCCTCGTCCGGTTCCTCTTCGTCTTCATCGTCTTGATCCTCATGGTCGGGCACATCTCTGAGACGGGTATTCACCGTCGCCGTCCCATCAGCAACGTTTGCAGCGAAGAATCCTGGAAGCATTCGGATCATTATAACGACGAAGAAGCCGCGTCGGGAATTTCGAGGGAACGAACGCGGTCTAGTCGGCCGCCATGCCCTGAGCTTCCGGTTCGAATTGCGGTAACTGGGCCGGGGTAGCGTCAGATGGCCCTGGCCCCCGCAGTTCGGCTTCCAGCGCGGCCAACTGCGCTTCGATATCCTGAGTCGCCTTTCGCTTCCGGATAACCTCCTCGCGATAGCGTCGCAGGAAATAATCGATGGTTTCCACGCGAATCCTGATTGATCCCGTAGGTTTGTTTTCGTCCAGATCTTTGAAGCAGAAATATGGAGTGCCCGACTGCTCGATGATGCCCTCGATCACGCCGTAAATCGGCGCGTCGTGACCGCATTTGAAGCTGGAAATTTCCAGCGCCACCAGGTTCGGATGGCGGGCCGTAAATTTCGCCGCCCACACTTTATGGTTGGTGCTGCACGAGTACGAATTTTTCCACGCATCCGTAATGTCGAGCGGATGAGTAATCACGCCAGCGCGAACCTCTTCGCCGAATAGTCGTTCTAACATGTCCTCATCGAGCGGCAACGTATTCTGCGAAAAAATTGGATAGCCCAGCTTCTGGAACTCTTCCATGATTTCGTGATTCAGGCCGGGATCGTGATGGTACGGACGTCCCAGCATCACAATGCCGATGCGGTCTTCTCTTTCCAGTTCGTCAAGCACCTGGCGGGCGCGCCGGCGAATGCTCGATTCATAATCCTCCAGCGCCTTGAAACCAACTTCAACCGCTCGGTCATTTTCTTCTTGTGACAAACCGAGAATGGGCTGGAATGCCTGCAGCATCTGGTGCGCAAACAGCTTGCGGTCGGCGAAGTTTAGAACCGGATCGACGTACTTAACATCGTTCTCGGCAAATACGTCGTTCTCTTTGGTGAATGCAGCTTTCACCGTTTCCGGCGTCGCCGTCACCGTGGGGCAGGCATTTGCGCCCACGATTTTGACCAGGGGGGAACTCAGCACATCGTACATTGGGAAGAAAATTACATTCAGCGGTTTCTTGCGGTGTTTCTCCTGGATCAAGTTGTAGACGTGCGAAATGCCGATCTTTGCCGGGAAGCAAGGATCAATCGCGCCCCGGCTTGCACCTGCGCGATATAGATCGGAACTGGTGTAATCGGAATAAACGACGTTCTCCGGCTGCACCCCCAGGCTTTCGAAATATCCGTTGAACAACGGTGCGTACGTGTAGATATTCAGCACGCGCGGAACACCGATACGAACTTTCTTTCGGTTTTCCATGAGCGGAATGCGCTCTTTGCCCGTCTTACTCCAGAACTTCGTAACCGGAATCGGATCGGCAACGCTTTTCGCATTGACTGGACGAAAGACTTCATGAGCGGCAAAATCCACGAAGTTGGGAT
>Ga0209006_10002200_pt1 | contig 17772 bp, 15 predicted proteins | sample JacPin_JW_Ref_O2_FD_188567 | JGI IMG/M metagenome (GOLD analysis project Ga0209006, IMG submission 188567) | Forest soil microbial communities from Algoma, Ontario, Canada - Jack Pine, Ontario site 1_JW_Ref_O2 (SPAdes) (version 2) | ecosystem: Environmental > Terrestrial > Soil > Boreal... | reverse complement strand
GGAAACGCTCCAACCGAAGCTGCCGGTGTGGCTTACTTTCTGGGCTTCGGCTAAATAGGCCTCGCTCCGCAACAGGGCCTCCTCGGCGCGCTGACGTTGGAGTATTTCCTTTGTCAGTTCGCTGTTTACGGCCGTCAGTTGGCTGGTCCGCTCTACCACACGTTGCTCGAGTTCCTCATTCAGACGCTTGATCTCAGCCTTAGCTTGTTTGTGCCCTGCGGTTTCGATAACGTCCCAATCCCCGCGCCGCTTGGTTACCGCAAACTGATGGGTTCTTACCACATCCAGGATTTCAGCAGCTCCGCATGCGGCGAGCGGGTAGGTGCAAAGCACTGCCAGATGTTGATTGGCGACCGCCTGGTTGAGTGACTCTTCGTATTCACAGAAATTCTTCCGGTCCTTCTTTTCAAGCCAGGCGGTATCGCCCGTCACCCTTACGCCGGCGTAACCTCTGGCTGATGCGCGCGCAAGTTTCTCGTTCCAACCGCTGATCACTCGGTTGAGATCAAAGTGGCCATCCGGGAAGTACCAGTCGCGAGCCTGAACAATCTCAATGCTATGGTCAGCGAAGTATCTATCGAAGTCAGGTACGGCTTGTTTCAATGCACGCCGTGCATCTTCCACAGCAAGGGGTTCGGCAACCACCCACAGGCAGAACTCTTGGCTCTCCAATCCAGCTTTGCAGTAGGAGACCGATATTTCGAGGAGATCGGCTTTCGTCTCGTAGAAGAGACAAAAGTGCGTACCCCAAGGCATGTCGCCGACGACGTCGACTCCCGTCTTCCGCATCTCGGTGGTCATCGCGGTTACCTCTCAAACTTCATCCTGAAAAACGGGTCCAAGCGGACGGACAGAATCTGCAAAACCTAGCGTTGGATCAGCGACAGTAACGTCGGGGACGGAGCGTCCCACTGCGCCATGCCTCACCTCGCTTACCTCACCTGGATCGCGCAGATCGATAGTATTGAGATGATAGCGCGGGTCGCTCCAGCTTGACAAACCCGAACTGCGTTCCTGGTCGATGCTGTTAAAGAAAGTGCAGATATGACGATGACGACCAAGTCTGCCCGGGCAAACCGGACACAATGGTTCACCTGCTTTTGTATGTCACTTCCAGGTAGAGATTGGAGCAAGGGCTCATTCAGAGCTCAGAATGGCTTGCTCCCGGAGCCGAGTCACGGATGGAAATCCGCGACTGATACGGATTTGTGACGGCGGCGTCCTTGCGGGAGAAGCGACGTCCTTTCCAAAAAAACACTACCCCTAAGCCTTGCCTTTGGCCTAGGTCGGTGCGGACCTGCTGCTCTCAGCGGGCTCGGCGCTTTCCGTGACTTCCTTGGCTATGGAGAGGTGAACCAAATGGATGAGGGCACCGGCTAGCGTGGGTCGTCTTCGAAATAAATAGCCTACTAGGACAATGGACGATGGCGGGACCCAGGTTCTTATACGGGATTCATCCAGATCAGCGCTGCTACCCCGGCGAAACTAAGCAGCGAAACCAAAAACATTGCAATCATCCACCAGTCGATTCTGCGGGTTTTCGGGCGAAAGAAAAGATCGAGCATTAAGAGACCCCCGCTAGCATCACCGCCAGTTTGCTTCAGTTGTGATTGAGAATACTTGTTCTCCGTTACTCTCTCGTTGCAGGGATATGAACACTTGTTGAAATCTGCAGGTCGGTGAATTCTCGCCGGCGAACGAACGATTATTGCTCGCACAAGCAAAAAAAGGGTATCCCGCGCCAGCCAACCTCGTTCGCGGTCGATTTGGCCTGAAGCGATTCGTCGCACTACGCCTGTGGACGGATTGTAACAATGGTGTAATAGCGAGCTGTTACGGTGTTGAACACTTAGAAACGCGAGCGTGTCACAACTCTACCGATCCATTCGAGGAGACTCCCATGCTGGTAACAGTTTCGAGAAGAGAAGGACTTTGCAATTCTTTCCAGAGAGCCATTGCAGCAATCTCAGTGAGCGTTCTGTTCGCTGCCGTCCCAGTCGTTGCGCAAAACTCCAAAACTGATCGTGACAGATTTTTCTTTTGGCCGGGTAACCTGGTAGTCAGCCGTAGCGTGTACGACAACAATCCCAACAACGTCCAGGTCGGCACGATCCTGCCGCCCAATTGCGCGAGCACTCAGGGCGGATGCTCTGCAGCTACTGGCGCTCCCTTCAACGGGACCTACCCAACCGTCTGGAACAACGATACCTATGACGCCAGCTTCGGCATCACTTCGAAGATCTATCTGGACCAAGTCTTGCCCTTCGGCTTTGTGATTGACAGCCTCGAAGTGCCAAACAGCTCCCAGCGCGGCATCAGCGGTGCGAGCGATCAACTCGTGACCAGTTTCAGCTCAAAGTCGGAATTGGCGCTGAATCTCTCGACCGACGGCCATTACTTAGTATTCTCCGGCTATGTCGCACCCATCGACCAACTCGACGTATCGAATTCCAATACGCCCGGAGCCGTTGATCCAACCAATCCCGTCGGTGAGAATGTTTATCGCGCCGCGGCGCAGGTCGACCGAACGGGCAAGTTCCACTTCACAGAAACCAATGCCTACAGCGGCAACAATGGCCGCGCCACTCTTCTGAACAACAGCGATGGAGCTGACTTCTTCTACACGGCGGGCAATGCGGGAAATGGCAGCAATCCTCAGCCGGACGGCATTATTCTCGGCGCTGGCGCGCAAATCATCAGTGCGGCAAATGAGCCCGAAAGCGTGCAGACTCCATCGATCCCCACTCCGGTGGGCAGCTTCTCCGTGACCGAACTCGGTGCGAAAGCAGACAAGATCGGCAAGGACGACAACTTCCGCGGCATCACTATCTTCAACAATGTGCTGTACTACTCGAAGGGAAGCGGCAGCAACGGCGTGAACACCGTCTATTTCCTCGATACGACCGGTACCGCTTGTCCCAATGGTGTTGGGCTGCCTTCCAGGTTGGCAACTCTGCCCACATCTGCGCTGTCTTATAACCTCGCTACTCTCCAGACCAGCGGCCTCCCCAGCAATATGTGCATTCTGGCGGGTTTCCCGGAAGTTCCCAACAGGCTCGCGACGACTTTGGCATTTCCCTTCGGCATCTGGTTCGCAAATGCCGCGACCGTGTACGTCGCTGACGAGGGCGACGGCTACGCGGGTGGAACCGATCTGTACACTCATGCCGCCGCACAAACCACAGCCGGATTGCAGAAGTGGGTTTTCAATTCGTCCACCAACTCCTGGAATTTGGTCTATACACTGCAAAACGGGCTGAACCTGGGTGTGCCTTACACGATCCGGGACTATCCAACTGGAACCAACGCGGCCACTGGCCTGCCCTGGGCACCTGCAACGGACGGTCTTCGCAACCTCACAGGGGTAGTGGGCGAGGATGGTAATGTCGCCATCTGGGCGGTCACCTCGACGATTAGCGGAAACGGCGATCAAGGCGCAGACCCCAATCAATTCGTCGCGGTGTTCGACTCCGTTCAGAACACGGACCCCACCGTCGCCTCGCATGAAAGATTCTTCACGCTTCGCAAAGCCGGCTTCGGAGAAGTCTTGCGCGGCGTTTCTTTCACCCCCGGAACCGACTTCGATAAGCATGGTCGATAGCCGCTACGGCAGCAGCACTCTACCGGACAGGTTAGACCGATGAGAAAGATCGAGACGGGCGGGGGCAGCTGCTCCCGCCTTTTCTGGTTTACAGGCAGCCGCTGCACACCGGCATTCGCAGAGCACACCGGCATTCGCGCAGAGGATTACCACGGCGGCCTAGCAACTGCTGCCGGGGGAACAAAGTGGATAGGATCGGGTGAATGTGAGAATCGCCTTCAAACCAGAACTAACTCCATGTAGACATCGGCTCGCAGGTATGGGGAGGGGACTATTCGGCCCGCATCGATGTGATTGAATCCCATAGACTCATACAGCCGAATCGCTGGGGTCAGCACGTGATTGGTCTCCAGATAGAGTCTTTGCGCGCCAGCGTTTCGCCCCTCTTCGATGGCCGCATGAAGCAGCCTGCGACCGATTCCGGCTCCTTGGTGCGATGGCTCGACAGCCATCTTGGCCACCTCAAATTCTTTGTCGCTCTTGCGAATCAGTGCGCAGCAGCCGATGCATCGTTCACCGGCAGTCGCAAAGAAAATCCTGCCGCCCGAGTCCAGAATAGTTGCCTGCGGATCGGCAAGAATGGGCTCCTCCTTTTGCTCTATACGGAAGAAGCGCGTGATCCATTCTTCATTGAGCCTTCGGAAAGCAGCCGCATCCCCCGATTGAAACTGGCGGATGCTGATTTCTCCTACCGGCGGAGACTGTTCCTTGGCGAAAGACATCTGCATAGCCCCTCCTTCATCATCCACAAATACAAAAGATAAAATCTGAAGTGAAGGTATGTCCAATATCTGAATTGTCTCTACTGAGACGAAGCACATATGAAACAAGAAATTGAGTTCAGGCATTTACGTTACTTTCTTGCTGTCTCCGAAACCCTGCACTTCAGCAAGGCGGCTGTGCAGTTGGGGATGGCGCAACCGCCGCTGAGCCAGCAGATCAGGAATCTTGAACGGATAGTGGGGTATCCCCTGTTCCAACGCACAACCCGCGGAGTCAAGCTGACAAAGGTGGGTCAGTATTTCAGGGAGCGCGCTCAGAATGCCGTCAGGCAGATGCAGGATGACGTGGAAATGGCGCGACGGTTGGGGAGCGGCCAGGAGGGCATTCTGACGGTTGGATTCAGCGGTTCAGTTATGCTCACCACTCTGCCCAAAGCCATCGAACGCTATCGCCGCGTATATCCGAAAGTTGAATTACGGTTGCGAGAACTGGTCACGGCAGAGCAGATGCCGTCTCTGCTGGATGGAACACTAGATCTGGGCTTCCTGCGCGACGGCGAACCGCGGGAGGGGCTTCTGATTGAATCGATGTTGCGAGAGCGATTCATTGCGGTACTTCCGATTCGTCACAGACTTGCTGACAAGGCCACAATTCGTCCCGGAGATCTTCGAAACGAACCGTTTGTACTTTTCGCGCGGCGGATGGGGCCCCTTGCTTTCGATCGGACTATCGCATGTTGTGAAGCCGAAGGGTTCCGGCCAATGGTTGTGCAGGAGGCGCCACAGTGGCCAACCGTCGTGCGCCTGGTGGCCGCCGGATCCGGTATATCTTTAGCTCCCGCTTGCGTCGCAAATTTCGCAATGCCTGGAGTCGTCTACAAGAAAGTCCGTTCTCGACATTGGACATCGATTGACATTGGGTCGAGGCCTAACCTCGACAATCCCGCGGTAGAAGCCTTGCTGAGCATCGTGCGCAGGCAATTTTCGAGGAAGCGCCCTGATGTGTCGTGAGGAAATAACACGCCGATCTTGATCCGCGGCTTCTAGCGAAAGTATTGCCGACGGCTTCCGTGTGGTCAGGAAGCCGGAGGTCAACTGAATACGTTCCGCATCGCTGATCCGGTCTTGGCCTCAGCCGAAGAACCTGTATAAGATTGTCTCGAGCTGAAGAACCCGACCTGCCATGACCTTGGCATCGCCCCTAATACTTCCGGACGAATTCAATGCTGCCGTGTATTTTATCGACCGCCACATTGCAGAGGGTCGCGGCGCAAAAGTAGCAATTGAGTGCGGGGATATTCAGCTCACCTATCGCGAACTCTTTGAGCGGGTAAACCAAGTGGGCAATGGACTCAGAAGTCTTGGCGTGCGCATCGAAGAGCGCGTCTTCCTGCTGCTGCTGGATACGCCAGAGTTTGCTATCAGCTTTTTCGGTGCGATCAAAATCGGAGCGGTTCCGGTCCCTGTGAACACTCTGCTGAAACCCGCCGATTACCTATACCTGCTGAATAACTCGCGCGCGCGTGTGGCTATCGTCAGTGAGTCGTTGCTCTCTCTCATCGACGCGACCCCCAGGCATCAGTTGCGCTATCTGGAGACAATTGTCGTTATCGGTGATGGCCTGGGGGCTGGAACGGTCACCTTTGAGGAACTAACCCAGAAGAGTTCTGCCACACTCGATCCAGAGCCGACCTGCAAAGACGATGCTGCCTTCTGGCTCTACTCCTCCGGCAGCACTGGTCCGCCCAAGGCTTGCGTTCATCTTCAGCATGACATGGTGGTGAGTGCCGAGCGTTATGCCCAGGGAATCCTGAACATCTCAGAGAACGATCGCTGCTTCAGCGTCGCTAAACTTTTCTTTGCCTACGGGCTGGGGAATGGACTCTACTTCTCACTGGCTGTTGGCGCCACCAGCATTCTGTTGCCCGGTCCACCGAGACCGCAGAACATCTTTGAGGTCATCGAGCGTCACCGCCCGACTCTGTTTTTTTCAGTCCCATCGAACTACGCCAAGCTTCTTTCCTACCCGCCGGCCGGACGAGAATTCGTTCTCTCCAGCCTGCGGCACGCGATCTCTGCCGGAGAAGCCTTGCCCGCGACCGTATTCCATCGTTTCAAGGCACGCTTCGGAATCGAAATTCTGGACGCACTCGGCTCAACCGAGGCACTGCACATGGTGATCTCCAATCGTCCGGGAGCGGTTCGTCCAGGTTCCAGTGGCACAATCATCCCAGGATTCGACGCCAGGATTGTGGATGACAATAACCGTGAAGTGCCGCGAGGGAACATCGGCAATCTGGTCGTTAGAGCAGACTCCGTTTGCGCCTGTTACTGGAACCAGCACGAAAAAAGCAAACATACGATTGAGGGTCATTGGATCCGAACCGGCGACAAGTATCACCAGGACGAGGACGGTTATTTCTGGTATGCCGGGCGGTCTGATGACATGCTCAAAGTCAGTGGTGTGTGGATCAGTCCAATTGAGATAGAAAGCGTCTTGATCGAACATCCTGCGGTGCAGGAAGCCGTGGTTATCGCTCGAACAGACCAGAATGGGTTGACGAAACCGGTCGCCTGCGTCGTGTTGCGCAGCGGATTTTCCGGGACACCAGAGCTGTCCCTCGAACTGCAGGATTTTGTGACCAGTCGATTGCCTGCCTTTAAGCGTCCGCACGCGGTGGAATTTTTCCAGGAGTTTCCCAGGACGGCCACCGGCAAGCTCCAGCGCTTTAAGCTGCGCGAGGTAGATAATCGGTAGCGTTTTGGACCGAGGGTACTCGACGGGGAGCATGGCTAGCCAGGTTACCAAGCATAGGTCACCAAGCGTGGGCGGCGGCTTCTGCGCCCTCTATCCTCGGTGCGGGATGAATATGAGCGAACAGATCTTGATTGAAGTTGGCGCCGACTCGGTGGTTTTGGCGATCGCCCGGAGCACGGCGGAGCGAGCCGCGTAGAGCTGTATAGCGATTTGCTCGAGGGTGGCGTCACTCCCGGCGCGGGCGTTATGGAGTTGATGCGGTCCAGAATATTCGCGGGGCTGTATGGGATGATCCGACTCGGGGGCGGCAATTGTTTTTACAGCCTGGAAGAGTTTGAGACCACGCGACGCGACATTATGCTTGCCAAGAAACTGGGGGCGGACGGCGTGGTTCTGGGCATCCTCGATGCCCATGGCAACGCGGACATCGCGCGCTCGCGCGAATTGGTCGAACTGGCAAGGCCGCTCAACCTAACTTGCCACCGTGCCTTTGACATGTCCGCAGATCTTTTCGTTCGCACCGCAACCTGCGGATATCAATGGGAACAGCCTTAGGGCGCTAATATCAGCGCTTTCAGGTAGCGGAAGAGGATATGGTCATGAATCTTCGCCGTGCCGTCACGCTTGCTAGAAGTTAGTTAAATACTGGTGTGCGAGACCCAATAACGGAGCCCTTTAACTGGGCCGTTGGTCGCTGATTTCCGTGAAAGCTCGAAGTTCGCTGAGACTGGTCTTGGGTCGTTGGAAGAGCCGTCCAATTTTGTGGGGTCCTACCAGGGGCGCCAGAGTTCCGGTTACTCTGAACGTTGTGCTTTCATCGACGCGATGCCGCGTGTATCCTTCCGCTCATGTCCTCCCCGGCGAGGTTTCGCGAGTCGCGGCGAAGTAGTCGCGTTCCTCTAAAGGTAGTCATCGCCATCGAGGATGGCGCTCAGGGTCGGACGTGCGAGGGCGAGACCATCGTCATTAACCTTCACGGAGCGTTGATGGCAACCGCGATTGGGTTGACCACGGGAATGAAGATCTCGATCCATGTCTATTTGACGGATAAGCGTGCTGCGGCCACGGTAGTTTATATCGAACCTAAGAATGCGCTGCAGTGCGGGATCGAACTTGCTGAGCCACAGAACATTTGGGGAGTGCCTCTGCCTCCCGACGACTGGGAAGAGACATCGTCCTTGGAGCCCGGGCATTGAAGACTAAGGAGGAGTCTGACACGGTGTCGGCAGGATCTTGGGTCAGACAACTGGGTCGGTAGAGATTCCTACTCTCTTCATTGATCGCCATTGCAGGTCTCCGCGGAGGTATTGCCAGATGCCTTGGAGACGCCAGACCATCGTGAGCTGGCGGTAGGGGAAATGTTCGAAAAGGCAGTAGATGAGCAGACGTGCGACTTCGCGCCAGTCGCTGTAACGGCGGAAGGTCATTTCTTCGAGCAGTACAGAACCGATGGAAAGCAAAGTGGCGAAGGCGTAGCCGAACAACAGGAATTGTAGGAAGAATGACTTGCTGAGCACTCCTGAGATCAGGGCGAGGATGATGGTGGTATATCCGACGATCTCGATGATCGGCGCGAAGAATTCGAAGATCCACATGTACGGAAGGACGAGCCAGCCAATGCGTCCGTAGCGGACGCGGAAGAGCATGTCGCGATTAGGCCAAAGTGTATCGATAAGACCCTTGTGCCAACGCGCGCGCTGGCGAGCGAGCGACTTCAAGTCGGTGGGCACTTCAGTCCAGCACGTGGGATCGGGAATAAAGTCTATGTGGTAGGGGCGACGCTCCTCATGCAGGCGGCGGTGCATGCGAACGACGAGATCGAGATCTTCTCCGACCGCGTGAGTGCGAAACCCTCCGACTTGCAGAACGAGGTCGCGCTGGAAAACTCCAAATGCACCGGAAATTATGGGGAGCATGTTAAAGCCCGCCCAAGCTTCGCGTCCGACCAGGAAGGCGCGCAAGTACTCGATGACTTGCATGACTTCGATTGGACTTTTGGGAAGGCGTACTTGCTCGATCTGATTGTTCACGACGCGGGAGCCGTTCAAGACGCGCACAATGCCGCCTACCGCCATGACACGACCGGGATCGGCGAATACTCCTGCCATGATGCGGATGAGAGATTCTTTTTCGAGAATTGAGTCGGCGTCGACTACGCAAATGTAAGGACTGGTGGCGGCGTTTATTCCAGCATTGATGGCATCGGCTTTACAGCCGGCGGCTTCTTTGTCGAGGACGAACAGGCGCGGATCAAGCGGACTGCGATAAATGGCGTGGAGCGGCGCAGTTCGAATGTCGGCAATATAGAGGATGCGGGCGGCCTGAAGCTGATAGGCCAGCCGCATCTTTTCCATGGTGGCATCATCCGATCCGTCGTTGACGACGATGACTTCGAGGCAGGGATATTCGAGTCCAAGCAGCGCTCCGACACTGCCGACGATCGAGCGTTCTTCGTTGTGCGCAGGAACGATGAGAGTGATGGGCGGGGTGAAGGGAGAAGCTTTCACCAATTCCAGGCGCTGACTGCCGAGACGATGACGATGGCGAACATTCTTGACAATCGCAACGATCAGCAGTCCAAGGTAAATAAGATTGGAGAGCGCGAAGTAGATGAACAGAATGTCGTTCGAGATGGCGAGAAAATGCACGGTCAATGCACCCCAGCCGCGGCTGCCGCGGCTTTACCAGTAAGCTCTACTCGTTTTCTTGCTTCCGCTACAACTTCCATCAGCGCGGTTTCGGTGGAGTGATGACCGGACCGAGCAAAGCCGCTGACAATTTTCTCGATGGCGCCGGACCGCTCGAGTTCGGAAACAAATGCCTGCAAGGCATAATCGTCTTTGGTCGCGACTACATCTTCGAGGATCTGATGGAGTTGCGGCTCCATTCGCGCGAGTGCCCACGCGGCGCGCTGACGTACGTGGCGGTTGGCATCGCAGAGGGCGCGCAGCAGGATACTGATTTTGCCGATGTTTTCGATCTGTCCCAGCGCCACTACAGCACGGAGACGAACAAACCATTCTGGATCGGCGGCTAAACTGTGGAGCGCCGACAGAGTATAAGAGCCGTTGGTATTGCCGAGAGCGCGGGCGGCGGAAGCGCGCACTTCCGGTAAAACATCTGAGGCCAGGACGAGTAACTCCTCACCGAGTTCAGGGGATGCCAGCTCGCCAAGCACGCGCGCCAGCAACTCCCGCACCGGTCCATGTGTGCGATCAACGTAGTTGACTAGCACCTCGGGGCAGGAGCGGCAACAATTTACCAAGGCGTTTTTCAAAGAACGTTCGGGCGCGTCGAAGCGACCGCTGGCGATGCGGTCGAGAATTGGGATGGCGGCTTCCATGCGGGCCGTGCGACCGAGGCCGCGAACCGCGGCGATACGCGTTTCCCGCAAACGCGAATCCAAGCCCGCGGCCAGAGCCGGAATCGCCTCCATGGCGCGAGTTCGCCCCAAAGCCAGCAGGGCGGTTCGCTGCGCCAAGCCGCGCGAGGTTCGGGCTTCGTAAATGCGCATATCGAGCAACCCGCTAACGCGAAGGCAATCCAGCAGCGGGGGCAACTTGTCAGCCGCGGACATCTCGATGCTATCCAGCAGAATGGATTCAACGATGTCGCAATCGAGCGGCTTGAAGCGCCAGTCTTCGGCGGGGATCTTCCCGGAGAGAATGTCGTCCCATTGGGAGCGCAAGGCAACGGTGCGCCGATTTCTGTTATGAAAATAGCGGGCGCGGTACCAGCGCCGCAGCACGATGAATCCGATGAGGAGAAGTATTCCCAGCACCGAAAGCAGAATCGCCTCCAGCACCAACCCTGCGGACCCGAGCTTTTGGATTCCCTTAAAAACGGATCCCATAACTCAGTCCGAAGCTGGTATCGATTTGACCCTGGGTGCGATTTTGGCGAGCCACGTAGCCCGTAATGTCCTGGCGGGCTGCGAACGGGTAGCGCAGACCACCGCCGAAAGTGTGCGCAGAAAAGCGTCCGATCTGATCGATCTGAGCAAAGTTTTCGCTGCCCACGGCGAAGAAAACATTGCCCGTGACGCGACGTTGCAGCGGAAAGCCGATTTTGGTCCAGCCGGATGGCGTCCAGTCGACGGGAGTACCCAAGAATCCGGTGCGAGCGCCAGTCACGTTCAGCGACCAAGTCCAAGCGTGGGGAAGGTAGACAATCTGGTTCGTGCTCAGGGTCAGGACGTGTGCGCCCTGATACCAGAACCAATGTTGCTGGTAGGAACTTTCCAGTCCCCGGACCCAACGGTTTTCGATTCCGAAGGCGTGGCCATATTCGAAGAAAGCTTCGTTGGTGGGCACCACACCTTGATTGTTGGCAACGGCGCTACCCACGCTTAACCAGTCCCGCGGGGTGAAGTGAAAGGCGGTGCTGGCGAGAAACTTGGCGGCATCCTGGCCAAATCTTTGATAGGTATTGATACCCAAGAGGGTTGACCATCGCTGGTTCCATCGAGAATTGAGGATGACTCCCTGAGTCTGGCCGGCGTCGGCATAGCTGAAAACATCGGCGTCTTCGCCAACGCGCAACTCGTGTTTAGTGGTTTCGCGCAGGCCGTCCAGACCTGTTCTCGCATCCGTATTTTGCCTATCGACTAGAAGAGTCTGTTGGTATTCCGAGCGCGCCTCCGGCGTACGGCCCAACAATGCCAGCACGCGAGCGCGGCGCGACAGTATCTCAGGGTCCGATGGGGAGATCTTTCTCGCCTGATCCAGAGCCTGTAGCGCTTCGACATATTTCTGCTGCCAGAGGAGGACGTCGGCGAGACCAGTCAAAATGTCGGTGTCGTTGGGGACTTTGTCGAGGACAAATCTGTATTCCGCTGCGCCATCGGACCAGCGGCCTTTCCAGGCCAGCAATCGTCCACGCCAGCCGTGAGCTTCCAGATCTTCAGGTGCAACGGCCAAACGTTGGTTGACGATGGCAAGAGCAGCATCGATGTGCTGGTTCTCGACATCCTTGCGAACTTGTGTCTGCCAGTCGTCGGTGGTTTGCGCGGCCAGAGGATGTACGAAACCGATTAGCAGCAAGGCTACGATGACGGTCCTTCGGGACAGTTGATAAATGAATCGTTTTTCAGACACTCTCACGACAAAACTCCAGGGAATTGTGGGCCGCTCGATCCGAAGCCAGCGGTACGTGCACGGCTCCTGATTCAATCAGCGAATGAATCTATTTAGGGGAGGAACACGACCGTCAGAGTGAGGTCCCGAGCGCAGCAATGCACCGTCATTGCTGTCCTTATTACTATCGCCTCAAATGGGGTTCGGAGCGTAGTTACTCAAGGCCACGCGGCTTAGGTGCGACGGCAACTCCGTGTTTTGACTTTCAAAATTGCAGGGCCGGGTCAGCGCAGATAGTTGATGTGGATTGAAACGCTGTAACCTGGTGCGACTTCTGGCAAAACGAGGTGTCGCTTGTCTGGGGACATGGTCGCACCGCCGGTGACGGTCGCTATCGGACGTTGAAATTCGAAGGTGAGACCGGCCACAGACTCGGCCGACTTTACTTGCAGCACGACCTCTGTGGGTACAGAGGTCTCAGTCAGGCTCCATTGGAGACGGTCGCGAGCGCGCCAGAATTTTGCAAAAGTTAGCATGTCAGTTTTGACGATGTCAGGAGGTAGTTGACGAAGCAACTCTTGTTCCGCTGCGCCTTTCAGGATGGATTCATTGGAATGAATAAGCACTACGCTCACGGCTCCGTTCTCAGCGTTGGCGAAGATCACTCCCAAAGCCTGAGGCACTCGTTTGGCAAAGCCAGGAGATTCTTCGTCTTCGATGGTGACCGGAAATTCATAGATTTCGCTGTCCTCCTCGAATCCAAAACCGCGAGGAATCGCGAACGGGAAGTTGGAGAGAACGTCGTCGGCGGTGAATGATGAGTCGAACTGATATCCAGAACGCTCAAGGGCTTCCGGCAGAGAGACGGGAACGCGCAGGTGCCCGGCACGGAAGAATGTCGTATCCTGACCTGGAATTTCTCCGTCCAGCAATTCCTTGCTGACTCGAACTTCGCCGAACACGGTGGCACCCGAGGCGGTATCGAATCCGAGCCCACGAGGTTGATAACTGGCATACGTTTCATGGCCCGAGCCCAACTCGAACTTATTGAAGCCTCGCGAGTGAATGATGGAGTGGCTGCCCACGGTCGAGCCGCCTGCTTTCAGTTGTCGAAGAATCTCGACGTTAGGCGCGAAAAAGAATGCTTTGCTGTTGGCGTCATCGACATACTTGGTCTGGATGAAGAAGGTGCTGCTGGCTTGGTTCGCCTTCTCAATGCGAGCAAAGTCGAGACCCGGAGCGAATGAGTTTTCCCAATCCACATCATGGGAGAGCAGCAGAGCCGAGCGCTGGCCGCCGGGGATTGTGGCGAGGCGGACCCAATCGTTGCCATAGGCTTCGTACCAAGCCCTCAGAACCAACAGCCAAACATCCGCGCCGGGTTCAAAGGCGTTCACATAGTGGCGTTGGGCCTCATAGTCGTGATTGTTCTGATTGCGTAAAACAACGTCAAGCAAACTCAGTCCCAGGAGATACACCCTTCCTTTGCCAACAGCGTTCGTCAGGAGAGCGGCACTCCCGTCGTCAAAGTGCGCCAGCACTTCGGCTCCAGGAGCAGGAACGTATCCATTACTCCAGATAATTTCGGGGAAGCGTTCGCTCCCAAGTTGAGTTTCGCGCTCCTCGGGACGATTGAGATACTTCGTGACCGGATCTTTTGTCACGGAAAATACCAAGCGATGACGATTGCGCGAAGGAGCGAAGCTGTGAAAACCGAACAGATTCTGGAGGCCTCCCCAGAACACATTCTGCGCGAAGATAAAACCACCCTGCTGCACGAACGTGGCCAATTGGTCGGTCTGGGGCTGGGTGAAAGTGCGCGAATCAACACTGGGATAGAGAATGACGAGGCGATGGCGGAGGGCTTCTGGGAGATCGCGAGTGATAAAAAAAGGAATGCCCATCTCCTTCAGAGAGTGAACAAGTGGGAGGGGATTCTCTGGATCGGGGCCGGGGTTAGTCCAGAATACCGCAACTTGAAGCGGGAATGATTCTGGAAACTGCTGAAATGGGTCATCGTGCCGATGAACGATTTCGAGCAACGGGACTTCTTTGGTTCGCGCGACCGGCGCAGCTTCGGAGCTAAGTTTCCAAATGACAGCGCTCCCGCACAAAGCGAACACCAGAAGCGCGAATGCTAGAGACTGTTTCAACTCCGAATCCTTAAAATACTTAATGATTTTCGTGAGCACTTTGGATGTGAGTATGAGGCACGGAGGAAGAAAGCGAGAAAACCTAAGGCTCGGACCCAGTGCGCAGGTTTGGCAGAGGGTTGGACGAGAGGGCATGCGAGGAGTTTTGTCAACCGCTTTGGGTCGACAAATATCTCTTTATCGAACACTCGGATGAGTAGTAATCGCTGCCGCCGACGCAGCGAGATGGTGTCTGCCTTCCGCGTCCGCCGAGACACTGTGCAAGATAGTGTGTGCAGGCAATGACGAGCGTTCACTCCAAGACCACCGTTTTGTTCTTTTCACTGATTATCATTCTCCAGTCCCCGCAACGCGCGTGTGCCTTCGAGGCGACAGACTCGTCCCTGGATAAACATGGAGCGTTAACCGTCGATGGATATTCTCGCAGTTACACGATCCACATTCCTCCCAATGTCGGTCGGCGTCCACCAGTTGTGTTCATGTTGCACGGCCGGGGTGGGACGAAAGAGCAGGCAGCGGCTGAGTTTGGAGTGGCGAGAGCTCGCAGATAGAGACAGGTTCATAGCGGTGTTTCCGCAAGCGCTCCCAATCATTCCAGGCCTTGCGCTAGATAGTCTTACTCCTGCAAGTATCCCTTCTTGGCTGGGTTCCACGAACTTCACCATCTGGTGGTCTTCCGGATTTGCCAGAAACTTGCCCGCACTCCATCACCCGGACGATGGGGTTTTCTTGACACGCTTGATTGCGAAGATAGTGGACGATGAACATGTTGATCCGTACCGCGTATATATTGCAGGCTTCTCCAGTGGTGGAGACATGGTCGCCGACTTGGCTGCACGCTACCCAGAAATTGCGCGAGCTTTCGCAGCGATTGCCTCGATTGGCGGATTACGTCCGTCGAAGCTCAGTGCGCCGGTTTCCTTGTTTCTTTTCCAGGGAGACGCGGACTCGACGGTCTTGCAACCGGATTACTCGGCACAGATACCGCTTGAACAAAAACTGTTCTGGTTTGGTCAAGGCAAGCTTGCCAACTCTTTTCTCGGAAGCCGAGTCCTGGGCTGTGCTGGACCACTGCGTAAGCTCACCCCAGCAATCTATCCCGTGGGGTCAACGATTTGTCTGGAACGGCTGCGCGAGTCAGGCACATCTTGAGGTTTACCTGATACACGGGCTTGGTCATGAATGGCCTGGGAGCAGTGTCTCGCGTTGGAATCGAAGCCATCCGTCGCTACCTCCTTTAGATCTTACGGCAATCATCTGGGAGTTCTGTAAACTGGCTCCCTGAACTCCGAGCTTCTGCTTTCGCAACAGTGCCGCGCTTCCAAGCGCACCCCAACCGGTGCCTGTCCTCCTCGGCAGCTACGGAACTGGCGGCGAGTGTGATCAAAACCCCGTCATCGATGAACGATCTCGGACGCTCCCGCATGGTGGATCGCCCAGGCAAAACAGTGTGGCCGAATTTCGGCGCTGGACACAGTTCATTCGGTTGCGGATCGAGTATAGCCTCATGGAGCGGACGGTTGAGCGCGAACTGATTCGCATGGCGAAATCTTTTGAATTTGGGAGTACTAGTTTCGGCGCTGAAGTCGGTTGCCGAACAGACTGGTCGCAGCATGGCGGAAGTCGCACTCGCCTGGCTGCGCCATCCAAACAGTGCCAGTAATCCCCGATCATAGAAGCGCGGAAGGTATCTCAACTCCAGGACAATCTCGCCGGTTTTGATCTGGAACTCTCCGCCGAAAATTGAAATCCCTCGACGGCGCAAGCCGAATCGAACTCGGATTCCCCCCAGCGTATTTCCGAGAAAGAATCGGTTCGTGCAACTATGTATGGCGGGGTGGGCGGGGTGTGGGATCGCCTCCTGCTCCAGGGCGACCGTTTCAGGCAGGATATTGGGTCGGCTAGCCTTCAATCAGGAACTTCCTGGGTCGGCCGACCTGTTAGACTCCGCCGCGAGTCCATCCCAGAGACACTTGACCCGACGGGATAAACAACAATGGGCAGATTGTCGGATCATATTCGAAAGCACGACTCTTGGAGCCATGCTCGATGGTGCAGTCGACTACTCCTTTGGCTATGCGGGCGGGGAACTACGATTGAAGTCGTGCCAAACAACATCAACGATGCGACCCAGATTGCAAGGCATGCGATGGTTAAGTTCAAGCTAGAGCTGGACGCCGTATTCGAATACGGTCTGGTCCCAGCTCATTAAGAGAGCCCGGTTACTTCATCGCATTGACACGAACGCCGAGGCGGGACTTATAGCGCGAGGCGGTATTCACGTGCAACGTGCCCTTCTGGATTGCCTTGTCGAGCGCGGACACCGTTTGCCGGTAGGTCTGTTCGGCGGCTTGTTTGTCTCCCTTTTCAATGGTCTCTCGCAGGCCGCGCAGTGCGGTGCGCAGGCGGGATGCGTTTGCGCGATTAGTGGCCGTGCGCTTCGTGGTTTGCCGGGCGCGCTTAAGCGCCGAAAAATGATTTGCCATGTGTAATTCGTTACCTTTGTGTGTCTAACGAGATATTCCGGTGAGTACCGAATTGCTTATTATAGGGGAGCAACTCTCGCCTGGTCAAACACATGGCATCGGCCCTTACCCCGGATCCGCTAACGCGTCTGAAGGTCCTGTTGGATTCTTCGACCCCGATCGTAGCGATGGAAACAGTAAAGAAGTCCGCGCCGTTCGCCGGGTAGGCGCGGCTTGCGCGGCCTTGAACCTGGCTGCATTCGAGTGGACGATTCCGGAGCAGGTTGCGGCAGCTGCAAAAGGATATTCTGGCGCGGAAATCGATGCCGCCGTGCAGACGGCGCTCTAGTCCGCTTTTTTCCGGAAAGCGCAACTCACGACTCAGTTGTTGTTGGACGCTCTGAGGCAAACCGTGCCGCTTTCCACGGCACGGTCGGAAGAGATCGTGGCGCTCCGCGACTGGGCCAGGACGCGGGCGGTCCCGGCATCAGCATCCAGCGAAACCGTATAGAATTGGCGGCCATTGACTACCATCTCGCCGCGGGGTACGCTTTAGGCAATGGTAGTGACTTGCCTCCTGGGCATGAGCATTTCGCCTGTTCCCGTCTCTGAGCATAATCCTGTTTTGTCTTCGAATCGGTTGAAGCGTGTGTATTGCTGTTCTGTCAAAGAGACTGAATGAAGAAAAGTATCGGGATAACTCCCAACATCGAAACTCTATTTGGCACGCGGGACGAAAATGTTCGCGTGCTGGAAGATGGCCTGAATGTCACCATTGACCTGCGATCGAACGCTGTTGAACTGGAAGGTGCGGCACGCGATGTGGCTCGCGCTGAGCAGGTGTTTGCCGACTACGAAAGCCTGCAACGCTCGGGATACAGTTTTAACAACGGCGATTTGAACAGCATGCTGCGGGTGCTCACCACTGATCCCACGGCGACGTTGCGGGGGCTGGCCGATGCCGGCCGCCAGCGATCGCTGGGACGCCGCATGGTGCA
>Ga0209006_10002199_pt1 | contig 17772 bp, 15 predicted proteins | sample JacPin_JW_Ref_O2_FD_188567 | JGI IMG/M metagenome (GOLD analysis project Ga0209006, IMG submission 188567) | Forest soil microbial communities from Algoma, Ontario, Canada - Jack Pine, Ontario site 1_JW_Ref_O2 (SPAdes) (version 2) | ecosystem: Environmental > Terrestrial > Soil > Boreal... | reverse complement strand
GACAAAGGTCTCAGCGGTGAAAGAATTGCCTCCATGCGAACAATGGCTCAATAGCGAAGTCAGTAGGGGCGATAAACCTGTCGAAGCTGTTGTCGCGCATCCCGGACCTCCTCCCATATGGAGGCCCAATCAACGAATTCGCGAACCTGGACAGCAATGACAGCGCGTTGATTCGTTTTTCGATCATTGCGCATTAGGCAGGAGCTGAGATCAGGTTCCTCCATTGATTTCCTTCCGCGCAAAATGGCCGCCAGGAGATCGTCGCCGAACGCGGCGGAGCCTGTCCTCGTCAACTCAAATGCAGAACGCTCTAGGCGGGTAAGACGGCGTGGCCGGTTACGCAACTCCGACGCGAAGCGCGCGACGGCGGTGGCGCAAACGAGCAGGGCAGTCGCCGGTCGAGCTTTCTGGTTTGAAGAAACATTATCTGGACATTCCAGATTTTCCGTTCGATTATTGCTGGGGCTAAGGTTGAGTGAAAGGGCGGCCTTCTCATCCTGCGAACCGATGTTTTGCGAAAAAAGCGATTTCCAAATTTTTCGATCTTAAATTATTGATATATCATGATATCTCACAATCCGTCCAAATAAAAACTTGGGTTTCCAAAACGCTTTTTTTGGGATCTTCAGGCGGCGGCCTTCGCTATTGCGGGGCTGCGCCTGCCGCGCCGGCGCGCGTCTGGTCGGCGACGGAGATCGGCAGCGCGAGGTCGGCGCGGCGGTTCTTGTCGACGCGCGCCAGTTCGCCGATTTCGGTGATCACCCTTGCGGCGCGCGGCGACAGGCCGATGATCGGCCGGGGCGCTGTCGCCTCGGCGCCGCTCGCCGGCGCGGCGGCGATTTCGGCCGGCTTGGCCGGCCCGGGCGCGACGCCATAGGGCGGCTTCATGTCCAGCCCCTGGTGGGCGTAGATCATGATGTCGTGCCAGGTCTGGGCAGGCAAAATGCCGCCCGTCAAATTCTCCATCGACGTATTGTCGTCATTGCCGAACCAGACGCTGCCGACGAGATTGCCGGTAAAGCCGTTGAACCAGGCGTTGGTCGAATTGTTGGTGGTGCCGGTCTTGCCGGCCGCGATGACGCCGGGAAGCTGCGCGGCGCGGCCGGTGCCCTCGGTGACGACATGGGTCATGATATTGTTCATCTCGGCGATCTTGTCGGCGGGAATCACCTGGACGGGGGGCGTGCCGTTGGCCTCATGCGTGTAGATGATCGCGCCGGTCGAATTACGGACTTCGATCGCAGCATAGGGCGTCGCGCGCTTGCCGCCATTGGCGAGCATCGCATTGGCGCCGAGCATGTCGATCATCTTGACTTCGTCGGCGCCGACCGGCAGCGAGACCGTGTCGACGAGTGGCGTCGTTATGCCCATCTTGCGCGCCGTCTCGACGATCTTGGCGCGCCCGAGCGTGGCGATCTTGCCGAGGTGATAGCTCTGCTTCGGCGGCCAGTAGAATTCGCCGATCTTGATCGACATGCGAATCGCCGCCGTGTTGAAGGACTGCGCGAGCGCGGTATAGATCGGCATCGAACCGCCGCTCTCGCCGCCATAATTATGGACGCAATAATCGCCGATGCAGACGCTGGAAGCGTCGATCGGGCTATTGCCGTGATATTTGCCGGTCAGCAGCGCGGTGAGATAAACGAATATCTTGAACGACGAACCTGGCTGACGCAAAGCCTCGGTGGCGCGGTTGAACTGGCTGACGCCGTAGTCGCGTCCGCCGACCATGGCGCGCACCAGCCCATTGGTTTCGGCAATGACGGTCGCCGCCTGATGCGCGTTAAAGGCGGGCGCCTTCACGCGCAGCATGTCCTCGATGACGCTTTCGGTATGAAGCTGCAGGCCGGTGTCGAGGCCGGTGCGCACTGTCAGCACGCGGTCGTTGCCGAGCTTATTGTCTTGAGCAAGCCCCTTGACCTCGTCATAGGCGAAATCGAGATACCAGTCCGGGCTGCCGCGCGCGCTGTGGTCGACCGGGGTCGCCGGATTGCGCCGCGCCGCATAGACCTGACCTTCGGTCATGAAGCCGGCGTCGACCAGATTGCTGAGCACATCGTTGGCGCGCGCGCGCGCCGCGGGCAGATTGACGTCGGGCGAATATTTGGTCGGCGCCTTGAACAGGCCGGCCAGCATCGCCGACTGCGCGAGATCGATGTCGCGCGCCGATTTGCCGAAATAGAATTGCGCCGCCGCCTGCACCCCGAAAGCGCCGCCGCCCATATAGGCGCGGTCGAGATAGAGCTTGAGGATTTCTCTTTTGGTCAAATGATGTTCGAGCCAGAGCGCGAGATAGGCTTCCTTCACCTTGCGGTCGAGCGAGCGCTCATTGGTCAGAAACAGGTTCTTGGCGAGCTGCTGGGTGATCGACGAGCCGCCCTGCACGACGCCGGAGGCGCGCGCATTGACGGTCAGCGCGCGCAGCGTGCCGACCACGTCGATGCCGAAATGCGTGAAGAAGCGGCGGTCCTCAGTCGCCAGCACCGCCTTGATGAAATGATCGGGCAATTGTTCAAGCGGGATCGAATCGTCATGCTTGATGCCGCGGCGGCCGACTTCGACGCCATAGCGGTCGAGGAAGGTGACTGCGAGGTCTTCGCGTTTGAGCCAGTCCTCGTCGCTGGTCTCGCGAAAGGCGGGCAGGGCGAGCGCGAGCAGGACAAGCGAACCGGCCAGACCCAGCGTCAGGCCCTCGCAGGCGAGTTCGACAGCGACTTTTCCGAAGCCCGAAACGTGGAAGCGATCGAGAAAATGGCTGTAGGATGCGTAGGCTGCGATGGCGCGCCGGCGGCTGCGAAAAAGCGACGAATCGATGAACGCGTCGAGGGCGAGAAATGCCCGCCCCAACATGGCGACCAACTTCGATTTTGGCGATTTTACCGACACAGGCTCCCGCGCGTCCTCTCCTTGGCGCCGCAAACTAGCATATAATTGAGGGCATGCGGCATTTCCGGGGCGAGCGGGCGAGCCGTGGGCCTGCGTGGCGGCGCTATGCTATAGCTATTCTCGTTTACACGCTGGAACCCCGCGTCGCCCCGTAGGAGCGCACAGATTTGAAGAGACCGAACCAATGACGAGGACGCTCACCGACCTCGAGCCGTTCTGGCGGGCCAAGACCCTTGAGGAAATGTCGGGCCCGGAATGGGAGAGCCTTTGCGACGGTTGCGGGCGATGTTGCCTCGTCAAGCTCGAAGACGAGGACAATGGCGAAATCCATTTCACCGATATCGGCTGCAAATTGCTTGACGGCGAAAGCTGCCGTTGCCGGGATTATGCGCGCCGTCGTCGGCGCGTGCGCGATTGCGTCAAGTTGACGCCCGCGACCGTGCGTTCCCTGCCCTGGCTGCCGACCACCTGCGCCTATCGAACCCTCGCCGAGGGGCGCGATCTCGCCTGGTGGCATCCGCTGGTGTCGGGGTCGGATCAGACCGTCCACCAAGCTGGGGTCTCCGTGCGGGGCCGGGTGAGCGCTGGGGAAGAGGACGTGCCCGTCGAACTCTGGCCCGAACGCATCGTCCAATGGCCCAACAAGCCGGCGCGGCGCCGCAAATAAAAAACCCCGGGCGCAGGCCCGGGGCTTGATCGGCGGGAAAGCCGCGTCGATCAGAAGGTCAGGCGCAGGCCGGCAGTCGGCGCGATGTTGCTGGTGTGGAATAAACCGCTCGCCAGACCGCCGGCGGCCTGCGAGAACATCACGCCGGCATAGACGTCGAGACGCTTGAACGGGCGCCAGTCGAGCAACGCCGACTCCGCTTCTTCATGACCGGCGCAATAGGTGTTCGCTGTCCCCTTAAGGGTATGAAACCCTGTCGCGGCAGACTTGGTGGTGTTCGGCAAACAAGCGGCGGCGTTCGCAGCCTTGGTCAGGCCGCCCGGATAGAAATTATTCTGCTCGGCGTAATAGTAAGCGCCGGTCAGATCGAGGTCGGGACGGATCGCATAGGTCGCGCCGAGCCAGGCGACCTGCATGATCTTGTTATTGGTGTAGGACGTGACGCTTATGTTCGCCGCGCCGGGAAGCGCGGTGTAGCCGCCGAGCGTCGTAAATCCGTTCGCCACCGCGTCGGTCGCGTAGGAATCGCTCGGATTCTGGAAACGCGAATATTCGTAGCCGCCGAACAATTTGTAGGGGCCATTGACATATTTGACGCCCACGATCCCGGAGCCGACATCGGCGAGGGTCGCCTTCAGGTCATCCACGGAGGCGCCGGGAGGAAGCGCGCCGAAGCTGTAGGTGCCCAGAGCAACCGCATCTCTCGCATAGCTGTAAACCGCATCGACCGAGAAACCGGCATAGTCGGCGCCAAGGTCGACCTGATAGGCGCCGTTCGAGCCATTGCCCTGGGAATAACCGCCGAATTGCCAGGCGAAGGCCGCGCGCAAATTATTATAGGCGACCTGATATTTGACCGAAGTATTGTAGCGGGCCATCTCAGTCACGCCGAGACCACCGCCAAAACTCCCGGAATAGCCGATCAGCGAAAACGCGTAGGTGCCGCCCATCGGATCGTAAGCGTTCACCAGGTCGGTGGAAAGCGTGTATTGGCGCCCGACCGTCAACGTGCCGAGCGTTGTGTTGCTCAAGCCGATATAGCCGCGCGTATTGTCCCATTGACCTGCGCGACTCGAATCGCCGCTGGAATTTTGGTCGATGAGCGGGGTGTTGTTGTTCTGGACCAGCGACTTTGGTCCGTTGGCGAGTTGCAACGAATAGGGGTCGAAACCCAAATTGGCGTCGAAGACGAAAGCCCACCCGGGCGCGAATTCCTCCCTGCCCTTGATGCCGACGTTGGACTGGCTCATGCCGTTGGGAACCCATTGAAACGCCGGTCCCCGGCTGGTCTTGGAAATCACTGAATTGACGCCGGGGCTATAGACTGGGTTGAAGCGGGAGGCATGGGAGCTCCAGCCCGCCCCCACATCGACCTGGCCGTAAACGGTGATGCCCATATAGCTCAGCGGGCAGTCTCGCGCGCTCGCGCTCATATAATCGTAAAAGCTGGCGAAGCAGGAGGCCGTCGATGGCGGCGGCGCCGACGGCGCCTTTTTCGTCGGCAGGTCCGCTGACCGCGCGCCGCCAATGACGGCGAGCGCTGTCGCCGATCCGAGAACAATTGACCAGAATCTTTTCATGCAAAACCCCCTCTTCAGGGTGGCGACCCTGACGCTCTGGGGCGCCATTGGGCATCCGCCGTCCTGAATGTTGGCGGCGCGATGCGCGCCGTTGCTCGCTTGTGGCACAGCGCGGATGATTTTTCAATAATCATTTTATTGGCTATATATCATCATATTGTTTTCGTATGATAGTTTTAGAGTTCAACCAGAGCGCTTGGCGTTTTCACGGCAAGCGCATCCCACACTGACGAAGGCTTTGGCTTCAGAGGGCTCGATCGTTGTGGCGAGGCGTCCGATGTGGCGCCAGACCTCGGCGCGGATCGCGTCCAGTGCTTGATTTTGGCGACGGCCAGCTCGACCAGGTTGAAGTTGGCGGAGTGTGGCGGCAAGCAGCAAAGCTGTGCGTCGGCGGCCCAGATCGTCTACCTGCGCGGCAGCGCAAATAGAAACCCCGGGCGTGTGCCCGGGGTTGCCTCGCTAGCAATGCTTTGTCGATCAGAAGGTCAGGCGAAGGCCGGCCGTCGGAGCGATGTTGGTAGTGTGGAAGAAGCCGCTCGCGAGGCCGCCTGCGACCTGCGAGAACATTACGCCGCCATAGACGTCGAGCCGCTTGAACGGGCGCCAATCGAGCAGGGCGGATTCGACGTCTTCATGGCCGGCGCAATAGGTGTTCGCCGTCCCCTGAAGCTGTTGAAACCCCGTCGCGGCGGAGGGCTTTGTCGAGTTTGGCAAGCACGCGGCGGCGGCGGCCTTGGCGGTCAAGCCGCCTGGGTAGAAGTTATTCTGTTCGGCGTGATAGTAAGCGCCGGTTAGATCGAGATCGGGACGGATCGAATAGGTCGCACCGAGCCAGGCGACCTGCAATATCTTGTTGTTGGTGTAGGACGTAATGCTTATGTTCGCTGCGCCCGGAAGAGCGGTGTAGCCGCCGAGCGTCGTAAATCCGTTCGCCACGGCGTTCGTCGCGTAAGAATCGGTTGGATTCTGGTAACGCGCATATTCGTAGCCGCCGAACAGCTTGTATGCGCCATTGGCGTATTTCACGCCCACGATCCCGGCGTTGATATCGGCGAGCGTCGCCTTCAAGTCATCCGCCGAGGCGCCGGCGGGAAGCGCGCCGAAGCTGTAGGTGCTCAGAGAAACCGCGTCTTTCGCATAGCTGTAAACCGCATCGACCGAGAAGCCGGCATAGTCGGCGCCAAGATCGAACTGATAGGCGCCGTCGGAGCCATTGCCTTGAGAATATCCGCCGAACTGCCATTCGGCGGCCGCGCGCAAATTATTATAGGTGATTTGATACTTGACCGAAGTGTTGTAGCGGGCGGTTTCGGTATCGCCCAGGCCGCTCGCCAGACTCGAGGAGAATCCGATCAGCGAAAATGCATAAGAGCCGCCCATCGGATCGTAGGCGGTCACCAGGTCGCCGGAAAGAGCTTGCTGACGGCCGGCGGTCAGCGTGCCGAACGTGTTGTTGCTGATCCCGACATAGCCGCGGGTATTGTCCCATTGACCTGCGCGGCTCGAATCGGAGTTGGTATTCTGGCCGATGAGCGGCGTGTCGTTGTTGGCGACCAGTGATTTTGGTCCGTTGGAGATTTGCAGTGAGTAGGGATCAAAACTGATGTTCCCGTCGAAGACGAACGCCCAGCCGGGCGCGAATTCCTCTTTGCCCCTAATGCCGACATTGGACTGGCTGAGACCGTTGGGCACCCATTGAAACGCCGGTCCCTGGCTTGTCTTGGAGACCACGGAAAGAACGCCGTTGTTATAGTATGGGCTGAAGCGGGAGGCATGGGCGCTCCAGCCCCCGCCAACATCGATCTGGCCGTAAATGGTAATGCCCATATAGCTCAGCGGGCAGTCCGCGGCGCTCGCGCTCATATAATCGTATAGACTGGCGAAGCAGGAGGCCGTCGACGGCGGCGGCGGGTCCTTTTTCGTCGGCAGGTCCGTTGACCACGCGCCGCCGATGACAGCGAGCACTGTGGCCGATCCGAGAACAATTGACCAGAAATTTTTCATAAAAGCCCCCTCTCCAGGGCGGCGACCGTGACGCTCTGGGGCGCCGTTGGGCATCTGCTGTCCTGAATTTTCGCGGGCGCGAAGCGCGCCGTTGCTCGGTTTTTGGCACAGCGCTGCCGTCTTTTCAATAGTAATTCTATTATCTTGATATAATTATGAAGTCTCAATACATTGAGTTCGACTTTCAGCTAACACTCATGCTGTGGCGCAAAGAGCGCCTTCGAATTCGCGCGCGGCGACGCTTAGGGGCGCCATCGGTTGAGGACGCCGTCGATCCATGCGCGCTGCGGGGCGACGAGAGGCCCCTGCGTGACGACGCCGCAACGCTTTCCACCGCCAGCCCCCGCCGACCAGGTCGTTATGGCGAGCACTTTTGCGCCGTCGTCCGATAAAATGGGACCGCCGGAATCGCCGCTGCACGCCCCGGCGCCGGCTTTGTTCGGGTCCTCGGCCCAAAGGAGGATTGTTGAGAGAGGCGCCCTGACCCGCAGCGGGGCGCTGCGAAGGACGCCGCCGGTTGCGCCCTCGCCCTCGCGTCCAAGGCCATAACCGACGATCTTCAGCGCCTCGCCCACCGTGACGGCGCCTGTCTCGTCCAATTGGGCGGGCGAAAAACGCGCACCGAGCGGCGCTCGAATTTGAATGAGCGCAAGATCGATAGAGACCGCTCGCTTGGTGAGCGCATCGGCCCGAAAGCCTGGATGAATGGCGACCGCCGCAACCTCGACGAACTGAGAAGTCCCGCTGCCGTCCCGATAATAGATGCGCATATCCCCGATCGCCGCCGCGCAATGTGCGGCTGTCAACACAACCTGCGGGGCCAGGACGACGCCAGTACAAAAAGCAGCCTGGCCCACGCCGCGCTTCAGCACCATTACGACATGAGCGGCGAAACTCTGATCTTCGGTGGCCGGCCCGACCAGCGACAAGGCCGGCGAACCCGTCGTGCAAGCCGCCACGCCAATGAAAAGCGAAACAAGAAGCCGGAATCGCCAATGCGTCTTCACTGTGAAACTGGACCTTCCGCCTGTGTAGCCCAGCGTTAGCGCGCGCTTCGGCCATAAGGCAAGGCCCGGCGCATGGAGGATCCGGTTCGGATTTTCCCTAATATTGGAAGAGGGGCGAGGATCAAGACAAGTTGATGTCTCGAGCCAAAAACGACCTTGCGATCGTCGTAGGTTTGAAGCGTGAGTGAATGGCATCGTGGAAAGGCCCGTCAACTGGTTTCGCCTTGGGTCGGGGACTGGTTTTCGGGCTTGCGCCGGCTATTCATTCGTTGTTCAGGCGCGGCGGGTGAGGGTCCGGAAATGGCGCGAAAGTCACTTTTCCCGATCGGCCTGGCGCTTGGCGCAATAATCTGTGGGTTAGGGACGGTTCCTGCGTGCGCTCAGGCGCCGCCGGCCGTCAAAGGCGTTTGTCTGGCGACCGGCGAAACGCGCGAGGAAATCAAAATCCATCATTTGCTGGAGCCGTTCGTGGTGCTTAAAAGCGCCGAAAAGGCGGTGGGCAAAGCAGAGGCGCTGTCGGCGAAACTTTGCCGGCTCGGCGAGGACTACGTTTACGAAATCGCCTTGTTGCATCGCGACGGCCGGTTGGTGCATGTCGTCATGAGCGCCGTGACCGGCAAACCTGTCAACACGCGCATTTCGCGCGAAGCGCCGCCGAGGACCTGAACGAAAATGCGCCTGCTCGTCGTGGAAGACGATCGCGACCTCAACCGACAGATCGTCGCGGCCCTCGAAAATGCGGGCTATGCCGTCGATCGCGCGCTCGACGGAGAAGAGGGTTGGTTTCTTGGCGACACCGAGCCTTATGACGCGATCGTTCTCGACATCGGCCTCCCCAAACGCGACGGCGTCGCCGTCCTCGAAGCCTGGCGTCAGGCGGGGCGGACGATGCCCGTGCTCATCCTCACCGCGCGCGACCGCTGGAGCGACAAGGTCCAGGGCTTCGACGCCGGCGCCGACGATTACGTCGCCAAGCCTTTCCATATGGAGGAGGTGCTGGCGCGCCTCAGGGCGTTGCTGCGCCGCGCCGCCGGCCATGCGACCAACGAACTCGTCGCCGGCCCGGTGCGCCTAGACGCGCGGGCCGGACGCGTCACGGTCGATGGCGCGATCGTCAAATTGACTTCCCATGAATATCGCCTTCTGTCCTATCTCATGCATCATGCAGGCCGGATCGTTTCCCGCACCGAAATCGTCGAGCATCTCTACGATCAGGATTTCGACCGCGACTCCAACACGATCGAGGTCTTCGTCGGCCGATTGCGCAAGAAGCTCGGCGTCGACATCATCCAAACGCTACGCGGGCTGGGCTATCTCGTCGGCGTCGAGGGCGAGTCGGTCCAGGCGACGGCGCCAGCCGCCAAGTCTTCCCGCTGAGGCGAATTAGCATGCGTGGGCATCCGGGCCTCTGGGTTGGAGAGAATGATTAAGGCGCTGAATGCGCAATCCATCGCGGCGCGCCTCTTCCTGTCGGCGGCGTTCTGGTGTTCGACAATCCTCGTCGTTGCGGGCCTGGGGTTGACCGCCGTTCATGCGCGCTCGACCGAAGCCGCGTTCGACGAGCAATTGGGCGTCTATCTGAAAGCGCTCGTCGCCAACGTCGCCTCCAATGGCGAGGAGGGATTGACCGGGCCCGGGCAATTTATCGGACCTCAATTCGAACTGGCGCGTTCGGGCTGGTATTGGCAGGTCACGCGGATCGACGCCCAGCCGCCCGATATCAAGAGCTCGCGCTCGCTCTTTGCCGCCCAATTGCCGCGCGTCGAGACCCCGTCCAGCGCGCCCTATCCCGAATCCGGCGCGTTGCGCAGCGGTTACGTCACCGGTCCCGACGATCGCAGCCTGCGCATGGTCGAGCGCGTCATCGATGCCGGCGAGGAAGGGCGCTACCTCATTCAGGTTGCTGGAAATTCCGAGGAAATCGAAGCGGAGATCGACGATTTTGAATATGCGCTCGGGGCGACCTTCGTGTTGCTGCTCGCTGCAATTCTCGGCTCGATCGCCCTCGCAGTTCGCTTCGGGCTTCGCCCGCTCCGGGAGTTGCGCGAGGGCGTCGCCTCGATAAGGCGCGGCGAGGCCGAGCATATCAGCGGCGACTTCCCGCAGGACATTTCGCCGCTCGCCGCGGAGGTCAACCTGCTGCTCGACGCCAATCGCGAAGTCGTCGACCGCGCGCGCACGCAGGTCGGCAATCTCGCGCATGCATTGAAAACGCCGCTCAGCGTCATCCTGAACGAAGCGGACGCCGGCAGCCTCACCCTTGCCGAAAAGGTCAAGGAGCAGGCGGAGGTCATGCGCCGTCAGGTGACCTTCTACCTCGATAGGGCGCGCGCGGCGGCGCGCGCCGGCTCGATCGGTTCGGCGACCGAGGTCAAGCCGGTGATCGAGGGTCTCGTGCGGGCGTTCGACAAAGTCTATGCGGAACGGGCGTTGACCTTCGCCATCAATGCGCCCGACGGCCTGCGCTTTCGTGGCGAGGCGCAGGATCTGAACGACCTCATCGGCAATCTTCTGGACAATGCCGGCAAATGGGCGCGCGCGCATGTCGACATATCCGCCGCGCGCGATCCCCAGCCAGACTCCGGCGGGCGCGCCTATTTCCTGACGCGGATCGACGACGACGGGCCCGGCCTCGACCCGCAGGCGAGGACCGCGGCTTTGCGCCGCGGCCGAAAGCTCGACGAATCGCGACCCGGTTCCGGGCTCGGTCTCTCGATCATCGTCGACCTTGCGCAGATCTACGGCGGCTCGCTGTTGCTGGAGGACAGTCCGCTTGGCGGCCTCAGGGCGACGTTGCGGCTGCCGACTCTATGATGCTAGGGGAGCAGCCGATCGCAGGAGTCGCGTGGCCGCGATCCGTCGCTCCCCGCTATCCAAGCGATGATCGATTGAGGAATTTGCCATGAAGCGTGCGCTGTCCATCGCAATTTGGGGGATGGCCGCGTTGCTGGTCGGCGGTTGTATGGACGGAGGCTCGATGTCGGGCGCTGCGCCTGCGCCCGCCGCGACGACGCCTGCCGTCGCCCCCTCCCTGCCCACCGGCGCGGCTCTGGGCGGCATTCTTGGCGGCGCGGTCGGCGCGCAGCTTGACGAGGCCGACCGTCAGGCCGCCTATGATGCACAGGTCGCCGCGCTCGACGCCGGTCAGCGGCGCACCTGGCGCGGCGAACATGGCGCCTTCGGCTATGTCGAACCGGGCGCCGCCGCTGACGGCGCGCAGGGCTTCTGTCGGAGCTATGCGCAGACGATCTATATTGCCGGTCGTCCCCAACGCGGCCATGGCCTTGGCTGCCGTCAGCCGGACGGCGCATGGCGGATGACGAGCTGAGCTTTTGACCCGAAGGCGGGTCTTCGGACCATCGAGATAGCCGTGCGTCGGCGCATGCGTCACTTTGGCAAATTCGCCTTGCCATCCAAGCCTTCATGATGTTCTCAAGGCGGGCTCGTTCAAAGGCGTTGAAATGCAGTGGGTCGCCTTCGCATTGATGACCGGAGCCGCCATTTTGTGCGCGCTTTGGCCGCTGTCGCGTCGGCGATCGGGCGCTGAGGGCCAGGCGCGCGCCATCGCTTTCCACAAAGCGCAACTCGCCGAAATCGATCGCGACGTCGAACGTGGGCAATTGCCGCCAGGCGAAGCGGCGGGCGCCCGCGCGGAGACGGCGCGCCGGCTGATCGCGGCGAGCGAGGAGGCCAAAGCCGGTCAGCCGGCTGGCGAAGGGCGCGCGGCAATGCGGGCGCGCACGGTTGTCGTCATCGTCTTCGTCGCCATTCCGGCGGTGACGTTCGGCCTCTATTTCCGTCTCGGCAGCCCCCACCTGCCGGATCAGCCGATCCTGGCGCGGACCGCCGATCCCGCTGGGATCGGCGACCTTGGCGCGGCGCTCGCCAAGATCGAGGCGCATCTGATCGCCGATCCTGGCGATGGGCGCGGCTTTAAGGTTGTCGCGCCGGTCTATATGCGTCTTGGCCGATTCGAGGAGGCGGCGCGCGCCTATCGGGAGGCTCTCAGGCTATTGGGCGAGGACGCCGCGACCCGAGCCGATTATGGCGAGGCGCTGACCGCCGCCGCCGGCGGCATCGTGACTGCCGAAGCGCGCGCGGCCTTTGAACAGGCTTTGACCGACCGGAGCGATCTTCCCAAGGCGCGCTATTATCTCGGCCTTGCCGCCGAGCAGGAGGGGGACAGAGCCAAGGCGATCGCTGTCTATCAAAAGCTGCTGGCGGACGGACCGACCGACGCCCCCTGGCTGCCGATCGTGCGCCAGCATCTGGCCGGCCTCAATGGCGCGCCTGCTGCGGCCGCGACCGGCGAGGCCGCGGCCATCGCCGCGCTCGATCCCAGCGCCCAGCAATCAGCTATTCGCGCCATGGTGGCGCGCCTTGCCGAAAGGCTTGCGCAAAACGGCGACGATGCGCAGGGATGGCTGCGCCTTATTCGCGCCTATGGCGTTCTCCATGAAACGGATAAAGCCAAGGAAGCGCTGGCCCGGGCGCGCAAGGCGACGGCGGGCGATGAAGCGACGGCTCAGGGTCTCGACGCGCTGGCCCAAGAGTTTGGACTTGGAAGCTAGTTTGGACTTGGAAGCTAATTTGGGCTTGGGAGCTAAGGTTTGACGCGCAAAGGCAGACGTCTCACCCTGATCGGCGTCGCGCTGGCGATCGTCGCTTTCGCGGCGGGGCTGGCGCTTTATGCGCTGAGCGATAGCATCGTATTTTTCTACGGCCCGAGCGAGGTCTTGCAAAAGAACATTGCCCCGGGAACGCGGCTGCGCATCGGCGGCCTGGTCAAGGCGGGGTCGCTGGTCAAAAGCGAAGAGCAAAAGGCGGCCTTCACCATTACCGACAACGCCAATAATGTCGCGGTGACTTATCAGGGGCTGCTGCCCGATCTCTTTCGCGAAGGGCAGGGGGTGATCGCCGAAGGCGTGCTGGAGGCGCCCGGCCGGTTTCGCGCCGATTCAGTGCTCGCCAAACATGACGAGCGCTACATGCCGCGCGAAGTGGTCGACGCGTTAAAGAAGCAGGGCCGCTGGCAGGAGGGTGAAAGCAAGCCGTGATCGTCGAGATCGGACATTACGCGCTGACCCTCGCTCTCGCTCTCGCGCTGGTGCAGGCGATCGTGCCGCTATGGGGAACGCTCAGGGGCGACGAGGGCCTGGCGTCCGTCGGGCAATCCTGCGCCCTTGGCCAGTTCGCCGCCATCGCGCTGGCGTTCGGCGCGCTGGCCCAGGCGCATCTGGCCTCCGATTTCTCAGTGCTCAATGTCGCCGAAAATTCGCATAGCGCGGCGCCGGCGATTTACAAATTCTCCGGCGTATGGGGAAACCACGAGGGCTCGATGCTGCTCTGGGTTCTCATCCTCGCTTTCTTCGGCGCCCTGGTCGCCGGGCTTGGACGCGGGCTGCCGCTGATCCTGCGCGCCAATGTCCTGGCCGTGCAGGGCTTCATTTCGGCCGCCTTCCTCGCCTTCATTCTCTTGACCTCGAACCCGTTCGCGCGCCTCAGTCCGGCGCCGTTCGAGGGACGCGATCTCAATCCGGTTCTGCAGGACCTCGGCCTCGCCATCCATCCGCCGCTGCTCTATCTCGGCTATGTCGGCTTCTCGATCGTCTTCTCCTTCGCCGCGGCGGCTTTGATCGAGGGACGGATCGACGCCGCCTGGGCGCGCTTCGTGCGGCCCTTCGCGCTGGTCGCCTGGTGCTTCCTGACGCTTGGCATCGCGATGGGCTCCTACTGGGCCTATTACACCCTCGGTTGGGGCGGCTTCTGGTTCTGGGATCCGGTCGAAAACGCCTCGCTGATGCCCTGGCTCGCGGGGACCGCCTTCGTTCATTCGGTGGCGGTGATGGAGAAGCGCGACGCGTTGAAGGTGTGGACGATCTTCCTGGCGATCCTCGCCTTCTCGTTCTCGCTGCTCGGCACTTTCCTGGTGCGCTCGGGCGTGCTGACCTCCGTCCACGCTTTCGCCAGCGATCCCTCGCGCGGCGTGTTCATCCTCGCCATCCTTGCTTTGTTCATCGGCGGCGCGCTGGCGCTGTTCGCGTGGCGCGCGCCAATGCTCAAGCGCGGCGGCCTGTTCGCGCCGATCTCGCGCGAGGGCGCCCTCGTGCTCAACAATCTCCTGCTGACGACGACCTGCGCCGGCGTGCTGATCGGCACGCTCTATCCGCTCGCGCTCGAACAATTGACCGGCGAGAAGATCACCGTCGGCGCGCCATTCTTCAACATGACCTGCGGCGTGCTGCTGCTGATCCTTTGCCTTGTCGTGCCGTTCGGCCAGTCGCTCGCCTGGAAGCGCGGCGATCTGCTCGGCGTCGCGCAGCGCCTCAGCCTCGCCGCCGCGGTCGGCCTATGCCTCGCCGTCGCTCTCTTCGCGATGTTGCGCGGCGGGCCCGTTCTGGCGCCGATCGCGGCGGGGCTGGCGGTCTACATCATCCTGGGCTCGCTCAGCGAAATCGCCGCGCGCGTCTGGCGCCGCGGGGCGCCGATCGGCGTTCTGCTGTCGCGCGCGCTCGGCCTGCCGCTGTCGGCCTGGGGCAGCGCGCTTGCCCATATCGGCGTCGGCGTCACGCTGCTTGGATTGGCGGCGACCGCCTTCGGCGCCGAGACGATCGCCAGCATGCATGTCGGCGAGGCGCAAAGCGTCGGCCCCTATCAGGTGGTCTTATCGTCGATCGCCGCGCGCCCCGGTCCTAATTACAGCGAAGTGGTCGCGACCGCCGACATTCGCTGGGGCGGCGCTGTCGTCACTACGGTCGAGCCGGCCAAGCGCTTTTTCGCCGCGCGCCAGATGTCGACGACGCAGGCGGGCATTGCGACGCTGTGGTTCGGCCAGCTTTATATTTCGATCGGCGATCAGACCGGCAATGGAATCATCGCCGCGCGGCTCTATTGGAAGCCGCTGGTCACCTTCATCTGGCTAGGCGCCTGCCTGATGGCGCTTGGCGGCGCCTTGTCGCTCGCCGACCGGCGGCTGCGCATCGGCGCGCCGGCGCCGGCGCGGACCGCCTCGCCGCCCGTCGCCGCGGCGCGTTGAAGCGATGAAGCGCGCGCGGCTCGCCCTCGTCTTCGCCTTCACGATCGCCGCCTCGCTCGCCCATGCCGTGCAGCCCGATGAAATGCTGGCCGATCCCGCATTGGAGGCGCGCGCGCGTGCGCTGTCGGCGGAATTGCGTTGCATGGTCTGCCAGAACCAGTCGATCGACGATTCCGATGCGCCGCTGGCGCGCGACATCCGCCTGTTGATCCGCGACCGCATCGCCAAAGGCGAGAGCAACGAGGCGGTGCGCAGCTTTCTGGTGTCGCGCTACGGCGATTTCATCCTGCTGAAGCCGCCCTTCAAGCTGGAGACGCTGCTGCTCTGGGCCGGCGCCCCGCTGGCGCTTCTGTTCGGCGCGCTGGCGCTCTGGCGCGCCGCGCGCAGCAAGGAGACCGCGACGCCGGCCCTGAGCGAAGCCGAGGAGGCGCGGCTGGCGGCGATAGCGGAGGAGGGCGGGGAGCACGTCATCGCGAGGGAGCGAAGCGACGAAGCGATCCAGACTAAGCTCTAATAGCCTTCGTCTGGGTTGGATTCTCAAGGCGAATGCGATTAGCGCATTTTCTGCTTTGTCCCCAGGAGGCCTCGACGAGGTGTGCGGTGCGCGCAGCCCAGTCTGGATCGCTTCGTCGCTTCGCTCCCTCGCGATGACGGAAAAAAGGCTCCAAGAGTCATGCGCCGAGGCTTCTGTTGAGCCGCCGTTAGTCCTTCGAAGCGAGTGTTTTCAAAGGCTTGCAGCACGGTTTAGTTTCGTTGCGATTTTTGCCGCGCAGCGCCTGAAACAACCGAAGAATTTGCGCCCACGCCATGCTCCGCGCCGTTCTTCGATCCGTGGTAACGGTCGAGCGCCTTGACCGTCTTCAAATAGGGGTCGATCGCGGCCAGCCTGCCGTCCATCAAGGCTTGGTGGCCCACCTGCAACGCCAGACTGAGACGCGCGACCTGCAGCTTTCTGAATTCCTCGAATGGATCGGCCTCGCGGGCCTGGAGCGCCTCAGCGATAATTCTTCTGATCCACTGGAGCGAACAATTTTCCTCCCGCGCGATCGCGGCATGGGAGCGGCCCTCGGCGAGCCGCGCGAAAATGCGATGCTTGCGCAGGGCGGCCTCCCTGCGCCCGGCGCGGCGTCTTTCGCGAGGGCGATTGGCGGGGACAAGTGAAGAGGTCTCGAACGCGGGCTTGAGCATGAAAGACGTCTCCTGAAAATGTCGATCGCGCCGATCGAAGGCTTGACCTCGGATTATAGCGCGCATTCTTCTTTTCAGAAAGTTTTTGTCGTGCCGGATGTTCGTGTTCACGACAAGCCAACGACCGAGGGCGGATTCCCTCATTGTTTGCATGGCGGAGCGAATTCCTCTCGCGCATAATCGCCTCCATGCAATCAATGAGGTGCTATGGCCGTAAGCGGCTGCTGCCTCACATCCGTTTGAGTCAGGACAACCACGAGCTTACGTGAGGCCATTCCAATGTCCCGCCGCCGCCTCCTGCCGCCGCTCATCGTCGCCCTCTCGCTTGTTTCAACGGTCGCCGCCCCCGCCCTCGCCGCCGATCCGCCCGTCTACGGCCCCGAACTCGAAGGCTTCGACTACCCCTATCCGGTCAAGCAATTCGCCTTCGCCTCGCAGGGCCAGGAGCTCCATATGGCCTATATGGACGTCGCGCCCGCCGGCGCGGCGCGCGGGACGATCGTGCTGCTGCATGGCAAGAATTTCTGCGGCGCGACCTGGGAAGGCAGCATCAGGGCGCTGAGCGAGGTCGGCTATCGCGTCATCGCGCCCGATCAGATCGGCTTCTGCAAATCGAGCAAGCCCGGCCGCTACCAATTCACCTTCCAGCAGCTCGCCGGCAACACCAAGGCGCTGCTCGCCTCGCTCGGCGTGGATAAAGCGACGATCATCGGCCATTCCACCGGCGGCATGCTCGGCGTGCGCTACGCCCTGATGTATCCCGAGGCCGTGAAGCAGCTCGTACTTGTCGATCCCATTGGCCTTGAAGACTGGAAGGCGAAAGGCGTGCCTTCGATCAGCGTCGATCAATGGGCCGAGCGCGAGATGAAGACGACGGCCGAAAGCCTGCGCCGCTACGAACAGGCGACCTATTACGCCGGCGAGTGGAAGCCGGCCTATGACCGCTGGGTCGACATGCAGGCCGGCATCTATCGCGGGCCGGGGCGCGAAGCGGTCGGCTGGGATTCAGCCTTGCTCGACGACATGATCTACACCCAGCCAATCGTCTATGAACTCAACCTGCTCGCGCCTCCAACCTTGCTGTTCGTCGGCGACAAGGACAATACCGCGCTCGGCAAGGACCTCGCGCCGGCCGAACTGCGCGCCACGCTCGGCAATTATCCGGAACTCGGCAAGAATGCGGCGCGCCTGATCCCCAACGCCAAGCTGATCGAATATCCCGATCTCGGCCATGCCCCGCAAATGCAGGATCCTGTGCGGTTTCATCGGGATTTGCTGGGCAACTTGACGCCATGACTGGGTGCCCCCGTCATGGCCGGGCTTGCCGGCCGGCTGGTCGCAGCGTCTGAAGGCGTGGGAGGCGGAATAGAATCTCTCGGCGTCTTGGCCGGGCTTGTCCCGGCC
>Ga0209006_10002198_pt1 | contig 17776 bp, 16 predicted proteins | sample JacPin_JW_Ref_O2_FD_188567 | JGI IMG/M metagenome (GOLD analysis project Ga0209006, IMG submission 188567) | Forest soil microbial communities from Algoma, Ontario, Canada - Jack Pine, Ontario site 1_JW_Ref_O2 (SPAdes) (version 2) | ecosystem: Environmental > Terrestrial > Soil > Boreal... | reverse complement strand
AGCCAGATCGGATAGAAGTCATCCCCGAACGAATATTCGCCGCGAAGATGTTTTGCAGCGCGCACTTCCTCTACTCGCGGCATGAACAACCCGAACTCGTAGTAACACATGGATGCCGCGCCCACCAGCGCCAGTCCCAGCGCCCAGGCTGCTTTGAAAGACCTTCGATTTCGAGAGCCAGCGACGGACATACGCGAGAAGGAGTCAGCGCATTAGAGCATGGCGAAGATATTCCCGCAAAGCTTGCGAGACTTGTGCCGGTAGCCCACCAAGCCTAGCTCGAGGTAAACAGGTGCCCCAGTTTTTCTTTCTTGGTCTTTAGATACTCTTCGGCGTGGGGGCTCGGCGTCACTTCGCAGGGTACGCGTTCCACAACTTCCACGCCGGCGCGCTCGAGAGCTTCCACTTTCTCGGGATTATTCGAGAGCAAACGCACCTGCGTCACACCGAGCGCCTTCAGAATCTCGCCGGGAAGTGCGAAATCTCGCTGGTCGGCCTTGAAGCCGAGACGTTCGTTGGCTTCCACCGTGTCCAGGCCGGAATCCTGCAACTCGTAGGCTTGCAGTTTCGCCATCAGTCCGATGCCGCGGCCTTCCTGCTGCTCGTAAATCAGAATTCCGGCGCCCTGATCGCGAATCATCCCCAGCGCCATCTCGAGCTGTTGCCGGCAGTCACACCGCAGGGAATGGAATACGTCGCCAGTGAGGCATTGCGAATGAATTCGTACCAGTGCCGGACCTGAGTGCACATCGCCCATGACCAGGGCCACAGCCTCTTCAATGCGGCGATTGGCGTCCGATCCGGATTCCGCGCGGAAGCCGTAGATCCGGAATCTGCCCCATCGCGTGGGAAAATCAGCGGAAGCGAGTTGCTGGATTGGGTTAGCGGTCACACTTTGATTATAGCTACTTGAGAGGAGACAAAGAGCCTGCAACCCCGACATTCAGCCCCGGGCACGGTAGTGGAAAATGGCATCCTGTTTCGAGGCAATGGCCACACCGTTGCGCATGGCAGGCTGAAAGCGCCAACTCTCCAGCGCGGCCAGAAATTTCTCGTCGAGCTTCGGCCCCATGCTGTGGATGACAGTCTTGCGCACGATTTCCCCGCGCTCGTCGATCGTGATCTCGACCACGACGTTCCCTTCGGAGTCCGGCAGTTCCCAGGGATAAACCACCGGGTCCATGGTGGCGACGGGAAGAGCAGGACGAATCTCGTCCCCATAGACGGGACCGCCGGGGAGCGATCCGTAGGGAAGCCCTGCTGGCGCGCCGTGGCCTAGATTCGAGAGTGTCGGAGTCTTCGCACTGTCTTCCGCGGAGGATGGCGAGGGTGCCGCCTGCGACAGCGGGAGCTTGGCGATCGCAGTATTTTGTTTCAAAATCAGCTTCTCGTGGCCCAGTCGCTGACGCCGATATCTTTCCGTTGCTCGATCAGGTGAACTGGTGGCGGTATCATCGGGAGACTGCGTAGGGAAGTAGATCTTCGTGAGCAGTTTGCCGTTACGCCCAAGCGCAACAGAAGAGGGATTCAGCAACCGCGGCTCCGGCGTGTGCAGCAGCCACGCGATCAGTAGTCCGTGCAGCGCAAACGAAGCCGCCATCACTCGGCGGCTGGTTTCTGGCAGCTTGGGATTGATTTGACCAAACATCTTCGCGGAACTCCCCACCGGTTGTCTTAAGGTTAGACGAACGACTGGGGCATTCGTCAAGGTGTGTTCTTGCGCATGAAGGAAACGCTGCTAAAATAAACCAGGAAGTCAAGAATCCATCCGGTGCGGGGCTATAGCTCAGCTGGGAGAGCGCGTCGTTCGCAACGACGAGGCCGTCGGTTCGATCCCGACTAGCTCCACCAAATCTTTCAACAACGTGCAAACACTCCCCAAGCCCATCTTGCCACACTTTGTCACACAAAATTAAGCCGGCTCGCGGGAGTTGCCAGCCCCAAACGCTTTACTCTCGATGGGCCTCATGACACAATGTGGGCCTCGCCAAGGAGCCATTCGATGAAACCATCCCGTCGGTCCAGCAGGACTCCCTCCACACTTTCCGCATCGCTGCAAAGGCGTCTGAATACCTATGCCATCGTAGCCGGTGCCGCGGGTGTGAGTTTGCTGGCGATGGCTAAATCTTCCCAAGCGGAGGTTGTATACACACCCGCGAATCAGACCGTCGGCCCTCACAGGAGCTATAAGCTTGATCTGAACCACGACGGCATCACCGATTACATCCTTGGCGAACGTGCCGAGCACTACAGCAACGAGAGTTTCCAGGTGTTGTCGGTTAGAAATGCCAACGGAAATCAGGTCAACTGTCCGAGTTCATTTTGCATTAGTGGCAACAGTTACGCGGCCGCCCTCACTCTCGGGACCAAAATTGGCGCTACCGGACATCTCGGCTGGCTCGGTCGAGTCGCTCCAATGGCGGTTGAGATACTGTTAGACAACGGGAACGTTTTTTATTCGGACGCGTGGGCCAACGTGAGCGACCGCTATCTCGGCCTCCGGTTTCAAATCAACGGAGAAATTCACTTTGGATGGGCGCGATTGACCGTCTCTTTCAAGGGCGGCCCTCCTGCACAGCGTACTTGGGAAGCCCACCTAAGCGGATACGCCTACGAGACCGTCGCCGGCAAACCAATTCAGGCTGGCCAGACTCAAGGCGCCAAGGAAGACGACGGCCAAACTTCTTCCAGGAATATTCCGCTTCAACTCGGTGCATTGGCTCTTGGTAGCAACGGGATCGCGCTGTGGCGGCGAGAAGATTGATCGATTCTGGCAAAGAGGAAGTAATGTTGCCTCCGCTGGTCGCTTGTGGCGCGGCTCAATCGTAAGTTAAAGCCTCACTCGCGTATCAACACGACGCGCGGTATCCATCTGCACCGCAACCTGGCCCCTACCCTCTTCGACGACCACCCAGGCAACGTAGGACGCAGGACCCTTTCTGGGTGGTCCGCGTTCTCAGAAACCCGATCCCTTACTCTTTGCTAACCTGCACTCGGAATTTACTCAGCGAACATCCCTGCCGTAGTCAGTTCTGATCTCGCTTCAGAGTTCGCAGCCTCCGGTGGCTTATCTTTGCTTGCGAAATATGTCATCGGTCTTGATCCCCGTTCTTTCGGCGGCACTCGCGGACGTATCTACCGACGTGGGCCGAAAACCTGTAGATCGCCGATTCCGGGAGGCTAAGGAAAAATCTGTGAACGCCGATTGAAGAGTTATCGAGATGAACCAATCGTTCCAAAAATTATGGTTTGCTTATCTCGGAAGGCTAGTCAAGTGCAATACAGCGTTAAGACACGGGGGCGACCGCATCCCGACAAGGAAGCATTCCCGATTTAGAAAGGAACGGCGGCCATGAGTGAGAGTGGGATTGTCCAAGACTTTCTGGTCGAGAGTCACGAGAATCTGGACCGGCTGGACCGCGAGCTCGTCGGCCTGGAGAAGAATCCGAAGGATAAGGACGCACTGGCCGGAGTATTTCGCACCATTCACACCATCAAGGGCACCTGCGGATTCCTGGGCTTCAACAAACTGGAAAAAGTGGCGCACGTCGGAGAAAACCTGTTAACTCGCTTAAGGGATGGGCAACTCACGCTCAATCCCGCGTGCACTACGGCGCTTCTCAGCATGGTCGATGCCGTTCGGCAGATGCTCAAGGAAATTGAGTCAACCGGCCAGGATGGCGAGATCGATTACGCCGAACTGCGAGAAACGCTGACCAGGCTGCAACACCCCATTCTCGGGGATGCGGGAAGCGTTCCTCGCGCGGAAGCGCCGCCCGCTCCAAACGACTCGAAGGCTGAAGAGAAAGTGGAGAACACCGCCACTCTCCCTAAACCAGCCGCACTGCGCGAGGCCGTCGCACCCGAAACCATTCGCGTTGGCGTCAACCTGCTCGACAAGCTTATGACGCTGGTGGGCGAACTCGTGCTCGCCAGGAACCAGCTCCTGCAAATCTCAAATACCGTCGAAGACACCGGATTGCAGGCGGTTTCTCAGCGCATGAATCTGATTGCCACCGAACTGCAGGAAGAAGTGATGAAGACCCGCATGCAGCCCATCGGAAATATATGGGCGCAATTTCCGCGCACCGTGCGTGACGTCGCGCTCGGCTGCGGCAAAGAAGTCGAAATCGAGATGGAAGGCAAGGAAACCGAACTCGACAAGACCATCATCGAAGCCATCAAGGATCCCCTGACCCACCTGGTGCGCAACTCTGTCGACCATGGTATTGAACTTGCCGAGGTGCGCCTGCAGGCGGGAAAGCCCCGCGCCGGACGCCTCATTCTGCGCGCCTTTCACGAAGGCGGCCAGGTCAATATCGAGATCAGCGACGATGGCGCGGGGTTGAGCGGCGACCGTATCCGCAAGAAAGCGGTCGAGCGCGGCGTAGTGACCGCCGAACAAGCGGCCCGCATGTCCGAGAGGGAAGTCTTCAATCTCATTTTTCTTCCCGGATTTTCCACGGCGGAAAAAGTCACCAATGTCTCGGGCCGCGGCGTCGGCATGGACGTGGTCAAGACGAATGTGGAGAAGATCGGTGGCCTGGTGGATCTGCAATCCACTCTCGGTTGCGGCACCACGGTGCGGGTGAAGATTCCCTTGACTCTGGCCATCATTCCCGCGTTGGTCGTAACCTGTGCCGGAGAACGCTACGCCATTCCACAGGTAAACCTGCTCGAACTGGTAGGACTGGAGGCGGAACACGCCACCTCCGCCATCGAGATGGTGCACGGTGTTCCCGTGTATCGCCTGCGTGGACGGCTCCTGCCCCTGGTGTACTTAAGACGCGAGTTGAAGCTGGCGCACGCGGCTGAGCACGCCGGAAGCCATGACGACGCAGTTAACATCGTCGTGCTGCAGGCCGATGATCGCCAGTTCGGGCTCGTCGTCGATGAAATCAACGACAGCGAAGAAATCGTGGTCAAGCCACTGCGCAAGCAACTGAAGACGGTGAAGACCTTTGCCGGTTCCAGCATCATGGGCGATGGCAAAGTCGCTCTCATCCTGGACGTGCTCGGCCTGGCGCAACGCGCCAGTGTCGTCGGCGAGTCGCGGGAGCGGCCTGCGGCGGAAAAGAAAGCGGAATCTGTGGGATCTGCGGGCGAGAAACAAACCTTTCTTCTCTTCGCCGGGCTGGGCGGCTCCCGCATGGCCATCCCCCTCAATATTCTGGCTCGGCTGGAGGAGTTTCCCGTCACGCAAGTGGAAATGTCGGGCACGCAATGGGTCACGCAGTATCGAGGTCAAATCCTGCCGTTGGTTCGGCTGGCCGTGGTTCTCGAAGAGCGGCGGCATCGGCTGCGAGCCCTGCAGGCACCGCCGCCGCCGGATTCCGGACCGATCCAGGTGCTGGTGCTGAATCATGATGGCCGCACCTTCGGTCTGGTCGTAGATCGGATTATTGACATCGTCGAAGCCCACGCGGACGTTAGGTCCAAGGCGACCCGCGCCGCGGTTCTCTATTCCCTTGTGATCGGGGAACGGGTCACGGAGTTGCTCGACATTCCAGCGCTTCTGCAGATTGCAGGCGTGAATACCGTGCCGCCTGATCAGGCGACAAAAGCCGCGGGAGTGGCGAACTAAATCATGAACCACACTTCACAGTTCTGTACGTTCTATCTGGACAAGCTGCTATTCGGAGTGGAATTGAAAACCGTTCAGGAAGTCATTCGGTCGCTCGAGGTCACGCAGGTTCCGCTCGCTCCTGAGGTGGTCAGTGGCCTGATCAACCTGCGAGGGCAGATCGTGACTGCGGTGGATTTGCGGCGGCGGCTCGAAATGGAACCGCGCGCTGCGGACCTGCCGGTCATGAACGTCGTGGTCCGTTCCGAGGATGGCGCTGTGAGCCTGCTGGTGGATGAGATCGGCGATGTCGTCGAGGTCGAGGAGGCTTCCTTCGAACGCCCTCCGGAAACCCTGCGCGGCAGCGTCCGCACCATGATTACCGGAGTTCACAAGCTGAAAGACCGGCTGATGCTGGTGCTGGACACGGAAAAGGCCTGCCAGATGGCGGAAGGCATGGTTGTGGGGCAATAAATTTGCCTTATGGCTGCGGGGCTGTCGTCTTCTGGTCGCGAGTCACAGAATTTCTATGAGGAGAACGAAATGAAGCTGTCACTGGGAAAGAAACTAAGTCTGGGTTTTGGGGTCATTCTGGCCCTGATGGTCCTTAGCGCAGTGCTTACCTATATGAAGGCTAGCGCCATCAGAGACACTCAAGAGCGCATTGTGGCCGTTCGGGTGCCTACCATCGTTAGCTGCAAGGACTTGCTGGGTGAACTGAACCAAACGCAAAGCAAGGGACGCCAGGCCATTCTGGCGGGGAGTGAGCCCGCCCGATGTGAGGCGGCCAAAAAGTCTTTCGACACAAGCTGGGGCGAGATCGAAAAGATTGTTGCAAGACTGGACGATTTGTCTCCGCACTGGTCGCTGCAGGAAAACCGTGACCGCCTTGGCGAGACGAAGAGACAGCTCGGCGTGCTACACGACACCCAGGAAGCGATCATTAAGCAAGCCACGAGCGGCGGGCACGATTCCATTGTCAAAGCTGGAAATGACTATGCTGACAAGGCCACCGCGATGACCGATGCGATCAAGAAGCCTCTCGGCGCGATGGCCGATTCCTTCACCAGCTTGATAAAAGACAGCACCGACGAGATGAATGCGCAGACTCGCTCCATGTACCTGACGATGACGATTACTACGTTCCTTGCCCTGTTGATTGGGATCTTCGTCGCTATTTTCCTGAGCCGCGGCATTGCCAGCTCGACACAATCGGTTTTGAGCCAGGCCGAAGCCATCGCCTCCGGTGACCTGACGCGCGACGACTTGAAGGTTCGCAGCCAGGACGAACTCGGCGCCCTCACTGCGGCCATCAACAAAATGAGCGCCAGTCTGAAACGGATAATCCTTGATATCACGGAAAACTCCGTGCAGGTCGCCAGTGCGAGCGAACAGCTCTCCAGCACCAGCCAGCAAATCACCGCCAACTCCGAAGAAACATCCGCCCAGGCCAACGTGGTTTCCACTTCCGCCCAGCACGTGAGCCAGAATCTCCAGACCGTCGCCACCGGCGCGGAAGAGATGGGTGCCAGTATCAAGGAAATCGCCAAGAATGCCACTGAAGCCGCCAAGGTCGCCACTTCGGCGGTCAAGGTCGCGGAAACCGCAAATTCTACCGTCTCCAAACTTGGCGAATCCTCCGCGGAAATTGGCCAGGTCATCAAGGTCATCACGTCCATCGCCCAGCAGACCAATCTGCTCGCGCTCAACGCCACCATCGAAGCCGCTCGCGCCGGGGAAGCGGGCAAAGGCTTTGCCGTCGTGGCCAACGAAGTGAAAGAACTGGCCAAAGAAACGGCTAAAGCCACCGAGGACATCAGCCTCAAAATCGAAGCTATCCAGACTGATACCAAGGCGGCGGTCGAGGCCATTGCCTCGATTAGCGAGGTCATCAACCAGGTGAACGGAATCTCCAACACCATCGCGACCGCAGTGGAAGAGCAGAACGCCACCACCAACGAGATGGCGCGCAACGTGAGCGAAGCGGCGCACAGCAGCGGCGAGATCACCAGCAATATTGCAGGGGTAGCGCAAGCGGCCGAGAGCACTTCCCGCGGAGCGGGCGATACCCAGAAGGCCGCGCAGCAACTGGTTGCAACTTCCGCCGAACTCCGGCGCCTGGTCGAGCAGTTCAAGATCGGCGCAGAGGCCGGCGGCCATGCCAGTGGGGGCAATTCAGTTCGAGCCATGACGGCGCGGGCCGGAGCATAGGTTTTCGGAGATTGCCCACCTGCAACAGACAGGTCGATATAGAGATGGTTCCAATACGCATTCTCGTAGTCGACGATTCGGTGGTGATTCGCAAGGTTCTGTCCGCAACTCTGTCGGCCGATCCTGAGCTGGAAGTGGTGGGGTCGGCCGGCGACGGAAGAATCGCGCTGGCAAAAATTGCGCAGCTGCATCCCGACCTGGTTACCCTCGATATCGAGATGCCAGTGCTCAACGGCTTGGAAACGCTGGCGGAGCTGCGCAAACTCTATCCCAAGCTCCCGGTCGTCATGTTCAGCACCCTCACCGAGCGGGGAGCGGCGGCAACGCTTGATGCTTTATCTCTTGGGGCCTCCGACTATGCCACTAAACCCAGCAATACGGGCAGCGGAGCCGAGGCAAGTACCGCTATTCGCGCCGAACTGGTTCCTAAGATCAAGACCCTGTGCGCCCGGCCCGCCTATTTGCCTCCACCGCGTCCGGTGGTCCCGGTAAGGAGGCCTGCCCACCGGCGTATCGAGATCGTTGCCATTGGCACATCCACCGGAGGTCCGAACGCGCTCGCGGAAGTTCTGCCTCGGCTTCCCAGGGATTTTCCCGTCCCCATCGTGTTGGTGCAGCACATGCCTCCAGTCTTCACGCGTCTCCTGGCGGAACGGCTCAATGGGCGCTCGCAAATTCGCATTGAAGAAGGCAGCGCGGGGGCTACGCCGTGTCCCGGGCAGGCGTGGATCGCGCCCGGAAATTTTCACATGACGCTGAAACGCTCTGCCATCGGTTCACGGCTGGAGCTGAATCAGGACTCGCCGGAAAACTCCTGACGGCCTTCGGTCGATGTGCTGTTTCGTTCCGTCGCCGAAGTCTACGGAGCCAATGTTCTGGCTGTCGTCATGACCGGGATGGGCTCCGATGGTGTGATCGGGGCCGAGCGTATTCGCAGGAGCGGCGGGGAAGTCATCATTCAGGATGAGGCCTCCTCCGTCGTGTGGGGCATGCCTGGCCTGGTCCACGCCGCGGGACAAGCCGACGCGGTTTATCCGCTTGACCAGTTGAGCCAGGAAATTACGCGTCGCGTTTTGCAGAGCCGGGCGGCTCCTGTCCTTTCCCTGCACAATGCACCCGTCGTTCTGGAGCATCCGTCCAAATGACGAGCGCAACCATTGCCCCCACCGCCCCCGCCCGGTTTGTCGCACCCCTGGACCCGGTCTTCCGGCAAATTCGTGACCTGGTGTACAAGGTCTGCGGCATTTTTCAGCTCGAAGAAAAACTCTATCTGATGGCGGATGCCTGCGGCCGGCGAATGAAACAGGTGGGAGTCCGTACCCCGCGCGAATATTGGGATCTGTTGACCGCGCACGCCAGCCGCGAAGCTGAACTCCGCCAGCTGCTCAATGAAGTCACCATCGGAGAAACCTGCCTGTTTCGAAGCCAGCCTCAGCTCGATGCTTTGCGAAAAGTTATCTTGCCCGAACTGGTGGAAGATGAGAACAAACAAATCATCAAGCGGCTGCGCATCTGGAGCGCAGGCTGCTCCACTGGCGAAGAACCCTACACCTTAGCGATGAACATGTTGGAAGAAAGCGAGCATCTGCTAAAAGGCTGGAAAGTCGAAATCCTCGCCACTGACTTGAATGATCGCTCGGTGGAAACGGCCAAAACCGGCATTTACGGCGACTACGCGCTGCGTTCGACTTCCGAATATTTCAAGCGAAAATATTTCTCTCCCGCCGGTGACAATAAGCTGGAAGTCCGCGCCGAGGTAAAAAAGCTCATTACCTTCAGCCGTCTGAATCTGCAGGATGATTCGCGGATGCTCTTCATGAAGGGAATGGACTTGATCTTCTGTTGCAACGTGCTGATTTATTTCGACGGCCCTTCCAAGTCCAAGGTGATCGACCACTACTACAGCAACCTCAACTTCGGGGGCTATTTCTTCCTCGGGACTTCGGAGTCGCTCTTGAAGCTGAACGACAAGTTTCACCTCGTGCATTTTCCCGGAACCATCGCTTATTGGAAGCCGTCCCTGAAAAGCGGCAAGTTATGAGCACATCCGCAACCATTCGGGAGCGCGTGAAGAGCATTGAGACCATGCCCTCCATCCCGACAATTTTTCTTCCCTTGCTTGATTTGCTGAGCCTGCCTCCGGAACGGGTAAAAGTGGATGAAGTTGTGAAGTTGGTCTCTTATGACAACACCATCGCGGCGCAGTGCCTGCGCGCGGCCAGTTCACCCTTATTTGGGCTGGCGAAGTCGCCCGAATCCATCAAGGGCGCGGTGATCGCCTTGGGGTTGCGTAAGGTGGAAACCATTCTCCTTACATGTTGTCTGGGCAACGCCTTCCTCACCAAGAATTGGCCCTTGGACCCGACGGTCTTCTGGAGCCATTCACTCGGCTGCGCGATGGTCTGCCGCAAATTCAGCGACAAGCTAGCTACGGGAGACGGCGACAAGGCCTACATGGCGGGACTGCTTCACGATATCGGCTTCATGGTGAACGGAGTCGCTTTTCCTAACGAGTTTGCGGCTGCCGCTCTGCACGCCTCTCAGGAGCAGATTCCTTTCCACGAGGCTGAGCGCACCATCATGGGGTTTACGCATTGCGAGTCCGGTCGCGCCTTGGCTGAACAATGGAACCTCGCCGAAGATATGGTTCGTGTCATCGCCCACCATCATGCGGCCGAACCAGGCGACGCTGCCCAGCCTCTGATCGCACTCGTGCACTTAAGCGATTTACTTTGCCGCATGCGCGGCATGGGTTACGGTTATTACGAGCGCAACAAACTGGACTGGATCGCGGATCCGGCGTGGTCTGTCCTGTTGAAAAAACACTGCAACCTCGCCGAGATAGATTTGGCGCTCTTCTCGTTTGAACTGGACGAAGCGGTGGGCGAGGTTTTCCAACTGGTTTCCACTATCTTTGGGGGAAAGTTGAGAGGCTGAACGCAAGCCAACGATTATTAGACAGGCACCAAACTGAGCCGCGCTCCGGCAAAACTTTTCTTCACTTACAGCGTTCTTATTCATCCCGCCGCATTTGTTGTGTACCACATGGGGATTCGCGCAAATTTTGATTTGGCGTGCAGTCTTTGCCCTTATCGGGCAAGCCTTCACTTTGTCTTCGGATTCTCGTTCCCGTGACCAGCCAGCACTTCAGTCTTTTCAACGGATCGAACTTCTTTGCTGGTCACATCCACATTCACATCTTCGTAGCTCACCACTGTGGAACCATGCGGAACCACGACTGCGCCACCCTGCGGCACGGTCATAATCATGCCCGCTAGCCCATCTAGACTCTTGGCCAGCGAGTGCATTTCCTTTATTGTTTCCGGCATTATCGCTTGCGCCTTGTTGTATTCCGCCAATTCCAGGTAGCTGCCAATAAGCTGAAGATGGCTCATCAGCCGGTGAACCGACTGCTTCACAGCTTTTACCATGTCAACCTCTCTGAACTTTTTAGGCCACGGAGCGAACTGGATCCGCGCCGAAGCTGAGCATCGCCTGCTTCAGTTGCGAATCCACTTCGTCGGCGATGGTAATGACGTCGAGCAGAACCTTGCTGAAATCCACCCTGATGAGATTCTTTTGTAACGTATTGAAGATGCTGACTTGTAAGATGCGCGACTCTTCTACCACCATCGCGGCCGTGTAACCTTGTTTGCGTCGCATTTCTCCGTGCTGCCGCGCCGCGACAGAGACAGAGAGATGGGTCTTCGCCGTTGGGGGGAGGCGTAGCCGGAAGATGAGATCAGCGATTAGACCCGGAAGATGGCCGGTGCGTTCTTCAAAACTCAGCGGGATACACGTCAACTCTTTATTCTGCAGCACCAGCGCCATCCAGTTCTGGATCGTGGCGTCTACGTCATGCGCCAGTATGGTAGCCACGCTCTCTGTCGGCGCTGACATTCGAGGGGCGGGATTCTCGATCTTGCGGTGGATCGCTTCCCGAAGCGAAGCGACTTTGATTGGCTTGAGAAGGATTTCGTCAGCTTGCAGACGAATGGCAGACAACGCCTCGTCGATCGCTGGGTAGCCGCTCAGCACAAGGGTGGCGGCGTGCGGATGAGTGTGGCGCATCGCGCTAACAACTGTAAAACCATCACCTGCGCGTGGCATGTGAAGGTCAGAAAGCAGCGCGTCAAACGTTTCTGTTGCGATGCAGCGGAGCGCTTCGCGAACGTTCGCTACGGCAGTGACGTCAAAGCCGTCACGCTCCAGGGTCGCCTGTAACATGTCGCGGACCGCGTCATCGTCGTCGGCCAATAAAATTCTAGGCACACTTCCACTTCTTCCTCCGCACTTAGAGGTTTACTGCGTGGGAAAGTCATTAAGGGAAAGATAGCCGACTGTCTTAACCCCTGACTGTGCAAAATTGCACACTTCTCACGCATAGGTGGCAGTATTGAGTCATCTGGAGGATTTCCCAAGAGCGGACCGGCGCAATCTGAGCCTAAGTCAGACCGGCTAGCGCCTCAGGCAGGGCCTTCTAATCGTTCCACCGCTTTATCTCTTCTTCAAGAGTTGCTAACGAAACTAACGCCGACGCCATTTGACGACGCTCCGCGTGGTGGTTGCTATCACCTTCCAACTCCTTCAAGCGCTCGGCAATGGCATTCCTTGCGGCGTCGATTTGTGCGGGAACCTTTGCAGCGCGTACTTCCAGCGCTGCCTGCAGATATTCTCCTACCCAATTCTTTGTTGGTTCAGTCATGGCCAGAACCCCCACGGTGACTTCGCAAATCGTAGCAACGAAGCAAAGGCCTTTCTGTTCACTTTTGCACACCCTTCATCTTGCCTGGGCCGGTCCCCCGCGCAGGAAATGCTGTCGAGTTGACGGCCTGAAGACCTGAGGAATCCTCTGAAACCTCATTCTTCTTCTCGTATCTTAGATTCTGCGGTTAGTTTAGTTTTACCAGCCCTGGCTCTGAATGGCGCGCAGGCGTGCGATCGCGGCAAATCTTGCAGTTGAACATGTGTGGAGGCAAGGTGGTTATAGTGCTCATGGGCGTGGCGGGAGCAGGGAAGACGACGATCGGCCATCTATTGGCCGCCCAACTCCACTGGGTCTTCGCCGATGCGGACGATTACCATTCCCCCGCGAACATTGCGAAAATGCGAGCGGGCATTCCTTTGACCGATGAGGAGCGCGAGCCCTGGCTGGAGACCCTGCGCATGCTGATCACCGGATGGATCGTCTCCGGCCAAAATGCCGTCCTCGCTTGCTCGGCCTTAAAGCACTCTTATCGAGAGCGGCTGCGAGTGGCGACGGAGACCCAATTCGTCTATCTCAAGGTATCGCCGGAAATTCTGCGCGAACGCTTGCGGGCGCGCCACGGACATTACATGACCGAGAAAATGCTTGCCAGTCAACTCGCCACCCTGGAAGAACCGCAGCACGCCATCGTGGTCGACGGCGATGGCACTCCCGACGAGATCGTCTCTGAGATTCTGGCAAGCCTAAAATTAGCCAAAGTCTCTTCCTGATTTCGACCAAACGGGTTTCCATCAAACGGACGAGCCTTGATGACCCGCGCGCACCGTTCCCGTCGCCGGACTCCGCAAGCATTGGAACCCCATCGACATCATTCGCTGAAAGGCTTGCCGGATCACGAGAACAAACCAGGCCGATCGTCCAATGGAGTCGTGCCCGGCAGCTTTCCACATGGACCACAGCAATTGCATGCGTTCCCGGTGAGTGAGCCGGACAATCACTCCCTTCGACGCAATAATGTCATAGGCCCGCCGTTCCAGATACACCGACCGAGCATCTTTTCGTAGGCATCCCAGCAACGACAAGGGGATTTCGTGTTCGACAACCGCATCCGCGATAAACAGCGGAAGTTCGCCGGCCTGCATCAGGTTCGCCAGCAAAAGTGTGTCCTCGGCTCGCAGCGCCTCCGGATCGAACACCTCGGTTTGAATACCCAGACGGGAGCGTCGGATCGCGAATCCCGCGGTGTTCAGGTAACGAATGCGGCCGTCCGGCTGCAACATCATCTTCTGAAACGATTTCAGTCTTAGCTCTTCCGCACGCCCCACCAGGCTCGATGGATTTCCCACCAGTCGCAGTTGAAAGCAATCGTGCTGCGGCGCCTGCCCGATAGCTCGATCCAGGGCAGCTAAACAATCTGTTTCCAGTCGGCAGTCAGCGTCCACGAACAGCAGCACAGTACCCTTTGAGATCCGAACTCCACGGTTCCTGGCGCTTGGAATGCCTGCGTGAAGCTGCCGGATTACCGCCAAGGGATAGGAAGTGTGCTCGCTTTGGATCCACTCTGGAGCAACCTCCGAACTCCCATCGTCCACAACAATCACCTCGAAAGTCGGGGCATCGTTCTGGCGAGCCAGAGACTGTAGACATTCACGGAGCGGTAACCAATCGTTGAAAACGGGTACGACGACGCTGAACAGGGGTGTCGCGGTCGAGTGCTGTTCCGACTGATTCATAAGCCTAAGCGCTTCGTCGCAAGGTCACCCCTGAGAAGGGTAGGATTTCATAGTCGATCCTGAAATCAAAGTTCTGCAAAGGGTACTTTGGTTACACTCAGGGACCGGCGATGCTGAGGCAGCCTTCCAATTGCCTCGCGCTCTGTGATGACAGTCACATACTTTTTCATCGCAGGGACGGAAAATGTCTCCGTTAAGCTTTGCCGCGAATGATCCTCGCGGCCACCCCCAGCTTGATGCTCCCTCAATTCAGTTCTATTCGTAGAAACGGTCGCCGTTTGAACGCCAGACGACGTACTGGCGAAAAATAAAATTACCTTCCCCACTCATCGCGAGGTTAGCAGTTGCGAAAATATTATCGATTCATCGATGGTCTGCGGAAATTCGCCAAGTCGCGAATGGAGCCAGAAGAGGCAATTGCCCTCGCCAAATCGCTGCTCCAAAAGCGTATCGCCGCCCGCGAGGAGAATTTCTTGCGCCTCGCTGAGCGCAGCATCTTTAATTATTCCCGCAGCCCGTACCTCCCGTTGCTCGCTGCCAAACACATTACCTTCCCCGATCTCAAGCATTGGGTTACTGGAAGTGGGCTGGAAGCCAGCCTGCGCACGCTGGAACTCGAAGGTGTTTACTTCACGGTCGACGAGTTCAAAGGCAAGGTTCCGGTCGAGCGCAATGGCGTCTCTTTTCGCTGCGAAGAGGGAATGTTCGATAACCCGTTCCTCTCGTTCGTCTACGAAGTAAGGAGCGGGGCCACGCGAAGCGCCGGCACAAGGATCCGCATTGACTTCGACTACCTTCATCAGAGATCGCTCTATGACGCGTTCCTGCTCGATTTGCATGGCTGCCTCACCGCCCCCATCGCAAACTGGTTCCCCGTCTTTCCGGGCGCTCCCGGCATCAACTCCAGCCTGCGATTTGCTCACATTGGAAATCCGGTGGCCAAGTGGTTCTCGCAAGTTTCCGAAGACCAGGTGCGCGTCAACTGGGAAAAGAGATGGGGCACCAAAACCATTTTTGCCGTTCACCGTTTGTTCGGATCTCCTCTGGCCGAGCCGCAATATGCCGGACTCAACGATGCCGGCCGAATTGCTGAGTGGGCATCCCAAACTCTAAGCGAGCACCCAAACTGCGTGGTTTATACATTTGCAGCCTCCGCCGTCCGGGTATGCATCGCGGCTGCCGAAAAAAATCTCAATCTTAAGGGCGCGAAATTTCTGGTCACCGGTGAGCCGCTTACTCCCCACAAGAAGCGGGAGATCGAAGCGACTGGCGGCGAGGCGGTTCCGGTCTATGGGATTTCCGAGGCCGGTGTCATCGCCGCTGGCTGCAATCAGTCCCACGCCGAAAGCGATCACTGTCATCTCTACAAAGACACCACCGCCATCATCAGCCATCGACAGGTGGTTCCAAACTTTGACATTTCCCTCGACTCTTATCTGTTCACCAGCCTGCTCTACGAATCGCCGAAATTACTCTTGAACGTTGGCATGGGCGATTTTGGCGACCTCCATGCAGAACCATGCGAGTGTGGCTTTGGTCAGCTTGGATTCGATACCTGCCTCAGCAACATTCGCAGTTACGAAAAGTTAACCGGCGAAGGCGTTACCTTTGTGGACACCGACTTCGTCCGCATCATCGAGCGCGAACTCCCGCATACATTCGGCGGAAAGAGCACCGATTACCAATTAATCGAGGAAGAAGACTCGCAAGGGCTGACTCACCTTCAATTGCTAGTCAGCCCGCGCGTCGGAGAAGTAAAAGAAGACGAGGTTCTCGAAAAGTTTATGACCCTGCTGAAACGTGGCGAGGCCAGTCCGGAATCATGGGCGCAATCCGGCACGGAGATGTGGCGCCAATCCGGCATGGTACGAATTCGCCGCGATTTTCCAATCTGTACGGCCAGCGGAAAGATTCTCCCCTTCCAGTTGCGGAAACCAGCCAACCGCTCCATCGCGTATGCGAGCAAATGAAAGGAAACACCATGGCATTCCCAGCACAGAGACTCAGAAGGCTACGGCAGAACGAATCCATTCGCGGCCTGGTTCGCGAAAACCAGCTTTCCGCCAGTAACTTTATCCTGCCGCTCTTCGCCGTGCCCGGCCACAACATTAAGCGCGAGATCTCTTCGCTCCCCGGCAACTATCATCTGTCGATCGACTGCCTCGTCGAAGAAGCGATCGTCGCCCGCGAGCTCGGAATCCCGGCCGTCCTGCTCTTCGGCGTGCCGGAGGCCAAAGATGAACAAGCAACCGGTTCCTACGCCCAGCGCGGAATCGTCCAGGAAGCCATCAGAGCTCTCAAGGACACGGTTCCGGAAATGCTCGTCATCACCGACGTCTGTCCCTGCGAGTACACGCTCAACGGCCATTGCGGCATTATCCGCAACGGTTATCTCGACAATGACGCATCCCTGGAGCTGATCGCGAAAATCACCCTCTCCCACGCCGAGGCCGGCAGCGATATGGTTGCTCCCGCCTCGATGCTCGATGGCCAGATTCAGACCATGCGCAAAACCTTGGACGCCCACGGTTATCAGAACCTCCCCATCATGGCCTATGCCGCCAAGTTCGCTTCGAAACTTTACGACCCTTTCTTTAAAGAGGGAACCCACTCCGCCGTTTCTTTTGGGGACAAGCGAACCCACCAGATGGACTGCGCCAACTCCGATGAAGCCATGCGCGAAATCGCCCTCGACATCGAAGAAGGCGCTGACATCGTTATGGTGAAGCCCGCGCTTTTTTATCTCGATGTCGTCTATCGCGCCAAGCAGGAATTCAAAATGCCTTTGGCCGTCTATGACGTTAGCGGAGAGTACGCCATGATCGATGCCGCGGCGAAAATGGGCCGTCTCGATCGTGACGCGATCATGATGGAGGCTCTCACCTGCATGAAGCGCGCCGGCGCCGATATCATCGTCACCTATTTCGCCAAGCGCGCCGCCGAACTGCTTCGTCGCAACCAGCGCTCCGAACCTTCCCACGAGTCGCCGGAAATTCGCCAGGAGGAATGGGCTATCTAGCCGTGCTCAATACTCTCTCTCAGACCAACCGTCGAAACGACATCTCCCTGGGTTCCTCGCCAGAAATGCCCGGCGAGTCGACCGGTCTGCGCCATTTCATTCAGCGTCTTTCCGATAACGGCCGCCTCGTGCGCGTGAAGAAACCTACCGAATGGAGATTCGAGATCGGACGGATGACGCGACAGAGCCGCAGTCCGCTGCTCTTCGAGAACATCAGGGAATATCCCGGCCAGCAAGTTTTTACCAACGGCTTGAGCGATATCGATTCCATCGCGCTGGCCCTTGGCTTCGAATCTGGCCGTAGCCAAAAATCGCTTCTCACCGAAGCCCTGCGCCGAATAGCTTGCCCGCTAAAACCCGAGATCGTCCAGACTAGCCCCGTCTTCGAAAACATCGTCTCCGCCCGTGAGCTCAACCTTCTGCAGCTCCCCGTTCCTCATTGGAGCTACAAGGATCGCGCACGCTACCTCGGCACCTGGCACATCAACGTGACCAAGGATCCCGAGACCGGCTCCCGCAACATCGGCGTGTACCGGATGCAA
>Ga0209006_10002197_pt1 | contig 17782 bp, 12 predicted proteins | sample JacPin_JW_Ref_O2_FD_188567 | JGI IMG/M metagenome (GOLD analysis project Ga0209006, IMG submission 188567) | Forest soil microbial communities from Algoma, Ontario, Canada - Jack Pine, Ontario site 1_JW_Ref_O2 (SPAdes) (version 2) | ecosystem: Environmental > Terrestrial > Soil > Boreal... | reverse complement strand
GCCGGGCCGCGGCCGGACCGGCGGCCTGCAGCGCGAGCGCCCCGGCCAGGTTTCCCGGCACGAAGTCGTAGCCGAACGCGGTCAGCAGGACCGCACCCGTTCGTTCGGCGCGCGGGCCGAACTCCTCAAACACCTCGCGGATGAACGGCGGTTCACCGGTGGAGTCCAGGTAGACCGCTCCCGCGTCCACCGCCGCGGCGACGACGGGCCGGCCGACCTTCAGGAACGGTCCCGCGGTGGACACGAGCACGTCACCGGGTCCGACGAGGTCCCGCAGCGACCCGGGTCGTTCCGTCGCGGCGACCGCCGTCTCCAGCTCGGTCCCGTCGCCTGCCCGCGCGAGCCGGGCGGCGAGCGCGCTCAGCCGGCTCTGGTCACGGCCCGCCAGGACCGGGCGCGCCCCGCCCGCGACCATCGCCCGCGCGGTCAGCCTGCCCGTGTAACCCGTGGCCCCGTACAACACGATCCGGCCCGGCATGCCATCAACATCGCGCTCGCGATCGCGCTCGTCGCGCTGATCGTCTGGTTCTTCGAAGCGCAGCATTACACCGCGTTCTGGCTGATCGCCGCGGTTTCGTTCCTGCTTGGCGTGCTCATCATCGTCCCGATCGGCGGCGCCGACATGCCGGTCGTGATCTCGATGCTCAATTCCTATTCCGGCTGGGCGGCCGCCGGCATCGGCTTCACGCTCGGCAATTCGGCGCTGATCATCACCGGCGCACTGGTCGGCTCATCCGGCGCGATCCTGTCCTACATCATGTGCCGGGGCATGAACCGCTCGTTCATCTCGGTCATCCTCGGCGGCTTCGGCGGCGAAGTCGCCGGCCCGAGCGGCGAGGCCGAGCATCGGCCGGTGAAGATCGGCTCGGCCGACGATGCTGCGTATCTGCTCAAGAACTCATCCAAGGTCATCATCGTGCCCGGTTACGGCATGGCGGTGGCGCAGGCACAGCACGCGCTGCGCGAGATGGCCGACAAGCTCAAGGCGCACGGGGTCGAGGTCAAATACGCCATCCATCCGGTCGCCGGCCGCATGCCCGGCCACATGAATGTGCTGCTTGCCGAAGCCAACGTACCCTACGACGAAGTGTTCGAGCTCGAGGACATCAACTCGGAGTTCGCGCAGGCCGACGTTGCCTATGTGATCGGCGCCAACGACGTGACCAATCCGGCAGCGGAAGACGATCCGAAGTCGCCGATCTACGGCATGCCGGTGCTGCAGGTATGGAAAGCCGGCACCGTGATGTTCAACAAACGATCGCTCGCCTCCGGCTACGCCGGCATCGACAATCCGTTGTTCTATCGCGACAACACCATGATGCTGCTCGGCGACGCCAAGAAGATGACGGAAGCGATCGTCAAAGCCGAATAGGCGGGAGCCGATGGCGGACGCCCCTCCTCCCAACGACCAGCGACCGCTGCGCGCCCGGCGCTGGTCTGCGCCACGCCAACCGCCGCAGAATAATTCAACCCGGACGCTGTTTCGCCTGATCGGCATACCGGCGCTCGCCATCGCCGGCGTGCTGATCTATCGCGGCATACACGAACGTTTCACCCTGCCGGACTGCGATTCCTCGCGCGCCAAAGCGACGCTCAACGGCGTCCTCGACCAGCTCAAGCTCGGCCCCTTGCGCGAGGACGCGATCAAGACGGTTTCGAGCGACAACAAGCAGGTCGTCTGCAACGTCACGCTGCCGTCCGATGGCAATGCGACCAACATCGACTACACATTTTTTTGGCAAGGCAGCAATGTCGACATGCGCTATTCGATTTCACGCCGGCCAGTCGAGAATCCGCCGCCAACGCCACAGCAACAAGTCCCGCAGAGGTAGCGCATGGCGTGGTCGTCGCCCGCCGCCTGGATGGCAATCGCTTTGAGCCTGGCCATCGCGGCGCCCGCGGCACAGGCGCAGCCCACGCCGCGGTTCAAAGCTGTGGCCTTCGACTACTTCGTCATTTTCGACGCGAACTCCATCGTTCCCGAGGTCGAGAAGGCATTTCCGGGTAAGAGTGCCGAGTTCACGCGGCTGTGGCGCGCCAAACAGTTCGAATATTGCTATTTGCGCACCATCACCGGCCGCTATGCCGATTTCTTCGCGGTGACCGAAGACGCGCTGGTGTACGCCGCTGAAGCGACGCAGGTGGAGCTTAAGGCCGATGTGCGGAAACGCCTGCTCGATGCTTATTTAAATCTGAAACTTTGGCCCGACGCAGCGGAGGGTTTGCGCAAGCTCAAAGCCGCGGGCGTGCGCATCATCACCATTTCGGTTTTCAGCACGGCCATGCTGCGAGCCAACGCCGAGCACGCCGGCATCGCCGACCTGTTCGACGATCTCCTTAGCACTGAAGTGAACCAGACCTACAAGCCCGATCCGCGCGCCTATGCGCTCGGTATGGAACGGCTGCATCTGGCAAAAGACGAGATTGCCTTCGCGGCGTTCGGGGCCTGGGACGCCTATGGCGCCAAGAGCTTCGGTTATCCGACCTTCTGGGTGAATCGCTTCAACGTGCCGGCGGAAGAACTCGGACTGAAAGCCGATGCTACATCCAGCGATTTTCAAGGACTGTTGGACTTCGTCCTCGGCAAGCAGGATCGCTAGCTAGCCACCGCCCTGGCTTGATGTAAAGCCGCTGCACCCGATCCGTCATCCTGAGGCGACCGCCGCTAGCGCGTGTGCCCACGCCTTTGACGCACTATTGCGGCTCTCGAAGGATGCTGGCCCGCCTCCGTTCAGATACCGCGGATCAGAACCCCGGCCACGAGGACGAGCCAGGCGATAAGCAGAGTCAGGAAGGCGGTGAGCGGATGCGGCAGCGTGAGATGGTTGTAGGCCGCCAGCAGCGCGATAATCGCAAGTACGATCGAAACGATGAACGTCCACAATTTCGGCGGCGTCAAATAAAAGCGCCGGATCGGTCGCGTATAAGGCATAGGTGGCTCCAAAGCGTAGCAACTGAATTAATAGCGAATAACAAGAAAAAGTTCCGCGCGACGTGACGTGCGCGGGCGACGGCACTTCACTATCCCTGGAAAGCTTCACCGTTTTCTCGCGCAGAGACGCCCGGATCAAGTGTGGGACACGCACACGTCAGGTGCATTGCGGAAAAGTGGCAGATCGATAAATAGCGGCAGGAAATGCTGACGAGACAAAGCCCGCCGCCGCGCTGATTCAGGCCAGCGCGATGAACACCCGTTTCCGCGAAGGTCATCGTTAGGCAAGGCTGTGCCGTCTTCTGCGCCCCTCATGCCTGATGCGGAAAGCGGCCCCCTTCGCGCGGCTCCCGCATCGCGTCATCGAACACCAACGCCGCCGGGCACCTGGAGAAGAGTCCACGAAGAGCATACGGCACGCGGGCTCTGCGCAAGTGCGGATCAACTTCGACTGCGGTCCCGTGAACAGATCGATGGCATCCCGTGCCACGGCGGACAATCCGGCATCGATTGGCGCGTCGGTGAGATACTTTGGCTGCCAACTCCGAAAATCGAGTTGCAGCTTTGGCTGAGGTACGGCCGCGAACTCGTTGATCACCGCCACGGCCCTTCGGTCGGCTGACTTGCCTTCGTTCATCAGGGAGGCGATTTCGAGGATCGATTTGCGCAACCTCCTGGCATCATCCAATTGTGCCGGAGTAGCGGAGGCGAGCTGGTTGACGGCATTCGCCTCGAATAGCCAACGTGAGAGATCCGACGGCTCCTCGAGCAGCTCGAGATTTTTCGACGGCCGATAACGCAAGGTGCAGACGAGGTTGAGCGAAAGGCGCCCGGCGTTGAAACGGAAGTTCAATTTTGGTTGCGACATCATCTTGTGGCCTACGAATCCGCTCGCGTCCCTGAGAATCGCCTCGATCTCTAATGTTGTTTGGACGGCAGGTCCACACCACTCGTTTATGCCCGCGGATCTGCGCAAGGCTACGTGGCTTGACGAACCACTAAAACCGGTTATAGTGGTTATAGACGGAATGGAAACCCAGGCACAATGGCGTTACCCGAGGAAATCCGAGGATGGCTGCCATGACGTCGCAAGGCGAGCCGGCCTGTATATTTGATGCCTACGGAACGCTCTTTAATGTTCACTCCGCGGTTGCCAGACACGCGAATTCGATGGGCAAGGCGGCTCCTGAAATTTCAAATCTTTGGCGCGCCAAACAACTCGAGTACTCCTGGGTTCAGTCCCTCATGCGCCGACACGTCGACTTCTGGCAGTTAACCCAAAGGGCGCTGGACTATGCGTTGGCAATTCACCGGGTTAGCGACGATCGATTGAAGCGCGCGCTCCTGGAAAGCTATCTCGCGCTCGACGCATATGACGAGATCCCGAGCGTGCTACGCAGACTTCGCGCCGCCGGTATTAAGATTGCCATCCTGTCGAATGGTTCTCCATTCATGCTCCAGCACGCGGTGGAATCCGCGGGTATCAGAGACCTGATCGACGAATGCCTCTCGATTGAAGAGGTGCGCGTATACAAGCCCGACCCTGCGGCCTATCAAATAGCGACATCGGCGCTGAAGGTTCAACCTCCCGGTGAAGCCTGTTTCTTTTCTTCCAACGCTTGGGATGTTGCCGGAGCGCACACGTTCGGGTTTCGCGCTTTTTGGGTGAACCGTTCGAATCAACCGGAAGAATACGGGCTGCACCAGGAGGTGCGGACGCTCAGTTCGTTGTCCGACGCAGTCGAACTCATCGGTTCGTGAGGCGAGGTCGCTCGTGTCGGGCGGCCGAGCAATCGAGCGTCGCAGTTCTTCGGAGGCCAAATTCAATGAGTAAGACGGAAATGCAACGCGACGACGTTGAGCGTAACGCGAAGTTGCTCGGCTTGCGTATAGCGGCGGAGCACAGCCAGCCAATTGTGTCGCTACTGACTGAAATTCGAAACAACGTCCTAAAGAAAGCATCGGCGCTGGAGGGGGACGCGCCGCTTGCTGTTTACTTCGACGCGCGTTGAGGGCCGGCATCATGAAGGACGTTTCGGACTGCTGGAAACTCGATATCGCCACGATTGCAAAAGATATTTCGACCAGATCGCTATCTCCGGTCACGCTTACGGAAATGATGCTCGATCGCATCGCAAGGATTGATCCGAAGCTGCTGTCCTACGTGACGGTCTTGAAGGATGACGCGATTAGTTCCGCCAGACAGGCGGAGAAGGAAATAGCTAGCGGCAGCTATCGTGGACCGTTGCACGGCGTGCCGATAGCTATCAAGGACATCTACGATACCAAGGGTGTCCGGACCACGGCTTGCTCCAAGGTGCGCGAGAACTACGTGCCGGCCGCGGACTCGACCGTCGTCAGCAAGTTTCGCGAAGCCGGCGCGATCATACTGGGCAAAGTTACCACGCACGAATTCGCGTTCGGCTTCGACTCGCGTCCAACAAAGAACGCCTGGAACCTGAACCACATTCCATCGGGGTCGAGCGGCGGGTCTGGCGCGGCAATGGCCGCTGGCCTATGCTTCGCGGCGACCGGCAGCGACACCGGCGGGTCGATCCGCGCTCCTGCCGCGGCAAACGGGATCGTAGGAATAAAGCCGACCTACGGCCGGGTTAGCAAGGCGGGCGTCGCCGTCCTTTCCTGGTCCCTCGATCACGCGGGACCCATGGCGCGAACGGTGCGCGACCTAGCCATCCTTCTTGGCGTGATGGCCGGCCCGGATCCGCTTGATCCGCACACCAAGGATGTTGCCGTTCCAAACTATGCTGGTGCCTTGAGCGGCGATATCAGGAACGTTCGCCTGGGTGTTCCGAGCAATTATTTCTTCGACGACGTGGAGCCCTGGGTCGAAGAAGCAGTCCGCACCGCCATCGCAGATTTGGAAGCGATCGGCGCGAAAGCCGTTCCAGTCTCCATTCCCGACCTGGATGGGGTGCTGGACTGCATGCTGGCGATCGCGATGTCGGAGGCCAGTACCTACCACCAGCAGGCGATGCGGGAGACGCCCGAGTTATTCAGCGATGAAACGCGCCTATTGCTCGAAGCGGGCGAGTTGACGCTTGCGACGACCTACATTAATGCCCAGCGCTCTCGGCTCGCGATTAAGAACGCCTTCAGGCTGGTCATGAAGGATATCGACGTTCTCGTTACGCCGACACAACCCACGACTGCGCTGAAGATAGGACAGACCACGTCCCGGATAGGCTCGCGCGAGGAGTCTGTGTTCGGAGTTTCAGCTAGGTTCTGCGCTCCCTTCAACATTTCAGGGCTTCCCGCGATATCCGTGCCGTGCGGCTTCTCACCCGAAGGAATGCCTATCGGTCTTCAGATCGTCGGTAAGCCCTTCGATGAGGAGACTGTACTCAGGATCGCCGAGGCCTTCGAGCGCAGCACGCAATGGCATCGCGACTATCCGGCGATCGCGATCTAAATGCACCGAAGTCCATCGTTGGAGATCGACGAGCTGTTGTCTCATCAGATTACGCGGGCGCGCCGATGGTAGCCGGCTCACGCAAGGAGGAGCGCACTTGCAACGTCCGCCCGGATGTCTGCTTTCCGCGACAGGTCGGACATTGAGCAAATCGTTGCTCATTGAGCTAAGCTTAGGAGCATCCGCTCAAGGCTCTAAGCGTTCGGCGCCCGATAAGCGGCGAGAAAAACCTTCACCGCGGTAGGCACGACACGCGCGATCTGCTCTTCGCTCGGCTCGCGCACGAAATTGAACACCATCGATTTGAACAGCATTGCTTGATACGCCTCGATGAGTTGCGCGGCAGCGACCTCGCAATCCTCCACCACGAGAACGCCGGCGTCGACTTGCGCCTTGATGTAGGCGGTGAGCTTCGCGATGCCCTTGCCGGGGCCGCGCTCGTAGAATCTGCGCCCCAGCTCCGGCATGCGCTCCGCGATCGCGATGACGACGCGGATGGCGGAGGCCTTTTCGGGCCGACAGAGAAAGCGGATGTAGCCAAAGCCCAGGCGCGTGAGCACCGCCTCGACATCGTGGTCGTCGGGATCAAAATCGAAGATGCCTTCCGCCTGGGTTTCACATTCCTGTTCGACAATCGCTTCGAACAGCTGCTCTTTGTCTTTGAAATAGACATAGAGCGTGCCCTTGGAGACCCCGGCGGCACGGGCGATGTCGTTCATGCTGGCGGCATCGAAGCCTTGCGACAGAAACACCGCGCGGGCGCCGCTGACGATCTGACGGCGCTTGGCGCTATCCTCGTCGGACGCGGCCGCGGGTCGTTCCAAAATAGCTAACTCGCTCATTTCGAAAGCCTTTTGGCTATCTGCCCAGCCCGCGGGCAATCAGTAATGACTACCCACCTGCTCGCGATTCGGCAGCTAAAATAAGTTGACCGAACCGTTCGGTCAATATTGACTTGGATAATGCCCCTGGGATAATGACCGAACGGTTCGGTCATGTCGCCTGACGGCGACCAGAGGAGGGGCCGCATGTATCGCAACCAGGATAGTGACGGCGAAGAGGGCCAAGCCCCCGCCGAGGACGTTGCGGTGCCGCAAGCGCAACCGGTCGATCGAGCCGATCCGACAGAGCTCCAGCGAGCCGAGGCGGACAGTCCCGCCACGGTCTCCCCTGCCGCCGCGCCCCGCGATCCTGCTGCCCCCACTATCGCAGGCGTCGCAGGCGCGGCGGCGTCTCCTGCTCGGCCGAAGCGTTCCCGGCGCGGCCTCGTTCTTGCCGTCGTCGCGCTGATCGCTGCCGGCACCGGCGGCTGGTTCGGCTACCGCTACCTGACTCTCGGCCGCTTCTTGGTGACCACTGACGACGCTTATGTGCAGGCCTACAACACGACGCTTGCCGCCAAGGTCGCCGGCTACGTCGCAAGCGTTCCGGTGATCGACAATACGGTCGTGCATGCCGGCGATGTCATCGCCACCATCGACGACGGCGATTATCGCCTCGCGGTCGATTCCGCGCGCGAGAAAGTCGCGACCCAACAAGCGACCGTGGCCCGCATGGCGCACCAGATTGCCGCCCAGGAAGCGGCGGTCGAGCAAACACGCACGCAACTGGTCTCCGCCCAGGCCGCCGAACGGCGCATGGAGCTCGAGCTCGGGCGGCAGAACGCGCTGGTCGCGCACGACTGGTCGAGCCGGCAACTGCAGGAGCAGGCGCAGGCCAATCGCGACCAGTCGGTCGCCGCGGTGCAGGGTGCCAAGGCCGCAATCGATTCCGCGACCGCCAATGTCGAGGTGCTCAAGGGTCAAAAGCAGGAGGCGATCTCGACACTCAACGAGCTCAAGACCGCGCTCGCTAAGGCTGAGCGCGACCTTTCCTTCACCGTCATCCGCGCGCCGATCGACGGCGTGGTCGGCAATCGCGCCGTACAGGTCGGCGACTATGTGCAGACCGGCCAGCGGCTCGCGAGCGTGGTGCCGCTCGAAGACGTTTACGTCACGGCGAACTTCAAGGAGACGCAGGTGGCGCATCTGCGCCCGGGACAAACGGCTTCCATCGCCGTCGATGCGCTCCCCGAGCATACGATCGAAGGCGTCGTGGAAAGCTTCTCGCCGGCCTCCGGCGCCGTGTTCTCGCTGCTGCCGCCCGATAACGCCACCGGCAACTTCACCAAGATCGTGCAACGTCTGCCGGTACGCATCCACGTGCCGCGCGAGGTCGCTCGCGAAGGATTGCTGCGCCCCGGCATGTCGGTGGTGGTGAGCGTCAACACCAAGACGAGCGCCTTCGCCGAGAACTCAAAGCCGCTTCAGACCATGAGCGCGTCGGCGCGCTGATCCGCAGGGCTGATCGCCGATGGCCAGCGCCGCCACCATCACCGCCGGAACCGTGACGCCTGCACGCGCCGCGCCCCCGCCGGCCGCGCCCGCCGACGAGCGCGTCGATCCGATGCGTGTCATCGCCTTCGTGGCCATGTGCTTCGGCATGTTCATGGCGTTCCTCGACATCCAGGTGGTATCGGCTTCGCTCAACGAAATTCAGGCTGGGCTCGCAGCTTCTGCCGACGAAGTCACCTGGGTACAGACCTCGTATCTGATGGCCGAAGTGGTCGCCATTCCGCTCTCCGGCTTTCTCTCGCGCGCGCTCGGTACCCGCATCATGTTCGCCGGCGCTGCCGCCGGCTTCACCGTCGCGAGCCTGATGTGCGGGCTAACCTCGACCATGAACCAGATGATCGTCTGGCGGGCGGTGCAGGGCTTCATCGGCGGCGGCATGGTGCCGACGGTGTTCGCCGCGGCCTATACGATTTTTCCACGCTCGAAGCAGCCGGTGGTCACGCCGATCATCGGGCTGGTGGCCACGCTCGCCCCGACCATTGGGCCGACGGTCGGCGGCTACCTGACCGATCTGGCCTCCTGGCATTGGCTGTTCTTCATCAACATCGTGCCGGGCATCGTGGTGACGATTGCCGCGGCCACGCTGATCGATTTCGACAAGCCCAACCTGGCGCTGTTCGAGCGTTTCGACTGGGTCGGTCTCATCTTTATGGCCTTGTTCCTGGGCGCGCTCGAATATGTGCTGGAAGACGGACCGCGCTACGACTGGTTCGAGGATGAGACCGTTTTCACCGCGGCGGTGATCTCGGCATGCTCGGCGGTGATCTTCTTCGCGCGCGTGCTGACGGCGCGGCAACCGATCGTCGACTTGCGCGCCTTCAGCGATCGCAACTTTGCCGTCGGCAGTATGTTCTCGTTCGTGCTCGGGATCGGGCTATACGGCCTGACGTATCTCTATCCGATCTATCTGGCGCAGATCCGCGGCTTCAATGCGCTGATGATCGGGCAGACGTTGTTCATCTCTGGCGCCACCATGTTTTTGACCGCGCCGCTGGTCGGCCGGCTGATGACCAAGGTCGATGCGCGCTGGATGCTGGCATTCGGCTTTGCGGTCGTTGCGCTCAGCAACTGGCAGATGACTTATCTGACCAAAGACTGGGAATTCTGGCAGCTCTTCGTGCCGCAATTGCTGCGCGGGTTCGGCATGATGTTCGCCATCGTGCCGATTACCAACATCTCGCTTGGCACGCTGGCGCCGGAGCGGCTCAAGAACGCTTCAGGCTTGTTCAATCTCACCCGCAATCTCGGCGGCGCAGTCGGCCTTGCCGGACTTAACACCGTGCTCGACAAGCGCATCGACCTGCATCTGGCGCGCCTGCACGATTCGATCACCTGGGCGCGCCGCCCGGTCATGGAGGCGCTCACCGGCTTCGCCGCCCGCATGCCAGGCTCCAATGCGGACAACATGGCGCTCAAGCAGCTTTTTCTGTTCGTGCGGCAACAGGGCACGGTGATGGCCTTTGCCGACGTGTTCTTGATGCTGTGCCTGTTGTTCGGCGGCTTTGCCTGTCTGGTGGTCTTGCTGCGGCGGCCACCGAAGGTCGGCGCGGCTGCGGACGCGCATTGAACGTGCGTGCCAAATCCTCGTCATTGCGAGGAGCATCAGCGACGAAGCAATCCAGTCTGGCGAGCCGCTGGATTGCTTCGCTCCGCTCGCAATGACGAGTGGGGCACGCTCACTACCTCACGCGCAGTCATCCGCCACGCGGCTTCCCATACCCGCCAGCAGTCGGTGACTGGATGATGATCGCCTCTCCGGCTTCAAGCTCCGTGGCGTCGCAGCCTCTGAGATCCTCGATGTGGCCGTCTTTCCGACGCACAGAGTTCCGTCCGACCTGACCGTCTTCTCCGCCCGCGAGCCCGAACGGCGGCACGCGGCGGTGGCCGGACAGGATGGTGCAATCCATGCGCTCCAGAAAGCGGATGGTACGGCGGATGCCATCGCCGGCCTTCCATTCACCGTGACCACCGGAATCTTTACGGATGTGAAAATCCTCGAGCAGCACCGGATAGCGAAACTCCAGGACCTCCGGATCGGTGAGGCGCGTGTTGGTCATGTGCGTGTGCACAGCATCGGTGCCCGGAAAGCCGGGGCCGGCCGGCGAGCCGGAGCAGATCGTCTCGTAATACTGGTAGCGCGCGTTGCCGAAATTCAGATTGTTCATGGTGCCCTGCGCGGCCGCCATAGCGCCGAGCGCACCAAACAGGCAATTGGTCACCTCCTGCGAGGTTTCCACATTGCCGGCCACCACCGCGGCGGGGAATTCCGGCGACAAAAGTGATTTTTTGGGAACGACGATGCGGATCGGGCGCAGACAGCCGGCATTCATCGGAATGTCGTCGTCGACCATGACGCGGAAGACGTAGAGCACGGCCGCACGGGTGACCGGCTCGGGCGCATTGAAGTTCGTCGCCTGCTGCGCGCTGGTGCCAGTGAAATCCACGGTGGCTTCGCGCTTTTTCCGATCGACCGCGATCCGCACCTTGATGACGGTGCCCTGATCCATCTCGGAGGTGAACGACGAATCGTGCAGCCGGTCGATGACGCGGCGCACGCTTTCGGCGGCATTGTCCTGCACGTGGCGCATATAGGCACGCACCACCGGCAGCGTGAAGTGCCGCACCATCTTGCGCAATTCCTGCACGCCCTTCTCGTTGGCGGCGATCTGTGCCTTGAGATCGGCAATGTTCTGCACCGGATTGCGCGCCGGATAATCGCCGCCGGTGAGCAGCGCCAAAATCTCCTTCTCGCGGAAGCGGCCGCGATCGACCAGCTTGAAATCGTCGATATAGACGCCCTCCTGGCCGATGGTCGTCGCGTTCGGCGACATCGAGCCCGGCGAGATGCCGCCGACATCGGCGTGATGCCCGCGCGCAGCGACCCAGAACAGGATCTTGTGGCCATCGAACACCGGCGTACAGACCGTGATATCCGGCAGATGCGTGCCGCCATTATAGGGCGCATTGATTGCGTAGACGTCGCCCGGCCGGATCTTGCCCTTGTTCTCGCGGATGATGGTCTCGACCGCGCGATCCATGGAGCCGAGATGCACCGGCATGTGCGGGGCATTGGCCACCAAGGAGCCGTCGGCATCGAATACGGCGCAGGAGAAATCGAGCCGCTCCTTGATATTGACCGAATAGGCGGTGTTCTGCAGCGCCACGCCCATCTGCTCTGCGATCGACATGAACAGATTGTTGAACACCTCCAACATCACCGGATCGGCGCGGGTGCCGATCGCGCGCACGCGCGCGAGTTTCTTAATCCGCTTGAGCACCAGATGATTTTTCGCGGTCAGCACGGCTTGCCAGCCGTGTTCGACGACGACGGTCTGGTGCGGTTCGATAATGATGGCGGGACCGGCAATCTTGTCACCCGGCACAAGCTTATCCCGCGTGTAAACACTGGCGCGATGCCATTTTCCACCGGAGAAGAAACGCGTGCGCTGCGCCGGTGCCGGAAGCTTTCGGCGTGTGATTTTTTGCGCGCGCTCGTTGAAACGGGCGCCGCCGCCGACCGCTTCCACCGACACGGCTTCCAGCACCAGCGCTTTCGTCCGATCGATGAAGCCGAAGCGCGCCTTGTGCATGCGCTCGAAGGTATTTTTTATTTTCTGCGATGCGGCCAGCGCTTCTCCTCCCCCTTGTGGGGAGGGAAATGAAAATTTGCCCGCATCTGCAATCAACGCTGTATCCGTACCGGCATAGCGAATGTGCGCACGGACATAGATCTTGATCTTTCCAGGAGCCACACCCTGTCCGGCAACTTCACCGGCTGCAGCGTCCGCGAGCTTCCCCGCCACTTTCTCGAGCGTGGCGCGCACGCCGTCGTCCAACGGCTCCTCGACCGCCTGCTGGCGGACGCTGCGGATATCAGCGAGCCCCATGCCGTAGGCTGACAGCAGTGACGAGAACGGATGAACAAGCACGCTGGTCATGCCGAGCGCGTCGGCGACCAGACAGGCATGCTGGCCGCCGGCGCCGCCGAAGCAGTTGAGCGCATAGCGGGTCGCGTCATAGCCACGCTGCACGGAAATCTTCTTGATCGCATTCGCCATGTTCTCGACCGCGATCTTAATGAAGCCGTCGGCGACCTGTTCGGGAGTCTGCTGGCCTCCGGCTTCCTTCGCCAGCGCCGTGAAAGCCAGGCGCACCGCGTCGGCATCGAGCGGCTCGTTTTGCCGAGGTCCGAAGATCTGCGGAAAGAAATCGGGCAGAAGCTTGCCGAGCATGACGTTAGCGTCGGTCACCGCGAGCGGCCCGCCGCGCCGATAGCATTTCGGCCCCGGATTGGCGCCGGCCGAATCGGGACCAACGCGAAACCGCGCGCCATCGAAATGCAGGATCGAGCCGCCGCCGGCCGCCACCGTGTGGATGAGCATCATCGGCGCACGCATGCGCACGCCGGCAACTTCGGTCTCGAAGGTGCGCTCATAGTCGCCGGCAAAATGCGACACGTCGGTCGAGGTGCCGCCCATGTCGAAGCCGATCAGCCGCTCGAAGTCAGCCTGGCGCCCGGTTTCGGCCATGCCGACGACGCCGCCTGCCGGACCGGACAAGATCGCGTCCTTGCCGCGAAACAGATCCGCCGCCGTCAGACCGCCCGACGACATCATGAACATGAGTCGGTTTTCCGCTTCCTCGTGCACGGGAGCCGACTGCTCCGCTCCCCCTCGTGGGGAGGGTTTTTGCGCCGTGCGTGAGCGCGGGGTGAGCTCATCGCTTACCTGCGCCACGTAGCGCCCGAGGATCGGCGACAGGTACGCGTCGACCACCGTCGTGTCACCGCGACCGACGAGCTTGATCAGCGGTGAAACCTCGTGACTGGCGGAAACTTGCGTAAAACCCGCTTCGCGGGCGAGCGCCGCGACTTGTTGTTCGTGGGCGCTGTAGCGATAGGCGTGCATCAGCACGACGGCGACAACGCGCAACCCGTCATCCTTGGCGCGCACAAGCTCGGCGCGGACCGCATCCGCATCCGGCGCGCGCTCGACGGTGCCGTCGGCGCGCACGCGCTCATCGATTTCGATCACGCGCTCATACAGCATCTCGGGCTTGATAATGTGCTTGGCGAAAATGTTGGGGCGCGCCTGGTAGCCGATGCGGAGCGCATCGCGAAAGCCTTTGGTGATGAGAAGAAGCGTGCGCTCGCCCTTGCGCTCAAGGAGCGCATTGGTGGCGACCGTCGTACCCATCTTCACGGCGCCGATGTGAGCGGGCGGAATAGGCTCGTCCGGCTCGAGCCCGAGCAAATGACGAATGCCGGCAACGGCGGCGTCGCGGTAGGCCTCGGGGTTTTCCGACAGGAGCTTATGGGTGACGAGCTTGCCGTCCGGCCGCCGGCCGATCACGTCGGTGAAGGTGCCGCCGCGATCGATCCAAAATTCCCACGTCTTTCGCATCGCATGATTCCGTGGCTGCCGAACTTGATCGGACAATCCATGCGGAAAAGCGGCCTTCTCGGCAAGACCAGATCAACTAGCGGGAGAAGAACAAGCGCCTCTAGGCGCGTCGCTGCGCCGAACGATGACAGACCAGAGATTATTTATCCGCCGCCAGCAGATTGGCGATGGTCCTGATCTCGTTGCGGGCGTATTTCGGCAAGCCGGCGCTGATCGAGTCGCCGGAATTGAACGAGGATTGCCCCATCAGCACCGACGCGGGTACGAGATTGCGCAACACCGGCACCTTCTCGAAATCCTTTTTCTTATCGAACACGCTCTCAGGAACCGCCAGGACCATATAGGCGGTGACCACGGTCTTGTTCGCATCGGCCGGGTTCGCCTGGAAGACTGCGAGCAGCTTGCCGAATTTCAGGATCTGATTGACGTAGAAAATGTTCTGCTCGAGCACGCCGGCGACCGGCGCGTCGAGACCGGTCAGATCCTTCAAGCCGGCTTGATCGGCGTCGCTCGCCGCCACGGCCGACATCTCGCCCTGAAAGTCGATATGGTCGGAGACCTTCTTGGGGGTGTCGCGCAACTTGTTGACCAGCATCACGCCAAGCGGGATCTTGCCTTCGAGCTTGTAGGTCGACTCGATGCAGATCAGCGGCGTGCGCCCCGTGCACCACTTGCGGTCGGGATTGGCATTGCCGGTGCCCTGGGGGTCGGTGAGGGGAGAGATGTCGCCGGCGGCGATCGTCTTGTGCTTGATCGCTGGATCGATCTTCTCCAGGAACGGCAGCGCGACATAGTGAGCAAGATTAAGGGTGGCGGGCGCCCGATTGAGGATGAAGCGCGCCTGCGCGACATACATGTCGAGCTTTTCCAGCACCGGCCCCGCAGGCGTATCGGAACTCGAGGCCTTGGTGATGGTTGGCTCGTTATAGCTCGGATAAAGCGCCAAGAATTTTTTCTGCGCCGGTTGGGTTTTGCCCCACTCGGTAAACGTCAGCATGGTTGCGACGCCAGCAGCATTCGGCGCGCCATCGCTGAAAGCGATCACGCCGGGCTTGATTGCCGCCACATCCCAATTCGGCGGTGAGCCCGCCTCGTCGATGCGAAACTCTTCAGCGCGCGCGGCGCACACCATTCCGAGGAGGGCGACCAGCGCAATCGCGTACCGTTTCCGCATTGGGTCAATTTCCATTGGTCCGGGCTTTTTAGAACGGCCATCCGCTCCACGAGCCGCGACGATCCTGCTGCTGGTATCCGCGACGATCTTGCCGACGGTCGTCCCAATTATTGTCCCAGGGGAAGAAGCCGCGCGACTGCTGCTGCTGCTGTTGGTAGCCTTGCTGCCGTTGCCCCCATCCCCAGGCGCCCCAGCTCTGCTCCTGTTGCTCTCCCGGATAGCCGTGCGGAGCATCGGCTTCGCCGCGCGCGATAAGCTGATACTGCGTGTCAGCAACTTTGCCATCCGGGCCGACGCGGAAGTGCTCGATAAAGGTTTGTCCGGCGTTATCGCCGTATTGGCCGTACTGGCGGGCACCGCCAATACGGGTGCCGCCGTAATAATCGATTGGAATATCCACGAGATTACGCTTGGCGTCCGGCGAGGGCCCGGCGAGGGGCGCCTTGGGCGCGATGCCCTGCGCCCACACCGTCTGCAAGATCGGCTCGAAGATCGGCAACGCCACACGCGCGCCAGTCGCGGTCGAACCGAGCGAACGGCGCTTACCGTCGCCGTTGTCGTAACCGACCCACACGGCGATGGTCACGTCGTTGGTGAAGCCGATGAACCAGCCGTCGACTCCGTCCTCAGTGGTTCCGGTCTTGCCGGCGAGATACGGCGAAAGCCCGCCGATCGCGCGCGCCGTGCCGCGCGCCACAACGCCCTGCAGCATGGTCTTGAGCTGATAAAAAGAGGCACGATCGGCCGCCCCGATAAAGGGCAGTGGCGCGTTCGGATACTGGAAGACGGTTTGACCGTTGGCCTCGATCGACTCGATCGCATGCGGTTTTGGCAGCGCGCCCTCGTTCGCAACTGCTGCGTAGAAGGGCGCAATGTCGATCATGCGTGCCGGCTGGGCGCCGAGGATGAACGGATAGTAGCGTACGCACTCGGGATAAATCTTGGCCGCGACCGCCGTCGCGCAGACCTGGTCCAGGCTCTTCTCTGGATCTGCACTGATGCCGCCTTCGAGCAGGTGCGCGGTGACAAGATTGACCGAGTTCTCCAATCCGCGCCGCAACGTCAACGCGCCACCCATGCTGCCGTCGGCGTTGCGGGGCGACCAGTAATATTCCTCGCGCTGCTGGCTGTTGTACTCGCGCGCGATGATGGCGGGGTTGGCGCCGACCGGCGCGAGTGTGATCTGATCGTCGGAGACCAGCGTGTTGGGCTGCAGGCCCGCCTGCAGTGCCGTCAGGTAAGTCAGCGGCTTCATGGCGGAGCCGGGCTGGCGCTGGGTCTGCGAAGTGCGGTTCAGCTGGCTCTGGAAGTACGAGAAACTGCCGGCCATCGCCAGGATGCGACCGGTCTTGTTCTCCAGCACCAAGGCCGCGCCCTGCACGGACGGACGCACACGCAGGTCGGCGCGACCGCCGGCGGGCGCCGGTGCAGGCGCGCCATTCTTCGTCTTGGCGGCGACGGGTTTTGCGTCGGTCACGCGCACATAGACCACGTCATAAAGGCTGAGATTGCGCTTCACCTGCGCGCTTGCGCCATTGAGCGTAAGCACGCGGCCGTCTCTGATGCCGACGCGGACATTGCCGTCACTACGTTTGCCGTTCGTGCCCTTGTCCAGAATAACGGCCGGCTCCCAATGCACGTCCGGAAGCGGTAGCCTCGCCGCCTGCAGGGCTTGTTGCCACGCCGGCAACGCACCTGACGCCGCGGCCGCTGCGCCGGTGAGCTTTTGAATCGCATCGCCGATATTGGTTTCCGGCCCGCGAAACTGCGCCCGGCCGTTGGACATCTCAAAGCGCGCGAGCCCTTCCTGCAGAGAAGTCTCGGCTTCGCGCTGCAAGGCCGTGTTGATGGTCGAATGGACGGTGTAGGATTCCGCCGTCAGGCTGGCGACACCGTCGGATTTCGCCTCGCGGCCGAGAAAATCAACGAAATGCAGGCCGGTGTCGCGCCGCCGCTGCTCGAAGGCGATGGGCTTTGGGGGCGCCGCCACCGCGGCGTCCTTTTGCTCCGCCGTGATAACGCCGTCTTCCTGCATACGGCCAAGCACGTAGGCGAGCCGCTCCTTGGCGCGATCCGGGTGCCGGTCGGGATTGAAAAAGCTCGGCCCCTTGAGCAAGCCCGCCAGCATCGCACCTTCACCAATAGTGAGATCCTGCGCCGATTTGCCGAAATAGGTGCGCGCCGCCATCTCGACGCCCCAGGCGCCGCGGCCCAGATACGCTGAGTTCAGATAAAGCTCGAGGATTTCCGGCTTGCTCAGGGTGTTCTCGACCCGCGAGGCCACGATCATCTCGCGGATCTTGCGCTCGTAGGTCACGTCGTCGCCGACCAGGAGGTTTTTGACCACCTGCTGGGTGATCGTCGAGCCGCCCTGCGGCCGGCCCGATCCGCCGAGATTGCCGATGAAGGCGCGGATGATGCCGCGCTCATCGACGCCATGATGTTGGTTGA
>Ga0209006_10002196_pt1 | contig 17785 bp, 19 predicted proteins | sample JacPin_JW_Ref_O2_FD_188567 | JGI IMG/M metagenome (GOLD analysis project Ga0209006, IMG submission 188567) | Forest soil microbial communities from Algoma, Ontario, Canada - Jack Pine, Ontario site 1_JW_Ref_O2 (SPAdes) (version 2) | ecosystem: Environmental > Terrestrial > Soil > Boreal... | reverse complement strand
CCTACGATAGTTGGCGAAAAATCGCCATTTCACTAACTACCGGGCCGACCGGCTAACGGCCAATGAGTGGGCCAATTCTACGCTCGAAGGCATCAACTGTGTAGCGTAAGAGAAAGCAAAGAACACGCCACTGGACTGCTTGAAAGATCAACCAGGACGGGCAGCAAAAGTTGGATGTCGTTGTAGGATATTCGAATGCATCCTGGAAAGATCAGCACTTGATGGAGGAAGTTTATGAAGGTCGGGAGACTCACGTTACCCTGCTTGGCATCAATTGTCGTGATGAGCGTGGCTTGGCAAGCGCAAGCGGAGGAGGCCAAAACGTATACTAGTATGGCGCCGCTTGATCAATACTTGATGGCAGACCGGAATACCGAGATAGCATTAGCACGCAGCGCTGCTCCGGAATCCATATCGCGAGATGCTGAGGTTATGGTCCTCGGACGGCACGGCTACGAAACCGTGGTGAAGGGCAAGAACGGTTTCGTGTGTATCGTCGAACGATCGTGGATGGCTCCCTTCGACGACCCCGAGTTTTTGAACCCCGATCAGCGGCTTCCGCTTTGCCTCAATCCGCAAGCTGTGCGATCCCACCTGCCGCTTACTCTCAAGACAACAAAGTTGACATTTGCTGGACTATCCAAAACCCAGATCTTCGACGGTATCAAAGCCGCATTCGACAAGAAAGAAGTGCCGCTGCCCGAACCCGGCGCCATGTGTTACATGATGTCGAAGCAGCAGTACTTTGGACGTAAGTACGGAAATGCGGACCCCCATCTGATGTTTTGGTTTCCTAAAACAGACAACAGGTTTTGGGGCGCAGGGCTCCCCGGCTCCCCCGTCTACGTGCATCAATACTCTCCGCAACCGATTACCGAGTTCATCATTTCGGTGTCTACGTGGTCAGATGGAACCGATGCACCCAAGGACTGATGCGCGAATCTCGACTCGATCAAGTCGGTAATTAGCGATAAGTCGCGATAGCACCAAGCGCGGGGCGTCCCGGTGAAAGAGTGCTAACGCCTGTTTTCGCCAAGCATCGGTCAAACCTCAAATCGAACTTAAATCGAAAACTTGGGATCTCCCTCGACTACCTTCATTTCCAATTTAGGTGCCTCGCCATGCTTCCAGAGTTTGGCGCGATGGGTGACGCGATAACGCAGAGGACCTCCATCTTCGCGTTCGCTGCGCTCGACCGGACGTGGAATACAGACGAACTCTGTCTCAAGGGCGTCGCTGGCAACGCGAACCACGCTGTATCCGTGGCCGCCCATATCGACGAAGGAGACATGCGGAGACAAATCAGGATTGGTCAGGGCGCGGGCTTTAACGATGTCTCCACTGGCGGCGTATTCGAGACACGACTTGACGCCGTGACGCAGCAATAAATTAATGGTCGGTTGCGGGGTCGCGTCGCTGGGGCCCTGGCCAAGAAAAAGTGGACGAAGAGGATGTTTCTTGGGAAAGCGGTGTTCAAATGCCTCAACGAACCCAGGGGCTGAAATTGAACCGGTGACAAACGCGATGCCAACCGGTTCTGCGATCGTAGGCGGCAAAGACTTTGTGGCTAAGCCGGCCCAAAAACTGTGACGGTCTCCGGCGACGGTGGCGAACCCGGTAATTTCGTGGGCGCGCACGAAGTCGTAAATTTCTGCGCGTTCAACGTAGGCGGTGCTGAAATCGCCGCCGCCAAATCCGGCATAGCCCGCACCGGGCCAGGGAGTGGTCAAACCGACGGGAAGATTTTGCGGGTCGGCACGCATGTCGAGGGTGGCAACGGTATTTCCCCAGATCTTCCAGGTGGCTTTCGAACTCCGCAAGCGCTCCAGGAACCATGCTTTTTGCTCTGCGCCTAAGACAGTCTGCGCCGGGCGATCTTTCTGGAAATTCGCAACCTCGGTCTGACCAAACTTGATGGACTGGGGTGGATGACCTCCGTTGCAGGTGCGTCCAGCGTCGAGTATTTCCATCGCCTCCTGGGGAATCAGTTCGACGAAATCGTCGCTGGAAAAAGCGTTGGCTTCCTCCATATCAGTTGGATCCTCGGAGCGATAGCTACGCTGATCGGTGATGATCAACTCAACGTTAAGCCCCCAACGCAAGGCACGGTAGCCCTTGAGGCTGGCGATGGCGGTCAGGTTGTTGGGCTCTTGGCCGAGGCCGTTATCGTCGAAATGAGTGATCGCCGCATCCTCCACTTTCGGAGGATTGAATTTATCGAGCGAGGAATCACCCGGCTTTTGGATTCGGGCCGGTTGATATTCAAAGAAGGCCTGGTTGGCCGCGATTTTTCTGGTTTGCGCCGGGCGAGTCTTGCCGTCGAATTTCTGCAGACTCTGCCAGCCCTTCCAACTGAACTCATGGTTATCCCACATGTTGGCAAAGGGCCAGCGGGCACGGGCGTCCTGCAGGTCGGGGTCGTGGAGATAACCTCGATAAACTGCGCGATAGTCGTCGACGTTGGTGGGAATATGGAAATCATCGACTTTTTCGCCGGAGGGGTAGCGAACAATATCGCGGATCTTGCGATCGTACATACCTTGCGGCCGATCCTCGGGATACCAGACGAGCTCGTAAATAAAATCGCCGAGGTGGAGCACGAAACCGATGCGATCGTCTTCCTTGGCGTGCTCGTCTTCGTAGATCATGCGTCGATAGGCGTTCTGCGCTCCATCATTTGCGTTCTGACAACTGACGAAAACGAAGCGAACGGGGCGTGGATCATCATCCGCCGGAGCGGTGATGGTGCGGCCCACGCGGCTGCCAAATCCCTCAGCATCGGTGAAGCGATACCAATAAACGTGAGCCGGTTTCAATCCGCCGACCAGAACGCGGCAGGTCCAGTCAGATGCCTCTGAGATCGGCGCAGACGCGGTGGCGACAACGTGACGGAACGCCTCGTCCTCGGCGACCTCGACGTTGAGGGTCTGCAAAGCTTTGGAAGGCCCAGGTTGGCGGCGTGTCCACAGGAGCACGCTGTGGCTGTCGGGATCCCCCGAGGCTACGCCCTCCGGATAGAGATCGCGCCGTTCGACCCAACTTGCCCGCGACGGTCCGCCAAACCGCTTACTCCAAGCGGCAGTCGCACCAAACATGACTGCCATTTCCAGAAAGGAGCGTCGAGTGACAGCTCGCGGAGTAAAAGATCGGGGAGTAGCGATGGGCCTGATTTTCGTCAATGTAATCCTCCGACGATGTGATTGGGGATTAGACTCGTTTCCCGGTGGAGTGTCACCCGGCTGCAGGCGAGCACGTCGGAACAAAAAGGTTTCGGGCGTCCTGTTTCTCGTAGGCCGGAGAAACGACCAGAGAAACCGAACGCCCGATCTGACTTAGCACAAAATAGAGACGTTTACGCAGCCGCGGGCATTCGACCCTGGCCCGCTCCACTTCCCAAAGTCTTGCGCACGGCGAGCGACAACATCACGCGCGATACACCGCTCATGATCAAGCTCACGCCGACGAGAGTTCCAATGGCCCAGGCCGAACTTGACGGCCAGTGCGCGTAAATCAAGCCACCCAGGAAGAGGGTAATGATGCCGTCAATCAGCATCCAACTCGATCCGCCCAGCGAACGCATCTTGAAATATAGAACGATGTCGAGAATGCCTTCGATCAGGAACAGCGACGCGAGGATCAAAGTCAACGATGCGATCCCCAACAGCGGATGCATAAGAATGTAGCCGCCGAAGCAGACATAGGCCAGGCCAACCAGCAGCTTCCAGATCACGCTACCGGCTCCGTGACTGCGGAATGCGAGCACGATGTGAATGACGCCGGAAATAAGGATGAGCCAGGCAATCAACCCGTTGACCGCTAGTGCGGCGAGAAGGGGAGCGCCGATCGCCAGCATACCGGCCACGATCAGCAGGACGCCCCATAGGATGGATCCAGTTGAAGATTGGCGAACGACTTCGACCGAACTTTGCAATGCCATTGAGACCTCCTCGAAAAGACGCCGCAATCCTACATCGGAAAGACAATTTAGGGAAAGGCAAATTTCGTGAGCCTACTTGGCGAAAAATCGCTCTACTCGGCCCGTTTGGGGCCCTTCTCTCGATGACTCGATTCGACAGTCGAGGTGCAGGAAAAACCCGATTTCCGAAATGTCCGTTTATTGATACGATCCTGAATCTTCAAGTTCAAAGAATTCTGTGGAGGAGACGATATTTATGAATAAGATTTGGTTGGGTGCAGCATTGCTAGCGGTATGTGCTTTGCCCGCTTTCGGGCAAGATAAAGAGCAGGATCGCGTTGAGAATGCAGGGAAAGTCGTGCAGGAAATTATGAACATTCCCGACGACATCCCACAGAGTGTGATCGATAAAGCAGACTGTGTGGTGGTTTTGCCGTCGGTAGTCAAATTTGCCATTGGAATTGGCGGCAGCTACGGCCGTGGCGTTATGACTTGCCGTGGCGGCAGGACATTCCAGGGACGCTGGGGCGCTCCGAGCATGATGGCCCTCGAAGGCGGTAGCTTCGGCCTGCAACTGGGCGGACAGGCGACCGATTTCGTATTGCTGTTGATGAGTCCCAGATCAGCGCAGAACATTCTAACCAGCAAAGTGAAAATCGGAGGCGATGCTTCTGCGGCGGCTGGCCCGGTGGGTCGGAACGCTTCGGCTGAAACCGATGTAACGCTGCGCGCCGAAATTCTTTCTTATTCGCGCGCTCGCGGATTGTTTGCCGGCGTCTCTCTCTCCGGCTCGACTCTTCGTCCTGACAACGATGCCAACGAAAAGTTGTACGGCAAGAAAGTGAGTGCGTCGGACATCGTGTTCAAGAAGGCAGTGCCGGCGCCTCCGTCAGCAAGCGTGCTCATCGCAACGCTCAACAAGAGGTCGCCTAAGAACTTGTCCAAAAACCCGTAACAAGAACGCGCAAGCGAAACAGCGCTTCGGGCGGCAGGGGAACTCGGAATCTCCTGCCGCAAGTTTTATTCCACGAGAGCCGCCGAACCATCCGCGGCAGGAAATACATCCCGAAAATAATAAAGATCGATGCGGATCGCGTCGGATCGCGAACAGTGTGGCTTGTTTCAGTCACCGGTTCTAGAATGGCTGCTATGACGATGTCTTCGACAGGTAAGAGTGTGTCAATGGCGTTAGCAGTCGCAGTTTTATTTGGACTGGGCATGAGTGGGCCGGCGCGAGCTCAAGATGAAGGCCCCATGTCCGACTTGAAATTTGTGGTGTTGAAGGATTACAACGGAAAGCCGATCAGAAATGCCGCTGTCGTACTGCATCCGGTAAACAAAAAAGGGAAGCAGGCTAAGGGTGGGTTGGAGTTGAAGACAGATAACGATGGACGTACGAATATTGATGGTATTCCGTACGGCCCGCTGCGAGTGCAGGTGCTGGCTCCGGGCTTTCAGACTTTTGGCGAAGACTACGAGATCAACAAGCCCGAGTTGGAAATAACGGTGAAGCTGAAGCGTCCAGAGGGCCAGTACTCATCGTATGGGGACGGGGCAGCCGCGAAAAAGACCGAGGAGCAAAAACCGGCGCAGCCAACATCGCCACAGTAGCAGCATGCGCTGCGATCGGTAACGCCACTGAAATTGAAGGAAGTCCGCCCGGGAAGAAATATATGACAAGTAAATATTGGATGGTTGCGACCGCCGCGATTGCGCTTGGACTGGGGTTGGCATGGAGCCACTCCGAGGCCCAAGAAGGCTCGATGTCGAGCGTGAAATTCGTAGTATTGCGTGATACCGATGGAAAGCCGGTCAGGAATGCCGAGGTCGTGCTGCATCCCCTGAGCAAGAAGGGGAAGCAGGAGAGCGGTGAGACGGAACTCAAGACAGATGCGGATGGCAAGGCGAGTATTGACGGGATTCCGTATGGTCCGTTGCGAGTGCAGGTGTTGGCGCCGCATTTCCAGACCTTTGGCGAAGATTACGAAATCAACAAGCCGCAGATGGAACTTACGGTGAAGTTGAAGCATCCCAGCGGACAATACTCGATCTACGACGACAAGAAGCCGCAATAAGCCACGGGCGCGGGAAGTCGCGCAGGGAAATCTATTTGTGACAGGTGACAGGGAGAGCCGGGTGTCCTACAATCGGCAAGCTATGGCATTACAGGAATTAACTGTCGAGCGCTATGAAGGAGTGGCGGACGATCAGCGAATTTTATTGCTGCGCGGTCCGATCACGATGGAAACCGCTCCCCAGTTCGATCGTGCGGTGCGCCACGAGCACGCAGAGACGATGATTCTCGACCTGTCGGATGTTCCTTACATTGATTCGGTCGGGCTCGGTGCTTTGGTCGCGGCCTACGTATCGCATCAAAAAACGGGCCGATGTCTGGTGCTCACAGGATTGAAGCCGCGGGTACGCAAGATTATGGAAATCACCAAGGTGAAAGATTTTTTCGTAACCTTCGGCACCACGTGGGAAGCTGTGGAAGCCCTGGCCAATACCGGATCGGCTTAGTGTTTTAGGCACGACGGCTTCGTGCCTGTTCCATCCTGCTTCTGAATCGAAACCCCTCTAATACCCATCTAAACCGCATTGCTCGCGTGTCTATAATCGTGCGCCGTCGCCTATGAATCTTCTTTACCAATATTCCAAACAATACTGGAAGTTGTTTCTGGTCGCTCTTTTGCTGGCTGCCACCAACCAGATATTTTCGCTGCTTGATCCGCTCATTTTTCGCCACGTTATCGATGGCTATGCCACCAAATATCACCAATTTACCCAAGGGCAATTTATTCGCGGGGCTGGGCTCCTGCTGCTGGCAGCAGTTGGAGTCGCGTTCGTGTCGCGAGTGGCCAAGAATTTTCAGGACTATTTCACAAACGTAATCGTTCAGCGCTTGGGCGCGAAAATGTATTCCGACGGAATCCGCCATTCGCTCGACCTGCCCTATCAGGTATTCGAAGACCAGCGCAGCGGTGAAACTCTTGGAAAGCTGCAAAAAGTTCGGAGCGACGTAGAGAAGTTCATTACCGCCGCCATCAACGTCATTTTCATTTCGGTCGTCGGTATCGTCTTCGTGATGATTTATGCGTTTCGCGTCCACTGGTCGATCGCTCCGGCATTTCTTATCACGGTGCCTCTGCTGGGGATAATCAGTTCCGTACTAAGCAAGCGCATTAAAAAAATGCAGAAGACCATCGTCGCCGAGACCACAGCATTAGCTGGCTCGACAACCGAATCGCTCCGCAACATCGAACTGGTTAAGAGCCTTGGCCTGGCGCACCAGGAAGTGGAGCGCCTCAACGGAATAACGGGAAAGATATTGGCTCTGGAACTCAAGAAGGTTAAGTACCTGCGCAGTCTGAGTTTTATTCAGGGTACGGCCGTCAACGCGCTCCGCACGAGCATTTTGTTCTTGATGCTTTATTTGATATTCAGGCAAGAAATCACGATCGGGCAGTTTTTCTCCCTGATGATTTATTCGTTCTTTATTTTCACTCCTTTGCAGGAACTGGGAAACGTCATCAACATTTATCGCGAGACGGAAGTTTCTCTGCAGAACTTCCAGCAGATTCTCGACACGCCACGCGATCCCAAGCCTGCCGATCCGGATCCGGTGGACGAGCTGATGACGCTGCAGTTCAACCAAGTCAGTTTTCAGCATCAGAGTTCTTCGGTATTGGCCCTGGATGAGATCGGCTTCAGCGCGGCCCGTGGAGACACGATCGCATTCGTGGGGCCGTCGGGAGCAGGGAAGTCGACGCTGGTTAAGCTGCTGGTTGGTTTGTATGCACCGAAATCAGGCGAAATTCTTTATAACGGCATTCCCTCTAACCGAGTCGACCTGGACTTGCTGCGCGAGAAAATTGGCTTTGTTACTCAGGACACGCAGCTATTTTCGGGTTCGATTCGCGAGAATCTGCTGTTTGTGAATCCGAGTGCGACCGATGAGGAATGCATGGAAGTCTTAAACCAGGCGGCCGCCCACAGTTTGCTTTCGCGCGCCGACCGCGGCCTGGACACGCTGATCGGCGAGGGCGGCGTGAAGGTGTCAGGCGGCGAGAAACAGCGTCTGTCGATTGCTCGGGCACTGCTGCGCCATCCGCAGTTGTTGGTGTTCGACGAAGCCACGTCGTCTCTCGATTCGCTCACTGAGGAAGAAATCAGCCGCACCATTCGCGAAGTCGCGAACAATCAGGAAGCGATCACAATTCTGATCGCCCATCGCCTGTCGACCGTCATGCACGCCGATCGCATCTACGTGCTAGAGCGAGGACAGATTTGCGAATACGGTAGACATTCCGAATTGCTCGACAAAAAGGGACTGTACTACGCGATGTGGCGCCAGCAAGTAGGCGAGCGCGAGGCAGTCGCGGCGCGCAAGTGATCGTAGACTTCGCAATGGGCTCGGTTTCTTCTCAGCCCACGAGCGACTCAATCACGGCTACTGCCTTCGCTGGCAGCTTAATCTCTCGGCTGGCAAGGTCCTGTGTCATATGCTCCGGGTTGGACGTCCCGGTCAGAGGCAGCATCCCCACCGCACGCGCAAACGCGAATATAATCTGAGCGGGCGTCGAACTGATAGCATCGGCCAGATTGGCGATTAGTTCATGATGCAGCACTTCCTGATTCGCCGTCAGTAGTGAAAATCCTTGATAGATAATCTTGTGCTCGCGGCAGAAGTGTCGCACCTCGCGGTCCCAGCCAAAGCGCGCGTAGCAGCGATTCTGCACGAAGGCAGGCATCTCAGTCCCCTCATTTTCCATCTGCTGCAAATGGCTAAGGGCAACGTTGCTGACGCCGAGTAAGCGCGTACGGCCGGCATCCCGCTGATGGCGCATTGCTTCCCACACTTCGGCGTCGGCTTCGGTCCAATCGTAATTCGATGACGGACCATGAAGCACATAGCTATTGACGTGATCGGTTTTCAAATGTTCCAGCGAACTGGTCATCGATTGAGCGACCTGCGTCGAAAGCACGGCCGAGGGATCGTAAGGCAATCGATGATCCTGACCATTCACATAGGTAAATTTCGTCTGCAAAAAGAGATCTTCACGCTTTACGAAACCGTCGCGATACGCCGCGGCCAATCCTTGACCCACGCCTTCTTCGAAATAATGCCGGCGCTGATTGGCCGTGTCGATTCCGCGAAAACCCATGCGCAGCGCCAGTTCTGTTAGAGCCGGCGTCCGATCCGCTTTCCAGGCTGTGCCGTAAAGAAAATCGGGAAGTGGGGAAACGGGTTGGGACATTGCGCCGCTCACGCGATCACTGGAACATTACTGAGTCCGGCATTGCCGAAAACGCGCCGGTAGCGTTCGATTTCCAATGCCGGGCCGAGCGACTTGGCATAGTTGTCCGAGAGCTTTACAGCGGGCCTGCCTTCTACCGTCGACACTTTGCAGATCAGGCTGACTGGATCAAACTCGTTTCCTGCAGAAGGGTCGCAGCCTCGAAAGTCATTCGTCAATAATGTTCCCCACCCGGCGCTGAAACGAATGCGTCGGCCCGGAGTCCACTTGTTGCGATCATTGAAATCAGCCGCGCTTCGGAGGTCGCCTACCGTGACTCCACTCGCCAACTCTCCTCCGAAATAAGCATGCAGGCCGAGGATGTCATCGACGTCCAGAGCGTCCGAAGCGATGAGCAGCTTGTCGTGCGGCTCGCGACCATGCCGCCGAAGCCATGCGATGTATTCATCTCCCGCCACATAAGGATCCTTGCTGTCGACGCGCTGTCCGGTCCAATCCGCCGCCCAGTCGGGAGCGTCAGCGAGAAATTGTGTGGTTCCAAAAGTGTCGGGGAGCATGATGCGAAGCGCTCCATCGTAAGTGGCTTGCCACAATTCGAGGACCTTATACTGCGAAGCCTTCAGAGCTTCGTCACCGTCCGCCAGCGCAGCGACCGCCATCGGGATTTCATGAGCGTTTGTTCCGATAGCTTCGAGATCGTGCTTGTGAGCGAGGAAAGCGTTTGAAGTTCCGGTGAAAGCGCTGCCGAGATTAGCGGCCATCGCATTGACCACATATTCCTGCCAGAGAAAGCTGTGGCGCCGCCGCGTTCCAAAATCGGCGACAGCGAGATTGGGAACGCCACGCAGCCGCTCGATCTTGCCCCAAAGCTTTGTCTTGGCTCTGGCATAGAGGATGTCGAGGCCGAACTCGCGAAGTTTTTTCAAGCCGGCCCGCGTTTTCAATTCGTCGAGAATAGAAAGCGCATACAGTTCCCACATCGTTGTTTCAGTCCAAAGCCCATCGAAAGAGAGGTGGAACTGTCCGTCTTTAATCGAGAGCTCGTAGTCTGATAGTCGAAAATCGCGTTCCAGCCATTCCAGAAATGCAGGCTCAAAGATTCCGCGACGTCCGTAGAACGTGTTGCCCGCCAGCCAGACCAGCTCCGACCTACGAAACCGCAGGCGGCGCGCGTGCTCCATCTGATGTATCAGTTCCTCACGCGGAAACATGTCAGCCAGACGCACCGACGTGGAGCGGTTGAAGAGGGAAAATGACACACGGGTCTTGGGGTAATGCTTCCAGATAAACTGCAGCATCAGCAGCTTGTAAAAATCGGTGTCGAGCAACGACCTGGTTACCGGGTCGAGTTCCCAGTTGTGGTTATGCGCCCGCTCGGCGAAGTTGACGATCATGGTCGTACTATCCTCTGTGACAGTGCCCGGAAAATCAACCACACGCCCAGCTTGCTATGAACTAATGAGGCGCATTTTCCTCAGGTTTGGCTGACTTTGCCTGGGCAAACACGTTAATATCTACTCCGCATGAAACTGCCTCGGTCCTGGACCGCTGCCAAAAGTTGCTCTTCGATGCTGGTAGCCGCCGGCCACGCCCAGGGTTGGTGGGAGTTCTCCGGCCGCGCCATGCACGCCCTTGCCGTGTCTCTACCCGCGATTTTTCTTCTGCGCACCGGCCATGACGAGATTTACAACATTCTTTGGGCGCTGGTATTCGGTTTTGCCACGCTGAATATTTTGAGCCTCGGCGCACGCAGTTTTGAGCAAGATAAGCGCGGCTTGAATTTCGGAGAGACCGTCGCTATTTTGGTGGTCATGGTCTCGATCGTTCTCTTGGCTTGGGAGATGCTGTACCTGTTCCACGTTCTGCCGATTCGCCTCACCGCGCGCTAACTGGGAACGCCGACGGAAACTGCGGTATCATCGGCTGTGGCAAAACGCGAATCCAACTTTGATCTGACCTGCCCGTGCTGCGGCGCCGTTCTCAAGGTCGATGCGTCTACGCGCAGCATAATCGCGCATACGGCACCCGTTAAGCCAAAAACCTTCAATGACATGGAAGAAGCCGCCCGAGCTATGAAAGAGCAAGACAGCCGGCGCGATTCGATTTTCCGGCAGTCGATGGAAGCGCAGAAACACGCCTCGGAATTGCTGGAGAAGAAGTTTCAGGAAGCGGTAAAGAAGGCGAAGGAGACACCTGACACTGGACGTCCCATCCGCGATTTCGATCTGGACTGATAGAGCGTCCAATGAAACCCCTTCTTCTCGGACATCGCGGTGCGCGCGCCGTTCGTAGCGTTCCAGAAAATAGCCTGGCATCGTTTGAGCTGTGCCTGGAGCATGGCTGCGATGGCTTTGAGTTCGACGTACGACTTTCCTCGGACGGACAAGCCGTGATTTGCCACGACGCCTCGACGGACGGAATCACGATCGCGAAGACTCCGGCGAAGAGTCTGTCGTTAGCCAGTTTAGAAGACGTTCTCCGGCAGTTTGCTCATCGCGCGTTTCTCGATATTGAGCTGAAGGTCGCCGGCTTGGAGGCGCAAACTCTCGAATTGTTGCGTAAAATCCCACCGTCAAAAGGGCACGTCATTTCCTCATTTCTGCCGGAAGTGCTTGAGTCACTACACGATCTCGATGGCGGGAGTTCCCTCGGATATCTCTCTGAGACGCAACGCCAACTTCGTGGTTGGCAACAATCACCCGCGATGTGGATCATTCCGCATTTTGATCTGGTCGATGCGGAACTGGTCGAACATGTGCACAGGGCAGGGAAGAGAATGATGGTCTGGACCGTAAATCGCGGTGGGCGTATGCGCGAGTTGGCCGATCAAGGAGTGGACGCCATCATCTCGGATGAAACGCAATTATTGGTGAGTTCCCTGCGGTAGTTTCATCGCCGTTGTCGTTGCCGTTGCTCCCCTAATCCGGGTCATTTAGATTGGAAAGAATGTCGATCACAGGCGAACGATTCGAACGCGCGGTTCAAATCATGGCAAGGTTGCGTGCGCCGGGCGGGTGCCCGTGGGATCGCGAACAAACCTTCGACACTATCAAGTCCTACACGCTCGAAGAAGCCTATGAAGTGCTCGAAGCGATCGACAATCGCGATTGGCCCGAGCTCACTGGAGAGTTGGGCGACCTTCTACTTCAGGTGCTGTTTTATTCCGAGATGGCGCGCGAGGCGGGATACTTTTCGGTCGATGACGTTCTCGATCGCCTTTCTAAAAAGCTGATGGATCGCCATCCGCATGTCTTCGGCGATGTCCAAGCTGACACTTCGGCTGAGGTGCTACGCAATTGGGAAGCGCTGAAGGCACTGGAGAAAAATAAAAATCGACAAACGGAGGGAAGTGGCCAAAACGCGAATCAGGAAGACGAGGCACATTCCGTGCTTGCCGGAGTCTCGTCGAAAATGCCCGCGATGATGGAGGCCTACAAACTCAGCTCGCGGGCAGCCCGGGTCGGCTTCGATTGGCCTGAGGTGCAGGGCCTCTTTTCGAAACTAGAAGAGGAGACGGCGGAGTTGCGAGCAGAACTGAACTCAAACAACCTTAGTCCTCAATCCGCAACGCCGGGTATCGCCGGGTCGGGAAAACCACGAGTGTCCGCGGAATTGCACGCGCGTCTGGAGGACGAAGTCGGAGATATGTTTTTTGTGCTGGTGAACATCGCCCGCTTTCTGTCGCTCGATCCCGAATCGGCCTTGCGCAAGACCAACCGCAAATTCAAGCGCCGCTTTCAATGGATGGAAGAACAGCTTCAGGCCGGAGGTCGAAGTCCGCAGCAGGCGTCCATGGACGAACTGGAAACACTCTGGCAGCAAGCGAAATCACAGGAAAAGCCAGCGTGACGACCGAGCCTTCCGAGGCGCTCTCTGCCGCCGCCCCAAAAACAGTGCACGCCGCGGAAGTGACCATCCGCAAATGCGGAACCCTGGAAGAAATGCAGGCGTGTTTTGCCCTACAAAAAGAGGTGTGGAAGTTTTCAGATGCGGAACTCGTCCCGGTCCGCATGTTTGTAGTAGCGGCGAAGATCGGCGGGCAGGTGGTTGGAGCCTTCGTCAATAAAGATGGCGAGCACGGCAGCGAACAGGAATTAGTCGGCTTCGCGCTGGCGATTCCAGGCATGAGGAATGGTCAGCCGTACCTCCATTCGCAGATGCTGGCGGTTCATACGAGCCATCGCAACAGTGGACTCGGTCGCCGCCTGAAGTTTTATCAGCGAGAAGATGCGCTGGCGCGTGGTTTTGATCTTATGGAGTGGACATTCGATCCACTCGAGATCAAGAACGCATATTTGAATATCGAAAAGCTGGGTGCAATTTCGCGACGGTACAACGTCAATCAGTACGGCATAACGTCTTCGCCGCTGCAAGGTGGCTTGCCTTCCGACCGCCTGGTTGCGGAGTGGTGGATGCGATCGAAACGCGTCGAAGCCGCCGTGGCCCGAATTCCTCTTCCAGCGTTTCAGAGTTGTGCCCAGGTTGACGTGCCAAGCGAAGTCTATGAATGGAAAGCCGAGCCGGCAATGCGATCTCGGGCGCTAGCCGTACTTGAGCACAATCGAGAAAAGTTCGTCCAAAGTTTTGCCGAAGGGTGGTCTGTGCTCGGCTATGAACGCGACGATCGTGGGAACGGGAGATTTCTGCTGGGCGAACTGGACGACATCTAGCAAACCCGCGTTGCTGCAGGAGTCTTGCCTTCGCCACTCGCTGCCTTCTATACTTGCGCGTCGCGAAGCTCACGGCCTGGGCGAGAAATTCGAGCTCATCCAGAAATAAAATCATGAAAATAGAGTCAGTCACTTTGCGTGAACTTCATGTGCCGCTCGTGCATTTTTTCGAAACGAGCTTTGGTCGAGTGCATAGCCGCCGCATTTTGCTCGTCAGCATCGAAGCCGACGGAGTGCGCGGATGGGGCGAGTGTGTGGCCGGGGAAGATCCCTATTACAGTCCCGAATGGACCGACACTGCCTGGTTGACGATTAAACATTATCTAGCTCCGCTGTTGTTGGAGAGCGAACTCCCGGCAGGCAGGGATTGTCCAGCGCGCTTCGCTCGCGTCCGCGGTCACCGGATGGCCAAAGCCGCGCTGGAAAACGCCGTGTGGGATGCCGAGGCTCGACAAAAACAGTTGCCGCTATGGACCCTGCTCGGAGGAACTCGTCGGGAAATCGCCTGTGGAGTTTCGATCGGCATTCAAGACACGCCAGAACAGCTCTTGCAAAAGATCGAAACAGAATTAGCCGCCGGATACCGCCGTATCAAGATCAAAGTCAAGCCGGGTTGGGATCTGAATATCCTGGAGAAAGTGCGCGCTCGTTGGGCAGATATTGTTCTGAGCGTCGATGCCAACTCCGCGTACACGCTTGATCAGGTCGAGCACTTGCGGAAGTTCGATGCCTTCAATTTACTCATGATTGAGCAACCACTGTGGAACGACGAAATCTATCTGCACGCACGGCTGCAGAAAGCTCTTCGGACTGCAATCTGTCTTGACGAATCCATTCTGAGCGCCCGCGATGCCGATTTCGCGTTGGAGACTGGAGCCTGCCGGATCCTCAACATCAAGGTCGGGCGTGTCGGCGGGTTCAGCGAAGCAAAGAAGATTCACGACGTCGCCTCCCGCCACAACGTTCCGGTCTGGTGCGGCGGAATGCTGGAGTCGGGCATAGGACGGGCGCATAACATCGCCCTTTCTACCCTCGAAAACTTTCGCTTGCCCGGAGATGTCTCTGCCTCGAAACGTTATTGGAAAGAGGACATCGTCGAACCGGAAGTCGAAGTGCGTCCCGACGGAATGATTGCCCGGAGCGATTCGCCCGGAACAGGGTATAACGTCCGCGAAGATCTGGTGCAACAGCTCACCGTCCGTGAGGAAACATTTCGAGCCGGCAAGACTTAGAGGAACCGGCGAAGGGCAGCAAGCTATTTGGCTGCCACGACCGAGTTTTCTTTCTTCAGCATTTCTAACGCCTGCGCGAAGGTGAGATCGGTCGGAACTCGCTTAAAGCCGCTAAATGCCTCAGTTGACGTGATGGCAAGATTCTTAAACAGCAGAATTTTTCCTGTAAACTTCAACGTCATATTGGACATTTCCCAGAAATCATCGCCAACCTCGCACTGCTGAACCAGGAATCGTCCACCGCGATCGAGGTGTCCGAGAATTCCCCATCCGAAACCGACGTCCTTGAATAGTGTCCCGTCAATGCTGGCGATGCGATGGTGGACCGGATCCACAAGCATGTAGCCTTGCATTCCGGTCAAAACTTCTTCGACGCGTGAGGGAGGATCGTAGTTTGGATCGGGCTGAAACCTCAATTTGATGAGAGCAACTCCGGCCCGGCCGATAGCTTCGGAACCAGGCTCTTCACCGGCGTACTCGTACAGAAACGCGTCTGGCATTGCCCGCACGATGCGCATGGTGTGCTCGGCATTATCGCGCTCCTGCTCGCGCTTCTTTCTCAACTCTTCAGGATTGCTGACAAACCGTTCGACCCGCGCCTCCTCATCTCGTTGTTGTTCCGGAGTCAAGCCCTTGCCGTTATAACCAATCACCAGCCCAGCGGTAGCTTCCTTGGTTTCGACATAGATTCTGGTGGTGGATCCCTTGGGCGTGGTTTTGATACTCCGAAAAAGGAAATGAGCGTTTTCTTCGTTAGCCGCTTTAACTTCATTCTGTACAGCTTTGCGCACCAATTCGGCCGGGTCACGATATGAGGAGTCGTGAGGGCCCTGAACCGCGGCTTGACCAAAAGCCTGACTGCCCAGAATCGAGCCCGTGAGCATCAGAATCAAGATGCCCGCATTGCCGATACCACGGACAACAGATAGGCAGCGCATGAACCAAAAACCCGTAGTCATAAAAACACGTACATTCATCGCATCGATCCCATAGTAGCAAACCGAGAATGCGATGCCAGAAAGCGAAATAATGTTGTCCTCGGAATTCGGCGCGCTCCCGTAAGTTCCTCATGCAGAATGATTTCGCGTCTGCGTGACGCGCTGCAACCGGCGGAATGATTTACAATCGGTGCAGTCGCGGCGAACTCACGCGCGAGGACACGAGGACAAAGACATGGATGCTCCGCAAACCGGAGAGTTCGCCCACATCGGCAAGTCGGTTGTCATCAAGGGAGAGTTGTCGGGCTCCGAGGATTTGTACGTTGACGGCAACGTGGAAGGCAGTATCGAGCTTCGTAACCACAGCCTCACCGTCGGCCCCAACGGAAATGTGAAGGCCAGCGTCAGCGCGAAAGCAGTTGTCGTTCAGGGTAAGTTGGACGGCGCGGTGATTGCCTCCGAGCGCGTCGACTTGCGAAAATCGGCGATAGTGAATGGCGACGTGACCACACAGCGCATCGCCATTGAAGAGGGCGCATTCCTGAAAGGGAAGGTTGATATTCAGAAAGAGGCTGGCAAGGCGACTGGCATCGCCTCCTGATAAATGTGGGACGCGGTGAATACGCCGAGATGCTTATATGTCCTCCGTTTCTGACAACGTAATGAGATTCTTCCGTAATTCCTCAAACCAGGCCGCGAGTCCGGCAGTCCCGCAGAAACATACCCGCCGCTCCAGCGGCATGGGAGAAATTTCGCGCCTGCTGAATTCACAGGAAGCCTTGTGCATCCTTGACATGGGCGCGACCTCCGCCAACAACATCAAATTTTTTACGAATAAGGGACACAAGAACTACAGCGAAGACTTGCTGCGCTCTTCACTTGATCCGGCGTTGCGCATTAAAGACGACGCGGGAAACTCCGTCATGGACAGCAAGAAATTTCTCGACGAGAACCTGGTCTTCAGCAATGCTCAGTTCGACGTGGTCCTGTGCTGGAATTTGCCGGATTACATGGAAGAGAGCCTGGTCAAGCCGACCATCGATCGGTTGTGGTCGGTAATGAAGCCGGGAGGATTGCTGCTGGCCTTTTTTCACACTCGCGATGCCGGACCCGACTCAATCTGCTATCGCTACCACGTCACCGACAGCGATATGCTCGAGATGCAGGAAGTAAAGTTCGCGCCGCCCGGCCGTCCCTCATCGGAGAAGCAATCGCCGCGCCTGCAGCGTGTGTTCAACAACCGTCATATAGAAAACCTCTTCCGCGATTTCGCGTCGATCAAGTTTTTTCTGGCGCGGGATGCCATTCGCGAAGTGCTGGTCGTACGCTAATTCCTGGGTGGTGGCGGACGGGCATCGCACCACGACGTTTTTTCAAGCAAACTGTTTAAACACCGCTGCTCTGGCACGTTGGGCAGGTCTTCTCGTGTGCCAGGCGCGCCTTATGCGCTGCCTGATACGCCTCCATCTCTTCCTTTTGATGCAATCGCTTCGCCTTCTCGGAAAGCCTCGGCTTGACTTCATTGCGGTAGAGAAATGAACTCCATGCTTCGTGGGTGCGTTTTTCGCGCTCTTTCAATTTTTGGCATTGGGCACACGGTGAGTCCGACATTGTGATTCGATCATAGTCGAAAGATAGTCGAAAACAGCGACCGTGCTTTCCTGCAATCGTTGATCTCTTGATAAGATGTAGAGTCAGGCATCGGTTCCGCGCGACGTTTTCCCGCCAACCCCGCCAGGTCCGGAAGGAAGCAACGGTAACGGGCTCTTTC
>Ga0209006_10002194_pt1 | contig 17786 bp, 16 predicted proteins | sample JacPin_JW_Ref_O2_FD_188567 | JGI IMG/M metagenome (GOLD analysis project Ga0209006, IMG submission 188567) | Forest soil microbial communities from Algoma, Ontario, Canada - Jack Pine, Ontario site 1_JW_Ref_O2 (SPAdes) (version 2) | ecosystem: Environmental > Terrestrial > Soil > Boreal... | reverse complement strand
TCATCAAGCATCGTTCCTGAATAGTTTCGGTCAAATTCAGAACGGCTCGCAGTTCGGCACCGAGCCCACTTTCGTGAATGCCACGACTTATGTGGACTTCAGTGCCAGCTACCAGATCAACAGACATTTCAACGTCTACTTCACGGCGCTGAATCTGACCGATCAGGCCTACAGCACGCATGGCCGCTTCTCAGAGCAGGTCCTGGATGTGGTCGACACCGGCCGGCAATTCACGCTCGGGATACACGCCAAGCTCTAGTGAGAGCTGATACAAGGGCCGCCTTCTTCAGGCGGCCCTCGGTCACGAGCGCGGCTGGCGCGAGTTCGTGGGATAACCAAAGAGTCGTGATCGTCGGCGGCGGACCCTGGCTGCGGCGCCCGTGCGGATTCATGGAGCATCTTGTGAAATTCAATCGACCTTCAGCTGCCTTTCGCAACCTAAAAGTCAAAGTCTCACTCCCTCGACCGCGGAGCCGCCACGTACAGGCTGGATGCCCAAGGCCGCTTGCATTTGACACGGCTGCCGCCAACTCCGGCGACGCGATCGATCCGATCGGTGCTTGGAACACCGGAGATGCCATGTCGAGTGCCGTCAGCCAAGCCGGGCCATTTCCCTCCCCCCAGTCGAATTACTTCATTCGCCAGAGTGTCACGCGCGCAAACTCAAAGTACTTGATTCGCTGGTTGCGAATTTCGACTACCGTCGACAATATTAGCGGCGCCGAGGCTATTCTCGTGAGTGCGTTTCGTATCAAATTACCTCCTGATAGTGGACGCTATCTGGATCTCTAGGCTGCCCGGTCGCGTTTCACGATGTCGAGCGCGGTATTCTTGCTTATTGTCGAAAGCAACTGGTTAGCCTAGGTCAACAGGTAGAGGTAGCCAGTCGCGGTAAGTCCGCTCTCGAAGTGAAAGCAAGGCTTCTACGCTTTGGCGGGGTGTCATTGACGGCATCCATACATATAGATCGCGCCACAGCTGCTTCATCGGGCACAAGCCTTCAGGAAGTGGCTGAATCAATGCCGCAAATGCAGCCCAAGCCAGATCGAGGGCCGTCAGGGTGGAGCCTAACAGGTAGTCGTGGCCGTCAGCCCGCAATCTTGCAAATGTGAAGACAATCTCTTCACAGCGCTTCAGTGACCTTTCGACCGAATCCGTATTGCGCCGGTACTTTTTCGAGAGGTAGTGGCCCATGCCGCGTTCACGCTCACCGAACGTTGGCTCGGTGAGCAATCTTTCGCTCATCATTACGCGCCGGTGCCAGCCGAACCCTGCCTCGGCGCAAAGCTCGGCGATCAGGCCCACAACCTTGGCCCGCTCCAAAGGATCATCGGGCAGTAGGCGTGGCTGCAGCGAAATCCGTTCAGCAAGAATGAGTTGCTCGAGCCAGTTGGAGAGCGGTCGCTCGTCATTCCAAAAGACGACTGGCAGACTCTCTTGCCCCGTCAACGTCTTTATGGACGTTAGACCTCGATCCGTATCACGCGCATCAACCAGGGAATAGGGAATACCCTTGACGTGAAAGCACGCGCGCACAAATTCCGACCAAGGTGACGGTAAACCCGCGCGCACCGGCGCCACGCGCAATCCCGGAGCGCTAAGGGCCTCTTGCAGGCTTAGCCAAGCCGTCATTGTGCAAGCATCGTATTGTCTTTTGAGGGGAACCAAAGCATAAGATGAGGATCCGCGTGCCCAGTGGACACTGTAATCGAGAGTGGTTGCAAATGGCAACGCGGCATAGTGAGGCGGAGCGTAATAGGTACGGCGCCATCCTAATCAAAGACCGAGCAGCGTCCGGTGAGGTTTCTAACAGGCCGTTGGATCCGAGTGGCTGCGCCCAGACCCATTGCAGGAACCGGCCACCCATGGCCGCAAGCGGCAAACGTGTGCCGCCATCGACCTGCACTGGCCAAAAAGGCGTACCACCACAAGTCTTGATCTCGCATTTAGCCCGTCATGCCGTTGTACTAACGTCGAAAGACAACCAGTTGTACAATAAAACCATGACCTGGCATGAGGATTGCTTGTTGTATTGCATTTGACCTTCCAAGGGAGGACACCGCCATGCCGGTTCCCAGTGTTTCTGCGGCAATCCAGAGTTTCATGCTCGGTTTTGAAAAACGTTTTGAGCAGAAGTCGAAAACGGCGCCCTCGACCTACCCGACTGGCCAAGCAGCGGCAGCAGCTGGTCAAGAATCTACGACCGCGGCCGGTGCGACTGCGCAAACGACGGCGGCACCCAGTCAAGAGTCGGCGGCCACTGCCAACGCCAACCGATCGCTATTGAGTGCCGCGGGAATCGCGGCCTTGTTGAGTTCTCAAGGTGCAACGGTCACTGACCCGAATCTCGTACAGTTCATCGACCCCCGCATGGCCGAGACCGGCTCGGGTACCATGACCGGCAATGCGTCGGGGCCACCGGCAACGCCATCCTATGTGGCGAGCCAAATAATCGAAGGCATAGGCTCCAACGGCGTGCTCACGCTGGCCGACGTGGAAAATGCCGAGAACGGCACCACGGGAACTCCGACATCGAACTCAAATTCCGATACCACCATCGCGGCAGACTTCGAGAAACTGTCCGGTGGATCGACCACGATGACTTCGGCACAACTCACCAACGCGCTGAAGAGCTACATGGCCACTCAACGATAGCCCATAGTTTCTCAAGCTAGCCACCAATTGAATAGCCATTCAACGAGGAGATCTTCATGAATATCGCTTTAGTCGCTCAAAATTACCCGACCAATGTTCCCAAACAAGAGCAGTCGAAGCCATCGCCGACATCCTACGTGGGCGCACAACCGACCTCGGCGCAGGCGGCCCAAGCGGCGGGTGCCACGGCAAGCACCAATCAGGGTCAATATGATGCGAGCGTCGACGGACTTGCCGGCTTGCTGAGTGTTCAAGGCGCGGAAATTATGCCACCCAATATGATGCTCGCCCTGCATGCCCTGCAGCAATCAGGTTCATCAAGTTGGCCGCCCAGCTCCAGCGCTAGCGGGCCTAAGGACGCGGCGCCCGTCACAGCATCGGAAGTAGCCGGCCAAATGATCGATAGCCTGGGCTCTAAGGGTGTGCTGACTTTGGCCGACGTGGAGAGCGCCGAGAACGGATCGACGAACCCCGGCGCTGCGACATCGATGGACGCAAATTCCGATAGCGACATCGCCGCGGATTTCTCTAAATTGACCGGCGGCACCGACGTCATGACCCAATCCCAACTCACTAGCGCGATTCAGCTGTACATGAACACTCAGGATGAACGTCCTCATGGTTTTGGCTCGCGCACCCTCTCTCAGCCCGCTTAGACGAGCGGGGCTCCCGCGGACAGGGGCGGCGCGGAAAAGGCCTTGTTAGGTTTTTGGATTGGCGGCTTCAGCAAGCCGCTGCTCCTGCCAGAGATATTCCAGCGCGGCTGTGCGGGCTTCCGAACTCGTAGATGCTGATGCGGAATTCGGGACGCGCCGTCGGTCGTCGAAGTGGCAGTCGAGGCGCCGGGCAACACGACTTTGCCATCACTATCCGGGTGTTGATTTTGAGGGTTCGCGTTTTTCTGTATGGCGCTGGTGAGTTGCGCCAGCGTCATTGCGCCCCCTCCACCGGACAATTGGGTGAAGTCTGCCGTAATGTCGGCATCGGTATTGGAGTTGAGCAAATCTGAAGCCGGAGCGCTCGTGCAGCCGTTTTTGGCGCTCTCCACGTCGGCCAAAGTCGGCACACCGTTGGAGCCGAGGCTGTCCATTATTTGCTGTGCCTCCTGCGATGCGGTGGGCGGCCCACTGGACTCGGCGCCGCCGATTGGCGCGGGAGCGCTGAGCGAGACGGAATGAGGTTGAGAGGCCAGCTCGGGCGAAATTTGCATCTCGGGCGCAATGATGGTCGCGCCTTGGGAACTCAGTAACATGGCCAGGTTGATTTGACTCATGCTGTATGTGCCATCGACCCGCGCGCTATTCGATGCAGCGGGCTGTTGAGCAGCTTGGGCCGGCGCGGCTTGCGTAGTCGCGTAGGCTGTGGGCGAAGTCCTCGGCCGCCGCTCTCCAAAACTGGGAACAGAACTCGGGTTCACTGGAGAAACAGACGGAATACGCATGAAGACCTCGCCGATACAGTGTGTGGTAACAGAGAGGCAATTCCCATGCCAATTCCGTTCCTGGCACGAACAGTGACGGGAAGCGATAGAGGACCACCCGAGCAACTAAAGAGCCCTATCCGGACCGACGCAAGACACGGCAAATCAATTGGTAGCGGCAAGCTTTTGCGGCTTGCAGCGATTTGTGCCCGGCTCCTCACAGAACAACGTTGCGCAGGATCTCCCAACGTCCGTCTTCCTCGCGTCGCCACACGCTAAGGTAGGTGCTACGGCGCGTTGTCACAGTGCCTTCTGTGGAGCGCGCGGTCACAACGCCAACTCCCCATTCAAATACGAGGCCATGATCTGCGGCAACCACGCCCTGTTGCTCGAGCGTTGCGGAAACGATCGATGACTTGCCGTTCAGTCTCGATCGATAGAAATCTCGAATGGGGATACGCCCCCGGATGCAATCTCCGTTGGGAGTCACGAAAAGAGCGTCCAATGCATAAGGTTTAGCAATAGCATCCGCATCACCACCGCGCATGGCAGTAACCCACTCGCTATTGGCAAGTCGGATCGTCGGCATCGCATCTGCCACAACATCGCTCGCGTGTTGTTTCAAATCTTGCGCGCCCGCACGAAGGGCCTCTGCGAGCTCCGGGGACATCCGAGCGTACTCTGGAGTGCCGGGCGGAATCTCGGCGATCTGGCTAAGCTCGCTCTCGGTGCCGGGTGCCGATGTTTGATTTTTGATCCGCTCGGCGAGTTCAGCGGCCCGCTGTCCGGCGACTGCTTCGTCCAAACGCTTCGCCGGATGGTCCTTGCCGTTCTGGTGCTGGACGAGTTCCGCTGCAGCACCGCCGTGTTCTTCGAAGGTAATCTGCACATCGACGACCCTCGCAAAGAAATCGTGCTCTGTCTGTGGGAAGATCGCGACGGCCGGCTCACCCTGCCGCTTTGTCACCAATCCATCGCCGTCGCGCCAAACTCGCATCAGGTCTCCGTTGGGGAACTCGTAATATCCCGCATACCGTTCGAGCGTCGCGGGCGTGAGGTGGATCACTTTGCGATCGGAGATGACCTCGACCTTGTCGCCGTGGACAATCTTGAAGAGATCGTCGGCTAACTGGTTGGTCGCCGGCCCGCTGACATTCGAGAGCACGACGACCACCAGGTCGTTGCGTTCCCCGTGAATCAGACGGGTGTTGAACCCCTCGATACTACCGCTGTGGTCTATGATTTTGTCGCCATCGAGCTTTTGGATGACGAGGCCTAGCCCATAGTTCTGCCTAAACGGCGTCGTCATTTGTTCGAGCGAAGCTCCCGAGAGAATCTTGCCGCCGAAGAGCGCCCGTTCCCAACGCAGGAGGTCACCAGTCGTCGAGTAAAGTCCCCCAGCCGCAAACGGAATGCTCATGTCGAGGTAAGGCGCGTTCTCGAAGCCATCCGGTCCGTAGGTATAGCCGGATGCGCGGTGGTGGATGACGGCCGCATGGGCGTCATAGCCGCTGTCTCTCATTCCCGCGGGCTCGAGGAGGTTCTCCTTGACGAACTGGGCATAGCTCTCTCCGGACACCTTCTCGATGACTAATCCGAGGAGGAGGTACCCTGTATTGCTGTACGCCCGGTCGCTGCCTGGCGCGAACTGCAGCGGCTTGTCGCGGATTTTGGCGATGAGTTGTTCAGGCCGCTGCGGCGAGGTCTGAATGTTCCGGAAGTCTGCCAGGTTTATGAAGTCGGGTATCCCCGCGGTATGCGTCAAGAGGTTGAAGATCGTGACATCGTTCCACGCCGGCGGCGTATCCGGGAGGTAGGTCTTGAGGGCCGCCTCGACCTTAAGCTTGCCGCGCTCTTGCAGAATCAGGATAGACGCCGCTGTGAACTGCTTGGTGATCGATGCGATGCGAAACCTCGTGTCCGGTGCGTTCGGCGTGTTCCATTCCAAGTCGGCGAATCCATAGCCCCGGTTGATGAGCAGCCGATCTCCCTTCGCGACCAACACGGTGCCCATGAAGTGCTGGTTCGCCGCACGCAGTTCTATGTCGCTCTGCATACGTTGGATGTCGTTGGGAGCCCCGACCGCCGCGTGGATCGACAACGATATCCCGCCGAAGAGACAGAGAGCAGTGCGCATTACTTTCATTGCAACACGATGCCCGGATACCAGCCGCTCTTGGCCAGGAAGGCCTTCGGGACGGTAATCTCTATGATGTCGCGCAGAGCTTGCCGTTTGTCGGCGGCGTGCTGGTAGTAGGACTTGACGATGCGATAGCCGACCCAGTAGCCCAGATCACCCGGTTTTTCGAGGGTGGAGTTGTCGAGCCACTTTGAAAGATCCTTTTTGTCCTCGTCCGCAACAAACGCAGTCTCGATTTCCTCTTCGTGCCCCAGCGTCGCAGCACGGAGCGGGGGACTCGTGACCTCAGCGGGCTGGCCTAAAATCAACTCGGTGCCGAATTCTGCGCCACCCTCCATGAGTGACCTCTCGAGCAGGGTGGGATGCTCGTCATCATTGAGAGCGGGGAACTGCTGGACGTGCATATATTCGTGGACGAGTGTACGCACCAACCGCTCCTCGACATCCAGATTGTCCCATTTCACTGCGCACTCCATCTCGATGCCGAGCTGGATTCCCGTGACAGCGCTGCCAATGGCCACGGGCTTGCCGCGGCCCACATCGATCGTCACCGGTGGAAAGCTTGCTTGCGGATAGAGACGGCCTAATTTCTTTAGCGCAAGTCCCACGCGCTGACGCACGCGCGGCAGAGCGGCCATGCATTGCCTGGCACCCGAATATATCTCAGGGTGCTTGGCCATGTTGTCGGCGATCCTAGCTCCGGTAACGTTGTGGGTCTTGGCGACGTGGTGCAGTCCCTCCGAACCCGGATCGAGGTAGTCGTGCTGGAGCTGATCTGCGGTCGGGTGTCCCGCCGTAGCGTCGTAGAGCTTAAAGAAGCGGGAGACGTCCTCGATCTGGATTTCCGGACCAGTGGGCGTTGCAGCTATCTTTGCCATGGCGCTGGTGGGCCCCCAGAGTAAGAGGAGCAGTAGCGCGCCTATCGCTGTTGGGATACTCGCTTGTTTCATGTTCTCTCCAAGCATAGGCAAGGATTTTTCATCGACTCAGCCCTTCATGACAAAGTTTCCCTGGGAGGATCACTCTGTGTATACGACCTCAGGCCGTGGACAATTATTCACCGACGGTGGGTTCAAGTTTTGTTCTTCGCTAAGCGCGCGCAGCTCGGTCAACCAACATGCGTTGAAGACCGAAGAGTAGCAGAGCCGAAAGTTGATTTTAGATCGCTGGGAACGCAAGGCCTGCGACGTCGCCGTATTATCGGACATGAGCAGATATCTTACCATCGACACAGTGTGACCCGCTCGTAACACAGTTCAGCGACTTCGCTCGTTGCCAACGGGCTGCCTTCCGCGGGCGATTGATTGGAGCGGGCCGATTTGTAATCGCAACAGTCCTTCAGAAGTTCTTGCGAAGTCCGATAGGGTTTACCTTGCCAAAACAGTTCGAGCGTCTCAATTTTGGCGGGCCCGACGCCCGCATTCGTAATGTTCAGTGATAATGGCCGCTGAGAGTCGCTACCGCCGCTTGTATAAATCTCTACAAACGGCCATGCCGCTTCCGCAACCAGCTGGCGATTCGTTCTTTCGGTGTCGATCGCGATCCACAGTGAGATGGCGGCGATGATCACGGCGAAGACCGACAAAGCTGATTCGGCCCAATGCCGACTGAATAGGGACGGTACTTGTGAGTGCGGCAAGGTAGGACCTATAGATGTTCCCGAAAATTGCGAGGTTACTTGCCCAGCGGGCACTTATGCCGAGACGCTCGCCTTAGGTCTGAGTCATGGCTTTTATACTCTCGCGCAGAACGCTATCGCTGTGACTATTGCACAGACCGCAGCGACCGCTCAGAGCCAACCTATAGCGAGTCAGAATAGGGCAGTTTCGAATACAGTCAAATAGCCACCTCGCGTCTAAGTTTAGTGACCACTTGCGAATAGCCACTTGTTGCCTTGCTGCCGCGGTAGCCATTTAGGTCCACCGGAGTCGAGCCGAACGCAGTTTTTAGCAACCGAAGCGCGCGGTTTTGCCGGCGGCATCCATTTCAGTGACTCCCTGGGATACGAGGCAGGTGCACACAACCAACTCAGTAGCCTAAGCTCCAATATCGAAAATTGGCTATGTCCAAGCGCCCAGACTTGAAAGTTGTCGCTTGCCGGTCGGTGTCAGTGTGAGCGCTCGGCCCCCGCCGCGCAGCAACCAGCGCCGATCGAGCATGGCTGTCACTAGCGTTTTTCCTAGCTCTCCGGCCAAGTGATACTCGCGCTCCGACCAATCGAGACAAAGGCGAGCGGACATTGGCACAACCGGAGTGCGCATCGAGAGAAGATCGAATACTGGCGCAGCAGCGGCAGTCGAATTCCAGCCGCGCTCGGCCGGTGTAATCCAAGAGTTACGAAGGAAGAGGCGGGCAATCTCAACTCCTAGTTGCCCTGCCACATGGTTATAGCAATAGCGAGCCATTTTTAAGTGCTCGGGACACTTGCTCGGCACGCCGCGTGCCGGGGGCAAATCACGCAGAGCAAGCAGTCCTTCGAGAGCCTGCGCCACCTCCTCGCCAGCGAGCCGAAAGTAGCGATGTCGGCCTTGTCTGACGGCCAGTATGAAATTCCACTGCGTCAATTTGCGCAAATGAGAACTCGCAGTCTGCGGTGTAACATCCGCAGCCCATGCCAATTCCTTGGCCGTGTATGCGCGACCGTCCAACAGCGTTACCAACATTGCTGCCCTGGAAGTATCCGCAATGAGAGAGGCCGTATCGGCGATATTGGATATTTGAATACTTCGACGCACGTGGAACTGTTCAATTGTTTGACTGGATAGAATACAGACTGCCCTACGACCCAAGGATCGTCTACATGCGAATTATGTTCGCCATGTTTCTAGCTGCGTTAGTCTCGAACTCGTATGCTGAACTAGTGCAACTGCGGCAGCCAGGCGCAAAAGGACAATCTCTCGCCTTGCATTGTATTGAACCCGCAAAACAAAGTGCCGATGCGGTCTTGTTCATTCACGGTGCTAGCTTTCCCACCATGCTGGCGGCCGGTTTCGAATTCGAAGGTAAAGATTCATGGATGGATTTCATGGCGAATAGAGGTTTTGTTGCCTGCGGACTGGACTTTCTTGGCTTTGGCGCCTCAAGTCGCCCGGCTGCCATGGCGATCGATCCGGCAGGTGCGGTTCCCGTGGGTTTGGCCCCCGACGCTGCGATGCAGATTTCCGTAGCAGTCGACTACATGATCCACCAGTATCGAGCGAAGCGCGTGCATATCGTAGCCCATTCTTGGGGCACTATCCCGTCGACTCTCTATGCGGTTACGCATCCTACAGCGCTAAGTTCTTTGACGCTGTTTGGGCCCATTGTGCCGAAGGCAGGGTCCCGAGCGGAGAAGACAGACTATTCTTGGTGGAGCATCTCCGCTCAGGAGCGCTACGGGCAACTGCAATTTACCGATGTTTTGCCGACAGGCATGCATTTGCTGGACGCCGCAGTGGATCGCAAATGGGCCGCGGAATTTGCGGTTGCTGGACCGGACGGTAAATCCAAAGGTGTCGGTGAGCCGATTAAGATACCTGCCGGCCCCGTTGCCGATATCAACGCCGCAAAGGCCGATCACTTTCCTTATCAACCACTGAACGTCCGGATTCCGATCTTCGTCGTTTATGGCAGTTACGATACCGTCGTAAAGGACACCGACGCAGAGGCATTTCTCGATCGCTTCGCGGCCAGTCCCCTTAGGTGGCGCTTGCGGATTGACAACGGTACGCATGTCATGCACCTCGAAGTGAATCGCAAGTCCCTCTACCAAAGCGTTTTGGCTTTTATCGCAACCGTTGACGAAAAATCACGATGACGACCGCTAGGCTCTCCCATTGGGTCGCGAGGGTAGTGTGGCAGTCGGACCTAGCAATTGACATCAATAAGTGCAAACGGGCGTGCATTCACGCAACAGCCCGCACCCAACGAGTAGTCCCGGACTAACGCAGCCTAGGCTCCCCCGCCTTTCAGTCCGAGGAACTTCGTCGCTTTCGGCCATGACTCCGATTGGCAACTCTCGAGGCAGCCTGCTTCGAACGCACGTTCCCGAGAAGAGCAGCAGCGCCATTCTGGAGAATGCGGGCAGCACTGATTTTGGAAAGGCGCCCGTCGCTCGTAAAAGCTCCATCAATCAGCAGCATGAGGTGGACCGATGTATCGTCGGGCCGCGAGACTCCGATCCTATCGACGATGTGTCTCAGCCGCTCGAGCATCGCAGCTTTGTGTCGCCGGCGAATCCTTCGTGCCGGATGCTCTGGATCAGAAAATTCCGCGGCGGCATTAATCTGCGGGCACCCTCGGTATCCGTCGCGTGACACCCGCCTTCCAATCCACTCAAGCAGTGCCATCAGTTCTGCTCTTGGATCAGCTAATGCTGCCGCGACGATCTCGTCCCATTGCTCCCAGAACTCGCGATCCTCGCGTTCCAGGAAAGCGGCCACCAATTCATCCTTGGTCTGAAAATGTCGATACAAGCTGGTCTTGGCCACCCCAGACTCCGCCACGATCCACTCAATGCCAACTGCACGCACACCATTTGCATAAAATAGCCGAGAGGCCGTGGAGAGCACCTTGTGGGCGGTCTTGTTGTCAGCCGACGTACTGGATCTAACGTTCATCGCTATATGCCCAAACAACTGGTCTGCTGAGTTTGTCTAAGGACGCCGGTTATGGCAATTTCGTGAGCCGCTTGACAACGCTACCGATCGGTATCATGGTACGCGCTACCGATCGGTAGCGAAAGGCGTGATGATGGCCAACTACACAATTGCTGTATACGGGTTTACCGGGCACACGGGCGGCTTTGTGGTTTCGGAACTCGAACGTCGGGGCGTCGTCGTGCGAAGAATCGCCCGTCGCCGTTCAACTGAGGCTGGCTCAGAGAATGACGGTGAACTTGGACCGTGGGCGAGCGCCTCATGTGATGACCCGGATGCCCTCGACCGCGCCCTTGAAGGGACGGACGCTGTCATCAATTGCGCAGGGCCCTTTCTTGACACAGCCCCTGCCGTAGTCGAGGCTGCACTTCGCGCGGGAGCACACTACTTTGACATTGCCGCCGAGCAGAGGTCGGTTCGCTCGACCCTGGCAACCTATGGACCGGAAGCGACGGACCGAGGCATCGTCGTGCTGCCGGCGATGGCGTTCTATGGAGGGTTAGCAGATTTACTCGCCTCGCAAATTTGTGCCGGACTTCCAGTGATCGACGAAATCCTGATCGGCGTTGCCCTAAACTATTGGCATCCGACGGCAGGCACTCGACGCACGGGCGAGCGCAACACGGCTCGCAGAGCGGTCATATCCGGAGGACGTTTGACACCACTGCCTTCGGTTCCAGCAAAAGGACGCTGGCAATTTCCCCTACCGTTTGGCGAACTTCCCGTAGCCAGTGTTCCCTTGTCCGAAGTCATTACGATTTCCAGGCACATCCGGGCGAGTCGAATCGAGAGTTTTATGAATGAGGCTCCCCTCAACGATCTTCGGAAAATCGATACGCCGCCGCCCACATCTGTGGAGCCGAACGGGCGCTCGAATCAGCAATTTCTCATGGACGTGTACGCCGCCGGTAGCGGTCGATCGCGCCGAGTTATCGCATCCGGGAACGATATCTACGCTGTATCCGCGCCGCTCGTTGTCGAGGCCTGCATGCGGATAGTGTCAGAGAGGCCCAAGAAGGGAGGCGCCTTCGCACCAGCGGAACTGTTTGATCCACAGGATTTCTTTGCCGCCCTCAATTCTGGCATTCGCGTGAAGTCCAGTGGCGAATCGTGCCCGTTCACCCCTGTCCAATGAATTCGCTCTGTTATTCCCCGTGCAGTTGCATAGCGAACGGATCTTCGGCGGCGCGAAACGATCGTTCGCATCTGGCGGCTTGGCGCACATAGCCGACCGCTGCCAAGAGAAGTGCCTGAAGATGCAGTTATTTCTTAGTAACTCCCCATGGCAGGCCGCCCATCGGCGAAGTGTTCGTGCCTTCGATATGATTGCCAGAAATCTTGCCTTTATAGGTCATTACAACGTCTCCTTGCGGACCGGGTGCCTTGATGTCGAACGAGATCTCGTCGCCATTTAGCACACCGTTCTCAATTGTTTGCTTCTCCCCCATTGGCGGGCCGCCGGTCAACGATCCGGTGATTTTGCTTCGGTCCGCTTGGATTACGAGGACGATGGGATGGTCGTTGCCGGCAGGATCCGTAATCTGCCCTGACCAAGTTCCGCTCGGGTCATCGGCGAGCGCAGGCATTGTGAAAACGCAGAGCAGCAAGGCGAAGATATTAGTGCGCTTTGTCATCTCGATCTTTTCCTATTCAGTTTCAATTAAAACTCGGGCCACTGATTCGTTGGGCTGTCCGATTCAAGGTTGTTTAGTCGCCTTGATCGGCGCGGGCGACCCAAGGCCCGTGGCCGTCAGGTCAGTAATCTGACCTTCTCCATCCTTGGCAAAATTCAGGTGAGCACGGGGCAAATCCGGATCGAAGAAAGTCCCGGGGGAGGCGGGGACAAAGCGCCGCTTCGGGCCCATGAATTGCAACCACAGTCCCTTATCGTCGGCCGTGATCACCAAGGCCGGCGGCGTCACGCGCAGTCCCTCCACGGCGGCGGGGCGATAGGTCCCCGCAAAACTCTTCAAGACCTCCGCGGATAGTTGAACCGCTTTAGGCAGACTCTGACCGGTGAGCTCCATTTGGAGCCTCTGGTTCACGAGAGGCATCCCATTGTCGTAGTTGGACATGATGGCGACGGTGTAGCCCAGCCCAGGATACATATCGAGATTGCTATTGATGCCCGGACCGCCCCCGCCATGCCCGACGATTCGAACGCCATTGACGAAGGACTCCTCCATTCCGTACCCGTATTTCGCGCCAGGGCGCGAAGTCGAAACCTGTCCGGTCATGTCCATGTCGGTGTACGTTTTGTTCAGAAGCTTGCCTTCCTGAAGCGCCTCAGCAAACTTCAATAGGTCTTCTACCGTCGAATAACCGCCGCCCGCAGATCCGCCACGCTGGAGAACAAAAATATTCGATTTGCGCGGCGCGCCGGGCGAGTCCCCCATCGTATAACCCGCAGCGCGGTTCGGCACATCGGTGTCCCAGGGTTCGTTGCCGGTATTGGTCATTCCGGCCGGCTCGAATATGTGTTTGCGCACATAGTCGTAATAGGTTTCGCCGGACACGTGCTCAATGACCAAGCCTAAGACGATGAACCCGGCGTTGCTGTAAGACCATTTCGAGCCGGGCTCGAACTGCAAGGGCTTATCGACGAATAGGGGCAGCAGCGATTCAAGCGTATTGAATTTGGCCATCGAGCTTCCAATGAACTCCGGACCAAAAAAATCTCCCAACCCCGAGGTGTGCGTCAAGAGTTGGCCGATGGTGATCTGGTTCGCGATATCCTTATTCGTATAGTCCGGCAGATCCTTGATCAACTTGTCGTCCAACGAAAGCTTGCCTCCCTGTACCAACTGCAAGACAGCCACGCCGGTGAACATCTTGCCCATCGAGCCTAGGTTGAACTTGGTATCGAGTTTGTTCAACACATTGAAGGCATGGTCTGCGTAACCATAGGCACGCTGGAATAGAATCTTGTTGCCCTTCGCAACCAGCACCGCGCCGGAGAATCTATCCTGCGCGGCCAGCCGATCGACGTTCTTTCCGAGATCCTCGATGATTTGCGCGTCGCTCATCTTGCGCAGTGGCTCGACCTGCGGTGCCGACTGCGCGGGCGCGGCGACCGTTGACATCCAACAGAACAGGCAGAGAAAGCCAGCCCGAGCATCGATTTGCTTCAGGTACGGCAACGAATTTGGTTCCATGATGGATTCCTTCATTGTTTCTGCATGAGGGCTGTCCCCCGCCCTGTAGAAGCAAGGAGTTGGACCTTGCCGTCATTAGTGGCGCTGAAGAAGGCGGTAAAATCGTCGGGATAACCTGCCAAACGGTAACGATTGCCGCCCAGTGGAATCAAACGCACCTCGGGCGTGTTCGGCGTATTCAGAGCGATATAAAGCTCGCCGTTCCGCTCCGTCACAGTGGGCCCCGAAACCGGGCCCATCCCGCCATACTGGCCCGCGAGTTGCACCCAGCTTAGCCGAGCATCATCCGAGCCCCCGTCGGTTTGTTCGCTCAATTCGAGGGCGAGTTCTTCCAGCGTTGCCTGTTGTCTTGTGTCGGTGGCATTCCCTTGCAGCTGGTGCACGGCCAGAAGCTTTGCCTTCGTCAAGGCCTGCTCGGCTGGAATCTCGATGTCGGGCTTCACGCCCACCCCTTCCCAATTAGAGCCTGTCACCGGATTGGCCACATAGCCGTTGGGCAGAAGCATCGAAAATCCGTGGCCCAATTGCTTCACGTCTCCGGGATTGGCGCCGCCGCCTGTCGTCTCCCCCACGATCGTGGCGCGCTTGAACGCCTGAAGGTCATAGGCAAACTCCTCACCGCCGGAGAATGTCCGGCGCGATGTCAGAAAGAAGACCGGCTTCCTCGCTCCATAGGAGCGCGCACCCAAATCGGTTGTCTTGATCTCTTCGACCCGATCGCCTTCGCGGTAGTGAATCCGGTTCACCGCGTATGGCGCACCTTCGCTCAAGTAGCTCATGTAGTAGGCCACGGTCAGCGGGTCGCCGCCGCCATTGGCACGCGCATCGATGATGAGCGCGTCGGTGTTGTGCAGAAAAGCGAAAGCGGCGGCGATCGTATCCTTGGCGGCCTCGAGCGGGTCCATCCCGTTGACCTCCATATAACCGATATTGCCTTCGAGGATCTCCACTCTCGGGATCCCCTCGTTCATCGCACGCATCATCGAGCTCATTCCCGGCGTCGCCCTCATCATCATCGGCGGACGGGAGCTCACCCGCAGATGCTTGTCGTCGACGATCGCGCGGATATCGGTGGTCAGAGCATGCGCCAACTCATCGGCCAAATCGATCTTGTTATAGACTCCGGCCTTGAGCTTGGCTCGAACCGCCTGCGCCATCTTCCGGCCAAGATCGGCATGCGCGTAGCCATCGGCGAGCGCTGTCGCGAGCGCCTCAACGACTTCCTTGCGCGTCTGCGCATCGACTGTCACGGGAATCGTATCGGATGTGCCAGCGCTGGATGTCGGTGCCGAAGGCGGGAGCTTCGGCTTTGTCGGATCGAGATTTGCGGGAGTTCCTGGTTCGAAGGAGACCTCTGGATATTCCGGCGACGGGCCGTTCAGAAGGGCCGATTTTTCGCCTTTGAGATATTGGCCGAAAAACGCCTCCACATAAGCCTGCGTGATGCCAAGCGCCCGCGCCGGATTGATCGATCCCAACAACCGCAGCGGGCTGCCCAGTTTCACATGGCCCCCGACAGGCTTAGGTATCGGCGGCGGATTCTTCGCCGCCGCACGCACGCTCTGCGGAATGAAGGGCATCATGCCCATATCTGACGAGAAATAATGCGCCGTGTCAGCCAGCGCGATCTCATAGCCGGGCGTGGCGTTCTTGAGGGCGGCGGCAAACATGGACCCCGTCGGTTTCGGGTCCGCTGTCGATCCCATCATTTTTGCATGGTCCGAATTGAAGATGAGGAGCGGCTTGGCCGGCCCCGCGGTCGCGGCGTCGCCGAACAAAGTGCCATCGATGTCGATGGCCGCGCGCACGCGCGCATCGTCCTTGGCGATTTGAACCGCCGTCGATCCGCCGAAGGAATGCCCGAACGCGCCCACGCGCTTCAGATCGAGGCGGCGGCCAAACAGACTATTTTGCGCAGCGTTGAGCGTCTCCAACTGGTTGAGACTAAAGACCATATCTCCAACCCTGACGGCACTCATCGCGCCCATTGCTTGCTGCAATGCCTTATAATCGCCTTGCGCGACCTGCGCCGGATCGCGGTTTTCAGGCACGCGTCCACCGGAAAGCTCGGTGAAGCCGGAATAATACGTCGGCACCAGCCCGACCACGACATAGCCGTGGCTCGCGAGATCCTCGATCAGGCTCGCATATTTCAGTGGAACGTCTCCCCCGCCCGGGCCGAACAACAAAACAGGAAACGGTTGCGGAGCGGATCGCACCGGCGCATTCGGATAGGCGTGCGTCGAAATCCTATGGATGGAATAGTCCTTGTCGCCGTTCGCCGCGTCCGGATAGGTTTTGACGAAATCCGACCAGAAAAAGTCGCCCCACTTTCCGGGCATCCATTCCGCCGGCTCCGCCCCCGGTTTCGGGGAAGCGGGATACCAAATCCAAACGACAATCTCTCGATGTCCGCTCGGATTGCCCGCATCCGCCCGGGATTTGTCGGTCCAATCGAAAGATGTTCGACCGACGGCATAAGGACCGGTCGGCGCCGGCAGGGGGCTTGGTTCGGAATCCTTGGCCGTCCCAGCCGGAGACATTGGTCCCGAAAATGCAGGCTCAGGCTGCGCCCGCGCAACGCCCGCAACGGCAGTCATCGCCGCCAGAATCGCCGCAGCAAGACAAGACTCTTTCATCGATCCAATTCCTTCTGCTGGATTGTCTTCACAAGGTGCAAGAACTTCGTAACACCGACGTCGCACCACGCCAGTGCCGGCAGAGTAGGTTCTAGAACCGCCGAGCGAGACAGAGCCAACCGGTTGAGCGCCGCAGCACCGCTACTGCTCAAATCTGTCGTACTTCCGCGGCGTTACCGAATTGCGCTGCAGGATCATTTCCCAATTCGGCGGAGGGCCAAGGGGTACGCAACACTTCGCGCGACGCTTTGCTTCCTCGAAGTAATCAGGGTCGAGATAGAGACTGTCTTCGATCGGCGCCTGCGTCAAAGTATCCGGAGGACCGAGATAGAGAATCGCGTCCGCATGCCGGCCGGACATGATATCGATCTCCGCAGCAATCATGTCCGTCGGCGAAGGCGGCTTGCCGCCCCCTGGACCACCGCCGAGAATTTGCGTACCGGCCGGCGCCTCTCCGTTGTTCGCTTTAGGCATGGGTTCGGCCATGCGCTTCATTTGCTCGATGCGAGACGACGGAATGAAATTGCAGTTGGGTAGCTGCAATGCTGCTTCCAACGATGTGCCGTGAACGGGCCGGAGAATCGCGGGCGTCGGCCAGCCTTTGGCGCGCCCCAAGAACGTCGCGTTGCACTCAGGTTCGAGGTAGCCGATGAAGGGTGAAACAATTGCCAGCGCACCGGGATACGCATGGGAGATTCGACCAGTGAGGGGCCCGGAGCCGCCGGGCCCGAACAGATGGCCGAGGCCGACGATCAGCAGCGCTTTTTTATGTTTGCCGAGGATTTGCTCATCGAGAATGCCGAACATATTGTCATCGCGCTTCCGCAGGAATGGCTGAAGGTCTTGAAACGATCGGATTTGAGACCAGTCCACTTTCGGGTCCCCAAGCCAAACCTTGATCTTAAGGTCGGGTGTCAACTTCAGATTTGCGGCGCGCACATTGGCAAAGAAGTTGACGAGCCCGAGTGGGACAGGTTCACCGGGGGAAAATGCACCCGCGGTATCGGTCCAAACACGGCGCAACTTCGCGAAAGACACGTCCTCGCCGGCAACGTAGCGATCGATCGTCTCTTGCGCAATCGCCCCGCCAAATTCCACCACGACATTGCCAACCTGCTCGGCAAAACGAGGATCGAGGAC
>Ga0209006_10002193_pt1 | contig 17787 bp, 13 predicted proteins | sample JacPin_JW_Ref_O2_FD_188567 | JGI IMG/M metagenome (GOLD analysis project Ga0209006, IMG submission 188567) | Forest soil microbial communities from Algoma, Ontario, Canada - Jack Pine, Ontario site 1_JW_Ref_O2 (SPAdes) (version 2) | ecosystem: Environmental > Terrestrial > Soil > Boreal... | reverse complement strand
CTCGGTCCAGAAGCCGCGCCAGTCATAGGCTACGACCTGGTTGAGAGTGTTGACGACATCATCAAAGGTATAGGTCTTGAGCGCGGGGCCGGTGCTGGGTGCGCCGTGAAAGAGATGGCAGAAATCATCGATCGACTTCCCGCCTTTGCTTTGCTGGCGAATGATCACATCGACCCAGAGCCAGTTGAGCGTGTCTTCATCATAGAAATCGGTACCGCGGCGCCACGAGAACCACGATGACGGCGTGAAATAAAGTTGCGGTGCGGCGTCGGCAGTGTCCTGCAGATTGCGCCACGTGCGGCCGGGTTCGTGATCAAGTTGGGAAGCGGTGAGAGCAAGGTCGTCGCGATCAAGTTCTGGCGTGAGCAATCCACTGCGCGCGGTGAGCACGAAGCCGAGATAGTTGGTGAGTCCTTCATAGACCCAGAGCAGATCGTCTTTCATCGGCTCCTGATAATCGGGCGTGGCGAGGTCGTAGGGACGGCGATATTTTCCGTTCCACGAGTGAACGTATTCGTGCGGAAGCAGCCCGGCTGCAAGTTTGCGAGCGGAGTCATCGACGAGTGAGCGCTCTTCGACGCGGCTGTCATCGGATTCGTGATGCTCAAGGCCGAAGTGCGCAACGTGGTCGCTGAGCGTATACAGAAAGTGATAGTCGCGGTAGTGATGCGCGCCGAAAAGTTTCTGCGCCTGATCAACGAGGCTGCGATATTGATCCCAGACGGCGGCGGGCGCGTCGAGAGCGGCAGCGCTGTCGGCGGCAATGTCCATCTCAGTGAGAGGATCCTGCGCGAGCGGAACGACTTTGAGAAATTCTCCGGTGATGACAGGCGAGTCGACAAGTGTGGTGAGCGACGCGGGTTTGAAGGTGATTTGGGTTTCGCCGTTCAGTTGGTCGCCCGTGGTCGAGTCGATGGGCAAGGGCGTGCCGAATTTCCAACGTGAGGGAAGCTTCAGCGAGGCAGTGAAGTTGATGTCGTCGGACTTGTATCCTTTGGGATAAAGCAGAACTTGGTTCCAGCTGATGATAGCGAGTTTGTCGGTGGCAGAGGAACCGGCGGAGAATCCGCCCTCGAAAGTTGCGGGCGAGAGAAAGTCGAGGTGGGCCTCGACTTCGGAAACTCCGGCTGGAACCTCGACGTGGATGGTGTATCCGTCGAGGAGGTCGCGGCGCCAGTTCAGCGTTTTACCGGCTGCAAAAAATTTCAGGCCGGTGAGGTCGATCACAGGGCCGTCGGGGGCGTGTTCCCCCGGAATCCACTTGGGATAGTAGAGAGTGAGGTCGCCGGGAGCGGCGGGGATGTGCAGCGTGGCATGAAAAATTTTGCGCGGCGCGCTGGTGGCGTCAACGGAGATGGTGACGTTGGGTGTGGAAGCTGACCAACCGCAGACTGTGATGAGCGTGACGCAGATAATTCCCAAGACCTTGGAGAGTTTCATGTTTCCCTGGGCCCTCATGGCGAACGGATGGATCAAAAAAATTAATGCGGCGAAACTAGAAACTATATCAGCCAGAGAGCGGAAGGGTACAGCGCGGCACGGACGTTGGGTTGAGGTAGGAAAGTTCTCCTCAAGGCGGCGGCTGATATGATTCGCTGAATGTCGCGACGGGGAAAGTTCATCACGTTTGAAGGGCTCGATGGGACGGGCAAGAGCACGCAGATGCGCAAGCTCGCCGCGATGCTGCGCGCGGCGGGGCATGAGATAGTCGAAACGCGTGAGCCGGGCGGCACGGCGACGGGAGAGCAGATTCGGCGGGTCTTGCTGCATTCCGGAACAACTGGATTGGCTCCGCTGGCCGAGATGGCCTTGATGTTTGCCTCGCGGGCGCAGCATATCGCCGAGGTGATTGAGCCGGCATTAGTAGCGGGCAAGATTGTGCTGTGCGACCGGTTTACCGATTCGACGGAGGCGTATCAGGGAAGCGGGCGGAAGTTGGGTAGCGATGCGGTGCGGGAGTTGCATCGCGTGCTGTGCGGGAATCTGCAGCCGGATTTGACGATCCTGCTCGATTCGAATGCGATTGCCAGTGTCAGCAAGGCGCGGCGGCGGAATTCGCGGGCTTCAAAGAACGCCGGACGCGGGCACGACGAGAACCGGTTTGAGCAGGAGACCCGGGCATTCTTTGGCCGCGTGCGCGATGGATATATGGCGCTTGCGAAGCGGGAAACGGCGCGCGTGGTGATGATCGATGCGCGTGGCACGCCGGGGCAGACCCATGGAAAGATTTTGGAAGTAGTGAGGCGAAAGTTGAAGGTGTAAAAGGCATATCACCACGGAGGCGCTGAGACACGGAGAGAACCTAGATTCTTCCTTTTTTTTCTTTCTCCGTGAGTCTGTGCCTTCGTCGTTGAAATTGCGGCGCGTTTATTTATGTCCTTTGCTGATTTTCACGGCAATTCGGAAATTGTGCATCGCCTGCGCGACATGCTGGCGCGGGAGCGCTTTCCGCACGCGGTAGTGCTGGCGGGCGCAAAAGGATCGGGCAAGTACACGCTCGCGCTGATGCTGGCCCGGGCGATGAACTGCTTGAATCCCATAGTGACGGATGGGCTGCCGGATTTCTGTGGTAAGTGCGCGAACTGTACGCGCATCGCGCAAGCGTCTGACCTGGACGCACGCTTTACCGAGGCGGTTGAGGCGCGCGAGAACTTGCGCGAGACCGACAAGAAAGAAACGCGCATTCTGGTGCAGACCCATCCCGATGTGCTGGTGATTCCGCCCGATCCGCCGCAGATGATGATCAAAGTCGATCAGGTACGAAAGGTGATTGAGACGATTTATTACCGGCCGGCGGAAGGGAAGGAAAAAGTCTACATCTTCACTGACTCCGCATTCATGAAGGAAGCGGCGAATTCGCTGCTGAAGGTACTAGAAGAGCCGCCGGAGTTCGCGACGATTTTTCTGCTGACGGAAAATGCCGGCGAGTTGCTGCCGACGATACGGTCGCGGTCGATGGTGTTCACCCTTGGAGCATTGCCGGTCGAGGAGATTGAACGCGATCTAGCGGAGCAGCGTCCGGAGTGGAAGTCGCCGCAACGAACGATGGTGGCTCGCTTGTCGGAAGGTGCCATCGGGCGGGCGCGGGGATTCGATCTGGAGGGCTATGTAGCGGCGCGGGGACATGCGCTCGCGATTTTGAGGTCAGCACTTACGGGCGGGGAGCACAGCGAGTTGTTCAAGATCACGGAGTCGTATCGTCCGGGCGCGGAGGGTCGAGGAAAGACGGAGCAGTTGATCAAGACGCTTTATTCGTTGCTGCGCGATCTGATGTTTATCGATTCGGGCGCGCCGGAGGCGGTGCGGAACAGCGATATTTTGGCTGAGTTGAAGCGGCTAGCGGAGTCGGCGGATTTTGAATGGATTACCGTGGCGTCGGACCGGCTGGCGGAAGTAGAGCGCGGCATGCGGAGGAATTTGTTGCGGTCCCTGTCGCTGGACGCGTTTGCGACGGCCTTGGAGAAGTAGGCAAGCAACATGAAGGCGAAACAATGGTAAGCAGACGAGAGTTAACGTTACTGCTGTTATCGATTCTTGCCTCGGTAATCTATGCCCGCGCGCAGTATGAGCTTCCTGATGAAATTTTTCAGCGCACTCTGCTGATTCGCTGTGGCGACGAGATGGCGACGGCATTCAAGTTCGAGCAGGGCGGCACCGTTTATTTGGTTACGACCAGACATCTAGCAAAGAATCTGCCCTTAACAAACGCGATCGTTCAGGTATGGCACGGGAGTTGGATCGAATTTCCGACGGTCCGAACGTTGTTTCCGTCTTCCAAAGACGTTGACCTCGCCATTTTGGTAACTGACGAAAAGATGGGAGCGCCGTACAAAGTTGCGAAAAGTTCGGAGGTGTTAACCACCGGGCAGAAGGTCTGGTTCATGGGATGGCCCGGCCCCATCCCGCAACTGCACCCGCCTGCTTATACTCCAAAAACGTTACGCCCCATCTTTCCAGAAATCCCAATGGTCAAGATCGGTGCAATCTCCGCGATTGATCCCACTCGGCCGGATTCCTTCGAGGTCAACGCTATCGAGGGAAGCAGTAAGCCGAGCTATAGCCTGCGCATTGCTCCCGGTCCAATTGTCTATTGGAGCACAGTTCACAAAGATTTCGAAGTCTTGGGTGTCATTTCCCGGGATCAACCGAACGCGAAAAGGGTTTCGATCTATGGTCGGCCACCTGAAGACGTAGTGCAGTCGCGCCTTTTGAGGGCGTACGGCATCGACGTTGTGGCGGATGCGGTTGCGGGGAAGTAGGCATCGATAACAGTCACCTCGGGCATATCGAACCTATATCGCGAAATTGTTATGCGGATTTAACGCGACGGTGATATTACCCACCGTAGTAGACTTGCCTCCACATTCAATTTCAAGACTTCAGCCCCATGAGCGATCAAACCATCTCTCACTATCGCATCGTCGAAAAAATCGGCGGCGGAGGGATGGGCGTCGTCTACAAAGCCGAGGATGTGAAGCTGCATCGCTTCGTCGCGCTGAAATTCCTTCCCGATAATGTTGCGAACGACCCGCAGTCTCTGGCGCGCTTCGAGCGGGAGGCGCAAGCTGCGTCGGCGCTGAACCACGCCAACATCTGCATGGTGTTCGAGATCGACGAGCGCGAGGGCCGGCACTTCATCGCCATGGAGTATCTGGATGGCGTGACGCTGAAGCATCGCATCGGTAATCGCCCGATGGAAACGGACCTCGTTCTATCTCTGGCCATCGAGATTGCCGATGCCCTCGATGCCGCGCATGCCGAAGGCATTGTCCATCGCGACATCAAACCGGCGAATATTTTTGTGACCAAGCGCGGCCATGCGAAGGTTCTCGATTTCGGCCTGGCGAAAGTTGCTTCGCGCGACGGCTCTTCAAGCGGCGAATCGGAGACGATGGCCACGCCCGATCACCTCACCAGCCCGGGAGCTATGCTCGGCACGGTTGCCTACATGTCGCCCGAGCAGGTGAAGGCCAAAGATCTCGATGCCCGCACCGATCTGTTTTCGTTCGGTTCGGTACTTTACGAGATGGTGACCGGCAAGCTGCCGTTCGAGGGCGCGAGTTCCGGCGAAATTTGTGGAGCGATCCTGCACCAGCAGCCCGTGCCCGCATCGCAAGTGAACCCGCAACTGCTGGCGGGATTTGAAACGGTTCTCGCGAAGGCGCTGGAAAAAGATCGCGAGATGCGCTACCAGAGCGCCGCCGAAATGCGCGCCGATCTACAGCGGCTGAAGCGCGACACAGAAAGCGGACGCATGCCTGCGCCGAGTTCAAGCCTTTCCGGTTCGGGTTTGGCCGCGCAGTTAGGCCTGCCATCGAAACAGAGCTCCGCTTCGGGATCGCGAGCTGCAGCGGTACAGAGCGCCAGTAGTCAGCCATCGGCGATGACGTCTGAAACTTCTTCTCGATCCAAACTCGTGGCCGTAGCCTTCCTTCTCATTATTGCGGCCCTGATTGCCGGCGGTCTTTATTACCGGTCGCATCGCAGCGCAGCTCTAACCGGGGCTCTTACGGACAAAGACACTATCGTCCTCGCCGACTTCGACAACAAAACCGGTGACGCAGTTTTCGACGACACGCTCAAGACGGCGCTCAGCGTTTCACTGAGCCAGTCGCCATTCCTAAACGTGCTTTCGGACGATAAAGTTGCCGCGACCTTGCAGCAGATGACTCGCCCGGCAGATGCCAAGCTGACGCCTGACGTGGCACGTGAACTCTGCCAGCGTACGGGTAGCAAGGCGTTCATCGCCGGATCGATTGCCAGCCTGGGCAGCGAATATGTGCTCGGACTAAAGGCAGTCAATTGCCAAAACGGCGAGCCGCTGGCGCAGCAGCAAACTACGGCGGCGAGCAAGGAGAAAGTTCTGGACGCGCTCGGCGAAGCCGCCTCGAAGCTGCGCGGCCAATTGGGCGAATCGCTGACCACCGTGCAGAAGCTCACAACTCCGCTCGAGCAGGCCACGACATCCTCGCTTGAAGCGCTGCAAGCGTACAGTCTTGCCACCAAAGCGCGGCGGGAAAAAGGCTCCGCCGCTTCGTTGCCTTACGCCCAGCACGCCATCGAACTCGATTCGAACTTCGCCATGGGATATCACGCCGTCGGCGCCGGTTATTCCGGCCTAGGCGAGATGGGACGCGCCAGCGACTATTTCGCCAAGGCATTTCAGTTGCGCGAACACGCCAGCGAGCGGGAAAAGTTGACGATTGAAGCCGACTACTACGTAAACGTGACGGGAGAGTTGGACAAAGCGGCACAAACCTATCAGGAATGGATCGCCAGCTATCCGCGAGACGCCGCCGCATACAGCAATCTGGGCATCGCCTATCTCGGCCAGGGACAATACGAAAAGGGAGTGGAAGCTGAGCGCGAAGCAGTTGGGCTGATGCCCGGTCTTAGCTCAGCTTACAGCAACCTCATCAACGGCTTGATGGGGCTCGAACGCTTCGATGAACTCCGGGCGATGGCTGCGCAGCAGCGGTCACACAAACTCGAGGACTTCATTGCCAACAGTGCTCTCTATAGCGTTGCTTTCCTCCAGGGAAATTCCAGCGGAATGGCGGAGCAGCGGAAGTGGTTCGCCGGAAAGCCCGAGGAAACCTTCGGGTACTCGCTGGACTCGGATACCGAGGCTTACGCGGGCCATTTGATCAAGGCTCGCGAACTTACCCGGCAGTCCGCAGATTTGGCCATTCGCGCCGACAGCAGAGAAACTGGCGCGACCTGGCTGGAAAATTCCGCGCTACGAGAAGCTGCGTTCGGCAATCTGACACAGGCGAAACAGCTGGCAGCCGAGGGCCTCAAACTGGTTCCGACCAGCCAGGGAGTGGAGGTCGAAGCTGCCCTGACTTATGCCATGGCGGGCGACTCCGCGCGAGCGGAGTCGCTGGCGCAAGACTTAAATAAACGCTATCCGCTGGATACGCAGATGCAGTCTCTCTGGCTGCCCGCGATTCGAGCGCAACTGGCCCTGAATCGCAAGGATGCCGCCGCGGCGATCAGCAGCGTGCAACCGGCGTTGCCGCCCATCGAGTACGGTCAGATCGGATTCTCCGTTAATCTTTCCTGCCTCTATCCCACCTACGTTCGCGGCGAAGCTTATCTCTTGGCGGGAGACGGCAAAGAAGCCGCTGCCGAATTCCAGAAGATCATCGACCACGGTGGCATCGTCTGGAACTGCTGGACTGGAGCGCTGGCACATCTTGGTCTGGCTCGCGCGAACGCGTTAGAAGTGAGCACGGGACATGCTGGTCAGACAGAGCAACTTTCACCCGCCGATCGCGATGCAGCACGCTTCCGCGCCGTCACCGCCTACAAAGATTTCCTCACACTCTGGAAAGATGCCGATCCCGACATCTCTATCCTGAATCAGGCAAAAGCTGAATACGCAAAGCTGCAGTAAAACGGGTCTCAGCCGGTTCGAGTAACCGTCTCCAAGGTTACCTACGGCATGTGCTTCGGGTCTTTGAGGATGATCTAATAACCATATATTTCAAGCAGTTGGGTGGATTACTCCGGTGGTTCTACTCCCCTCAGAGAGATTGCCCCGCCCATATGCCCGACCTATAATTGCTCTACTCTGGTAAGCGATTCTCCGTCAGGTTCCGGGTAGCGCGTAGGGAGGGTGACGTATGTCTGCACGCGAATCCTTCTCACGAAGCTTCGGCGAATAAGGTTCGGTGAAAGGGAAAACGCCCGGAATATGCGCAAGCGCCTCGAACTCGCATTGATGCTGACGACGGCCATCGCGACCTCCATTTCTCTCGCTTCAACACCCGTTCTTGCCGCAGCAGCCGACGACGATAAACGGCCTGCCGCTCGGTCGGGAATCACCACCACAGAAGAAAACGGCCGGACGGTCTACGTAAATGAAGACGATCCGAAGCCAGTACGGCAAGCCCAAGCGGCGGAGCCGAAGCGTCCGGGACTTGTTTATTGGAGCAGCAAGGAAAATCGCTGGAAGCCGGTGCCTTCGGCGGGAACGGCCTCGATGAAGGCAGCAAAGTCAGCCGCGGCTGAGGTGACCGAATATTTCGGCCACGATTCAACGCAGTCGGCAAACGCGAAGATTATGAAGGCGAACGCGCACGGTCATCAGGCTACGCCGGAAGAAATTGATTCCGCGATCGTGATGTCGGCGGCGCGGCACAATGTCGATCCGAACCTGGTGCGCGCCGTGGTCAAGGTCGAATCGAATTTCAATTCCAACGCGGTTTCGCGCAAAGGCGCGATGGGCCTAATGCAGTTAATGCCCTCGACCGCGCGAAGCCTGAACGTGAAGAATCCATTTGACCCCGAGCAGAACGTGGATGCGGGCGTGCGGCATCTGAAGCAGCTTCTGGAAAATTACAACGGCGATGTGAATCTGACCCTGGCCGCATACAACGCCGGTTCGGGAGCGGTTGCGCGGAGCGCCGGCGTGCCGCGATTTGCCGAGACGCAGAATTATGTGCGGCGAATTACCAATCTTTACTACGGCGGAATTACTTTCAGTTCAGCAGGCGCTTCGCACGATCCCGTGCGGGTTCAACGGGATGCGCGGGGCGTGCTTTACTTCAGCAACACGGAATAGCGAGTAACAAGTTGTGAGTAGCGAGTACCGAGAAACCGCTCAACAACAGGGGGCAGGTTTCCGGCATCTGTAAATAGGTCTCCCAGGACCCGGATGTTTCAAATAGCCAGCTACCAGACGCGGCCTGCCGCGAATACGCGATTCCGTTCTCGCTTGGTACTCGGTACCCGGTACTCGGTACTATTGTTGTTATTGCTTCAGTTGCCTGCGCTGGCATCGCATTCACGTACACGCTCACATCACAATGAGGCGTGGGCGCGCGATCATTTTGCGGCGGCCGAGCGCATGCGCGAGGCGCTGAATGGACGCCCTCCAGCGGACCGCACACGGCGTGACTATCAGCGCGTGATTAACGCCTACCGTAGCGTCTACTTCGGCGCGCCAACTTCCACCAAAGCCGATCCCAGCGTCGTGGCCGTAGCCGAAACGCTGGTGGAAATGGGACGCCGCTTCGACGATGACAAAATTCTGAACGAGGCGATTGCGCAATATAAGTTTCTGCGCAAGGAGTATCCGGGAAGCAAATATCGCTGCGACGCTCTGTTTACCATCGGCGAAATTTACAGCGACGATCTGAACGATCCCGATCAGGCGCGCGCGACCTTCAAAGAATTCCTGCACCGCTATCCACACAACCGGCTGGCCGACGATGCGCAGCAGGCGATCGCGCAGCTCGATCACGAGGCTGACGCCGAAAAGAAAGCGCAGGCGGAGAAGAAGGCTGGCGAGTTGGCAAAGACCGAGGCGGCGAAAACGGAGCCGGCAAAGGCAAAGAACGTGAACCCTAGGGCTGCGGCTGGCAAAGATCAAAACAAAGACGCGGACGCATCGGATGACGCCGAAGCCACAGCTACTGCGGAAGATGCCGGCCTGTCTGCCAGGAACCAGCCGGCTCGGGTGGCGCGTGTAACCGGAATCAGGCACTGGTCGACGCCGGATTACACGCGAATCGCCATTGATCTCGAGAGTGAGATCAAATTTGGGTCGCAGCGGATCGACAATCCGGACCGAATCTTTTTCGATCTGCGCGGGACCAAGCTGGCATCGACGCTGGTGGGAAAGACTTTCGATGTTGACGACGGATTCCTGAAGAAGATTCGCGTAGCGCAGTTCGCGCCGGGGCGCACGCGCGTGGTGCTCGAAGTCGACAATCTCTCGGACTACGACGCGTTCTTGCTGCCGAATCCTTACCGGTTGATCATCGATATCCACGGCAAAGGCGACAGCGTCGCGCGGAAGAATTCAGCGAAAGAATTAGTGACCACCACCGGAGATATTGAAGCCGCGCCCAAGGGAGCGAAGCCGGAAATCTCGAACGCCGATGTGCCCAAAGACGTGCCCAAGACGGACACGACCAGGAATTTGCCGAAGTCCGAACTGAAAGCGGACATGAAGGTTATGGCGGGCGAGCCGGTCAGCAAGAAAGAACAGCTGCACGATCAGCCGGGCGCTTCCAAGGATGCCGCGAAGGACGCGAAGGACGAAGCCGCAACCACAAAGCCGCAGGACAAGACGAGGGAAGTTGCAATCAAGACGCCGACGGGAACGATCAAGAAGGTAATCGTTGAGCCGGATGACAATATGGAGACGGCGCAATCAGAGGCGAATTCCCCGGATGCGGGCACGGAAACATCGAAAGCAGATACAACGAAAGTTGCAGCAACGCGTTCGGCTGGTTCGCATAAAACTGGCAATTCGAAGACGAGATCAACAGCCAGCCATTCGACGGCCTTGGCAGACAGTGACGATTCGGTAGCCGATAACAATGCAGGCCGTCATTCGGCCGAACTCGACGCGCGCGAGGCGCGGCCCACGGCGAGCGGCGACCGATCGCTGATTCGCGCGCTGGGATTGAAAATCGGAAAGATTGTCATCGATCCTGGCCACGGCGGACACGACACGGGAACGATTGGCCCGAACGGGCTGGAAGAAAAAGATCTGGTGCTCGAAGTCGGGCGTCGGCTGGGCAAATTGCTGGAGACGCGGCTAGGCGCGGAAGTGGTTTACACGCGCAAAGACGACACCTTTATTCCGCTCGAAACGCGGACCGCGATCGCCAACCAGCAGCGCGCCGATCTGTTCATTTCGATTCATGCCAACTCGAGCCACGATCCCGACGCGCGCGGCGTTGAAACGTACTACCTGAATTTCACTTCGTCGCCGGAAGCGCTGGAAGTGGCGGCGCGCGAAAACGCGGTTTCGGAAAAGTCGATTTACGAACTGCAGGATCTGGTAAAGAAGATCGCACTCAAAGAGAAGATTGAGGAGTCACGCGAGTTTGCCGGCGACGTGCAGTCGTCGCTGCACAGCGGCTTGGCGTCGAAGGCTCCGGCGATTCGCGACCGCGGCGTGAAAAAGGCCCCGTTTATCGTGCTGATTGGCGCGAACATGCCATCGATCCTGGCGGAGATTTCGTTCGTCAGCAATCCGACGGACGAGCGCCGTCTGGAGACGAGCGACTACCGCCAGCGGATCGCCGAATCGCTCTATCGCGGAATCGCAAAATATGTCGACGGATTGAGCGGCGTGAAAGTGGCCAGCAACAAAGACAAATCAGCCGCCCAATAACCAAAAATTTCCTAAGAGAACTTACTGCTCGCCGGCCCTCGGCTTGTAACCTGCCGGAATCTCAAAGAACGACCGGTCTGGCGCACTCTGCGCAATTTTCGTCACTGTCAGCGTGGTTGATCCCCGGCGGGGATCGCTGTGTTTAATCATCAGGTTGATGCGGAGATCCTGCGAGTACCAGTATTCGTCGATGATGACGACATCTTTGCCGGTGGTTTCGTCGACCACGGTTTGCGTCTGCCGGATGCCCCGCGCGGCCACACCTTCGACCTCGTGAACCCCGAGGTCTTCATCTTTGGTGAACTCACTCGGAGGCGCATTGCCGTCCGGCGCGGCGAAGCGGATGGTAGGCGGCTCCGTGGAAGGCGGATGATTCATCGTCCGCGTCCAATAGGTTCTCTTTGGAATATTGATTTCGGTGGAGACGCGGCTTTGCGGGTCGTAGAGGTGGACGTGCTCTAGCTCGGGCGTGCTGTTATTGGGGACGAATCTCCTTCTCTCGTTGTGGATGCGTCCGCTGCTGTCGCGGCCGATTTCGCTCATGCTGCGGAAAGTCGCGGTGGCTCCATTTCTCTGAATGAAGGTTCGCTCGATGGTAACGACGGCGCTGAAGGGCGCGTTGGGAACCGGGGTGACGAAAATGTCTTGAGCGGTAGCGGCAGAGATTACGCCGGCCAGGAAAACGAGAAGGGAAGAGACTGCGGAAAGTGACGCTCGACGACGCATAGCAACCTCCAGCGACGCCCCGCGAAAAAGCATACTCCCGGTCCCTTAACGTGGCAAGAAAATGCCACAGCAGAAAACCGGCATAGGCTTGATCTCGTCGCTGGTGCGGAGATCTTGCGGATAGCTACTGGATGGTGCTGCCGACCTGAGAGAAGACGTTGCCGGCGTTGGAGCCGATCAGTCGTATGGTTCCGACCACGATGACGAGGACAACGGCCAGCATGACGGAATATTCGGCGATGTCCTGGCCGGATTCATCGGACCAGAGCCGTTGGAGCCGGTCGTTATGTAATATGCTGCCCATAGATTTCAGTTCCTTTTTCCTGCCTGGCTCCGCCTATACAGCCCCTGTGGCTTGCGTTGCTGGTTGCAGCGCGAGCTTGAACTCGGGAAAGGTCATACCCCAGCTTTCCCGATCCTGCGTAAGCGCCTGCAAGCCGACTTGAAACTCGGACGTGCCTTTCAGCTTCTTCGTCCACACCACGCGAAACTGCATTTTTCGCTGGCGATAAAAAATCGTGACTTCGTCGAGCACAGTCATCTCGCGGCGCACCGAGCCCAGGCGCAATCCATTGGGCGTTACGTCGAGCGTAATAGCGAGATCTTCGAAACAATTCCCGGCGTTGTCTTTGCCCTTGATCCGGATGGGAAGCACGGCCTTGGCACGGCTTCCACGGCGATTATTGATAGCTGGACTGCTCGGACGCATCAGTTTCACCCACAGCTAGTTTGCAACGAGAGCGCGCGAATGTGAATGGCTCGGACGGGTAGGAACTGGCACGATGGTAACCACTCTATGTGATTGGAGCAGCAAGGGTTGCGAGACTCAGGAAACTTTTCGCGAGGCTCTGTGGTCTAATCGTATAGACGTCTTTACTTAGTGGATCTACGAATGAGAGTCTTGCGTTCTACCGGTTTCGCCGGTTTTCTTGGGATTTTTCTCGGGATTTCCCTGTCTGGTTTCGGCTTTTCGACGCAGTCTACGGCCCATCCCGCGGATCAAGCGGCCGTTTCGACGCCCGCCATTCTGCCGGAGGCTTTTGGCGGATGGCAGATGCAGGGCGCGACCTCCACCAGCACCGATCCGGCAACGGCTGATCCCACGAACGGCGAGGTCCTCAAGGAATATCGCTTCACCGACTTTGCCTCCGCGACCTACACACGAGACGATGGCCGCACGCTGAAGCTTCGCGCGGCACGCTTTGCCGACTCTTCAGGCGCCTTCGGAGCCTACACCTTCTATCTTGAGCCCGAGATGATCAAGGAAGATGTCGGCGATCAGGGCGCATCGCTGGGCCAGCGAGTGCTTTTCTATCGCGGGCACGTGCTGGTGGATGCCTCGTTCAGCCAGCAGAGCGCCATGTCCGTCGCACAGCTGCGGGAGCTTGCCGGAGCCCTGCCGCAGCCGCGCGGAGCTGCCGCCAATTTGCCGGGCTTCATCCAGTTTTTGCCGCGTAGAGACTACATCCGGAATACGCAGAAATATGTGATGGGGCCGAGCGCGCTCAATGCGGTTGCGGCGCCAGTCGGCGACGATGTGGTTGACTTCGGCGCCAGCTCCGAGGCCACGCTGGCGAAATATGACACGCCCAGCGGGGAAGCCACCCTGATGTTGATCTCGTACCCGACGCCGCAGATGGCGTCCGATCATTTGCGGCGTATCGATGCAGCGCATCCGCAGGGCGATCAGAAGCCGGGAGTCTCAGCAATCGGAAATGCGGGCACGTTTTTCTACAAACGCACCGGGCCGATCATCGCGATTACCAGCGGACCAGTCTCTGAGAGCGATGCGAAATCGCTGCTGGGCCGGGTGAACTATGAGGCGACCATCACCTGGAATACTCCGGCTGAGGAGACGCAGGTTCGCGATTTATACAAACTGATTTTGAACATCGTCGTGCTCTGCGGAATTCTTGGCGCATTGGCAATCGTTGCCGGCGTGGCCTTCGGTGGATTCCGGGTATTGATGAAGCGCATGTATCCAGACAGGGTTTTTGATCGTCCGGAACAGGTGGAATTCATCTCCCTGCGGCTGAACGAAGTGGTGATCGAAGAGCTGCCGCGGAGCGGGTCTGAGGGCAGCTCTGAAACGCCTTAAAGACCCTCCTGCGGGGGATAAATGCCTTTAAAAAGTTCGGCTTAGGGCGTTCTTGAGCCGCTTTTGTCTCAATTTGCTACACTTGCCCCAGATGTTCATTAGTTTTGCAAGTTATTGAAAATAAAGACATTTATTTCCTAAAAATCGCTTGACACCTCCGTTTTTGGGCTCATAAGATTTCGGCAGAAAGTTTTGACGGGATTCTAAGCCTCCGTTGGAACTATTCTCCCTTGAAGAAAAGGCCGCCTTTTGCCGGGTGGCCTTTTCGTTTTGCAATCGAAAGATTGTTTTCACTCCAAAGTTGCGCGGAACTCTTCCACGTTTTTTTCGTATCCTCTGTTGAGAGTTTGTTAGCTCGGTCGCGAGTTCACGATCGTTGAGAAAACGATCGACGAGCTTACGATCAGCGAATCGACGACCGCCGGGAGGCAAACATGTTCTGCGACGGATGCGGTGCAACGGTGCAAGCGGGCCAGGCATTTTGCAGCAAATGTGGAAAGCAGATCGTCGGGCCGGTCTCGCTGGCGATGCCGTATCCCGGGCGGGTGAAGCAGCACACTCACCTGCTGGGAATCTTGTGGCTGGCGGTTTCGGCCATGACCACGCTGGGCGGTTTAGTTGTGCTGGTTGTTGGCACCACATTCTTCCCGCACATTCGCGAGATACCGAATGTGCCGCCGGGTATGCCGGTCACATTCATGAGCGCGATCTGCACCACAATCGGAATCCTGATCCTGGCCAAAGCAGCCTGCGGATTCATCGCTGGCCGCGGCCTCATGCAGCACGAACCCTGGGCGCGAACCGTCGCGCTGGTGCTGGCGTTCCTCTCGCTCTTCAATATTCCGTTCGGCACGGCGCTCGGCATCTATACGATGTGGGTGCTACTGCCGGGCGGCTCGCAGCAGGAGTACGAGGCCCTGGTGGAAACGCGTGCGGCGTAGACTCACGCGTTACCGATGATCGCTCGGGAGTTGCGGACGGATTTGGTAGACTAGATTTGTAGTCGAGCAAGCCGACGTAGCTCAGTTGGTAGAGCAGCCGATTCGTAATCGGCAGGTCAGCGGTTCAAGTCCGCTCGTCGGCTCCATTCTTTTTCCCCAATCCCCGAAATATTCTTAGTAGGACGTTCCCTTAAAGCTTAGCGGCCTCTGCCATTTCGCGGGCGGCGCGCAGTTGCGCGACCGGATCGCCCTCCGGAAGAAATTCCATGGCGACGACTCCGGTGTAGTTCAATTCGACAAGCTTGCGGTAGATGTTTTCGTAGTTGATTTCGCCGGTCCCGGGCAGATGCCGCCCGGGGACGTCGGCGATATGCACGAGCCCAAGGTGCGGCAGGCTTTTCTCCAGATTTGAGATGAGATTTCCCGCGGCAATTTGCTGGTGGTAGAAGTCGTACAGCAACTGCACCTGTGGATGATTGACTGACTCGACGATCTGCAACGCCTCGGCGATTTCGGTCAGATAATATTGCGGATTTTCCACCGGGTCGATGGTTTCAAGCAGCAGCCGAACCGGTTGGCCGTTGATGGATCTGCCTTCAACAAGGCCGGCGGCAGCCTTGAGAGTTTCGATGCAACTTTGATGCTGGGTCTCCCGCGTCATTCCGGGCACGCGATCGCCCGAAAGCAGAATCATGGCAGGGCAGTCGAGTTGCTCCATTATAGGCAGGGCATTGCGAAGCTCGGCGAGCAGGGCTTCGCGATCGTTCGGTACGCTGACGCCATGTTTGAGGCCCGCCGTACAGTCGAAGTTGATGCCGAGAGCTTTGCGGGCGCTGTTGGCGCGATGAAAATCCGCCTCGGACCATTTCTCATATTCGCCCACTAGTTCCACATTGTGGTATCCGGCGGCGGCGACTTTTTCGAGGCGCTGTTCGAAAGGCAGGTCGGTGAAGACGGTCCAGAGCATGACCGAGATTTTGTAGGGAACGCGCGGTAGAGCGTTTTTGGGTAGTGCATCTTCGGGCCATGCGTCTTTGAAAGCGGAATGCGTTTCTTCGCCCCGCAACTTCGCGGAGCCCAGGCTGAACGCGCCAACGGTCCCAGCCAGCGCCTGCGTGAATTTTCGTCGATTCATCGTGCACCGCGTTCGATCGCAAGAGTCTGTTACACGGAGATTAAAGCGCAACGTAAAGAACTTTCAACTCGCGCGCCGGAGCACCAATTTCGCGGCATGGCCCTCCGGTGCCACATATAGCACGAACGAGCCATTTACCGTTTTTGGGCCCCGGCGTAGTCTCCTACTTGAGCAGCACTTGGGGGAGGGCTGATCAACAGACGTCCCAAGACTCAAATCGAGTCTGGGGCGTTTTGTTTTGCGCGCGAAAATCCAATCTTGATACGATCTGCCCTAAAATAGCTCTACCATGATCCCCAACAAAATCCCCCGCCGCGAGTTCCTTGCTGGCATGGCGGCTCTGACCGCTACCACCGCCGTCTCCCGCTTCGCCCCCGCGGAGTCCTCTTCACCGTTTCGCGTGGCCGTAATTAACGACGAAATCTCACAAGACTTTGGTCACGCCTGCGAAGTTACCGCGCGCGAATTCGGCATGCAATGGATCGAATTGCGCGGCATGTGGAAGAAAAACATCGCCAGCCTCGACGAAAAAGAGGTCGCCGAAGCCAAGCGCATCCTCGAGAAGTATCAGCTCAAAGTGACCGACATCGCCAGCCCGCTGTTCAAGATCGATTGGCCGGAAGCGCCGAAATCCGAGTTCAGCGAAAGCAATAATTTCGGGGCCAACTTCACGCTCCAGCAACAGGATGAAGTCCTGGAACGCTCCATCGAAATGGCCAAGGCCTTCGGGACCGATCGCGTCCGCTGCTTCGATTTCTGGCGATTGAAAGATCAGGCGCCCTATCGCGCGGCCATCAACGACAAGCTGCGCGAAGCCGCCGCCACGGCAGAAAAGAAAAATATTATTCTCGTCCTCGAAAATGAGCACGCCTGCAATACCGCAACCGCAGCCGAAGCGGCCAAGGTTTTGAACGCCGTGCAATCGCCTTCCTTCATGCTGAACTGGGATCCGGGCAACGCCGCCGCCGTCGGAGAAATTCCTTATCCCCATGGATACAATCTGCTGCCCAAAGAGCGCATCGGTCACTGCCACTGCAAAGATGTCGTCAAGAAGGGTGGCAAATATGACTGGGCTGCAATGGGCTCCGGCATCATCGACTGGGCCGGGCAGTTCAAGGCGCTGAAGCGCGATGGCTACCATTTTGCGGTGAGCCTTGAAACTCACTGGACCGGCGGCGGATCGCCCGAAGAATCCTCGCGCCAGAGCTGGGCAGGGATGAAGAAGTTACTGCAAGGAGCCGGAGCGCTTTCTAACTCATGATCGGCGCGGTCGATATCGGCGGTACAAAAATCGCGGTGGGCATGGTCGATGACCAGGGAACGGTGCTGGCGAAAACCCAGACACCCACCGATCCCGAACGTTATTCCGTGAGCGTCGAAGAAGTTACGCGCATGTTGCGCGAGATGGCGCGCGAGGCGGGCGCGGAAATTTCTGGCATCGGCATCGGCTCGACCGGGCCGGTTGATCCCATTCGCGGCGAGTTCGGCGATGTCGATTTTCTGCCCGGATGGCGCGGCAAGAATCCCGTCAACGATCTCGCCAGGATTTTCAATGTTCGCGTCGCGCTCGAAAATGACGGCGATGCCGCCGCGCTCGCCGAAGCCGGATGGGGCGCGGGCCGCAATCGCAAGCGCTTGATTTACGTCACCATCGGAACCGGGATCGGCGGCGGAATGATTTTTGATGGCCAGCTTTACCGCGGCGTCGACGGCGCGCATCCAGAAATGGGCCACCAGGTTATCGATCTCG
>Ga0209006_10002192_pt1 | contig 17789 bp, 16 predicted proteins | sample JacPin_JW_Ref_O2_FD_188567 | JGI IMG/M metagenome (GOLD analysis project Ga0209006, IMG submission 188567) | Forest soil microbial communities from Algoma, Ontario, Canada - Jack Pine, Ontario site 1_JW_Ref_O2 (SPAdes) (version 2) | ecosystem: Environmental > Terrestrial > Soil > Boreal... | reverse complement strand
GCGCCACCGTTAACGTTAAAGATCTCTCCGGTAATGAATCCGGCATAAGGCGTACACAAAAATAACACCGGCGCGGCAATCTCTTCTGGCGTGGCGGCACGGCCCAAAGGAATCGTGCGCCGAATCCTCTCTCCGGCATTAGGATCGGCCAGCGTCGCCGCGCTCATATCGGTGTTCACCCAACCGGGAGCCACGCAGTTCGCATAAATCCCGGACGGAGCGAGTTCCGAAGCGAGGCTTTTTGTCAGGCTGATGATCGCGCCTTTGGTCGCGGAATAGTCGCAGTGAAAAGCTTCACCACGCTGGCCGCTGGTAGAGCTGATGAGAACGATGTGTCCATTCGCGCCTGATGTGTGGGGCTGCGATTTCATTTGCGCGACGGCGTGTTTCACCAGGCCGAAGACGCCATCGAGATTCACCGCCATCGTCGAGCGCCACTGCTCGTCGGGCATGCTCTCGATCGCAACATCCTCCGCCGGCCAGACTCCGTGATTGGCTACGAGAATATCGAGCCGCCCAAAGTGGCGAACAGTTTCGCCAACCAGCGAACGGCCCGCCTCTGCATTGTTCAAATCAGACTCGATGGCATAACACGAAGATGCACCACACTCCTTCACCAGAGCGTCCGCCTGCGCTCGCGCACTTCGATAGTTGAACGCAACCTTCGCGCCCGCGGCGACAAACAGACGTACGGCGGCGGCGCCAATGCCGCGCGATCCGCCAGAAATCAGGGCAACTTTGCCAGGGAGAGATAGAGCAACAGACATGAAACTAGGCTACCGCAGAAATCACTTCGCGTGTTCGGATAGCGCTTTGGCTTGATTGGCCACAAGCAGAGCACCGTGCGCCCGCGCGTCTTTCTCGAGGGCTCGCAAATCAACGCTGGCCGTGACCGAGTTGGACCACATCGCAATCTCGCAGAGTGCCAGCCGCGCCTGATATTCATAGACCTTGTATCCGAATTTGTGCGCGGAGTCGCGCGCCGCTTCCGCTTCTTTTCGCGCCTCGGCAAACTTCCCGAGCTTCGCCTTGACTCGGACATCGGCGAAGGACGCCTCATATTGGGCAGCGCGTCCCGTGCCCTGCTGCGCTAGCTTCATCGCTTCGGCCGCGGCGACTTGTGCTTCCTGTAGTTTGCCCTCGCCTAGCAAGTGGCGCGACAGAATCGCGTTGGCCCAGGCTCCATTGCTGGCAGAATTGGACTTCTCGAAGCGCGCCGCCGATTGCGCGGCCATCGGTTCGCCCTCAGAATATTTCTTCTCGACGAGGTCCAGCGCAGCCAGAGCAACCGAGACTTGAGCGCGATAATCTTCGTCGTCCAATTCCTTGGCCAGAGCCATCGCATCCTCGTAACCTTTGCGTCCTCTCACCAAGTCGCCTTGATAGAAATACGTATCGCCAATGCCACCCATCGGGGCGGGTTGGCCGGGCTTGTACGAAATCTCCCGCATCTCGGCGAGCCCCTGTTCGTAGTTCTTTCTGGCCTCGTCGTAATCGCCCGTCTCGACGAACACGTTGCCGATGTTATTCAAGGTGTCGGCGGCGCCGCGCCGGTTTCCGACCTGGTTGAAGGACTTTAACGCCAGCTGCTGCATCTTCAACGATCCGCTTAGATCACCCAGCGCGTCGAGTGCGTTGGCGATGTTGCCATAGTCGCTCGCCAAGCCGCCGGGATCGTTGACGCTGCGATCGAAGGCCAGAGAACGCTCGTAATTCTTTTTCGCGTCGGCAAATTGCCCCAGCGAATAATAGACATTCCCGATGCGCTCGACGACCGCCCGGACACCATTGTCGGCGCCGATCGCGCTGTACTCTACCTGGGCGCTTTCGAATTGCTTTTTCGCGCCCGCATAATCGCCTTTGTCATAGATGACGTCACCGATCGTTAATAAGCACCGCGCGGCGCCACGGCGGTTTCCAGCGGAACTGTAGAGTTCGCGTGCCTGATTGGAGAGGTCGTTAGCCTTGTCGGCCTGGCCCATACGCTCCCAGGCTTGCGCTTCGACCTGCAGAGCCTGCGCGACCAGAAGACTCGCGCCGATGGCGAGGCCGCCGCTCGCCGCGCGTTCCGCCGACGACTCTGCGCGCTTGAAATCGCTCAGCATGCTGGCAATTTTCGCGTCGGTAAGATCGAGGCGAGCGCCATCTGCTTCGGAAACCGTCAGCCGGCGCAGATCCGAAAGCGTTTTTTCCGCATCGTTGGCGTGTCCGGCGTCGATCTGAGCGCGAATCAAAAGCAGACCGTAGTCGATGTCGTCGGGAAAAAGCTGCCACAGAGTGTTGTAGCTTTCCACGGCCTTCGGCGTTTCTGCCAGAAGCTCGTGGGCGCGGCCTTCGATCAACAAGCGGTCTTCCTGCGAAGAATTCGCCGAGAGAGCCAGAGCCTGCCGCGCCTGATCCTTGGCCTTGGCATCGTAGCCTAGAGCCGACCATGCCTCAGCCAGCGCAGAGTGCGCCGGAGCGAATTGAGGATCCAGCGCTACGGCTTGCTCCAGCACATTGCGGGCGGACTGCGCATCGAAGAGACGCAGCCGCTGTAAGCCCTGCGAGTACAGCCGCGCTGCTTCAGGATTCGACGGCAACGACGCGCGCACCTCGGCCGATTGCGCATCGGAAAGCGCGCCGATGCCAAGCTTCGCCCGCAACTCCGCGCCAGCTTTGCTGACCAGATCGTCGATGTCGCCTTCGCTTCCTTTTTCTGAAATCGACGCCAGCGTCGAGCCCGCAACCGCATCCTGCAAACGAACGTCGAGGCGCAACAATCCGTTGCCAAACGGAAGGAACGACCCCACCACAACATCGTCGCTGCCCAGGTTCTGGCGAATTCGTGTCAGCGTCTGCCCGCTGAAGCTATCCGCGTCGGGCAGAACGAGGCTCGCTTTCATCTGCGCCACGCTTTCGCCGGGGATGGTGCGCAGCTGATCTCCCTGGCTCAGTTCCGTGGTGAGCATTTCTGAGAGCGCCGTCGAGAGCCACGACTTTTCCGGATTCGCCGAAAGATTCTTGAAGCCAAGAACCGCAATCGACTTACGCCGGTTCACAGCCGGCTCCGGCGCTGACTTTGACACGCGAGTTCGGTGGGAGAAAATAACGAGAGATAGGACGATCACAACCACGATGGCAGATGCTACGGCCGCCACCCAGCCAAAATTCGATCGTCGCGGCTGAATCGGGATCGCTGCCGAAGTCGGCGTCGAGGAGATCAACGCGGCCGGACGTTCCAGATCGGCTGCAAGCTCTTCCGCCGATTGATAACGTTGCGCGCGATCATGCGCCAACGCTTTCAGGATTACCGCATCGAGCGCCGCCGGCACCGCAGGATTCAATTTGCTCGGCGGATCAGGAGCTTTATTGAGGATCGCATTGATCAGAAGCGCCTGCACGCTCTCCTGAAATGGCCGTTTGCCGGTCGACATCTCATAAAGCACCGCTCCCGCGGCCCAGATGTCGCTGCGCGCATCGGCCAGCTCACCGCTCAACTGCTCTGGCGACATATACGGCAGCGTGCCGCTGGTCTCCTGCGATTGCGTCAGCGTAGCCGTGACGCCCGTTTCGCTGGGATGCGGCATGATCTGCGCCAATCCGAAATCGAGAATCTTCACCCGCCCGTCGCTGGTCAGGCGCACGTTGCCCGGCTTTAGGTCGCGATGCACGATTCCTTGTTGGTGCGCCGCAGCCAACCCCTCGGCGATTTGCGCGCCCAGCCGCATCACTTCCGCGGCGGGCAGCGGCCCCTGCGCCAGCTTGATGTTGAGCGTGATGCCCGCGATGTACTCGGTGACCAGGAAGTCGACGCCATTTTCGCTGCCGAATTCGTGGATGGTCGCGATGTTGGGATGATTCAGGCGCGCGAGTGAGAGCGCTTCTTTGCGGAAGCGCTTCTGCGCCGCGTCGTCGGCGAGCATGCGCGGCGGCAGCACTTTAATGGCGACGTCGCGGTCGAGTTGCTCATCGTGGGCGCGATACACCACGCCCATGCCGCCTGCGCCAATCTGCTCTTGAATTAGGTAATGCGACAGCCGTTGTCCGATCATCCCTGTTTTCCGCAAAAACGGGAGGCCCAAAAACAGTTCTATGGAATAGTGAAACTCCCGAGCTTACCGTTACATTCCCCGACGACGGTTTCGCGAATTCTACTCCTTGCGCGCCTCCGGGAAGTCATCAAATTGAATCCGCAAACTAAGCCTCCCGCCATCCTGCTTGTTACAATGCCCTGTTTCACGCTCATGCCCTGATTTGGCGCGAACTCTCTTAGGGCGAACTTCGAGGCCCGCTACGGCGTACTGTCTAATGTGGCCTGGAGTCTCAGAAAGTTCAGGGCCGCAGTCTCAGTAGTAACGATTTCCGGGGAGCGCAAGTGGAAGACATCCAGGTCGTTGCGATGCTGGTTCGGCGATGTATCGCCGGCGATGCCGCCGCCTGGGAGGAAATCGTGCAGACCTACAATCGCCGGATATATAACATCTGCTACCGTTTCGCCGGATCGGGTGACGACGCCGAGGATCTGACGCAGGAAGTCTTCATCAAGATGTACCGCACGCTTCCCAGCTACGATCCGTCGAAGGGCGCGTTTGTGACTTGGGTTACTACCATCACGCGCAACCTGCTGGTCGACCATTTTCGCAAGACCAAGCAGGACCGGATGACCGATTCCATGGACTCGTCAGCCTCCGAGCATGAGGATTCGCAGCCGCTCAGTGAGCAAATTCAGGACCAATCCGCTCCACCCGACGCCCGCGTACGCAGCCGGGAGGTCTCTGAGACCGTTCACGCAGCCTTGGGGCGGCTTTCGCCAGAACTTCGGGAAGCAGTGATTCTAAGGGACTTACAAGATATGGATTACAAAGAAGTTGCAGCGGTTTTAAAGGTTCCGGAGGGTACCGTGAAATCGAGAATAAATCGGGGGCGAGCGGAACTTGCACGCCTCCTGCAACGTACCTATAGGCAGGTGATGTGATGCCAGACCTAACCAGAAACGGAATGGAGTGCATCGAGTTCGACTCGCTGCTCATGGACGCAATTGACGGCGTCCTGACCGGGGCGACACTCGATCGATTCCAGGCGCACGCCCGGACTTGTACGGCGTGTGGCCCGCTGCTCGCCGAAGCTGAGGCGGGCCGCAACTGGCTGAAGGGTCTCACGGAGGTGGAGCCTCCAGCCAACCTGGTCGCAAATATTCTGGCATCCACAACGGGCGTTGACACCCAGCGCCTGCGAGTTCCCGCACGTGCCGCCCAGCCGCAGATCTCGTGGCTGGATCGCGTACAGGACTCGCTCTCTGGATTCTTTCAGCCGATCTGGCTCACGGTCCGCCAGCCGCGCTTCGCCATGTCGTTTGGCATGGCATTCTTTGCGCTGTCGGTGGGCCTGACGGTCGCGGGGGTAAAACCCAACGACCTGCGCCAGGTTAGCCTGCGTCCAGCGGCCATCCGGCATACGTACTACAACACGCAAGCACGCGTGGTTCGCTATTACGACAATGTCCGGATCGTTTACGAGGTGCAATCGCGGCTGCATGAATTCCGCCGCAACGCGCCGGCCGAGCCGGGACCGAGAGAGTCCAGACCGAAGCAGAAAGAAGACAAGAACGACACAACACAACAGCCCGAGCAGAATCAGGAGCGCAACTACAGCCAGCGGGAAAGTCAGATTATTCTGGCCAGCGCTCCCCAGGGTCTCTGTCTCAATGCTTGCGATCTGCCTGTAGTGTCGGTGACCACGTACAGGAGGTTGGTATGAACTGCGCCACGCACAATGATCTTGCTGCGGTGGCCTTCTGCCGCACGTGCGGCAAGCCACTTTGTCAAACCTGCACCCGCGATGTTCGCGGAGTCATTTACTGCGAGTCGTGCCTCGCCGCGCGCATTGAAGGCGCGCCGGCGCCGGGAACGGCCGCTCCGGGCTATACGCCCGTACAACCGCCGCCTCAAAGCGGCTATCAGCAATTTGATCCCACTCTAGGAGCGAGAATTCCTGCTCCGCCGAGTTCGGGCCCAAATCCGGCGGTGGCCGGCATGCTCGCTGGATTTTTTCCCATCGGCGTAGGCGCGGTCTACACCGGCCAATATGCCAAGGGACTGGCGCATCTGGTCATCATGGTGCTGCTGATCGTCGGCGTGAGCTCCGATATTCCGTGGTACATGAGCATGATGCTGGGGATCGGAATCGGATTTTTCTACTTCTATCAGATCATCGATGCCATCCGCACCGCGAAGGCGCTACAGATGGGTTTGCCTGCGCCCGATCCGTTTGGGCTGGCGCAAACTTTCGGCACCGGAGAAAAATTTGAAGGCGCGAAGGTTCCCGTCGGCTCGGCAATTCTCATCGGTCTCGGCATTCTGTTTCTGCTGCACACCGCCGGACTGTTTGAAGTGGGCATGGGTTTGTTCGTATCGCTGATTTTGATCGGCCTGGGCGTCTGGCTCTTTGCCAAGCACTGGGGATTGCTGGGCGGAAGTCCCGGCATGTGCCGCTGTGAACAGTGCCGCACGCGGAAAATCATGGGCCCCGCGATTCTGGTCACGCTCGGTGTTCTGTTCCTGCTCGATAACGTTTCACACGTCGGCTTTCATCGCACCTGGCCGGCAATTCTGCTGGTCATCGGCGTAGTGAAACTGATGCAGAGCAATGCATCGTCTGCCGGACACATCGGCCCACTGCCTCCGGGTTCTCAGCCGCAAGGCTTTCAAAACCAGGATTATTCAGCTCAGGGTTATCCAGACCCCGGTTATCAAAACGTGCCGCCTGCGCAGCCGCCAATCGTCACGCCGCCGTCGCAAGATCCCGGACAGCCGCCTTCGTCTGGCGAGGTGAAAAATGTCTAACCCCGTCTATATACCGGTTCCACCCGCGCCACCGTTGCCGCCGCGGCGTCGCCGCTCTTTCGCTGGCCCGTTCGTGCTGATCGTGCTCGGGCTGATTTTCCTGCTGGGAAACCTGCACATGCTGTCGTGGGTTCGCCTCGGCGGATGGTTCGCGCATTACTGGCCCTTGCTGCTGATTCTTTGGGGTGTGGTCAAGATGATCGAACACTACCAGGCGCAGCGTGATGGCGTGCGCGCGGCAGGAATCGGCGCGGGAGGCATTTTTCTGGTCGTGATGATCGTGGTCTGCGGCCTCGTCGCCACCCAGATGGAACGCGTGAACTGGTCGGGCCTGAAGGACCAGATCAACATCGATGACGACGATATCTCGAACCTGTTCGGGCAGTCGTTCAACTACAGCGACCACCTGGAGCAGGATTTTCCGGCGGGCGCGAGTTTGAAAGTGATCGACAATCGCGGCGCAGTCAGCGTACATCCTTCGGACGACAACAAAATTACCGTCGTCGTGCGCAAGCGCGTCGGAGCCGACAATCAGAGCGACGCCGACAAGTACAACGGCGAGACCAAACCCACCATCACCGTGCTCGGCGGACAGCTCACCCTCGACGCCCGCGTCGAAGGTGCGGGGAATCATGGCATCGAGACCGATCTCGATATTTCGCTGCCACGCAAGGCGGGGGTTTCAATCGTCTCGCGCCACGGCGACGTGGAACTCGCAGACCGCGACGGCAACATCGACGTTACCGTGCAGCACGGCGATACGTCCGTCGAAGGCATAACCGGCAACGTGAAAGTCAGCCAGGAAAAAGGCTCGGTGAAAATCGAGCAGGTCAGCGGCGATGTACATGTGGAAGGCCGGATGAATGAAGTCTCAGTCAGCGACGTCAAAGGCGCGACTCAACTCGACGGCGAATTTCAGGAGAGCGTGAAGCTGGCGCGCATCGAGAAAACCGTCACCTTCAAGTCCTCCCGCACCGACATGCAGTTTTCGCGCATCGATGGCTCGCTCGATCTGGATTCCGACGAATTGCACGCCGAACAAATTACCGGTCCAGTGCACCTGAATACGCGCTCCAAGAATCTACAGCTTGAGGAAGTGTCCGGCGACGTGCGTTTGCAGGATGACAACGGCTCGGTGGAGCTGGGCATGCGCACGCTAGGCAACGTGCAGGTCGACAACCGCAATGGAGACATTCAGCTGAGCTTGCCCAGTAAATCTGGATTCCGCCTCGACGCGCGCACCCGCGGCGGCGAAATTCAGTCGGACTTTGATGAATTGAAGATCAACAATGACGATCACGAATCGACAGCCACGGGAAGTCTCGGCAACGCGTCGTCGCATATCGTGCTGAACAACGAACACGACAACATCGAAATTCGCAAAGCCAGCGCGCAGCCCGCCAAGCCACCCGTCCCCCCAGCGCCGGCCAAGCCCGGCAAAACCCTACCGGCTCCGAAGGACAACGTGGAGCCCACGGAAAACTAAGCCGAGTCAGTCGAGGATAATGTTTGCTCTCCGTATAGTGTAGCTATACACTATACTCCGTGATCTTGAGCTATCGAAACAAGGGGCTCAAGAAGTACGCCGAAACAGGATCGAAGGCGGGCATTCAACCGAAGCACGAAGATCGGTTACGGCGCCTGTTAACGGCATTGATTGTCGCAAGCAGTCACGAAGACATGGATGCGCCCGGCAACAATCTTCATCCGTTAAAAGGCGATTTGGCGGGCCACTGGTCGGTCAGCGGGAGCGGCAATTGGCGGCTGACTTTTATCTTTGAAGGAAAGAATGCCACGCTCGTCGACTATCAGGACTACCACTAATGATTTTTAACCCGGCACATCCTGGCGAAGTTTTGCGTGACTACCTTGAAGGCATGAGCGTGAAAGAGGCGGCCAGCCGTTTGGGAGTTACGCGCGCTCACCTCTCACGAATTTTGAATGGGCGGGCAGGCATTACTGCTCCGATGTCTCTGCGCTTATCGGCCGCACTTAAAACGTCGCCGGATTTCTGGCTGAAAATGCAGGTACAGCGTGATCTTTGGATCGCGCAGAAGGCACGACAACCCAAAGTGCGCCCGTTTCCTCGCCCCGCACAACGCGCCGCTGCACCTTCGCGCGGTTAGTCAGCGCGCTTCAATTCCTGGATTCAAGCCTCTGTGTGGCCAACTCTTCCACGCGCGCCAAAACTTCATCCTCGCTCATCGACGACGAGTCGATAACAACCGCATCCTCCGCTGCAACAAGAGGGGAGGTCGCGCGCGTGCGGTCGCGATGATCGCGTTCGCGCAGCTCTGCGGCCACGCTGGCCGCGAGTTCTCCCTTGATCTTCTGCTGCACCATGCGCCGCTGCTCGCGCACCACCGGATCGGCATCGAGGAATATCTTTAAATCCGCGTCGGGAAAAACCTTTGTCCCGATATCGCGGCCCTCCATCACTATGCCGCCCGCAGCTCCCATTTCACGCTGGTGCGCCACCATCCACGCCCGCACCCTGGGATGCACCGACACTCGCGACGCGGCCTCCGTCACATCGCGCTCGCGAATCCGCGACGATACATCGCGGCCATTGAGCAACGTGCGGTTCCCGCCGAGCGTAGGCTCCAGCTGAATTCGCAGATCCTCGGCCATGGCAAGCAGCGCAGCCTCGTCATCGAACGAAGCGTCTTTGTCGATCGCCTTCAGCGCCAGCGCGCGATACATGGCGCCGCTCTCCAGATTCACATAACCGAGCTTGCGCGCCAGCCGCGAGGCGATCGTGCTCTTGCCGGCTCCGGCCGGTCCGTCAATCGCGATGATCAATTTGCGAGGAGTCTGATTGGCCGCGCTTTGGTCCATGCTGAAGTTCTAGAGGATGAAGCGAAATCGAAGCTGCCTGTTGAAGTTAAAGATTGTACACGGCTGCTTGGTTCGCGAGAACTACCGATGGTGAAAGCGTTCAAAGATGAATGACATTTGTCTCCACATCGTGTTCTGCCTGCACAATGTGTTCTGGTTTGCCCAGATCGCGCCAGTAGTATTCGTCGGCCCGGAAAGCGACGATTTTTTCTCCCTGCGATGCGAGGCGAAGATAGGTATCGATAATCGAGAAGGCTCCAGTTTCCGTCATCATCGAAAGCATCCGCGGTGAAATGATGTGGACACCAGAGAACGCCAACGCCTGCGGACGCGATGAAGGCTTAACCATCTCTGGCTCGCCACCCCCCTTGTGCCGGCCGCAAAGCCGGTTCTGTTCATCGAAGAGCAGATAGCGGGATGTCTTACGATCCTGCACGGCAAGCGTTGCCAGCGCTCCTTGCTCGCGATGAAATTGCAGCATCTTGTTCAGATCGATCGCGCTGAGAACATCGACATTGTGCAGAAGGAAGGGTGCATCGGCGTCGTCAGAAGTCTCCTGAAAAAACCAGGCGGCTTTTTTCAATCCCCCGCCGGTATCGAGCAGAATTTCCTCGCGCGAAATCTCAACCCGCATGCCAAAGTTGCCGTTCTTTTTCAAATAATCGACGACCATGTCGCCGAAGTGGTGCACGTTGACGATGGCTTCGCGGACCCCAAAACCACACAGGCGCGAAAGTGTGATATCGAGCAGGGTGCGCCCGGCAATTTCCACCAGCGCTTTTGGACGATCATTGGTCAACGGGCGCAGCCGGGTGCCAAGACCAGCAGCCAAAATCATGGCCTTCATCGTCCCGCTCGCTCCGCCTCGACGCGCTCCACAACTGGCTCTGCGGCCATTCGCTCCAGTTCACGATGATGGAGAACCACCTCAACTCCATTTCGCCCACGGAGACGCTTCGCCAGTTGCTCAGCCAGATACACGGAACGATGCTGTCCGCCAGTGCATCCGAACGAAACCATCAGATGCTTGAAACCGCGCCGCTGGTAGCTGCTCACGCTTCCATCGACCAGCGACATGACACTGGCCAAAAACTGATGCACGCTCTCCTGCTGATTCAGATAGTCAATCACCGGAGCGTCTCTTCCGGTTAACGCCTTGAAACGTCCTTCACGCCCAGGATTCGGCAGGCTACGTCCGTCGAAAATAAATCCGCCGCCGTTGCCGCTGTCATCCTGTGGCAAGCCGCGATGAAACGAGAAACTTGTGATGCGCACAACCAGGTTGTCCGCCTCCGATGCGATGCCTTGCAGCTTCTCCGAGCCAAGCATGCTGTGAAACGCGTCGAGCAGTGTGGGCAACGCGATCGGTAACGTGACGTTGTGTAAAAGCCAGCGCAGATTTTTCAGCGCGTAGGGTACGCTCTGCAGGAAATGCGCCTTGCGCTCATAAAATCCCCGAAAACCGTAAGCGCCCAGCGCCTGCATGATGCGGATGTAAACGTAGGCGTAGTAGTGATGAAAAAATACTTCGCGCTTTACATCGGTAAATTTCGCGAGCGTGTCGAGGTAGTGATCGAGCAATTGCTGGCGCAGCGCGGGCGGAAGATCGGCTTTGGCGTCGAACAGGAGCGATGCCACATCGTACTGCAGCGCTCCCTTGCGCCCTCCCTGATAGTCCAGGAACAATGGCTGCTCGCCCCGCAGCATGATGTTGCGCGATTGAAAATCACGATAGAGAAAATAGTCGCGGTCCGCGCTCAGCAGGAATTCTGTCAGATGGTCGAAATCGTCTTCCAGCTTCTGCTCGCTGAAAGGAATGCCCGCCAAGCGCAGAAAATAATATTTGAAGTAGTTGAGATCCCAGGCAATCGATTGCCGGTCAAAACTCGCGCGCGGATAGCAGATCTTGTAATTCAGATCACGCGCAGCTTCCACTTGAAATCGCGGCAAGGTCGCAATCACCCGCCGATAAGCTTCGACCACCGGCGGCGCGATTTCTTCGCCCTTGCGATGCTCCGAAAGAAATTGGAATAGCGAAACATCGCCGAGATCCTCTTCTACATATGCGCCGTGATCTAGATCTTCGGCGTAAATTTCCGGGACAGGAAGGCCATGCCGCCGGAAGTGCCGCGAGAATTCCAGGAACGCTTCGTTTTCTTCGCGCACATCATAGAGAATCCCAATGGCGCTGGCTTTCCCTCGGCTGAGCCGGATAATCCTGCGCCCCGAGCCGCCGAGCTGGCCCTGCAGCGGCTGCACGCGCTCGACGGGCGCATGAAAATGCTGTTCGAAGAGTTTTTCGAGAACATCCATGGGATCATTCCGCGCGCCGTTCACCACCGCGCGGTTTCACCACAAAGATAACATCGAAAGAAGCCGCATTCTCGCCGGCGAGTCACCGAAGGTAACTGTTGCGGATGGATGCTGCGCTATTCAGCCTGCGATGCGGAAGCGGCCCGCGCCGCCGGAGCCGGTTCAATCAGGTGCAGGCCGCACTCGGTCTTGGCGAATCCCGGCCAGCGTCCCGCGCGCGCGTCCTCTCCGGGCCGGACCGCGCGTGTGCAATGCGTGCAGCCGATGCTCGGATAGTCCTGGTTGTGCAGCTCGTTGTAGGGCACCTCATTGTCGTGGATGTAACTCCACACCTGCTTCGCTGTCCAGTCCACGATGGGATTGATCTTGATCAATCCAAACTTCGCATCCCACTCGACGCGCTGCGCGCCAGACCGCACCGAAGTCTGGTCCCGGCGAATGCTCGTGATCCATGCATCCAGTTCGCCGAGCGTGCGACGCAGCGGCTCGACCTTGCGCAGATTGCAGCACAGGTCCGGATCGCGGCTCCAAAGCGCGTTTCCATGTGATCGCTCCTGCTCTTCCGGCGAGAGCACGGAATAAACCTTCTCGATCGCGATGCCGTATTTTCCCTCGATGCGATCCATCAGGTTATAGGTCTCGGGAAAAAGAAATTCGGTGTCGATCGTGAAAAGCCGAAAGTTGGCGCGCAATCGCGACGCGATATCGATGACGACCATTCCTTCCGCACCGAACGCGGAAGAAATCGCGACGCGATTACCAAACGTCTCGAATGCCCACGCCAGTGTGCGCTGCGGACTCCAACCTTCCGCCGCGCTCTGAATCGATGCGATCTCATTGGGGGGAGGGCCTTGAACCTGAGTCGTCATGCGATTGTCTCCTCGCTTGCTTCCAGCGCAGGGAACTGATTAGAAAATACAAATTCTCGTTCGAGGACCGCCGGCGCGAGAATTCTCGAGTCCGCATGGCGTACTACCTCGCCTACCACCAGCAAAGTGGGCGCCGGAAGTTGCGGTGCATTTTGCAATTCACCGATGGTCGTCACGTGCGTGCGCTGCTGCGGAGTCGTGGCGCGCGAAATGATTGCAGCCGGAGTTTCTCCGCCGAGCCCCGCAGCTTGCAGTTTCGCTGCAAGCGTCGCATAGTTCCGGCCCGGCATGTAGATCACCAAAGTAGCTCCGCTGCCCGAAAGTTTGCTCCAGTTGGCCGCTTCGCTGTCTGAAGCCTGCTGCGCCGTGATGAATACCAGCGCCGACGATTCCCGGCGATGCGTCAGCGGAATCTGCGCCGCGGCTGCCGCGCCCAAAGCAGAAGTCACGCCCGGCACAATCTCGACCGGAACATCGGCCTTGCGCAACGCTTCTATCTCTTCTCCCGCGCGGCCAAAAATCAGGGGATCTCCGCTCTTCAGACGCACCACCTGCAGCCCCGAGTCCGCGAGCGCGATCATCAGAAAATTAATCTCGGCCTGCGAGATCTTCTTTTCCCCGGCGCGCTTGCCCACATTCTGCACCTGCGCTTTCGTCGAAATCAGATTCAGAATTTCCGGCGAGACCAGATCGTCATGCAGCACGGCGTCGGCGCTCTCAAGCAGGCGTAGCGCTTTCACCGTCAGTAACTCAGGATCTCCCGGACCAGCACCTACGAGATAAACTTTCCCCTTCATACTCCTTCTCCTTTTGCGACCAGTGCCGATTCTTCGGCCAATGCAGCTTCGAGCGCGTCGCGGCTGGCCAGTGAGTGCAGCAATTCGAGCTTGCGTTCTTTCTCGAGATCGCTGGCCAGAATCAATCTCCGTGTCTCGCCCAGCTCCCCGACCCACGCGGCATATCCCGGGCCAAATTGTTTTTCCAGTTGTTGCCGGATCTTCTGCGCCAGCGACGGACTTTGCCCCGCGGTCGAAACTGCAATTTGCAAATCGCCGCGGCGCACCACCGAGGGATAAAAGAAGTCGCACAGGTCGGGCACATCCACCACGTTGCACAGAACGCCGCGCCGCTGCGCTTCGTAATACACGCGCTCATTCAAAGTGCGCGAAGCCGTCGCCACAACAGCAAGGAACGCACCCTCCAGATCGTCGTTTGCGAATGCGCGTAGCTCCAGTTCGATGCTGCCCGCACGTGCCCATTCACGCACAGCCTGCGTCGCAGTCAAGGAAACGACTCGAATCCGCGCGCCCGTATCGAGCAAGGCTTCGATCTTGGCCTCACCGATTCTTCCGGCGCCGACCACCAGCACCTGCCGTCCTGCAAGCTTCACGAACATGGGAAATAGGCTAGTCACCGATCCCTCCTGCGGATTGCACCAGGGCGTGCGCTTGCGGCAGATCGCGAGCCACCGCATCTATCGCTTCCCCGGCCAGAAACTCTCGCAACTCGGTATCACTGTGGCGGGCGAAAAACCGCCGCAGGTTCTCGCCAGGCTCCCGATGTATCTGATATCGGCCCAGCAGGCGTTCGAGTGCAGCCGGCACTTCCGTGGCCGCGCAGCGATAGCCAACGGGCCGCGCGGTTGCCTGATGCAGGCCCAACGCTCCGCCCACGCAGAAGTAGTACGCATCGACCATCCGGTCGCCGGCCTTGATCTTCTTGCCTTCAATGCCGATGTCGGCGATCCAGTGCTGCCCGCAACTATTCGGGCATCCCGTCACATGCAACTTCAGTTGCTGATCGAAGCCGGGCAAACGCTCTTCCAGTTCCTCAACCAGCCATCGCGAAAAACTTTTGGTCTCGGTAATCGCCAGTTTGCAAAATTCGGTTCCGCTGCATGCGACCGTGCCGCGATGAAACGAAGAGCCGCCGACTTTCAATCCGATCGCATCGAGTTCCGTCGCCAGTGATTCCGCATTCACCGTCGGGACATTCACCACCAGCAGGTTCTGCATATTGGTGGCGCGAAGTTCTCCGCCGGCAAAACGCTCCGCGAGATCGGCGGCCGCGTGCATCTGCTCTGCCGTGATGCGCCCGCGCAACGCAACCGCGCCGACATAAGACAGACCTGATTGTTTCTGAGCGTGGATTCCAATGTGATCGCGGTAAACATCATCCGGCGGATTTTCCTCGACCGCAGGGTCAAGCTTGAATCCGATTCGCTCCTCGAGCTCTCCGAGAAAACGATCCGCCGTCCATCCGTGGCGCAGGAACAAAAATTTCAAGCGCGCGCGCTCCCGATGCTCACGCAATACATCGGAGTCGCGAAACAACTCCGCGATCCCTTTGACCACTGGAAGAACCTGATTCCAGCGCACGAAAGCATTCAACCGCGCCGCGAGATAAGGTTCAGTCGAGAGCCCCCCGGCCACGCGCAACGAAAATCCGATTTCATCTTTTCCGTTCGCGCGGCGAGTCTGCGCGGTCAGACCCACATCATTAATTTCGGGATACGGGCACCAGACGCGGCATCCAGTGATCGACATCTTGAACTTGCGCGGCAGGTTGTAGAATTCGGCATTCCCCGCCAACAGCTGCGACGCTTCCAGAACCAGGGGCGAAGCATCGACAATTTCATCGGCGTCCACTCCGGCCACCGGGCATCCAGTTACGTTGCGCGTGACATCGCCACAAGCGCCGGTCGTGTTGAGGCCGACTTGCCAGAGGCCGTCAAGCACCTCCGGCAAAGATTCGATCGTGACCCAATGCAGTTGGATATTCTGGCGAACCGTGAGATCGGCAATTCCGTTGGCGTAGCGGCGAGTGAGATCGGCGATGGCGCGAAGTTGCGTAGAAGTCATCATCCCGTTCGGGATTCGGAGGCGCACCATGAATCGCTCAATGGCCTTGCCCTCGCCATTCTTGCCGCCCGTGACGCCAGCGCCGTCGCCCTGCGTGTAAACGCCCCACCAGCGGAAGTACGTCCCAATCCATTCCGGAGGAATCGAGCCAAAACCTTCGCGGGCGAAGCGGCGAATCTCCTCAAGCCCCTCCCAGGGATTTTTGGTACGCTTCAGCCGCTCCACCCGCTGCGCCTTGGTTTCTTTCACCGTCTCTGTCGCCGCATTTGTCATCGATTTTTTCCGGGATCGTTTTCAGGCAATAAAAAACCCACCGCCAGGATCACTGGCGGTGGGTGTATGAGTGCTGTATTAAGAAACTTCTCTTAGATCAGCTGCCTCCCCGCGCCAGTGCACACGCATGCACAACAACAACACATGCAACACATAGCGCAGAAATTGAGGCTCTTCGACATACTCAGATTCGCATTCTAGGTTGAGCGGCCCTCGCCGTCAACTATCTTGCGTAACAACTTCGATGATGAATTTCGATGGGAAGAATCATTTTTTCGGGAGAATTTTTTAGAGTCTCACATAACAGGCAGCCGAAGGGGATGATTCTGGAAGCGCCCGGTCACCCACAAGTCCTTGTGTTTCAGTCGCGTGGAAGCCCCGATGGGCAGCCGATTCCGCTTAGCTGCCAACCTTTCGCATGCCCGCGCCGAGTAACTTGCCCGGCCCTGGCTGCTGCACAAAAACCACGAGGCGCACATTTTTCGGATCGGTTCCCGGCTTGAGTTTCAGCTGAATATCCTGGCTTAAGGCCTTCCCCTTCGAAATCTTGCCAATCTTCGTCAGTTGCTGCACCACGGCGACATGGGTCAAATGATGCCCGCCATTTTCCCCGTGCAACACTTGCGACTCCACGCGATCGAGCGCCACTGCGGCGAAGACGTCCGCGCCGTGATCGGGAGCAGCATCAGTCTCAACATGCGCCCGCACCACACTCGGATCGCCGGCATCGACGCTTAGCTTTTCGACGCGCACGGCAATCTTGTCAGTCGTCGCCGCCTTGCGAAGCGTCGATTCCACCTGTTGCGCATCGCTGATGTGCATCTCATTCGTGCCATCGACAATGATTTGCGGCGTGTAGGGAGTGCTCGCGCCGAGAGCGTGTTCATACGAACTCTGGCGCTCCGTCAGCAGCGCCGACGAGTTCGGATCTTTCCACCCGTCGTGATCCCAATAGTCGACATGCTCACTCAACACGATGAGCATGGCGCCCGGAACCGGCTGGCGCTCATCGAGTTTCTCAAGCAGCGCATCCGCCGGAGGACAGCTTGAACAACCTTCAGAGGTGAACAGTTCGACGAGAACGGGATGAGCCTCCGCGCCCGCAGCATCCGACGAGGCAGAATTGCCGTGGCCACTTGCCACCCCACAAATCACGAGCCCAAAAACGCTAACGCCAATGATTAGGCTGAATACAAAAGGCCGAGATCGCATGATGCTGCCTCCCACCTCGCTTCAGTATCGAACGCGCAAGTCGATTGCGGCCATATCCACTTCGCCAGATTTCATCCTGACCGCTGCAAGTGCCCTGAATAATCAGAGGTGTAAGTCGGGGGAAAGATACATTCAAGGCAAAGAAAACGTTCGGATTTTGGTGGCGGCGGTAGGACTCGAACCTACGACCTACGGATTATGAGTCGCCAACCGGCCGATGATTCGAAAGAATTTCAACAAGATAGCTCGGCAGATTCCGGCAAAGTCCCGCAAAATCCGCACCCCCCCGCGCATTCGGAAGGCGCTGCAACAGTGGGCGAATCCCTTCCGATGATGCGTTTGACTCAAATCCGCGACCGAGCTTAGCTACTCACTGAAACTCATAGCGTCAGCAGAGGTTGAACGATCTGACAAACTCGGAATTGCCAAGCAGATTCGCGACGTTCTTAAGCCTAAATCGCAAGGTTGGAACCTAGAGGTAATCTGAGACTACTGCCGTGTCGCCGCTATGCGTCGCATAGCGGTATTTCTTGTCCTGCTGCGGCCGACCGCTTCGGGATGCGATCGCGCATTTCGATCGTATCCAAGACTATCGCTAT
>Ga0209006_10002191_pt1 | contig 17789 bp, 14 predicted proteins | sample JacPin_JW_Ref_O2_FD_188567 | JGI IMG/M metagenome (GOLD analysis project Ga0209006, IMG submission 188567) | Forest soil microbial communities from Algoma, Ontario, Canada - Jack Pine, Ontario site 1_JW_Ref_O2 (SPAdes) (version 2) | ecosystem: Environmental > Terrestrial > Soil > Boreal... | reverse complement strand
CCGACAAAGGCCCCTTCTACCTCGCCTACATCGGCACCTACACCACCAAGCAGGAAAGCAAAGGCATCTACGCCTACAATTTCAATCCCGCCACTGGCGAATTCACCCCCATCGGCCTCGTCGCCGAAACCACCGACCCATCTTTCGTCGCCGTCCACCCCAACGGAAAATATCTCTACGCCGTCAACGAAGTCGGCGACTACAACGGCGAAAAAAGCGGCGCCATCAGCTCCTTCGAGATCGATCGCAAAACCGGCAAGCTCAAATTTCTGAATCAGGTTTCCACCCACGGCGCCGGCCCCTGCTTCGTCTCGCTCGACAAAACGAATCGCTTCGTCCTCGTCGCCAACTACGACGGCGGCAGCGTCGCCACATTCCAGATCGAGCCCGACGGCAGCCTCAGCGTCGCCCGCGGCTTCGTCCAGCATAGCGGCCACGGCCTCGACAAAGAGCGCCAGGAAGCCCCGCACGCGCACTGGATCAGCACGTCGCCCGACAATCACTTCGCGCTCGTCGCCGATCTCGGCCTCGACGATGTGCTCGTCTACAAATTCGACGATGTGCAGGGCAAGCTGACTCCGAATTCGCCGCCGTACGCAGAGGTCAAGCCCGGTTCCGGCCCGCGCCATCTCGCATTCGCGCCCAATGGAAAATTCGCGTACCTCATCACCGAGATGGCGTCCACGGTCGTCGCATTTTCATACAACGCCGAAAAGGGCACGCTCACCACGTTGCAGACTCTTCCGAATCTTCCCAAGGATTACAACGGCGTGAAAGAAGCCGCCGAAATCACCGTCCATCCCAACGGAAAATTCGTCTACGCATCGAATCGCGGCTCCGCCAACAGCATCGGCGCCTACAAGGTCGACGCCGCGAAGGGAACTCTCACGCCGATAGGACTCTTCCCGACCGGCGGAAAAATTCCGCGTCACTTCACCATCGATCCCACCGGAAAATACCTGATCGCCGCCAACGCAGATTCCAACAATCTCGTCACCTTCAAAATCGACGAAACCACCGGCGCCCTCACGCCGACGGGCAAAGAAGTTTCGGTTCCATCGCCGCAATGCATCGCCTTCGCCGGCGAAGAATAGTTTGTGAATCGCCACTAACCCGAATCTCAACCGTTCATAGCGCGAAACAAAAAAGAAAATCATCGGCAAGGATGCCGCGGCACCTCGTCTGGGGTACAATCCCGGCTGTTTTGACTGCTGCCAGGAGAAACAGATGATGCATTGGGCTCGAGTGGCGAAGTGCGTTTGTACGGCGACATTGTTGGCGGCTGTGTTGGGTGGCACGGCCAGGGCGGGACAGAGCGAGACGCAGCCGGCGCGCGGCGCGAATCAGCCCGTCGATGAGGCCTACACCGCAAAGATCAAAAAATACACGACGGAACCGTACTTCACCTCACCGCTCGTCGACTATTTGCCCGCATCGAAAAATGTCCCGACTCCTGAAGTCGTTCTCGGCGACGTCTCGGGCGCGCCCGGAATTCTGCCGTACGCCGAAGACGTCTACAAATACATGCGGCTACTCGAGAAGGCCTCGCCGTCGCGCGTAAAAGTTTTCACCATCGGCCACACCGAAGAAGGCCGCGAGATGATCGCCGTCGCCGTTTCTTCCGAAGCCAATCTGAAAAATCTCGAATCGAATCGCGCCGAACTCGCCAAGCTCGCCGACCCGCGCACGATCAAGCTCAACGACGCCGAAGCCGACAAAATCGTCGCGCGCGCCACACCGATCTACTACATCACCGGCACAATTCACTCGCCCGAAACCGGCGCTCCGACGGCGCTGATGGAACTCGCGTATCGCCTCGCAGTCGATGAAAGCCCCTACGTCAAAGAAATCCGCGACGGCGTCGTCACGCTGATCACGCCGGTCGTGGAAGTCGATGGCCGCGATCGCATGGTCGATATCTATAAATGGCATCTTTCGCATCCCAACGATTTCTATCCCTCGCTGATTTATTGGGGCAAATACGTCGCGCACGACAACAATCGCGACGCGATGGGCGTCACGCTGAAACTGACGGAAAACGTGTTGAACACTTACGCGACCTGGAAGGTCCAGGTGCTGCACGATCTCCACGAATCGGTGCCGTATCTCTACGACAACACCGTCGGCGACGGCCCATACAACGCGTGGATCGACCCGATTCTCGCCGACGAATGGCAGATGATCGGCGCGCGTAACGTCGCCGACATGACGAAGTTCGGAATGCCCGGCGTTTTCACCCACGGAGATTTCGACACCTGGTCGCCGGGCTACCTGATGTTCATCGCCGCGATGCACAACGGCATCAGCCGCCTCTACGAAACGTTTGGCAACGGCGGCGCCGACACGAAAGAGCGCACGCTCGATCCCGAAGAATACGCGCGCACCTGGTATAAACAGAATCCGCCGCTGCCCAAAACGCTCTGGTCGCAGCGCGACAACAACAACTACGAAGAGACCGGCCTTCTCACTTCGCTGCACTACTTCAACGAAAACAAGCGGATGTTCCTGAAGGATTTTTATATCAAATCGAAGCGCTCCGTCCAGAAACCCGGCGCGGAGGGACCGGCGGCATACGTTCTGCCCGGCGACGATCCGCGTTCGGAGCTACAAGCCGAATTGCTGCAAGTGATGGACAAGCAGAAAGTCGAAATTTCGCGCGCGACTTCGGCATTCACGGTTACCTTCCCGCCGAAGAAGAAAGAAGACGACACCAAGCACGCCCACGGCGCAGCGAAGGCTGCGGATAAAGACAAGGCCGACAAAGACAAGAAAGACACCGAGCCAACCACTCGCGAATTTCCGGCAGGCAGCTACATCATCCGCATGGATCAACCCTATTCGCGCATCGCCGACGCGCTGCTCGACCATCAATATTGGAGCCCCGACGATCCGCAAAAAACTCCGTACGACGACACTGGATGGACCTTCGGCGAACTGTTCGGCGTACAAGTCGTGCGCGTTACTGACGCGAAAGTATTGAGTGCCGCAATGGAGCGCGTGAATGCGGTGAAATTGCCCGGCGGCGTAAAAGGCGACGGCGCCGTCTTCGCGATCAACAACAACGCGCAGCCGACGCTCGCCACGCTGCGCTACAAACTCAAAGACGCAACAATGGACGCGGCCGAAGAGCCATTCGAAGCGGCTGGCACGAAGTTCAATCGCGGCACCATCCTCGTGAAGGGCGTGAATCGCGCCGATCTCGACAAAGCAGCCGGCGAAGCCGGCGTCGAAGTCGTCGCGCTCGGTAGCGCTCCCGATGTGAAAACGCATCCGCTCCGCGCAGCGCGCGTCGCGTTTGTCCATACGTGGCTGAGCACGCAGACCGAAGGCTGGTGGCGCCTCGCGCTCGACAACATCGGCGTGCCCTACGACTACATGAGCACGCAAGCCGTCGGAAAGATCGACGACCTGCGCGCAAAGTACGATGTGATTCTTTTCCCGCCCGTCGGATTCAATGCGCCGGCTTCGCTGATCATCAGCGGACTGCCGACATCTTGGGGCAATCCGCTCCCGTGGAAAAACACCACGGAAACTCCGAACCTCGTCGGCAAGAACGATTCCACCGACGACATGCGCCCCGGTCTCGGCTGGGAAGGACTCGCGAAGCTGCAAGAGTTCGTCGCGAAAGGTGGCGTCCTGCTGACTGCGACCGACACATCGAACTTCGCGATCTCCAGCGGATTCGAGAACGGCGTCACGCTCAACCAAGCGCAAAAGCTCAACATCGTCGGCTCGGTTCTCAGCGCGCGCCTTGTCGACAGCGCAAGCCCAATCGCCTACGGCTACAGCGATAAGGTTTCAGTTTATTGCGACAACGGCCCGATTTTTTCACTGACGGCGATTGCCGGCGAACGCCGCCGTCGCCGTCTCGGCAGTCACTCGAAGGAGCGTCCGACAGGCCGCGGCACCATCGACGATCCAGACTTCGCAGTCGGCCGTCCAGCCACCGAAGTCCCCGAAGAAAAATCGACTGAAACCTGGGAGATCCCCGAAGTCACCGACGAACAGAAGGTGAACAATCCGCGCGTGATCCCCGACGCCGAACTGCCGCGTGTGATTCTTCGTTACGCCGACAGCAAAGACCTGCTCGTCTCTGGCTTACTCGAAGGCGGCGACGAAATCGCGCAGCATCCTGCGGTCGTCGATGTGCCTTCGGGTGCAGGCCACGTGATCCTTTTTTCGATTAACCCCGTCTATCGCGGCGAAACGCGAGGGACATATTCCTTCGTGCTCAACACGATCATGAATTGGGATAGCTTGAACGCGGGCCGAAAGCCTGCAGAGAAGTAGAACCGCCCCTCGATCGAAGCAACAATACAAGACGGGCACAGCGCGCTGTGCCCCTCACCTGTGGCTGTTGAGGCCGAGGTGGCGTTTTTGCCCGGTTGGAGTACAATCCCGCCCTTATGGCGAAACGTGCAACGAGGTCTTCGGGCAGCCGGCGCCGTAGCCGACCCAGCGCGCGAAGAAGCGCATCGCGAAAATCGAAGGACGGGAAGTTGCCGAAAGAAGCGGTGACGCTCGTCGTGCTGCTCAAGACGCGCGAAGGGCAGGAGCCGCTTCTCGAAGCGGAATTGCGCGCACTTGTTGGTCCGACGCGCAAGGAAGACGGCTGCCTCATCTACGATTTACATCGCGGCGCCGATATACCGAGCTCGTACTTGCTGCATGAAGTTTGGGAATCGCGCGAAGCGCATCGCCTGCATACGCAAACGCCACATTTTATTCGTTGGAACGCGCGCAAAGACGCGCTGCTGACAAATCGGGAAGCGACGTTCTGGACGCAGATCCTCTAAGCGTTGCGCCTACGATTCCGGCGGGCCGACGTAGTATCCAGGCCGGTTGCGAATCTTCCAGTCCTTTGAATTCTTCACGCCTTTAGTCGCTGATTTCGCCAGCGCCACTTTGATTTCGTGGTAGCCATCCGCATTCGTCCCGGTCGGTGCGTAGCTCACCGAGTACTGCGCATGCAGCTCGCCACCGATTTGATCGATCGCCTTTTCGATCGATCGATCCTTGAACGTAGCGAGATGCGCCCCGCCTGTCCCCGCCGCAGCGAGCTCGAGCGGGTTGCCTTTCACCTTGTCTTTCGTATGTTTCACCGCCCAGATGATCGCCTGACCCAAATCGCCGCTGCCCAGCCGCGCCGCTTCGGTTTCAGGCGTCTGCACGGTACCGGGCATCGGCGGAGTTCCGAACGTTCCCGGCGGCGTAACCTGCGGTGTCGTGTCGCGCGGCTCGGCCTGCAGCTGCGCGCGGGTCGTCGAAAGTCCGACACTGTAAATCGTGACGTTCGCGAGCTGCGCTTGCCGCAACGCTTCGCCGAATTGCGTTCCGCTTCCGATGTCGGTCGCCTCCGCGATAATCAGCATCACGCGCCGCCGGCCCGGCTGATCGGAGGTCGGCTGCGGCTGGCTGCTCAACATTTCGATTCCCGCCGTCACCGCGTCATAAAGCTTCGTGCCCGATCCGCCGGCTTGCAGATGGTCAAATACACTTTCGATTTTGTCCGCGTTGTGCGTGAATCCCTGCAATTTATCGACGGAATCGTTGAAACCGATGATCGCCGCTTCGCCCGTGGTACCCATGACAGTCTGCGTGATCAGAATCCCCGCCTTGCTGATCTGCGGCAGAAATGTCGCGATGCGCGAACTCGTTTCAACGAGCACCACGAGCGAGAGCGGATCGCCACCCATGTCGAAATGCAAAATGCGCTGCGGCACGCCGTTGTCGGTAACCTGGAAATCTTTGGCGTCGAGCGTGTGGATCATGTTGCCCTTATTGTCGCGCACGGTGATGGGCGTGTTGACGAGCGAAACGCTGACGCCAATTTTCGCGTCGCGTGGCGGCGCTTGCTGAATCGGGGCGCCTGGCTGAGGCGCGATCGGGCCGGAAGTTTGCGCCAAGAGGGAAGGCGTGGTTGCGAAACACGCGATAGCGATAGCAGCGAAAAGTAACCGCGAGGCCGGTAAGCGGTTCATGGGTTGGGCAAACCTCCGCGCACAGTGTATCCAATTCGACGCAGTTCCGACGACAAGCGTTGCCGACCACGGCATCCGTTTCTAGAATGGTAACGGACATTTTTCGGAGCGCCCGATGGCGGCACGACAGACGAAGACTAGAACGAGAACAGCAAAATCCCGCGCGAAATCAGATGCAAGCTCGGCACAGACCAAAACCCAGAACAAAACGAAGATCAAGAAGTTGAAGCCCATGCCCATGCGTGCGCCATTGGCGCCCTATAAGGATCCTGCATTTCTGGATAGCACGGCAGCGCGGCCGATCCGCATCCTGTCGGAGTACGTTCATCCTTTAGTGCAGCTCAAAAAGGAAGGTATCGGCGACACGATCGTGATGTTCGGCTCGGCGCGTATCGAATCGCGAGAGAGCGCGCTCGCACGCCTGGGAAAATTGAAGAGCCGCGCCGCCTTGAAGCGCGTGGCCGCCCAACGCGCGGCGTATCGCCAGCCTTTGCGCGACGCACGCAGCGCGCTCGAAATGTCGCGCTACTACGAGCAAGCACGCGAACTCTCGCGCCGCATCACCAAGTGGGCGATGACGCTGGGCGAGCGGCCACGGCGTTTCGTCGTTTGCTCTGGCGGTGGCCCTGGCATTATGGAAGCCGCAAACCGCGGCGCGATGGAAGCCGGCGGAAAATCGATCGGCTTATCGATCGAACTGCCGCACGAGCAATTCGCGAATCCCTACATCAGCCCCGAACTGAGCCTCAACTTCCATTATTTTTTCATGCGCAAACTGTGGTTCGCGCAGGTCGCGAAGGCGCTCATCGTTTTTCCCGGCGGCTTCGGCACGTTTGACGAGCTGTTCGAAATGCTCACGCTGCTACAAACCGGCAAGCTGCCAAAAAACAGCCTCATCCTCATCTACGGCCGCAAATATTGGGACCAGGTTCTCAACTTCCGGGCGATTACGCGCTGGGGCATGATCAGCCCAAACGAGTTCAAAATGCTTCAGTTCGCCGACACCGTGGACGAGGCCTTCGACCGTATCAAGACCGGCCTCGAGAAGTACCACATGGAGCTGGATTCCGACCTGTAACCGCCCGCCGGCCGCGCCTTTTTCTCTGGATTCGCGGCTTTTCTACAGGGTTTCCCCTATGCGATTCCGGTGGTTTCCCGATGGCCGGCGACCTCCCCGGCTCCTAGTATGTTGGGTGAGCCTAGCTATCACCGTTGATAGGAGATTTGCAGAATGGAAATCGAGCGCCGTACACAAATCCTTGAGTATGGAAAACTGGCTATCACCCTGACGGCACTGGGCGCGTTTCTATTGTTCACAGGGGCGCCGCGTGTAAAAGCGAGCGAGGCTGAGTGCCAACACCGTACCGAAAAAGCCGACCACGATCTGCACGAAGCGATCAAGCATCACGGCTACGACAGTAAGCAGGCCGAGCACGCGCGTCACGAACTGTCGGATGCGCGCGAATACTGCTGGGGGCAGGATCACAAGTGGTGGGACGTGGAAGCGCATACTTGGCGCACCGAACATAACTGGGACGACGCACACGGACGTCCTTAATTCTGAACTGAGCTAGCTTCGAGATCTCGTCGTCACGGACGATCTCGATCCCAACAACTTGAGAGTTGTCGAGCGCGGCGAAATAATTCGCCGCGCTTTTTAATTTGCCGCGATCGAAATCCGCTGTATTCATGCGGTGTTTGAGGCTGCGCGACATTTCCGGCGGCAGGGTGTTTCATAACCACCAGCAAGAAGCCCCAAAGCGAGGTCGGGGAAATGGTTCGAGGAGGATTTTATGCAATGGCACAAGTCTGTCTTGAAGTCGGTTTTTGGTAAGGCGGCGTTGGCCGCAGCGGCACTCGGCGGTTTCATGTTTTTCGGTGGGGCATCGACTGCGCAGGCTCGACCGGTGTATGTGTATCATCGGCCCGTCGTTGTCGTGCACCGCGGCTACTATGCTCCGGCGCCGGGATATTTCCACTACCGGAACGAGGTCGTTGTGCGCGGCTGGTACGACCGCTTCGGTTGCTGGCATCGCTACTGAGCGATGCGGCTTTGTTTCGGTCGGCTCGGGGCGGTCCGAGCCGACCGAGTGCGAGGCTCAGCCGTAGCGAACAATTCGAGGAAAAAAACGAACGGGGCGCTCTTGGCGCCCCGTTTTTGCTTCGTGCCGTCTCGGCGAAATGTTTTGGATTAGAAAGTCGCAGAAGATTGAATTCGCGAAAACGATTTTACGAAGTCGCTGAATGAGAGTTGACCGGAATGTCGTCGGAGAACACTGCTTCAAAGCGCCGGGTTTCGTCCTGATCGTGCAGCATTACGACGGGAACGACGCGCAGCGACTGGCCGCACGAGCGGCACTGCGTGACTTCGCCCTGTAAGTCCTGCAAAAAACCATCCGTGAAATGATATTGCGTCCGCTCGCGCCGGGCATTCTTCTGGCCACGCGTACCGCAGTGGGGACAAGCAAATTCGACTCGGTCCTCCTGCGGATCGCGGTCCAAAGCAGCCCAACCCGTGCGGCGCACACCGACCGTTTCAATGTTGTGCCGTTCCATGGGTGTTGCCTCCTTCAGATCCACGTCCACAGTGCAATGAGATGCGGGTAGGTTTCATTTTGATACAAATATCTAAGAGTTCTGTTTTGTTGGAGCTGCGGTGAGTTAGCGGCTGCGTCACTGTGTTACGCGATTCAAGCCGGGGAACTTGCCGCACCAATCGGTGTCCAAGCAATTGAGGACGCGCGCAAACCTCACATCCCTGCGAGCGCGGCGCCGGGACCTGCAGAGCAACCTGCAGGCTCTCGGCGTCGCAAATTTTCCCAAGTGGTTCGCAGCATTTTTGTGTGGAGGTGTGTGCGATGGCTCACGATTTGTTGAACGCGTGTCTTGTCGATGGAGATTCGGAGCAGTTGAAGCGAGAGAGAAAAATTCGGCGTCGCGCTTTGGCGATTTCGATTTCGTTGCAGGCGATCGCGCTGGCGGCAATCTTATTGATGCCGTTGCTCGGCAAGCCGGCGGCAATTTCGTGGAATATTGTGCCGGTGCCGCCGTATTATTCGCGGCCGACGCCTGTGCATGTTGTAGCGGCCCAAGTCCCACAGAAGCGCCACATCGTCGAGGAGCTTTTTGCGCCGACGAGTATACCTACGCGCATCAATCCGAATCCGCAACCTCCGGATCCGGGGGACGATTCAGTTCCGTTTAATGGCGCGGGAATCAACGTGCCGGGAGCGACCCCTATCGGTGAAACGCGTGCAACCACGCAGCCGCCTCCTCCGACGGAGCCGAAACCGAAGACGCCTCCGATCGTGCATTTTTCGCATATCGATGCGTCAAAGTTGGTCTCCCGAATCGACCCCAACTATCCAGTGCTTGCGAAACAAATCGGGAAATCGGGCAAAGTCGAGCTGCACGCGATGATTGGTGAAGACGGGACGATTCAGTCGCTCGAAGCGGTCAGTGGTGATCCGATCTTTTTTGCTTCGGCGATGCAGGCAGTGAGGCAGTGGAGATACACGCCGACGATGTTGAACGGGCAGGCGGTGAAGGTGGATACGTACATCACCGTGATTTACAACATGACGCGGTGATTTGGTGGTGATGGATCGTTGGCGCGGCTGCCGGTGGCTCTCTTGCTGTGAGCGTAATTTTTAGAGCAGCGGTTCGCCGGCATGCTGGGCAATGGCGTGGCGAGTTTCATCACGAAGGCGAATGAGCTCGTGCCAGTCGGCAGAGTCGTTTGAGGTCGAGGCGTTGCCGGCTGGCGCGACCGCTCCACGCGGATAAATTGGCGGTGAAAGAGTAATCGTTACATCGGTCGGGCGTGGAAGGTAAGTGCCGTCGCGCAGAAACTTTCGCGTACCAGCGAGCGACACCGGAATAATCGGGACGTTGCCGCTGACGGCGGCCTTGAACGCGCCGAGTTGAAACGGACGGATGCCGTCCTCTCTCGTAAATGTGCCTTCAGGAAAAATGAAAACGGATTCGCCCTGTTGCAGGAGCTGCTCGATTTGTTGTTGCTGGCGAAGGCGTGCGTCGCCATCGCTGCGATTGAACCAGACGTGGCCCATCTGTTTCAGGAACGTGCCGATGAAGGGCATGTGGCGCACTTCGAGTTTCGCGACGAAGTGATAGGGAACGCCGAGGCCGAGCATCAGCGGCAGAACGTCGAAGTAGCTGGTGTGATTCGAGGCGTAGATTTTGGCGCCGGGCGTATCCATATATTCTTTGCCGACGACGCGCACGTGACATCCGACCGTCGCGAACAAAACTTTCAGCGCAGCTGAGGTGAATCGTCCGGCGGCGCGCTGATCTTTTATGAAGCCGACGATCGCGGTGGACGGAATAATCCAGAACAGAAACACGATGCTGAAATAAATGCCGTAGAGAATTTCCCAGGTGCGGCGCGCCGCTTTCGCGAGCGTGCGGCCGACGCTTCGCAGCGCTCCGCCGGCGCCGAGCCGAACAATTTGGACCCATACTGGCGGGCGACCCTGCGACAGCGAACCTTTCTTGAAGAGCTGGCGCGTTTCTTCGCGGCGTAATTTTCCGCTCGATGTTTTGGGAATGCTCCCTGGCGGCACCAGTTCGACGCGATCGGGCGGCAAACCGAGCCCGCGCGAGATCCGTTCGGTGACGGCGGCGGAAATCGGTGCGAGTTTTTTCGGATCGCGATCGCGCACTTCGGCAACGACGATGAGCTTTTCTGTGCCCGAGGCCTCGTCTTTCAACCCGAACGCGACGATGCACCCTTTGCGAATGCCATCGACGCGTGCGGCGAGTTCCTCGACTTCGTGGGGATAAAGATTGCGGCCGCCCTTGATGATGATGTCTTTGACGCGGCCGGTGATGTAGAACTCGCCGTCGGCGCGATATGCGCGATCGCCGGAATCGACCCAGGCGAATTGGGCGGGCGATTTCGAAGGTCCTTGCGGCAACAACTTTTGTGTCGCGGCTTCGTTGAGATAGTACCCCGTCGTCGCGGACGGTCCGCGAAACCAAAGAAAGCCCTCGGTCCGCTCAGGCACTTCGTTGCCCTGGGCATCAACGAGCTGAACCTCGTGTCCGGGGAGCGAAACCCCCGACGAAACGAAGGAAATCGCGGAGCTTGTGTCCGCGCTCGCTGGAACGGCGCGACCTTGCGTCGTGAATGTTTCACGATCGACGCGATCGATTTTGGGTCCACGGTTCAGTGGAGGAACGGTGACGGCGAGCGACGACTCGGCGAGTCCATAAACCGGGAGATGCGTTTCATTGCGGAATCCGTAGCGCGCAAAGCGCTCGGTGAAACGCTGCATCGTTTCGGGATTCACCGGCTCCGCGCCGTTCATTGCGACGCGCCACGAACTCAGGTCAAGTCCTTCGATGTCTTTGTCGGCAATTTTTCGCACGCACAGTTCGTACGCGAAATTCGGCGCCGCGGAGAGCGTGCCGCGATGTTTGTGAAACGCCCAAAGCCAGCGTTCAGGACGCGTGAGAAACGAGAGCGGCGACATTACCGAGAGAGGCACGCCGAAATGCAGCAGTGTGAGCCACGCGCCGATCAGTCCCATGTCGTGATACAGCGGCAACCAACTGACTCCGACGTCGTCGGGCTTCATTTCCGTGGCGGTGCCGATAGCGCGCATGTTCGCGAGCAAATTCGCGTGCGTCAGCGTGACGCCTTTCGGGTCGCCCGTCGAACCCGATGTGTACTGTAGCAGCGCGATGTCGCTCGCGCGGCGCGCGCGAGTTCCCGTGACGTGTGCTGGCGCCGCGCCTGGAGCAGGCGGAGGCGCTTTGTCGGCGGCGTACAGCAATTTCTCCGCATCGACCACGCCAAGCAACGATTTTACCCGCGGCTCGAGCAAACGCGCGACCGCTTCGGCGCGGCGAAACGTCAGCAACAGGCAGACTTCAGCGTTATTGAGAATCGCCGACTGGCGCGCGGCGTATTCTTCGATGCGATCCGCGCGGAACGGTGGATAAATCGGAACAGGGATCGCTCCGGCTAGAAGAATTCCCGCATAGGAAACGAAAAATGCACGCGACGTCGGAAGCATCAACGAAACGCGGCCGCCGGCGGGCACCCCGCGCCGCCCCAGCTCGGCTGCGCATCGTTCTGCCGCCGCATAGAGTTCGCCGAACGTCAGAGTAACGTCGCGTTCGCCGCCGTTCGCGGTTTCTTCAGAGATGAGCAAGTGCGCGCGTTCCGAATCGTGCCGCGCGCGATAGCGCAGGACATCAATTAGAGTTTCGGATGCAAAAACTCCTTCGTGATTTCCGTCGTGCCGTGCCGACGCCCGCCGCGACACAGCCGATGCGCGCAAAATCGACGGCGCGTCAGCTTCGATGCGGCCCGCCTCTGGCGATGTTAGAAGCGCATTCGCCAATTCCTCCGGAGTATTCGCTTCAGCTGCAACCTGGTCCGGTACGCGCACGCCGAATTCTTCTTCGAGTCGCGAGAGCAATTCGATGCGCTCGAGGCTTCCGAGTCCGAGATCACGATCGAGCGACGAAGTCGCGCTCAACATCGGAATGGCGCCTTGACTGCCGAGTTCCTCGAGCAGGCCGCGCACGATTTGCAGAACTCTATCGCGAGTTCCGGATTTGTCGAGTTGTGTAGTGGGCGTCGCCACGATGTTTTAAGAGAGGAGCAACCTTGAGGCAGAGGCTATCACGCGGGGACGCGGAATTCTATTGTGAGGGCAGCAACTTGCTCTAAGCATTCAACTTATGTGAATACGAGATGAATGCGAACGTCGGGATCTGTGACTTTCGTCTCGGCTATGCACGCTTTGCGAGCGCCGCCGCGGTCACCCCTTTCGGCAGCAACGTGGTGGACAGATCGACGCCGGAGAGGTCGACACCGTTGAGATCGGTCTCTCGCAAAATCGCCACACCCAAGTCGGCACCGCTGAATTTTGCGCCGGCGATGTTGGCGAGGCGAAAGTTCACGTTGCGCAGTTTCGCGCGCTGAAAATTTACGTTCGAGAGATCGCAGCGGAAAAACTCAATACCGCTCGCCTCGGCTTCGCTCAGATCGGCGCCGGGCAGGATCGATTCGGTCATATCGCAATTACGCAGATCGGCTTTGTGCAGCTTGGCCCCGGAAAGATCGGCGACGGCGAGTTTGGCTTTGCGCAGATCGGAGCCGGAGAGATTCGCGTTGCGCAAAATCGCACCGTTGAAATTGCGGCCACTGAGATCGGCGTTCGATAGATCGGCGCCGGTAAGATCGGCGCGCGCGCCGCCTTCCTTGCCTTTGAAGAAATCCTCGTGCGCCTTGAGGATGTCCTCGAGCGACTTGCCTCCGTGCTTGATGCTCTTTGCTTTGCGTAGACCCATGTGGCTGTAGCCTTCCTTTTCTTCCTCTATTCTAGCGAATGGGCGGCTGCGCCGAAAGCTCGATGGGGCCGCTCAGCGCGCCTTGAGCCCTAAGTTCAGGGGCTGCGGAGACCGACAAAAATTTCACATCGCGGCGCTTGGGAAGACGACGTACCATGGAAACTCAGGGTACTCGGATGATTCCCAGGTCTGACTTCGTTCGTGGCTGTTTGCGCCTCGCGCTTGTGCTGCCGCTCACGGCAGGAGTCTATGCGGTCACCCGCCCGGCGCGCGCATCGGAGCCGCAAGTTCAGGAAACGGAAGGCGAAATCGTCGCAAACCTGGCTGGCGGCCGGGTCATTGTCCACGTTGCGAAAGACAACCTCGTGTTGTTCGCGACGATAGATCATCCCATCGAGACCGGCGCTCCTCCACCGCGCATCCTGCCGCTCGATAACACCCACATCGGCATTCTGCTTGGCGCTTCGGAATGGCGCGAGCCTGCGGCACCGAAGCCCATCCGACTGGATCGCGACTATCAAGCGGTAGGCCGGCGCGACCCGCACTACGTCGATCCATCGGGAGCTGAGCCCGATCTCGAGACCGTCGGCATCACGTTTCTGGAGCGGCTGCGCCCTCTAACCAGCCAGCTCCACCACAAAGTCGAGATCAAGAAAGACGACCCTCTGTTTGAGATTGTGATCATCGGGTTCGGTGCGAAAGGATATGGCCCCGAAGTGTGGACCGTGGAGTATCGCATCGACCAATCCGAAGTCGGTACTCGCGAGGGTTACCTCCAGACTCGCATTCTGCGACCCCGATTCGAGCAACTTTATCCGCCCGAAAAGAAGCAGCCGCGATTCATCGTCGAGACACGATATCCAGACAACCTAGCCGGACCAACAGTGATGGAGCTCATTCAGAGTGGCGATCCTCGCGTGGCGCAGCTTCGCTCCAGCGATCCGAAGATCGAGAAGGCGGTAGATCTGATCAGCAAAGGCCAAGCACAAAAGGCTGACGATGATGCTTCCAGCGACTTCTTGCGGGCCCTGCTTCCTCTAATTTCGGACAAAGCGACTTTCACGATGGGGAAAATGCAGGAGATGGGCGGATTTGGCTGGATCGTTGCGCCGGAAGAGCCCGTCGAAAAGACGAAGACGACAGGCGATGACAAAGATCGCCCCGCGGAGGCTCCAAGCCTGCGGAAACGCCCAACCCCACAGCGTTAACCGCCATTCCGCCAATCATCGGTTTGTCATTTTCGCTAACCGATTCAGTCAACATTAGCAGTTTTTAGAACCGGCGCTCCGCACGCAAGTCCAAACGTTGCAGCGAGCTGACGCGATTCTCAAGCCGAGCAATCGCCTAAGCCCCTGCAACATCAACGCGTTTCGACGACGCTCCGATATCTCGACGGAATTGTTTACCGTCGAATTGAATCATGTCCATCGCAGCGTATGCTTTCGCGAGTGCGGCCTCCAGCGACTCGCCCGAAGCCGTAACTCCGAGCACGCGGCCACCGGCGGTGACGACGGCATCGCCGGATTTCTTCGTTCCTGCATGTAGAATCTTAACACCGTTATCGCGCTGTAAATCGGTTAGTCCGTGAATCTCTTTTCCCGACTCAAATTTGCCCGGATATCCCGCAGACGCTGCCACCACACACACGCTCGCGCCTGGTCTCCACTTGAATTTGGAAGCGTCGAGCCGTCCGTTGGCCGCGTCCATCAAGACTTCGGCGAGATCGAAATCGACACACGCCATAATCGCCTGCGCTTCCGGGTCACCCAGCCTGCAGTTGAACTCAAGCACTTGCGGACCGGCCGCAGTCATCATCAACCCAAAATAAAGAAAACCCCGATACGCGACGCCGTCGGCTTTCAAACCTCGCATTGTCGGTCCGATGATTTGTTCCTCGATCGTCTTACGCATCGACGAGCTCAGGAGTTCGTCGGTCGAGTAAGCGCCCATACCGCCAGTGTTGGGTCCTTTATTCCCGTCAAAAACCCGCTTGTGATCGCGCGTCGGTACGAGCGACGCGTGTTTCTCTCCGTCCGCGAGGATGATGAACGATAGCTCGTCGCCTTCGATCGCCTCCTCAAACATCACTTTGCGTCCTCCCGAGCCGAGCTCGTTGCGGTCGAGCGCCCCTTCGAGAAACTCAACGGCCGCCGCTCGGTCGGTCGCGATCAGAACACCTTTTCCAGCACAGAGTCCGTCCGCCTTGATCACTAGCGGCCAAGGCACACGATCCAATGCCGCGATCGCGTCGGGAGAAGATTCGTACACTCCAAGCATCCTCGGCGTCGGAATCCCGTGCCGTTGCAAAAATTGTTTCGCGAAGATCTTGCTGCCTTCAAGCTGAGCGGCCTGTTGAGATGGCGCGACAATCGGCCAGCCCTTCAAAGCAAACGCATCCGCGATTCCATGAATTAATGGCAGCTCCGGTCCAACCACCGTTAGATCCGGATTGAGCCGCCCCGCGACTTCCACAATGCTTGGCACATCGCCTGGATCCACCGCGAGGCATTCCGCCGCTTCTTGCGCGATGCCGGCATTACCCGGCGCACACCAAATACGTTCGACGCGAGGATTCTGCGCCAGCTTCCAAACCAGCGCGTGTTCTCGACCACCGCCACCGATCACAAGAATTTTCATTGAGTGAAGGCCATCGTTGCTTGGCTGCAACGACGATAATTGGGCCAGCGACGACTGTCAACTCGACCCACCCTGAGGAAAGTTCAGACAATCAGAGACAGATGAATGCGAATCTGCAACGAGGTTGACTACCGGAAAATTGAAACACAAAATTTCAGAGAGGAAAAAGACGAAAGAAAAATCTATGCCCCGCCGACAGCGCGGATAGGAATCGTCACACCGGTCGAGGCATCGGACGACGCAAGCATGTGGCAGCGCCCATCAAAAATTCCGCCCGGATCAACAACCATGCACGGGGAGTGAACTTCGCCAGTCACTACACCCTTCGCCTGAATCTCGACGCGGCCCTTCGCGAAAATCACGCCATCAAAGCGGCCGGCAATCACCACGCGGTTACCTTCGATCTGTCCCTCGACGCGCGCGCCTTCACCGAGCACTACTGTCTGCTCAGAAATGATGTTGCCTTTGACTTTGCCATCGATGCGGAACGTGCCTTTGAGCTGGAGGGTTCCTTCCAGGGTCACGCCCTGGTCGATAAAGCCGGTCCACTCCTCGGCACTGTTCCCGTTCGTTGAAGCGCTGGGCCACTTCCACGCCATGATTCGACAACCCCCGTTGACCTTTCTACTTTATCCCCATGCGGCGACAAGTCAACGGAGTGCGCGATCATGAGTGTCGAAATAGACGACTGAACGGACGGCCACGGTGAAGGGCCACGAGAACAAGTCGAATATGTGACGATGACGCGGGCGCGTATGAGTGCGTGTTCGACGAGGGATACAGGAGAGTAGATTGAGAGGCGGAGTCCGGCCCAACCAGAGAATTGTCGGCGGTCAACCGAATACGAATCCTGACCGAGTCCGCTCGACTTGCCGCACCACGTCAGCGCATAAGGCGGTCGTAGATATTCATCAACTGCGCGTCATCATAATATTCCAGGATCAGCTGCCCAGGCCGCATGCGCGTTTTTTGCCGGAGCAACGCCCGCGTGCCGAGATGTCGCTGCAATTCTTCCAGCGCCGCACGGATATTCGCATCCATATGGAATTCCGCCGGCGCACCCGTCCCTCGAGATCGCCGAGAGGCCAGTCGCTCGATCTGGCGCACGGTCAATCCGCCGCGGGCCGCCCGCTGGGCAAACCGCATGCGCATCTTCGGATCTTGAACCGCGAGCAGCCCGCGACCGTGACCCGCCGTCAGCTTCCCTTCTTCAATCCAATCCTGGATGGTCGGCTCCAATTTCAGTAGGCGAATCGCGTTCGCAACAGTCGCGCGATCTTTCCCGGTGCGTTCTGCGACCTGTTCTTGCGTCATCTGGAACTCGTCCATCAGCCGCTCGAAAGCCCGTGCAGCCTCCATCGCATTTAGATCTTCGCGCTGGATGTTTTCGACCAGCGTCATCTCGAGCGCTAGCTCGTCAGGCACTTCGCGGACGATGACCGAAACTTTGTCGAGGCCAGCTCGCTGCGATGCCCGCCACCGGCGCTCACCAGCGATCAGCTGATAGCGCTTCCCGATAGATCGCACAACAAGCGGCTGGATGATGCCGCTGGCTTTGATCGACCGGGCGAGTTCTTCCAATCCCTCTTCCCGAAACCGCGTTCGCGGCTGAAATGGGCTCGGGTCGATGAGATCGATGTCGATCTGGAGAGGGCCACCTGTCGGCGCGCCGTCACGTGCGGGCGCCACGGCGGCTCCGCTCGAACTCACCGCAAAATTCTGGACTGGAGGCGGCTCGACCGGAAGCTGTGGTTCAGGCTCCCGAATGAGCGCTCCGAGCCCCCTTCCCAAGGCGTTTCTCGTCATTGAGGATGACCTCCTGAGCAAGATTTGTGTATCCCTCGG
>Ga0209006_10002190_pt1 | contig 17790 bp, 20 predicted proteins | sample JacPin_JW_Ref_O2_FD_188567 | JGI IMG/M metagenome (GOLD analysis project Ga0209006, IMG submission 188567) | Forest soil microbial communities from Algoma, Ontario, Canada - Jack Pine, Ontario site 1_JW_Ref_O2 (SPAdes) (version 2) | ecosystem: Environmental > Terrestrial > Soil > Boreal... | reverse complement strand
CTGCTTCTTGAAACCACGGGCGGATGAAAGCCATGGCGAGGCGAACTGACTGTGTTGTGCAATCGCGTAGGCGATGTTCCGCTGGCATAAGCAAGAAACGCTCAGATATCTTCTGGCAGAATTGACGGAATGACGGCTTTTTGCCAGCGTCCCAGTCGAGCCTGCTGAAAAGGGGTACCTTTTGATCGAGTGTCCCAGGAGACATGAAATACGACGGTAATTTTTCGAGGAGCGAGAGGAGCGGTATGGAAGCTAGAATGGCGGTTCCACGAATAGCCCCGTAGACCATGACGTCCTGCGACTCCACCGCGAACCGATACCACTTCCAGTAGTCACGGTGCCTACTATTCTCATAACTATATTCAGAATTGGATATCTTTTCAAAACTGCGATGCTCACTCTTTCGGTTTGATATTTCGCAGGAGTTCAAGTGCTGTGACGGAATGACTTGCGACTGCTGCTGCGTCTATGACGGCGATCTCGATGTCATGTTTCACATACGTCTGATATCGCCGAAGAGCCTCCCACATCGACCAGGAAAAGCTGAATGAAGTAGATATGTACGGTGATGACGATCTCTGAGTCCAATCCATGTGGACCGCAACGTCCTCGGTGAGATCGCAAAGTTCTGGCAGTGGTGGTGGGGAAAGTGTAAAGTATTCGTCGAATTTCGGGCCGACAAAATAAGCTTCTGTGCTATCGAAGAATGGCGATCGAGGTTTCGGTGTGTGGACACGAAAGAGGAATGGGTTATGTTCGGCCAGATTGCTAAATGTAAATTCCGGCCCAAACCCATACTGAGGTAAGGAGCTATGTTCTTCTGGAGACCAGGTATGTTCAGACGTCCTATCCATCGGTCAATGTAAAGATGACTTTGTATCGCGCAGCGGGGCCAGCAGGGAGCTGGCTTTAAGTGCCATGTCCTCGACCTCGTGTCACGCGACATTCATTAAAAACACGCGCCTTGGAGGCTAGGTAGGCGATGGCAGGATCATTTTTAATATCTGCAACACGTGTAGTCAACGAGGTGAGTGAACTGGATCGACACTGTGTTGAATGCTGGGATGTCTCATGCCCAGTGTAGATGACCTCGATAACATGCGTCTGAGAGAAGTTCGATCTTCTTCTGCAAATCTTGACAGGTTCTCCATAAACTCGAGGATGGTGTGTGAGCGCTGAAGCGCTCATATCCTGTGGAGTCTTGATAGTGATCAACATGACCGTAGTATGCAAAACATCGCTCGTGCTCAGTGCTGACCTTCATGAAAGTTGATGAACTGTGAGTTCAGTCAAGAATTGTTACCGCTGTGATTGGGTAGTCGGAGTCGCCTGAAAAGGTCGCATGACCAATTATTGACCACTATCCACTATCATCGACTCCTTGCAGTATTGAAGATGGTGACCTCTGGTCAGCCTGAACGACGTTTACTCTGGCATCCTCGCCGGGAAAACAAGTTCGTCTTGGGAGGGGGCTCTCAGATTACATTGTACGAATATACTCCGGGAGCGTTTCGGCTTCTGACCGCGCAACACGATCTGCAATTTATGAAGGCGAGTCCTCAAGGCTTCTGCAAAGACCTTTCGTTTTGACACAGTGAACATTCTCAGTGCTTCGCGTGGTCTCCGGATCCTGCTTTCGACGACCTCATCGCTGTGGGCTCGAGTACTGGCAAGGTAGACCTCCTGCGCCTCGAAGCGACCAAGGCCTCCGGCCGAAACAATGTACTTTCCAGTGGACCCATCGTACCCCTCACTGTGCGCAATTCACGTTCATGTAATGCTCTGGCATTCTGCACGGCCGATCCCAACTATCTTGCCGTGGGTCTGGACAAAGTCAGAGGAGATTGTAGTTTGATGATATGGGACATCCAGTCTTCTCTGCCGACACTTTCCGTAGATGCAGGCGGCACGTCTGTATTGCGCCCAGAACCTCAGATCCCCCGAGTCGACGCAGGCCATCGAGCAGACCAGCGAGTTCTTCAGCAACGCGCATCAACCGATATCGTTTCGTCCTTGTCATTCGTTCCGCAATCCATTTTTCTCCTTCTGGCAGGAATTTCGTACCGCTGGCTTCGGCTATTTGATCTTCGTAGTCAGGCCCCATTTGCAGTCAATGTGGCCTTAAAGGTGCAAGGAATCGTGACGGACCCATTCGATGCACATAGAATTGCTTGTTTTGGTGATGGAATCGTGACTGTCTGGGACACACGAAAGTTAACAACTGCCATTTTGACATTCACGGAGAAGGATGCCAGTGCTGATGGCGCAGCAGTACGTCCAGGGTCGAATCCAGCGTATACCACAATCGAATTCTCGAGTATTAGAAGAGGCATGCTCGCTGCATTGGAGAAGGATGCGTCGTATGTGCGATTTTGGGACATCTTGTCAACTCAAGGGTCTTCAGACCCGGAACATCCTAAAGATCCGTCTCGTTCGAGTAAGGTCCCAAGAACGTCCTGGACTAATTTACCTTGGGCTGCAGGATCCGGTGGGGGTCTGCCCCCAGTCTCTCCTAAGGAATCGGATCCCCAAGTTTCGGGGTACGAAGTCGTCATCTCTGATACGCGTAAAAGTATGTTGTTGTGGTTTCTAGGTGTCATTTCCTCTCAATCACCTCAGCAAAAAGATTCAACCGTTCGATTGCCTCGTTTGCACTTGTACCTAGTGCTCAGATACACCCCTCGATGTCCAAGGTTATGGTAGTCAACAAGGATGGTGACCTAGAACTTTGTGCTCTACATGACACTCCAAAGCAAGTCGTCTGGAGTGCTCGCGGAGATCTCGCATTTGGGGCTGGCCAGGCTGTTAGAATTCTCCCAGGATTCCACGACGCTGAGCCCTCTGCGAAACCCCAGGACGGGATGATGGGTCAAGGAATGGAAGGCTCGCACTCAGACCGCACTCGTGAGGCGTCATCTGGACGCAGTCGTGGTCGAAGCAATCCAAGGGGCGACCCTGCCAGTGGCATGCAATTAAACTCGGATGCCGACGCCTCTCGGGTGAATAGTGAGAGCCAGAAAAGGCGGAGTCGTCCCACGTTTCATGAGAAAAGTGACACACGTTCGAGGAAAATTACTTTTCGGCCGATTTTCCATGTCGTCGAGAATGATATATCCATGATCATGAGACGTCGGGCCATCCGAGGGTATGGGGTGAATAAGGTGCTATATCTCTCTTTCTGAGCTGAATCGCAGAAACAAACTGCTTTCGAAATCCGATTCTAGCTTCAGTATGGTTTAGCTACAGCGCAAGATGATTTTGAGCTCTCTAGTGGCACCGCTCGGGCATTGTCAGAGCTATGGGAGTGGATTACCCGTGCGTTTCGTCTTGGCTGCCCTATCTATTGAGGCATTGATATTATTTAATTCAACTGCTGGGAAATTCAGATAGCAAGGAATTTGTGTGTACTCCCACACCCAGAATACACGGCTACGATTTTACTGATCAAGGCATGATCAGCATATGGGAGGGATTTCAACCTTCACAGATTCCGGACATTGAAACTACGCCACCTGTTCTACAGAGAGAATTTCTTCCTTCTGACTTTTCTTCTTCTGCTCATCTGGATCGACATGGCACGTGGCCAAGCACTGCAGATGGACTCCAAGGAAATTTCCAGGCGGCTTTGAAGGAGTTAGCTGTTCGCAAACTTGGTGACAATTTGGATTGGAAGCCTGTCGTATCAACGTCGAAGACTGAGGCGAGAAGGGTTGCGTTATTGCTTTGCGGTTGGCCCCTCGAGGACGACGAATTTACGCGTACTATCAAAGGGTTTGTGGGGGCACATTTTCGTTGGCGCGAACTTATATCCCGTAAATTTTGGATAGATGGGAAAAGGAGGGCAAACAATCACGGGCGACTTGCTGGCTCGTCTTCACAAAACACTATGAAAAAGCTGTGGAACTCTTGATGCGGAGTCAAGGTACGCATGAGCCACTTTGGCATATACCCATTTGAACCATCTCAACAAAAACCAGACGAATCTCATAACATGATGTCTGGTACACTGGCGGCTTTAATCCCACATGCGGCCGGAAACCTGCCCCCGAACACCGAACTTCGTCATCAGTGCGAACGTTTGATTGTTCGACTCCAAGATCCATATTTCAGAGCAATGCTTACGTATCTAATTATGGGCGATTGGTCTGAAGTCTTGGACGAGGAAACCTTACCCCTTCACGAACGTCTGGCAATAGCTTTTCAATTTCTTGACGACAAAGCAGTTTCCTCATACTTGCATCGGATGAAAGACAGATGCCGTGCTCAAGGAGACATTGACGGTCTCATACTCACCGGTTTAACGAAGTCTGGCATGGATATCTTGCAGAGTTACGTCGACTGCACCGGTGATATCCAGACTGCGGCCATATTGTCCTCTCACGTCAACTCTTCTGACCCGAGAGTCGAACGTTGGCGAGAAGCATACAGGGACTTGTTGGATGGCTTCAAACTGTACCACCACCGGGTCAACTTTGATATTGAGCGGGGACTCGTTCTCCACAAGGCATACCTGCTTGATGACAACCAACCTCCTCCTCCGCCGGTATTCCCACAGATCCTTATTCGGTGCAATTATTGCAGCAAAACTATCAACCCAAGAGGTCCAGGGATGGTATCGAAGGGTCGGGTGCGTCTTTTCTATCTGGTGGCAGGTTCGGACTTGATGTGCATACAGCCGACGGGGTGTCCTTATTGCGGTCGTGCACTGCCCCGATGCTCGATATGCTTGATGACGCTGTCTATTATTCCAGACGATACACGAGAGGCTGAGCTTGCACATTCCCCAAACAAAGGTATGCCTGGTGTTACTCTTGCGGGGCACAACGAAATAGACCTCATTTACATGCTAGAAATCATAGATGAAGCTATCGTCATTTGTCAAAGATGTCGACATGGGGGTCATGCATCTCATGTATTGGAATGGTTTGACATGCATGCAGTATGTCCAGTGGCCGATTGTGATTGCCCATGCTTGGACGAGGAGTGAATGAACCAACTGGTATGTACGAGAATGAGTATGGCAGCAGTTCTTCGCTACTTCTACATCGTACCTGGCTGTATTACATACGACCACACGTTTTTGCTGTTCTGCTGTTCGTAACCCTCACCGCATGACGTACTTCAAGAACGGCCAATACACAACTAATCACAAGGAGTAAACCAAGGATTCAGTACAAGCTGGTTTCGTCTCTCGAGGCTTATGTCCAGATCATACTCAGAATGCCGGCTTACCTAGATAGCGAGGAATTGTCGGGCCGTGATCAAGTACAATGGCGCGGATGTAAAACTCACTGTCCAAACTTTATTGTCGCTCACTATCCTTTTCAGACTCCCGACTTCTTCCATAATGGATCGGACATTACCCTGTGTTAGGGTAGGGTAGAGCCCATGAGTTGTATGTGAATCTTTTGTATCGACGACCGTACGTAACGTCATGGAGTGAGAGAGCGCATATCCAAATGGTTCCTGAATGAGGAATTGGTCAAAGCACCCCAACGACAAACAGAAATTAATTACAATGTCCTTGACGGGGATGCATAGTTCCAGTTTTTGCAACATTGAGCACGTTTCACATATGTACTTGATATTGTCTGTACTGACAAAACAGTTGATAAAAGTGAGTTTCCTCAGGGTGTTTCCGTGGTTGCGGAGCAGCTCTTGGAGAAAGAGATCGGTGACCGGAGCTGCTTCGGAAAACTTGAGGGTAACGGACGACAGTGAGGGGAAGGAAGGCCTAATATAGGCAAGAACAGCGCATATGGGTGATGGTGCCGGGGACTGCATGTAAGAGCAACGCATATCAAAAGCAAGGTGGCGCAAATGAGAGAGCGATGACGGGGGTGTCGTCAGAGGCTCCGAAGTCGACTGAATAACATGCAGTGAATAGAATACGCATTCGGGATTCGAGAAGAGCATACCCATGCGGTAAGAGAAAGACTTTCAAGACGAAGGATGTGTTTGGCTAGCTTTAGTATTGTGGCATGGCCAACTGGCGAGCATTCGATGATATGGAGGCCACGGAGTTGCGGTGTTTGTGTTAGAACGAGCTCGAGAATACACTCATTTAACGCGGCAACTTTCTTTCGACGAAGGTATGATCAATAGTGCACAACATGTCACGAAAAACTCACCCAAAGCGTCAGGTTCGTGAGTGTCGTTTTGTTCAAACCAATCCACTTCGGCAGCATGTCCACGACACACCAAGAAGCATGGTGCAAGATGAGGGTGCGTAGGCTGTTCATTTCTGCAAGTTTCGCGGTTTGATCGATTGTGAGATTCGCATTGACTCGAAGATGTTGAAGACGGGGCTTATTCTGTAGCGAAGAAAGAAATGGTGGCAAATGAACCCCTGAATATGTGAAAGAGGTAAGGTTGTTGCATAATGTAAGAGCACTCGTGCAGTCGCGTATGAACTCGGGATGAGGCTGCGTCGTGCTACTCTTTGGGAGATACCGAATGTCTGGAAACAGGGCTGTATGAAAATCGAGGATAAGGTACATGACGGGATTAAGTAAACTCGTACCAACTTCTCTGACGTGCACGGCCAAGTCAGGATGTGAGAGAATAGTCGCAAACGGCGTCATAACCTTGGCGAAGACGCGTCAAATAAGTTAGTAGGGGCTAAGAGTCAACCTTACCCGAGGATATTTCTTCCCATAGGCGAGTCGGAATAGCAACTTGCTATAGAGCCTAGGAATCACTCCTGCGAGGAAGGAACGACTAACGAGTGCCACGGAAGCGAGATCTCTGCAGGATAAGTACGCAAAAATCATCTCAAGAACGTCCAGGTTCATGTTATCAGCGGTCACCATCCCGGGCAAAGGAACCAGGATACAGAGCGTGCGTGTGAGGGTTTGAGGACTTCGCGAATGTCTTCCCGATTGATTATTTAAAGTTTATTCTGTGAGGAATTGCCACTCCGACGGCATCACGGCAGCCGGTTCGACAGATGAAGGAAAATTATTTAGAAAATACAACACAGGATTTCCCTAGATCTACTATCCTTAAGCTCTCGTTTCCGCCGCCTCACTCGGAGCCTTCCCATCAGAAAATTTGACCGTCTGGCGAGATGCACTCGTAGAGACGGGAGGAGTCGTGGGGGAGGAGGTAGGCGAACCAAAAGGAGCTGCCTTCGCAGCTATTGCGGGGTCGAGTGATGCGAGGAATTCCTTATTGCGGTACATGATATGCTCCTGGCAGAAGATTTTCGACAAGCAGTTAAAGCGGTTCGATACGTGAGAGACACGAATATTTACCTTCAATGGCTCTGGCCAGGGAAGTGGTTCCGTCGGATCGCTATCTTCTGGGTGAGTGCGGCTATAGATCAACAAGTATGGTCCGGCGCCTAGATGCATGCCTGCTGGATCAGTAAGGACAATTTCTTCTGAAACCTATTGAATATGAATGTGACTCCAGGATTAGTAGGTGAGGAAGGTCGGTTACCTCAGTCACATTGGTATGAATGGTCTTCCACCAGGTACCTTTGTCTTTGACATACGAGTATAACTGCCGTCTGCCAAAAAGACCATCGTGCATGAGAACTGCCCGTAAATCATACTATAACACTTGTAATGAGAATCACGGGAATCGACTTGACAGCATGCTTCCGACCTTGTGTTGTTGCAATTCCGCGCAGTCAAACAGTACAGAAGAACGGGAATTAAGGTCGTTGACCTTGTTGTCAAGTCCTGTACCAGCAGACGTTAGCCTTCCCTAGAGTCCGCGAATGATAATGGCTTGCCTTCAAGTTCCTTCTCAAGCGTCGATATAATATTTTTCAGCTTCAGCGCTGTTTCGTCTATAACAGTTTGACGTTCGATATCTCCGTTAGCATCAGCTAAGCTCTCATAGTAATGAAGCGACGCGCGGAGGTCGTTAAGTGTGTCTACTCCCTGAAAATGAAGATCCATTTAGTCATCGACACCAGATTGCAAGGTGAGGAATCTAACATCGAACCGTGTGATTCCATTGCGACGTGAAGTCAATTTCTGTATCTCCGAAATCATCTCCAATTGCTGGATCCGCTTTTGATTCGCAAGCTCGAAATTATCCCCGAGAAATTGATCTAGGAAAAGGGACTTCGGGTATTTAAATGGTCTGTAGGCCTCTGACGATGGGGCGACGGAAGAAGAGTGAGCAGGCGCTGATGCTGATGGCCGACTATTCTTGAGGCTAAAAACGATCACTTGTGACGCTTCCAGAATAATGTCGTGAGTTGATACGTTGTTATCGTAGTAATGAGACAAATTGGCCGACAACCGGGAGACGAGGTCATTACTTGTAAGGTCGTCGCCGCCTGTCACGACAGAGACAATGCATTCTTCGGATGTGTGTACACCAGGCGAGTACGGGACTGTGCTGATGTGACTGTAGCTGAAGAAGAACATTCGCGTTCTTGTCGCGATTGGGATCAGGACAGACAGAATGACAGGAGTCAGCAAGCATCACCTCAGCTCTTGTTGGGCTTGTGAGTCAAATCGTTGCTGGAGGGGAGCATCTATCAGGTCCGCTATTCTCTTCAAAAGTTCTAGAACAAGGCATAAATGTCGTCTAAGAACGAGATAATACTTTTACGCACGTTGAGTCAATTCTCCAGGAAGTTCAGTCGCATTACTCCATGGCTCGGCTTTAAGTACTTCAAGTATGTCGTCTGCCAGAAGAGAGGACAGTTGAGCCAAGTCCATGTTGGCGAAAGTCTCAACTAAAGGCCATAAAATTTGTTCTATAAGGGATTTGTCACCGAAAGCAACCTAATTCGTACAAGGCGGACACACCTCTTCCGCTCGTCGGAGGATCGATAACAGTAGCGCCGGGCGGGGCCAAGGGCCTCCAACGTGCGATGCTTTCTCGGACTTGAGGGATTGCGAACAAAGCTTGGATAAGCAAGGCAGCGTATGTGAGTGTTGGCATAGTTGGGTGTAAAGCAACTGGTCGACCGCCGTCCCGAACTGATTTCTCTGGAGGTTGGTCTTCGTAGTCTGCTGTCACACAGTCGTTATAGCTCGTACTCAGCGATTCTTCTATCACACGGCTGAGAGTTTGGTCATCCTGAGACACGGAACTTGTTGCAACCTGAAGCCATCTTAGTAGTGAACATTTTTCGATGAGAGGGGACAAACACTTGCATTAGAAGGGACGATCGCCCAGTCAGGGTGCGGTGCACGGTCACTGGGGCCAAATGTTGTCATGCTTTGCGGAAGAAGAGAGGCCTCAAGAGCTCTTGAGAGTTCATCGTCGTGATCATCGGAGGTCAAGTCAATGACGGATTGCGCGGCTTTGCGTTCTGGAAGACTGGGAGGTGTAGGCGTGATCTGTGAAGACCATGAAGCGGCCTCGCCTCTGTCTCCTTCGAGGATGGCTGTTGCAGCCTTTTGGACATCGCCATTGCATTTGCGTAGAATTCGACGGGCCACATTAGGATCAAGGTCGCCCATCATAGCAGTCAAGTTGTCGACATTGCGTTCTTCTTCCTGATATTCAGCCGAGTTCGTGTAGCTGGTGATCTCTCTGCTCATTGGATGCGGTGATATTTGTGAATTACCCGAGCCTGGAGGTTTGTTCTGCATAATGAAAGGTGACGCCTAGCGGCAAACGACCAAAACCCAGTTTGGTTCTGGCTCAGTTCGAATATCCGATCGTTTTTGATATTGACCAAACTGGCCAACCAGTCGTTCACTGCGGAAACACACCTAGACTTTGTGTGCATTTCATTCTACATAATTGGCTTGCTATCGCTCAGCTGTCTTTGCTGTCTAGCTTATCTGCCTTTCTGACTGATGGGTGCAAAGGATGGAGCATACTTTTTCTGATCGATTCCTGTGGTAATTTCTTACCCAAAGACGCATTCTATTCCACATATACTTTAGCCTTGGATTTCTTCGTTGTTGTGCGCGTTGCTTCTGTGCTTGGGTGTAAATACCCAGGATTCAGGAGCAGGTCCAAGAAACATCTCTGAGATCCTGACCCAGTCTTGGCTGTCCCCACTGGCCAGTAACGTTTCTGACAGATACTTAGAAAAGCCATCCTGTATGACAAGGAGGGAAAGTTACCAAGCTCATCCCGGCCTCGAAACGCTGGAGCACGGTCGTTAATCCGACCGGGGACGACCTCTAATAGACCGATGGGAACGTAGCGGTATTGAAACGACAGCGCTTCGCAAAGGTAACGGCGGGTGGTGTTTACCCCAGCCGTATCAGAACCGAAATGGCTGGCAAGTAAGGGCGTTAAGTGCTATGGCAAGGCATTTCGGGTGAAAAAAAACATACTTGAGTCCGAATTCTGCGTACTACCATGCATGTTTCAATAGCGCGTGGAGGTGAAATGAGAACCCACTGCTCACCTTCCTGATCAATTCAAGCCGTTCTCGAGAGCTGATATCCCATTCTCTGTGCTCTTTTATTTCGGTAAAGATCCAAGGCTTAATAAGTCCCCCGCGTCCTACCATTACGCCGTCAACACCACTGTGCTCTACGGAGGACCAATAATCTTTGGATGAGAAACAATCGCCTCCACCAAAAATGGGAACCCTTGGTACTATTCCACGAGGTTAGGAAACATTATTATTCAAACCGCAGCAGCGCTCACTGTCTTCATCTACTTCTCGGGCACGAACGGCGTCGACACATTGCTTGATGTAGTCCCAATCCGCCAACCTTGTGTATCGTTGCTGTCGCGTTCGACCGTGCAACTGCAATAGAAAAAGAAATGAGCACAAGAAGCATGCAGCCGCGCTTTAGTCATACAGAAATACATCCAGCATGCCATTCTGCGCTGAGACGAGGCATAGTCTTGTGGGCCGTGTTTCGGCCATCTTTCACACCGGTGCGAAGTTTCACTGTTACCGGTATCTCGCCGAGAGCCTTGTTCATACCCACAACGATTTTCCCTAGCTTGGCAGGAGCATCGAGCACTACAAAAAAAAATTATATACGGAGTTGTCAAGAAAAGATATGACAAGGGACACACAAGCGGAGCCACTTCCAGTCCGGAAGACCAAATCGATCGGACAACCACAATTAATGTCAACAAAGTCGATGTTGCCTCCACACTCATTTGATATGACCTCCGCAGTGGGAACGAGAGTGGCAGGTTTGTTCCCAGCGAGCTGGACTCCGAACGTACGCTCTGATGGATGTCTTCGAACCAGTGACCACTCTTCCTTCGATCCTGCCAGAAATGATGTAGCTAGACCCACTGAAATTGAATTGAGGACGTGTCTCGGTCAGGATGGCGCAAAATCAACGTACTTTCACCACAAGTGATGTCCGCCCCGTACTCGACGCACAGTCGACGAAAAGGCTGCAGATAGGACATTGAGAAATCACCATAAAGAGACTGGGAAAAGTAGCGTACCAAGTTGCCCACGGTTGTAAGTGGAGCAAGATCTTTCCGGGATTAGTGAATGACGACGTTACATGGGGGTGCACTCACATGTTTTACCAGCCCAATCCAGTCTCTTTTTTTCAGAAAATCGGATAGGGACATCAGGAGTATCCACGTGGGACAAATCACTGCCAGTGCGTTTCATTACAGTATCCGATAACCCATTTGCTGACTGGGGGATGGAATCAGATGCACCTTTATCGGAGGTTTGTAGTGACAGTGAATATGCATCAGCGATAGGATGAGGATACTGGGTGACTTTGAGGTTCAAGGAAAGTGCAGAAAAAGCACCAGGTCGCACCTTTTTCGAGCGCAGCAGTTTCAGCACGTCAGCACTGATGGTGTTCATTTCTGCTGTAGTGAAGACAGCACGCGCTTTCTTCTCGTCGTCTTCCATAAGCACAAGCTCGCCATTTTCATCTTTTCGAACATGTCCCCCCAGGAATCGGCATTTTAGGCCATGCCTATAAATGATAGACCCACATAAAATATATCTGGAAATATGAGTTCCAAGAGTCCATACCTGCAGTCACCCCTTTCCCCAAAGATAGGGCACGTTGTGGTCGGATCAAGAGAAGGATAGGCTGCATCTGCCACGAAGTCGGAACCCGACGAGGGTTGGACAAACGGAGGGAATTCGATCAAGCTTGATGACGTAGGGAATGAGATGTCTTTTGGTTTGGCTGCCAGGTAAGCAGGAATATCGTGTGTAAAACGACAACTGTTCAACGCCCCGAAAGGTGTGTTTCTATTTTTTCCCGTAGACTTTGCAGAGGGAGGGGCGACTCACTCTGCACCGAATTCACAAGTATCCCCTTTCGCCACTCTCCAACACAACTCCAGTTCATCCCGAACCTTTCCAAATCTCCTCCCTTTATTAGAACCCCGTTGTAACTTCTTGTTCTCTTTGGATAGCTTCCTCCGGGACGGACCACTCGATCTGGGGTGCTCATCGGTATCTGAAATGTTTTTGACATGATTCGCAGTACTACCTTCCGCTGCGTCGTCGTCAGGGACTGGTTGCGACTGAACTGAAATAAGATACCTGACGGTTGAATCATAATAATATGGGTGACTTCTCAAGAGTTGATCTACATAGAAAACGTACTCGGATTTCACGACTGCTGTTCCTGGGGGATAAAATTTATCTGACATTTGCGTGAACGGGCTGTAATTAGTGCAGTTTGGTAGCGTCTGCACAAAAAATCAGAATTCTAGTATCATGGTAGCTGGGAGGTGGCGTTGACTAGGCTAGATATAGGCTTTAACCTCAACAATGTCAATGCTCGATAAGAACCCGGCCCAGCTACTCAAGGATAATATGAAAGTACCATTAATGCAAAATATGGAAAAGGAGGTACCCCGCGAGATAAACATGTCACAGGGGCTGCTCGAGATTCGTAGCTGCCGCTGCAACGCACGGTCTCTCCCTCGACGCAATAGTGGATCCCAACCATTGGAAATCCCCAGAAACACACGCGGGCTTATCTACCCTCACGGAAACCGCTGTTCCGGATGACAGGATACATAACTCGTGCACCAGCGTCCCGTCAAGAACCCCGTTTACTTTCTTTTTTCCATTTCTTCGCGTAGATATCGTGGTTGCGCAAGCCGGGACAATGCCATAACAGGACAGCTCGACTCCGTCGTCGAGCCATGAACTCTCCAGTAGGACAAGGTAGGAGTGATCGACACCAGTGAGCCGAGAACGGAGATGATACCGGTCTCGGCTATTTTTACTCTTCGAGAATGATTCTCGGTGCATCCTTTCAACCCGCTTGCAGTCGCTTGGAGTGTTATTTCCAGGTTCCGCATCATGGGAATGGCCTACGGAACTCGACGCCTGCGATGCTAGTACCCGATCGTATTTCCATTTCTGTATATGTGAGTATTCGACGTAGCACCCGTTGGTAACCGTAACCATCCGATTCGACATGTGCCTCAGTTTTTATCTTTAGATGCTTAAATGCTTAACTGTCGCGCGTATGAACTGCGCAGTTGACCTCGAGACCTCGACTTTACGGCATTTGACGCGGAGTTGGACTAGTTCAATGATCCTGTCCCGTGCATGTGAAAGCTCGAATAGCTCAGTGCTCGGCGCTCGAGTCGAATAACCTACCCGACGACAGGTCCCAAAACCCGACTTGTTTCATGTCTGCGGATAATACGTTGTCCCTTTATCAAAAGACGTCACGAGATATGGAAGATTCCCAAGAAGGGCAGAAAGGAAGTCGAATTGTACCTCCTCCAAGGGAAGATTATCAGAAGGCAATTACCAAGTTACAATCGGTGGGATAATCAATGTAAATGTATATATTGTGTAGTACCTTCGAATCTCGTAAGATCGAGGTGAAGATTATCATCGAATCGTGTGGCATAAGAGGGGAGGTACCGTTTCCTACTGTGATATTGCAATCTTAGACGACGGTCTGAGAATTGCACGTCCCTTTCGATCCCGGTAGAACAAAATATCACCTAGGTGGGGCAAAATTCCCGGAGGATTCGGACAGAATGGAGTGAGATCGAGACTGACCTTCGTCTTCTACAAACTGGCAACTCGTGTAATTATCCCAGAGAGCTTTGAAGGCAGGTTTGTCAGAATAACGATAGTGGTCACCGATGAACGCTTTCAGATACTTGGTCGCTTCGGGTCCGTTGTCTAGATTCAAGAACGAAAAAGTCAGCTAAGCTTGAGATAACACGAGACCAAGAAGGCACGCGTACAGAAGGGCATTTTCGGGAAAAAGTGATGGATGACGTGATAGTGAGCGACATCATGTAGGAAGAATCGTCCCTGCCATCCTAACAACGGCCTATCCACAGTCGCTGCTGCGCCCCGTTGGAAATTCCATACGTTGTTGCGGTAATGCGGAAGCTCTGGATCGGTATGATGGAGATACGTGATCATGATGAACCAGTGGGACACCGCAAGCCACGGCACGAAGTAGTATTTTAGCACTGAGAAGATCCCATAGAGGGTGCCAGCCCGTGTGATCCCATAAATCATCGCCGCGATACCGAGATTGGAGATGATGACAGCGTGACGTTGCTCCTTCGTGAACAGGATCGATTGGGCTGAATATGAACATAAAAAGTTAGAGCTTTCCTTGTGTCCCATGACGTTGTTCCGTACGTGGAAAGGAGCGGAGAGGAGAGAAAGCTCACGGTTAAAATGGTTGGTCCATTTCGGGTAGTCCTTCTGACCCGAGACGTTCCATACTAAGAGTTGGATTGTCAGACAAAAAAAAAGGCAGTGGTCATGAGAAGGTGTGATATGCACCGAGATATGCAGGGAAGGCCAGAAGTTGTTGGCTGATCAGCCTAAAAAGGGTATAAATGGGGGTGTCACCGAAGAAGTCGTCATAGGCTGTTTCAGGTGTTCCCTTCGGCGGCAGTGCAAGATCACTCCTGGTTTTAGGGACATAGACTTCATCTCTTTCCATAGATGCGTGATTGCAATGATGTCGATGATGAGATATCTTCCAACTGAAGTATGGTGTCCAGAGGAAGGTATGGACTATCTAGAAGCATAATTATATGTAAGACGATTGTGCCGCAAAGCAAAAAATACAGGCGGTGACACATACGAATCCAATGACATCATTTACGATTTTATGAGGGGAAAAGGCACCGTGGCCACACTGTACCCATAGAAAAACCAAGAAGTCAGAGTTGAAAGGGAGGATCCGAGCGAACACCTACTTCATGGCCAATGACCCAAAGCCCCGTGAACACTAGACCCTGAAACCAGAAGCTGAGTCTATTATTCGATCAGTGGTACAAAAAGGTATTTATTGAAAAGTACTTACTAGATACCCCATGCAAACCACCTCGCAGACTCTGCACCGAATTGGGAGAGTACTGTGATCACTCGGCGATCGCTGAAACACGGGTCGATCCATGTAGCGAGCTTCCAAAGAAGTACTGCCATGGCCAAATCTCGAGTCAAGTAGAGGATACCTCTTGATGTACGTCTTATGAACAAATGAGGAGGTATTGCATCTCTGATTTGTTTTAGAGACCTATGAAAGAAAGATGTGAATCTAGCAAGTAATACCGTTGACGGTCTTACCAAGGCATAGGTGAGAATTCAGGTAAATGATCCTCAGAATATGAGATATATTCCATGGTGGATGACTGGTAAAAGAGTAGGGTCGAAAAGGCATTACAAGTTTGTATTTATCTAAGGATTAAGATCTGGGCAATGATTTTTTTATTCCGTTCCCGATTATGTAATTATGTTAAATCTAGATCCCGTGATCGATCCGGAAGAGGGAAGGTATTCTCTTCCGTTTCTACTGTCACGTCAATGTCACACTCCTTCGTCACAATTATCATGCACCTCATCAATACGGAACGCGTACAACCCTCAAAAATGCCTTGGTTCACCTGTCCAACGGCGTTTACAATTACACCCTCACCACCATGTTCTCCTCAATTTTCGAGGACTCACCAGAGTACAGAAATCGCAAGATCACTCCTTTCGTACCTACCAAAGTTCGTTTATCCCACTAACTACTTCACTATCAACTTCACTTGACACTCCTCACAGGTCACTTTGGCTCAAATACATGCATCTGTTCCAAAGCATCTCTACAAAAAGTCAACCATTATCGGTCTCTACTATTTCACGCGTGATATCTTCTGCGCACTCCTTGCGTACAAGATAGCCAGGATCATTGACCCCTTCAGCCTCTATCTCGTCTTCAGTTTAGGGATTCATCCCGTTGCTGCTACCTTCATCAAATCTATCTTGTGGATCGTTTATTGGTGGTGGCAAGGCATCATCTTGGCAGGAGCCTGGTGTCTTGGTCTGCTTCCCACCATCGCCGTATATATAAACCAGAGTAACTCACCTCTGTCTGTCGTAGGGCATGAAGCCGGACATGGCAATCTGTCACCATATGGATGGGTAAATCATGTCATGGGATACTCCATACACACCGTAAGCGTCTCTCAATGATATACTCTTTCATCCCCTTTAATTGACTGCATTCAAAGTTCTTACTGGTCCCATACTACGCCTGGCGTTCCACACACAAGGCTCACCATGTTTGTATCCTACCTATCATTCTCCGGTTCTCTTAAATGAAACACCGTCACCTTGCAGAAGGCAACGAGTTCCATCGAGCGTGACGAGAATTATGTCCCCCGCACCCGCTCAGACTACAAACTCCCATCCGCCTCGAAAGCTCACATCACTGATTACCACGACATATTCGACGAAACGCCCCTGTACACCCTCGTCCGCATGCTCTCCATGCAAATTCTCGGATGGCCATACTACCTTTTCACCAACGCCCTCGGATGTCGTTCGCATCCGTCTGGTACCAACGTGCGTATCCTTCCTACTCATGTGACAAATTACCCCAATAACAAATAACAGCATTTTTCACCCTCCTCGTCACTTTTCAAACCACATGAACGCCCCGGGATTATCGCATCAGACGTTGGCATTACCTTGATGGCCTCCCTCCTCTGGTGGTGGACATCCGTCAACGGGTTCTCTTCTTTTGTCAAGCTGTATCTCATACCATACCTGGTACGTTCCTCGGGCTGTGTGATTTCCCCCCTTCTTGTGTTTATCCCTCGAATAGCTCACCAATCATTGGATCGTTATGCTCACTTTCCTACATCATTCCGATCCGACGATCCCTCATTATCGTAGCAAGGAATGGTCATTCTTGCATGGCGCAGTCGCTACCGTCGATCGGCCACTCATGGGTTGGATCGGCCGGTTCTTCTTCCACAATGTTGGTTCCATGATGCCCAGTACTTTTAGTAACGTCTCATGATATAACTAACTAGGTATCCCATGATCACATCGCGCATCATTTCTTCTCCTCTATTCCATTCTGTGAGTCATCCCGTTTTTTAGCCACTGGGAAACAAAATGTGACTGTACAAATCAGATAATCAACCCCAAGTGACAGAGCATATCAAGCAGGTTCTTCAAGCTGACTATAACTATGATTCAACCGTAAGTCTTTTCTCCTTCATCAAAAATATATGTAAATAATCATTTATCAATCTTGGAAGAACTCATTCCGCGCACTATATCGATCTTTTACCGAATGCTGCTTTATCGAGGACGACGGTGACATCGTGTTTTACAAGAACAAACACGGGCTCGCCGCGCGTGAAGTGGGAGTGAACCCTGACTCGACAGGCCTCGCCGCGTCTCAGTAATTCCCCGAGAGAACCCTTGCTGGCGGTGTTCTTTACATGGACTTATGGACTGTGACATATTTGTAGCAAAAAAAAAAAAAGTACGTACACCTGCATATTGCAATTAACGTATAATTACTTTATAGATAAAACAAATCAATAAATATTGTACGCGTATCCCAGCCAACTTTACTCTCCCTTCGAACTTTGGCGGTATATACCAGTCATAATTAATCTGGG
>Ga0209006_10002189_pt1 | contig 17791 bp, 12 predicted proteins | sample JacPin_JW_Ref_O2_FD_188567 | JGI IMG/M metagenome (GOLD analysis project Ga0209006, IMG submission 188567) | Forest soil microbial communities from Algoma, Ontario, Canada - Jack Pine, Ontario site 1_JW_Ref_O2 (SPAdes) (version 2) | ecosystem: Environmental > Terrestrial > Soil > Boreal... | reverse complement strand
CGCCCACCAGCAAATTGTATTTGCGCTTCAAATAATGCATCACCGCTTCGTCCATTTCGTTTCCGGCCACCCGCACCGACCGCGAATAGACAATCCCGCTCATCGAAATCACCGCAATGTCCGTGGTTCCGCCGCCGATATCCACCACCATGTTTCCCGACGGCTCTTCAATCGGCAGCCCCGCGCCAATCGCCGCGGCCATGGCCTGCTCCACCAGGTACACTTCGCTGGCTCGCGCGCGATACGCCGAATCCTGCACCGCCCGCTTTTCCACCGGCGTAATTTCGCTGGGCACTCCGATCACGATGCGCGGATGCACCAACACCCGCCGGTTATGCGCCTTCTGAATGAAATAGGTCAGCATCTTTTCGGTGACTTTGAAATCCGCGATCACCCCGTCTTTCATCGGCTTGATTGCCACCACGTTTCCCGGCGTGCGCCCCAGCATGTCTTTCGCTTCGCGCCCCACCGCCACCACGTCGCCGCTGTTCTTATTGATGGCCACGATCGAAGGCTCGTTCACCACGATCCCTTTGCCGCGCGCGAACACGAGCGTATTCGCCGTCCCCAAATCTATGGCCAGGTCGGATGAAAACAAACTGAAGACCGACCGCATGTTGTAGCCGTTTTTCGTCACGTCGTGCGTCCCCCAGATTCCATTTAGACGCCGCTGCGGGCGGCGCGAAAATTATAATTGCCTCAACTCAACCTAATTTAATTCCGCTCAACCAACTCAACTAAACGCAAACTCAAATTCACCACGCCCAATTGTCGACCGCTCGCTACGGAATCACCACTTCCACTCGCTTCGTCGCCGTCCCGCCCCGCCGGTTCTGCCCGGTAATGATCACTTCGTGGCTGCCTTTGGTCATCGCCGGCAGAAAATGCCGGAAATGTCCGTCGGCCTGAATGCTCGCCACCTGCTCGCCATTTATAATCAACGCCGCGCCCGGCTCGGTCCGTCCCACCACTTCCACCAGATTCCCCTGCAGATTCGTCGCGTCAATTTCCAGCAGCATTTCCAGTTCTTTGCCGTGCACCACCAGCGAAAATTTGAACGGGTCGCTCACGTCGCTCGATTTGTTGTCCGCATCCACCGCGCGCACTCGCCAGAAATAATCTCCCGGATCGAGTCCCACGATGTCCACGCTCTCCGTCCCGGTTTTCTTGTCCTCGATCAAATGCGCGAACGACGCCGTGTTGCTCACCTGAAATTGATAGATCTTCGCCGTCTCCACCGGATTCCACGAAAAATGCACCGCATCGCGTTTCGGATCGGCCACGATGATCGGCTGCAGATTCAGCGGCGTAATCAATTGCGGCGGCGCCAGCACTTGCGATTTTGTAATCGCTCCGCCGGTGGGGAACGTTACCCGCTCCCACTGTCCGATGTCCAGATGCTCGCTACCGCGCGCCAATTTCGCGCTGCCCGAAGCCACCGTGAATTCCTGCTGCTTCGTTTCCGGATTGCTGCTCACCGCCGCCCGGCTGTTGGCTTGCAGCGAAGCCACCGCATTTTCAAACGATACTTCCGCCTTCGATCCCGGCACTTCCCATGTGCCGGTCGCCAGGTCCACTTGCCCGGAGCTGATGTGCACGCCTACCGACGAAGCGTGATCCTGCTCCACCAAATTTTCTTCCACCGTCACCAACGTGTCGCCCTTCGCAGTGTACGTAGTGCCGTCGGCGAAAGCCATGCGCGCCACGCCTTCCGGCCCGGTCTGGATCAAATCGCCCTTGTCCAGCGTCATCTGGTAATCCGCGTTTTCCCAGCTCACCGAATTTACTTTTTTCACCTGGACTTTCCCGTCCAGGTTCACAAACCGCGCCTGCCGCGCGTTGATCGTCGCCACCCCGGTTTCTTTCGGCGTCATCGTCTCCGATAGCTTCCTGGCGATGGTGCTGGTCGCCTCCGGAAACACGAAGTAGGTCAGCGAAAATATGATCGCCAGGATCAGAAATGCGTACAGCGCCACCGTCTTGTAGGTGACCGTGTGCCAGTACACCTCCACCCGCGTAATCTTGGGCTTTCCCGACGCCGTAAGTTTGCTCTCAGACATAAGGGGCTTTTTGGGGCTAATTTAAGAATTTAGCACACGGGTAGTAGGCCCACAACTTACCGCAAGCCCAGTTGCCCAATCGCTACCCCCTGTGCTTCCAATCGGTTAACAAGTACTGGAACGCCCCCGCCGCAGGCACCCGAAGTAGCCGACCCGAATTCGTAGGGGCCGGTCTCAGACCGGCCCGAACTTCAGCCTTCGCAGCGGCCGCTCCCAGGCACCGCACGCCATCGCCAGCAGCACAGCCACCTCCGAGCTGTGGGTCGTGCGCTTAGGGATTTCGCCGCGGTTTACGCTGTCATCTCGACAGACGCGCGGACGAACTCTGTGGGCGCGTCGACGTGACCGCTATGAGATCCCTGACTGGCAGCGCGATGAAGTATGGAACCGGGACAAGAAGCAGCGCCTAATTGATTCCATTCTTCGGGGTTGGAAGATCCCAAAGTTCTATTTGATCAAGGCGTCGGAGGGCGATTATCTGGTAGAGGATGGACAACAGCGATTTGTATCGATACTGGAATTTTTTTCTAACGAGTTGCCGTTGAGTGACGAGTCGGCGAAACGGTTTGGTGGACGTTTCTAATCGCGAACTGTCAAGACAGGGAGCCGACTCCTTCGACGATTTCCGAAACCGAATATGACGTAATCGTGCGGACGAATTATTTGAGCTGGTGATGTCCGCGCTGGGCCGATCGCGAGGCTAGGTCGAGTATCCCTCCAACGAGTCGTCCCAAAAAATTTGCCGTGACGCAACACTCGCTTCGTTTGAGACTCTACTTTTGAGCCCTGACCCTTGTGGGTTTCGCGCGGTCCCTTCAATCGCACGTATCTGAGGATCGTTGTGTACATTTGCGTCATATATCGCAACCTGTTATCGTGCATCGCCATTCTGTCTAAGCGCGTCAACATTCGCCCAGAGGAGGCGAGCATGCGAAGCGGGACACATCAAACGCCGTCCTCGTCCTCTACCCAAATTTCTAACCGCAACACACCCGCATTCAAAATTTGCCGCAACTCGCACACAACACAAGACATGACATTCTCTAACCGCAACATAACTTCCAGTGCAGCGATTAGCTTTTCTTCGCCAATCCCATCTTGCAGTCCATCTCCTGTCTCCCATGTTCCGTCGTCGCTTGTTTCATTTCCGGCCATTTCTACTCCGTACACAATCAAAAGTAGAAATCAACCTAACTCGATGAAAACAAACGATGGACCTGATTTCTACCTCGAACATTTGGACACTTTGCGCATTACGAATTCGCCCGCGAACCCGCACCTCTCGCAGAAATTTGGCGCGCTCCCCAACTCACCACCGAAGGGCCGGGTTTCGACCCTGCCAACTTCGTCACTCACCCCATCGGCGCCCGGCACTGACCTCTCGGCGGCCTTTCCGCCGAATCTTCCTGCCACCCGGCCGCCCGACTTTTCAATTTCTAATCGAAAACGACAGGAATTAGAAACCATGCCTAAACCCATGAAAACAAAGGTTCGGTGTGCTGTCTAATCGAAAATCTGGAAGGGGGGTCACCGTGCGACATGTACAACGCCAACAACCATCTCGCCGCGCCCATTTTCCAGTTTCGAATCTCCCCTTTTCCGCCCTTGGTCGGCCATTTTGGAGGTTGACCCCACGCCCACCCTTTAGCGAGACTATCCCTCCGGCCACCTCGGCGTACCCCTTGTGGGCACCCCCGCACCGAAGTCGTCGCCACGGCCTCCCGAACCGGGATATGATTTGCTGCGAGGTACTATTTTATGATTGAGAATGTCGGCGAACTTCTTCCCCCTGCCCGCCTGATGCTCACCCCCGGGCCTTCCAACATGGATCCGCGCGTCTATCGCGCCCTGGCCACGCCCCTCGTCGGTCACATGGACCCTTGGTTCAACGAAATGATCGGCGACGTGCAGGTCATGCTGCGTCAGGTTTTCCAGACCCAGAATCGCATCACCTATCCCATCTCCGCTTCGGGCTCCGGCGGCATCGAAGCGTCCGTCATGAATCTGCTGGAACCGGGCGACGAATGTATCGTCTGCTCCAACGGCTGGTTCTCGGAGCGGATGGCCGTGATCGCCGACCGTAGTCCCGGCGCCAAAGTGATTCGCGTGACCGCTCCATACGGCCGCAAAGTGGATCCCGATGACGTACGCCGCGCCGGCAAAGGCAAAAAAATCAAATTCGTGGGCCTCGCCCACGGCGAGACTTCTAGCGGCGTGGTGCAGAATCTTGCCGATTACCGCAAAGTCGCCGACGAACTCGGCGCCCTGCTGGTTGTGGACGCGGTTGCCACCCTGGCTGGCATCCCGCTCAACGTCGAAAAAGAAAGAATAGACATTTGCTTCAGTGGCTCGCAAAAAGCCATCAGCGCGCCTCCGGGCATGTCGCCCATCACCGTGAACGCGCGCGTCGAAGAAGTGATCAAAGCGCGCAAGACTCCGGTGGCCAGTTGGTATTTCGATTTCATGCCGATCATGACCATGTGGGGCAGCGAACGCAGTTATCACCACACTCCGCCGATTTCACTGATCTTTGCCCTGCGCGAAGCGCTGCGCCTGGTTTTGGAAGAGGGCCTCGAAGCGCGTTGGAAGCGCCACAAAAATAATCAAATGGCTCTGGTCGCCGGCCTCGAAGGCATGGGACTCGATCTGTTCGTTCCCGATCCGGCGGATCGTTTGGTCACCGTCACCAGCGTTACCATTCCATCTGGTGTGGACGACAAAAAAGTCCGTCAGCAACTGCTCGATGAATTTAATATCGAGATCGCCGGCGGCTTCGGCGATGCCAAGGGAAAAATCTGGCGTGTTGGCTTAATGGGTTATTCTAGCCAGAACACCAACGTCCTGCTGTTTCTCGCCGCGCTCGAAAAAGTATTGCTGGATAACGGCGTGCGCCTGCCCGCAGGTGGCGGAGTCGCCGCCGCGGTGCAGAGTTACCGTCATGCCGGGCAGCCAGTCATGGCCGGAGCCAATAAATAAAATAGCCGCCGCGCAAAACTAGTCCGCGCGATTCGGTGAACAGCGAGTATCATGCGCTGCGCGCAAAGAAATTGATTTTCGAGGAGATTCGGATTGATGGCCAAGGCCGCCGAAGCAGGCACCAAGTACGCGTGGATTCCGAACACCGGCGCGATGAGCGATTTCATCGGCGCCTTCGACGTGCCCTCGAAAGTCACCGACTACGTCTATCGCTGCCGCTTCTCGCATTGCTGGAATGGCACCGCCACGCGCCACAGCGACACCATGGACTGCAAATTTTTGGTGGACGGCAAGGGCGTGATTCTCGGCTTGGCGCATCCCGGCTTCGTTAATTTTCGCGACCGCACCGGGCGCAATCTCAGCGACCGCGAAGCCAGCTATATCGGCGCGGAATATTTGCGCGAAAGATTGGAGCAGGAAGACGAGCACGCGCTTTACGACGTTTCCACCGCCGACGTCATACGCATCATCGAAAAAATCGGCATCCGCTAGAACTAAAATTTTGCTCGAAAATTAATTTCGAAATTAATTTTCGTGCGGCGTTTTACGATTTCGGTTTTGCATCTTTCTTCGCAAATGAGCGCACGTAGTTCACCAGGTTCCAAACTTCTTCGCTTTTCGCGCGGTCGCCTTCCGCTGGCATGTCGCCTTTGCCGTTCTTGATGATGTAGAACAATTCTCCGTCGGTCATATCTTTCAGCGCGGCCGGATCGGTGTAGTCGAGCATCTTGAGTTTCATGTCGGTCGCCAGATCGCCTTTTCCGTCGCCGTCTTTTCCATGGCACATCGCGCAATCGTAGCCGTAGGTTTTTTTCCCCGCAGCGAGCGACGCCGGCGTGGGCTTCACCGGATTGGGAGCCTTCGCCGCTTCGGGCGGCATTTTGAACTCCGCCGCAGTCGCTGGCGTGGTCGAAGCCGGCTTCTGCTCCTGGCCGGCCGAAACGGAAAAAACGAAAAGCGCGAAGACCGAGACCACACGAAGCACGGTTCGCATAAATCCTCCAAAGCAGCAACTCTCTGTTGGGTTTCGAGGAATTCTACTCCGCGGAGCGGCGGCGGGGGAAGAAAACTTTAATGGCTTAGCGTACTGATGGGCACGTCGGGACAGCAGCGCAGTGCGGTGAATCAGGCGTCGGAAAGCGATTCGTTGAATCCGGCCCCGTCCTTGAGTTCGCCCAGTTCGAGAATTTCGCCGCAATCCAGACATTCGATGTACTGTGCATCGTTGTCTTTGGCGATCACTTGCGTTCGTTTATGCTGGCAGGCCGGTTCCGGGGTTGACATAGGCGCTCCGAAGCGCAAAGTAAATCATATCACTGCGCCGAGCAAGCCGAGGGATCGCGCGGTGGTTGACAAACCCGGCGATAGGCACTATCAGTCTGTGGGCAAAGAAACAAAAGCGAGAATACTTGGCCACTGAAATGAGTTCGCAAAAGCGCCTGGGCACGATGCTGTTTTACGGCATCGTGGCGATTTTGGCGTATCTCGTATTTTTGGTTTTTCAGCCTTTTTTGCCGGCGCTGGCTTGGGCCGTAGTGATTGTGGTGGTGTCGTATCGCGGATACGAGCGGGTGCTGCGGCGGTTTTCTCCGACGGTGGCCGCGATTATTTGCACTCTGGCCGTGACGGTGATTCTGATTGTTCCAACGATTTTGGTTATGAGCGCGTTCGTGCGCCAGGGTGTGCTGGCGGTGCAAACGCTGCAGGCACAAGTGTCTAGTGGGCATTTTGATTGGGTGAATCGTGTGTGGATGGAAATCGAATCGAAGTTGCCGGATTCGAGCCAGGCGAGTTTGGGAACGATCGTTAATCGTTATGCGGATCTAGGGGCGACGTTTGTCGCGACCCGACTCGGAACCGTGCTGCGAAATACAGCGGCGTTTTTATTTCATCTCAGCGTGACGATTCTGGCGATGTTTTATTTGTACCGCGACGGAGAGACATTCATGGCGCGGGTGCGAGCGATTCTGCCGTTCGAAGCACAGCATCGCGACCGGATGATCAAGGAATCGCACGATTTGATTTTCGCGAGCGTGATGTCGAGCGTGGTGGCCGCCGCCGCGCATGGAATCCTGGGAGGGTTCGCGTTTGGGATCGCCGGAATCACGGCGCCGGTTTTTTGGGGCGTGATGATGGGATTTTTTTCGCTGATACCGCTGGTCGGTTCGGCGCTGATCTGGGTGCCGGCCGCAGTGGGTCTGATGTCGGAGGGCCACATCGTTGCGGGGATTGTGCTGGCGCTTTTCTGCAGTGTGGTCGTCGGTTTGGTGGATAACGTGGTGCGACCGTGGGTGATCAGCGGACGCGCGGAAATGGGTGGCCTGGTCGTTTTTATCAGCGTGCTTGGCGGAATCGCAGTTTTTGGTTTGCTGGGCGTGATCGTCGGACCGATCGTGGTGGCGACCGGCGCGAGCTTGCTTGATTTGTACGTTCCGGAATTGCCCGCTGGAAACATTTCGGGGGGCTCCGATACGAACCAAAATGCGGTCGTGGTAGAGTAACGCACTTCGATCTATGGCATGAGCAAGAACTCCAAAACAAAACGCGGGGCAATCGAACGTGCCGGGCCGCAACGCGACGGACCGCTGCACACGGGACCCAGGCACGCTGGGCTCGCGCCGGAAAAACTTCGCTGGCGCTGCGATCCGTCACGCATTCCGTTTGAGACAACCGCAGAGGTGGCGCCCTCCACAGGCGAGCCGGGACAGGAGCGCGCGCAGCGAGCCTTGCGCATGGGCGTGGAGATGACCGCCCCGGGATACAACTTGTTCGTTTGCGGACTTTCCGGAACCAGTCGCGGCGGCATGGTAGTGCGGATGATTGAAGGCATGCATCCGCAAAGCGAAGTGGCGCCGGATCGGGCTTACGTGAATAATTTCAAAAATGCGGACCGGCCGCGATTGCTCACTTTGCCTCGCGGACAAGCGAATGCGTTCAAGAAAGAAGTGGAATCCGGAATCGATTTTTTGCGGCGCAGAATTCCGCAAGTTTTTGAGGGCGAACCTTTTCAACGGCAGAAAACGCGCATCGTAGAGCGATTTACCCAACGTGAAAAAGAATTGATGGACGATTTCACGCGCAGAATCGCGCGCGAACAATTTGCGCTGGGACGAATGCAAGTGGGTGCAGTAGCGCTGCCGGAGATTTTTCCGCTGATCGAAGGACAGATGGTGCCCATCGAGGAAATTCCGAAACTGGTGCAGGAAGGAAAACTGGAAAGCGCAACGGCCGAAGAGCTGGAGCGGAAGTACGATCAATTCCGGCAGGAATTCACGGTGGTTTACCGCAAGACGCTTTCATTGTCGCGCGAACTGGCCAGCGAAATGAGTTATTTGGAGCAGGAGGCTGCTTCAGTGCTGGTTGACGGAGTGATTGAAGAACTGAAAGAAAAATATCCGAGCACGCCCATTTCAGAATACCTGGAAGAAGTGCGGCACAACATTCTGGACAATCTGGAGCCGTTCAAGGAACGAGAGGGCGAGGAGGATCAGCAACCGCCATCGGAAGGCGGCGGAGGCCCGCGAGTGGAGCGGGTGGAACGCGATCCGTTCCGGGTGTACGGAGTAAACGTGATTCTCGCGCATGGCGAAAAAGAAAAATGTCCGGTGGTGTTCGAGACGATTCCGACCTACGCGAATCTGTTCGGCACGATTCATCGCAGTTACGACACACGGGGCGGCTGGAATTCGGACTTCATGGACCTGCGCGGCGGATCGCTCTTGCGCGCGGACGGCGGATTCCTGGTGATGTACGCGCTGGACACGCTGACCGAAACCGGAGTGTGGCGCACGCTGAAGCGGACGCTGAATCACGGGAAGTTGGAGATTCAGCCGGTGGACGTATTTTTTCCGTTCAGCGCGGCGACGATGAAGCCGGAACCGATCGACGTGCACGTGAAAATCATTTTGATCGGCGACCGGGACATGTACGAGCTGCTGTACGACTTCGAGGAAGATTTCAAAAAGATTTTCAAAGTGCGGGTGGAATTCGACGAAGAGATGAAATGGAGCGACGCGGTTATCGGAGAATATGCGGGACGCCTGCGCAAGATCTGCGACGACGAAAAATTGTGCGCGTTCGATCGTGGGGCATTTGCGTCAATCCTGGAGCATGGCGTAAGGCTGGCGGGACGGCGCGGGAAAATCACCACGCGATTTTTCGATTTAGCCGATTTGGCGCGGGAATCATCGTACATCGCAAGGAACGAGAATCTTGCGGTGGTGACGGCCGAGCATGTGCGGAAGGCACTGGACTCAAAAATCGAGCGGCACAACCTGACCGAAACAAAAATCCGCGAAATGATCGAGCAGAATTTGCTATTCATTGATACCACGGGGTCGCGTGTAGGACAAGTGAACGGGCTGAGCGTGCTGGAAATCGGCGGATACGCTTTTGGCAAGCCGGTGCGGATCACGGCGTCGGCATCGCCGGGAAAAATTGGGATCATCAATATCGAGCGCGAAGCGAATCTGAGCGGCCGATTTCACGACAAGGGTGTGCATATCATCGCCGGGTACATGCGGCGTACGTTCGCGCAGGATAAACCGCTGGCTCTTTCGGCGAGCCTCTGTTTCGAGCAGTCGTATTCGGGCGTGGACGGCGACAGCGCGAGTTCGACGGAAATTTATGCATTGCTCTCCGCGCTTTCGGGAATTCCGATCCGGCAAGAGCTGGCGGTGACCGGCTCGGTGAACCAGCAGGGAGATATCCAGCCGATCGGCGGAGTGAACCAAAAAATCGAAGGATTTTACGACGTTTGCAAGTTGAAAGGCCTGACCGGAAGGCAGGGCGTACTGATTCCAGCAGAGAACGTGGACGATTTAATGTTGCACGACGAAGTGGTGGAGGCGGTGGCCAAGGGACGTTTTCATTTGTATCCGGTGGCGACGGTAGAGCAGGGGATTGAGATTCTTACCGGCACTCATGCGGGAAAGCGGTTGGCGACGGGAAAGCACGAGCCGGACACGGTCTTTTCGAAGGTGGATCAGCGGTTGCATGAAATGGCGATGACCATACGGAAGTTCGAACATTAGTGGATTGGGATTTTCTTCGCGTTAATTCCCCGAAAACACATTTGGGTTGTGCGAGTTGGTGAAGTCCATCAAACCCATGGTTTGAGGGGCTGAAGCCCCGCCCTCCGTGTCGATTGCGTTCATGAATTTGTGGCGCTCATTTGAAATTATGGCGAGGCAGTGTCGCACCTACGGCGCTCGTCGTTAGTCTTTCATTTTTCCCAGCCCTACGGACCGGGCTAACTTCTTTCGCCCTTACGGGGCTGGTATTTCGTCGGTTTCCGGAATGGCGGCCTGAGGATGCATCCCTGCAACGGGCGGTCATCACAAAGACAGAAACGAACAGTGAGAAGGACTAAACCAGGCGGCGCATTTTGATGTTTAGGGTTAGCGATTGGCCGTGGCGGTCTATCAGTAGTTTGTATTCGTGGCCGACCTGGCGGAAGAGATCGCGGATCGCCGCCAGGGTAAGGTCCGCGGACGGTTCTTCATCTATGCCGACGATCACATCACCTTCCTTCAAGCCGGCGTCGGATCCCGGTGTGCCGGAGCGGACCTGGACGATTTCGAAAAGTTTCAGGTTCGCGCCCTTGGCCAAGATGGAAAGACCACTCATGTCTTCCTGGGCGGTGTGATTGATTTGCAGGTCGGGATCGAGATAGATGCGCTGATGCGAAAAATCGAAAGTCACGGCGAAGCGCCGCAAAAAGTCGCCACCGATTTGTCCGGCAATTTTCGGGCCGGCGCCGGATTTCGAATTTCCCTGGGAGAACAGGGCCACGGGATCTTGGACGATGTACGCGCCGATCTGGAATTGCTTGATGCGACCGACGAGAATTTTCGAGCCTTCATCGAGTTCAGGATAGGAGGCGCTGACGGCTTTGAAGTGCGCGGCGGAGATTTTCTTTGAATCCATGTAGGCCTGAAAAAAAACGATGGCGGAATCGAGGGCAGTGTTGATTTCGAAATCGCCATCGAAACTTTTGCGGCCGGAAATATCACCTTTGGCGCGAATCAACGCGGACGACGAACCGCCGGTGATGGGGAAGGCTTTGCCCTGACCGTCGTATTTATACGTGGCGGGATCCAGAACCTGCACGGTCTGGCGCAGGTAGTCCACGACAATGACGGCGTGGTCGAAGAAATCCCGGCCCAGAACGCCGTGAGCGGCCATCCCGGTGGTTTCCGCAAAATTCTTGCGCTCGATGACCGGAATGGCGCCGATACCCAAGCGGAGGCCCGGCATGGTGAGCTCCACCTGATTGACGGTTTGCGCAGGGGTGATCGCCAGGCCCAATTCTTTCGCGCGGGCAGGTTCGATCGAAGTTTTTTCCGCCGAAGAATCCAGCTCAAAAAGCGAAGGGATGCCGCCATTGATTCGCACCGGAATGAAAATCAAGTTATGGACGAATGAGGCGGGAATTTGCGCGGCATAGGAAAACTGAGCCTGGGGAGCGGGCTGAGGATTTTGCGCCGGAGGATTTTGCGCGGAGAGCGGCGAAGCGGCCAGAGTGAACAAGAAGGGCAAAGCAAAGAGCGAAACCAGTAAGACCACGCGCCGATTCATTCGGCCTCCCGCTAGAAATTCGACAGCCTGAAGCGCCTTAGATTATACGACCTAGGGGGCTGGGGCCAGATATCCCTCGCGGACAAAAATCTTGCGAGAAGAATTTTTTCCGGCGACCGGGTACGGCTGGCCATTTTCGTCGAGGACTTGCGCGGTAAGCGGATGAAACTGGCCGTCGTGAACGGGGGCGATGCCCAAGAGATATTGGTGGCGCAGGGTTGCCGCGATTTCTCGATACATGGGAGCGAAATCGCTGGGAGATTCCGGGAAAAACGCGCGGCCGCCAGTAATGTCGGCGAGGGAGCGCAGAGTCTTGTCCGCGGCAGCAAAGACGGAAGGTTCTGGAGTGGAGGGGGCCTTGTTCTTGTTTTTTTTCGCGGGTGCGCGCAAAGCGGTGCCAAGAGCGACCGGATAGATGACCACATCGCTCGAGCGCAATTTTTGGACGAGCGCGTCCCAATGAGAAGCGGGCGATGAATCGAGACCGGTGGTGAGAAGCAGAATGGCTTTTTTGCCGGTAGCGGGCGCGAGGGAATCGAGAACCGCGGAGATGGAATCGAAGAGGTTCAGATCGCCGAAGCCGAGGGTGTATTGAATTTGCTCGAGTGTGGCGGTGAGTGAGGCTTTGTCCTGGGTGAAGGGAAGAATAGTGCGTGGGGCGTCGTTGTAGGTGACGAGAGCGATTTCGTCATCGGGAGCCAGGCCGCGCGCGAGGGAATACACCGCAGCGATGTGGTCGCTCTGGATCAAATACACGGCCGGGCTGGTTTCGACCATGACCAGGATTTGCGCGGGCGCGTCGGTGGGGGCGAAGAAGACGATGGGCTGTTCGGCGCCGCGATCGAGGATGCGGAAGTCGCTCTGGCGAAGGCCGCTGATGAATTCACCACGTTCGTCGGTAACGGTGGCGTCGAGTTTTACGATTTCGGTGGTGACTTGCAGAGGCTGCTGTTTCGCTGCGGGTGAGGATTGCTGCGGAAGATCTTGAGCCACGATGAAACCGGGAGTGACTACTAGGATGAATAGGGCACCGGCAAAACGAAGCGTCCGATGAGGATGAGGTTGGAGTTTCAAAGTATTTTGCCGTTTGCTAACGCCAAGCGATTCCGCTCAACAATTGGAACACAAATAAAAAATGCGTGGCGGCCTGCCGATAACTCAGGACGCCACGCAACAATAACAGGATGGCAGAAGAATCGTGGCCGGACGGCGCCGCGATCCGAGCCGTTTTAATTACCAGGCGCGGGAGCCGCGGGCGGAGCCGCAGTGGCCGATTTGGGAGTGCTCAAATAGCCCTTGGCTTGGTCCTTGGAGAGATCGAAAACGACAATTTCGTAGGGAGCGCGGGCGCCTTTCACGTAGAACTGGATCGGCTCGCCCACGGTCTTGTCTTTTTTCTCGATGCTCTTGTCGTCCGCGACGACGGCCACGGTGTAGCGGTAGTGCTTGGTGTCAACTTTTTTCAGTTGCACCTGAATTGGGCCGACATGCTGTGCGGCGTTGGACTTGGTGAGATCGAATTCGAAAATGTCGCGTTCGCCGCGTCGTTTGAGTTCCTCGACTTCGTCGTGGTTGCGCGCGATCAAGCCGCTCTGCACGCCCAAGTCTCCGATGGTGCTCTGGAGCTTGCCCTTGGTGGTTTCGAGGTCGGCCTTGGTGGCATCGGCTTCGGTTTTGGTGCCGCTCAGCTCGGTGGTGACTTCGCCAATCTTGGTGGAAGTATCGGCTTGAACGCCCTGGATCTCCGCGCGAAGTTTCGCGTCACTCTTCTGCTGATCTTTTTTGATGTTTTGGGCCAAACTGCGAGCCTGGGCGAGCTCGTCCTGAGTTAAGCCGAGTTTCTGTGAGGTTACATCGAGCTGGCCTTTTAGGTCGGCCATGCGCGAATTCGTTTTGTCCAGCTCGGTAGCCAGAGCCTGAGTCTTTCTTTCGGCATCATCCATGCCCTTGCGCGCGGCCTGGCGGTCGGCATAGCCGGCGTAAAGCAAATAGGCGACCAGGGCAAAGGCAACCACGAAAAGCAAAGTGACCCAGCGCGGCAAAGATGAACTCGTCTCGACGTAGTGAGTATCTTCACCGGGCGTATTCGGGGTCGAACTCATCGATCCTCCTAGGACGGGCGGAAAGCCTCGTCATCAGAGCGGAATTATGGCTGAGGGCCAGCGCGATGTCCATGACTGATGAGAGGGATGTTACCAATCGGGCGCGGAGCGGACCACAGCGAGATTTTAGAGAGGCGTGGCGGCGAGCCGCCTGCTTGCCGATGGCTGGCGTTTTGGGTATCCTTCGCTGACCAGACGTTACGAGGCGCCAAGCCAAATGATTTGCCCGCAGTGTCGAAGCGTTGACTGTTTTCGATCGCACCGCGGGGGAACTCTCGATTTCCTGAACAGTGTCATCGGGTTGAGACCGTGGCGTTGCCACACCTGCGACCGGCGTTTTTATGCCTGGCGGGTGGCGACTCGCTTCCAGGGTTACGCCCACTGTCCGCGCTGCGGCAATTTCGACCTGGAGCACATCTCGCGCGAACGAGTCGAGGCTGGAACCTGGATCACGGTAAAGCGCTGGTTTGGTTTTCCGGCTTACCGGTGCGACCCCTGCCGCCACCGCTTTTTCAGTATTCGAAGATTTCGACGAATCATGCCGGCGCTACTGGAATCGCCCGAGTCCAGAAAGGCTGTGACTGGATAGCCACGGGGCGAAGACCGTTGCGATTATTACAAACTTTCAGGAAAAGCCCTCTGCACAATTAACTCCCTCGGAATCAGGCGATAACGTAGTAACGCACAATTAACATTCCAGTCACAGTGGGTTCAAGCGCTCCGCATAAGGTGCCAACTTCGCCGCGCGTGCCGGCAGCAAGAAATGGGGGCTGGCTGCGTTCAGAGTCCGAGTGCAAATCTAAAGTGAATCCGTTTACAAAGACTGTAGTCCGATGCTCAGAGTAAAGGTCTGAGCCACCAATTCCTCACTTCGGGTGTGAACGAAAACGGCTCGGAGTGTGTTTTCGGTGACCTGGCATTTAGCGTTCAAGCGATTAGCGGTCAAATCAAGGAGGAAGGAATGCGAGGATTAGTTACGACGTTACTGGCCTTTGGGCTGGTCGTGACACCGGTCACGGCGAGAACCAGCGGACCAGGGGACGATAACAAACCATCGAAGCCCGCGAGCAGTGACAATACCGCGGACAAGACGGGCGACAAAGCGGGTGATGCAAAGGCAGCTGCATCCACTTCGACCGCTTCGACGACGGATTCGACCGCCAAACCGGCGACATCCGGAGTCGAAAGCGAATTGCAAGCGGTTCGAGAATTACTCGAAGCGCAGGCAAAACAGATTCAGATGCAGAACGATCAGATGAAAGCGCAACAGCAGAAAATGGAAGTGATGGAGGAGGAATTAAAAGCAGCAAATACTCCGAAAGACACTTCCTCCGCTTCCGCTCCGGAAAGCCGGGCCAACAACTACGGCAGCGGCGTGATCGGAACTGCGGACGGACAAGCGCCGAGCGTGGACAATCCAATCGCGATTCACTTTAAGGGAATCACGATCACTCCCGGCGGGTTCCTGGCGGCGGAAACGGTATTCCGCAACAAGGCGACCGGCAGCGACATCAATACGTCGTTCCCGAACATCCCGCTACCCGGCAACCCCGGCGCGCAGACGACAGAATTCAACGCGAGCGCCCGGCAGTCGCGTCTGAGCATGTTGGCGGAAGGAAAGCTGGACTCCGTCACACTGGCAGGCTACGTGGAGGCAGACTTTCTTGGCGCCGGCATCACTTCCAACAATAACGAGAGCAATAGCTACGTTTTCCGAGTCCGCCAAGCGTTTGGACAGGCGAGGTTCGACAGCGGGTGGCAGATTACCGGCGGCCAGATGTGGAGCTTGGTTACGGAAACGAAGAAAGGCACGGACAATCGAACGGAAGCACTGCCGTTGGTAATCGACCCTGAGTACAACGTAGGCTTCAGCTGGGCGCGGCAAGAAGGACTCCGCGTCTCGAAGACGTTCGGCGAAGGCGTAAAGTTGACGCTGGCGGCTGCGGTGGAAGAGTCAGCCACAACTTTGACGGTTCACGGGAACCCGACGACAACGTTGCCATCCACGGCCACCAGCACGATTACCGATGGCGTTACCACCGTCGCCATTCCGGTAACCACCAGCACAACATTTAACAACTTCCTCGTGGGCCAACCGGGCGTGAGCGGAGGCCTGTATAACCCCACCGGAACTTATGCATACAACAAGACGCCGGACTTTGTGTTCAAGGCGGCTCTCGATCCACACTTCGGGCACTTCGAGGTCTTCGGGATCGTGAGCACGTTCCGCGACCGCGTATACCCATGTTTCGCGGCACACGGAGCGATCACGCTGCAGTTCCCGGGAGACGGCACGCAACCGCTGCCTCCGACGGTGACGGCACCAGCTGTGGATTGCACGCTTACCGGTTCGACCAATCCGACGTCCGGCGCTTTTAACGACTCGAGCGTCGGCGGAGGCATCGGAGCGAACGGCCGTATATCGATCGCCAAGAAGCTGGATGTCGGGATCCACGTACTAGGTGGCGATGGCATCGGGCGTTACGGCTCGGGGTCCCTGCCGGATACAACAGTCCGTCCGGATGGCACACTGGCTCTGATTCGCAACTACCAGGCCCTCGGCACATTGGAATTCCGCCCCAACCCGAAGTTGGACATCTACGCGTATGTGGGCGGCGAATACGCCGGTCGCACGACGTTCAACAACGGCAAAACGGGTTACGGAAACTTCAATCGCCGAGACGACGGTTGTTCGGTGGAGACACTTCCGCTAGCCGCTCCGGCAGCCGCGATCAACACCACCGCTGTACTGGGATCCAACGGGTTCATTCCTGGGGCGCTTGCGAACTGCGACGGTGACACCCGAAGCATTTTCGAAGGCACTATCGGGTTCTGGTATCGCTTCTACAACGGACCCAGGGGTCGCATGCAGTTTGGGGCGCAGTATTCGTATGTGGATCGCAACACGTGGTCCGGTGTGGGCGCAACGGCAGGTTCTACCGCTGGTCCGCACGGGATAGACAACATGATCTTCACATCGATGCGTTACTACCTGCCGTAAAACTACTTCCGGCGAGCGCCAAGAGCTGTTCTCGCCGCAAGTCTAAGCACAAAAGGGCGCCGGTCATGGACTGGCGCCCTTTTTCTTTTGCGTGTTTTCGGCCACGATCCGCAGGCGAACCCTTCCCGCGGCAGTAAGAGCCGCACTGAGCCCGCCGCAGAAACGATCAGAAGGCGAAACGAACACCGATCGTCGGGGCAACGTTGGTCGGGTGGAGATAGGGGACGCCGGGACCATGCGGAATGGCGATGGCCAGACCGCCGGTCACGACGGAATAGGCGGCTCCGACGTAACCGTCGAAACGCTTGGTGAAGTGATGGTCGGCATAGAGCGACAGTTCGTCGAGAGTACCGGCGCAGGAGCTGCGGAAACCGGCTACCGCGTTGCAGGCTGACGGAACACGGAAGGTGTTCTGGCGCTGTTGATAGAAGGACAAGGTGATGTCGGTTTTTGTGCGATAGGTGTATTTCGCACCGGTCCACCAGATCTGCACTTTCTTCTCGGAATCCAGATTATTGTCTTCCACGCCGCTCAGGATGTACTCGCCCTGGTCCGAGGCGCCGACGCCCAGCGGCTGGTGTGGGTTGTTCTGCCAGATGAACTCGTATCCCACAAAAAACTTGAACGGGTTCCACGTATATTTGGCAGCGCCCATCACCGCATCGTTGTCAGTGACGATGCCATACAAGGTGTTGTTCGGGTCGACCAGATTGGGTCCCAGGCCGGCCCCCCCGTTGATGGGGTTGGTGTTGATGCTGTTGGTGGTGGACTGAAATGGCTGGGTCGGACTCTGAGGCCCCAGCAAGGGGTTCAATACGCTGATGGCCTGGTTGTAATGTTGACCCACGACGTCCATGGAGAAATGGCCGTGCTCCCCGCCGATGTCGAATCCGTAGGCATTGTTATGTGCCCTTTCCGGGGTGCAGTCGGCAGCGGTCCACACCGTAGCGGCCGAGAAGCAGCCGCCGGAACCATTGGCGAATTTATACATCGCGCCGAAATGAAATTGGCGAAAGGTCAGGCGATATTTCATGGCGTCGTCCCAGCGGGTGTCGTCGGTATCGCCGCCGCCG
>Ga0209006_10002188_pt1 | contig 17816 bp, 14 predicted proteins | sample JacPin_JW_Ref_O2_FD_188567 | JGI IMG/M metagenome (GOLD analysis project Ga0209006, IMG submission 188567) | Forest soil microbial communities from Algoma, Ontario, Canada - Jack Pine, Ontario site 1_JW_Ref_O2 (SPAdes) (version 2) | ecosystem: Environmental > Terrestrial > Soil > Boreal... | reverse complement strand
GCACTGTAGAGACATACATCCCAATCGCCAGTGCCAACCAACCTGCGGCGATGATGTATTTGGCTGGATATTTTCCGGCCAGCACACCCACGATGGGCATCAGCGCTAGTACCACCGCTCCGCCGCCCGACAGAACCAGCCCGGCATTCTCTGCCGTGTATCCCAAGACGGTCTGGAGGAACTGCGGCATCGTGACCAGTGCGCCGAACAGCAGAACGCCGAAGATGAACATCATGACGTTTGCGGTGGCGAAGTTGAAGTTCTTGTACAGATGCACATCGATGATGGGTGTCTTATGACGCCACTCCCAGATCACCAGACCAACCAGGCAAACGGCCGAGACGATCACAAGGCGGGTGATAAACGGGGAGCCGAACCAATCGTCTTCCTGTCCCTTATCGAGCACCACTTGAAGCGCTCCCACGCCTAAAGCGAGCAGCGATATGCCAATAAAGTCGACGCTCACGCCTGCCCTCTTCGTCCGCCGCAGGAACGGCGGATCTTCTACCAGGTGCATGACCAGGAACATCGCCAGGATTCCCACCGGCAGGTTGATAAAGAAGATCCAGCGCCACGAATAGTTATCGGTAATCCATCCGCCCAGTGTTGGCCCGATGGTTGGCGCCATGATCGCTGTAATTCCGTAGAGTGCAAACGCGAGGCCGCGCTTCTCCGGCGGGAACGTATCTGCGAGAATCGCCTGCGCCATGGGCTGGAGTCCGCCGCCACCGGCACCCTGGATAATGCGAAAGAGCAGCAGCATACTCAGGCCAGTGGCGCTGCCGCAGAAGACCGAGGCCAATGTAAATACAAAAATGCAGACGATGAAGAAGCGTTTTCGGCCGAAGAGGCTGGCTAGCCAGCCGCTGATTGGGAGAACGATGGCGTTGGAGACCAAATACGACGTGAGCACCCAAGTGCTCTCGTCGTTGCTGGAACCGAGGCCCCCCGCCATGTACGGCAAAGCCACATTGGCGATGCTGGTGTCGAGTACCTCCATAAAGGCGGCCATCGCGACCACCACACCGATGAGCCAGGGATTGAATTTCGGCCGCCATGGCTCGGGAGCCAGAAGCGGCGCGGACGCCGAAAGCACGTCTGCGCTATCGGACATAGACTTTCGGCTCCACTGACATACCGGGTCTCAGCCGGTGGTCATCGTTTTGGTTGGGATCGATATCGATCCGGACGGGGAGCCGCTGCACTACCTTCACGAAATTTCCCGTGGCGTTTTCCGGCGGTAGCAAGCTGAGCAGCGAACCGCTAGCACCACCGATACCGGTGACTCTACCTTTGTATTCACGGCCATAGGCATCCACACCAAACGTGACCCGCTGGCCCGCTTTCATATGGCGTAACTGGGCTTCCTTGAAATCCGCCGTAACCCAGATGTCATCGAAAGGTACGACTGCCATCAATTCCTGGCCCGGTGAAACGTTGCTACCTACCTCGACGCTCTTCTTTTCAACGATGCCGCTTACCGGAGCGACAATCGTGCAGTAGCTGAGATTCAACCGGGTCTGCTCGACAACAGCGCGTTTTTGAAGCACCTGGGCTTCGGATGTTTTGGCGCGCGCCTGGCTAATGGCTACCTGTTGCGGCGCAGTTAACGCGGACTGGATGGAAGCATCCGCCTGGTCGATGCGGGCATTGGCCTGGTCCACGGCGCTCTGTGCGACGCGGATATTGTCCTCGGCTTCGGCGGCCGCTGCCCGGCGTGCGTCTACAGTCGCGTTGGCGGAGTTGGCGTTGTTAACTGCCGTATCGTAGATTTGCTGCGAAATTTCATCCTTGTCGACCAGCATTTTGTACCGAACGACATCGTCCGCAATCCTCTTGTATGTTGCCTCGGCTTCGCGCACATTGGCCTGGGCAGTGATCAGACGCGACCGGGCCGCGCTCAACTGGCGCTGAGCGCCCAACAACGCCGCTACCGCGTCCACTTTGCCGGAACGCGTCGAGGTCAACTGGCTGCTGGTGGTGGTCGAGGTAACGGGCACATCGGTGCGATAGCCTTGGTAGCTTGCCTCGGCGGCGGCCAGATCCGCCTCCGCTTGAGCGAGCGCGACAGTGTAGTCCTTGGGATCGATACGGGCCAACACGTCGCCGGCTTTCACGTAGCGCTCATTGTCGACGGGCACATCCAAGACGTAGCCATTGATCCGCGCGCTGATCGCGTTGATGTGGCCATCGACTTGAGCGTCATCAGTAGATTCGTACGCGCTGAAATACTCCCAGGCGTAGTAAGAGCCGGCGGCGACTGCAGCTAGGGCGATCAGCAACACAATCGCGCGAACGAGTGTTTTACGCCCTCTACGTGGCGGCTTAGGGCGGAACGAATCGGCTGGCCGCGTGCTTGCGGCTGGGCTTTCCGCTGTTTTGACATCAGCTGTTGTGACGTCAGCCATGGCTACTTTACCTCCATGTATTTCTGAATCCGTTGTTCGGTAGACCCCAGGGCGCGCGCGAGTTCGACCTTCGCCAGGTTGTGGGCATACAGGGCGGCAATCAAGTTGTCGTTGGCCACGGCAACCGATCCTTGCGCCTGCACAACCTCAATGGTGTCGGTGACTCCGGACCCGAAGCGGTCTTGGGCTTGCGTCAGGGTCTGATTGGCGAGGTCGAGGCTGCTCCAGGCGACAGCTACCTGTTCGGCGGCCGACTGTATGTCAAGCAAAGCCGCCCGGACTTGATAATCGATCTGGCCGCCAAGATCGGCTAGCTCGTCCTGGCGCTGCTTCAACCCCGCCCGGGCTTGAATGACGTCGCCGCTGATTCGGCCGCCGTCGAAAATATTGAATTTGGCAGCAACTTGAAACGCGAACGTTCCATGGGAATTGTTGAGCGTCGTTCCGGTAGCGCCGTAATCGCCGGCAACACCCAGGTTCGGGTAGCGTTCGGCGCGAGCAGCACTGACGGAATCCTCGGCGGCGCGCACGGAGGCCTTGGCGCTCTGGAAATCCGCGCGTTGTTCGTAAGCCGTGCGCAGAGCCTGACCCGGGGTCATCGCAGCCAGCGGCGAGTAGGGTTCTGTGTCCGTGATCGCAAACTGTTGGCCTGACGGTAAGCCGATCACTCGTCCCAAAGCCAACTTGTCCTTGGCTACCTGATTCACCTGCGCGATCAGCTGCTGTTGTTCCTGCTGTAGCTCGACGTGAGCCCGAAGTACATCAATCGCCGCCGTCGTCCCGGCGCGTTTCTGGTCGGCCGTGCGGTCGTAGATGGCCTCGTCGGTTTCAACCTGCGCCCGTAAGGCCTGCACCCGGGAAGAACCGGCAATCACGAGCAGGTAGGCGTTGGCTACGGACTGCACCACCAAATTGCGAGCGTCCTTGAACGACAGTTGAGCGGCTCGCTCGCCCTCTTTGGCAGCGCGATAGCTCTCGTGGAGGCTGTAATCGGAAACGCTAAAAGAGGCGTAAACGCGGGCATCGGTGTAGTCGAACGGGCCGACGTTCGCCGGACTCGAAAAGCTGCCAATGTGCAAGTTGATCCCTTTGGTTTGCAGGTCTATTTGCTGGACGTTCTCGCTGACCGCCCCGGTCACTTGCGGCAGGAGCGCGCTCAGGGACCGCAGCCGCTCACCGCGCGCGCTTTCACTCGCCTGTCCACTGACAACCAGACCGAGGTTAGTTCGTAAGCCGCGAATCGATCGCATCTTGGAGTGTGAGCGCGACGGGAGTGGGGGAAGCCACCCCCGTCGGAACGCTGCCCTGAAACTCAGTTTGTTGTCCAAAGAGCGCTGAGCCGGCGAACAGGGACACAGCGGCGATGATCCGCTTGGAGTCAGTGAGAATGATCATGGTGGCTCCTTATTCAGCAAGCGCCGAACTCTTAGCAGCTAAGCAGCCTTCGGAACTGCGAGCAATCCCAGCAGTGCCTTGGCCGCTGCAGTTGACGAGGCCGGATTCTGGCCGCTCAGGACTCGACCGTCAACCACCGCGAAGGGTGCCCAGTCGGCCGCCTTCTCGTAGATGCCGCCGATTCTCTTCAGCTCGTCTTCAACGAGGAATGGCACCACGTGGGTCAAATTGACCGCGGCTTCTTCGCCATTGGTAAAGCCGGTTACACGCTTGCCTTTGACGAGAGGCTCGCCTTGATACATCACGCGATGGAAGATACCCGCGGAATGACAGACAGCGGCCACAGGCTTGCCGGAGTTGTAGAAAGATTCGATCAACGCGATGGCATCGGGGTTATCGACGATATCCCACATTGGGCCGTGGCCGCCCACGTAAAATATGGTGTCGAAACCCTCCGATTTCATGTCGGACAGCTTCACGGTCTGAGATAGCTCCTTCTGCGCTTGCTTATCCTGTTTAAACCGCGTCATCGCCGGAGTTTGCTCCTCCGGTAGATCGCTCTTTGGATCGATTGGGGGCTGTCCTCCTTTTGGCGAAGCCAATGTCAGTTCGACGCCCGCGTCCCGGAAGGCGAAGTACGGAGCGGCAAATTCCTCCAGCCAAAGGCCGGTCTTGCGGCCAGTGCTGCCCAATTGATCGTGCGACGTTACCACCATCAGTATTTTCATGTTCGTTCTCCTTTGTTTCGGTATTACGGTCGACTGCGAGCTCTGTTCAGGGCTTGCTCTTAGCTGTAAGCGCACGTGGCCGACCGCTGCGAAGGTACAGAAACGAAAGACAGAAGAGGAAGCTGGCTTTGTCTTCAGTCAACACCGCGACACCGACTGCCGTCATCACTCGCCTAAGTTCTGTCTATCTCTGAGATACTACGCACGGAACGCGTGGAATCAGATCTGCCAACAATATTTCAAAGAGGAATTTGATGGCGCAGCTTGTGTCAATCAATGTTGGGCTTCCTCGTGACGTGCCGTGGAGAGGCGAGAAGGTCCACACCGCGATTTGGAAGCAGCCAGTGCAGGGCAAGATTGCAGTCCGTCGCCTGAATGTGGAAGGCGATGGACAAGGCGATCTCGCCGGGCATGGAGGCGAGTACCGCGCGGTGATGGTGTATCAAATGGACGCCTATCGCTACTGGGAGGCCCAACTGGGCCGCAACGATTTTTCGTACGGACAGTTTGGTGAGAACTTCACGGTAGCCGGCTTACCCGATGATGAGGTTTGCATCGGCGATCGATACCGCATTGGAAGCGCGCTCTTCGAGGTCACTCAGCCGCGTGTCACATGCTATCGCGTGGGTATCAGAATGGCTGAGCCGGCAATGGCTACTTTACTCGTGTCACATCACCGGCCTGGCTTCTACTTTCGCGTCCTGGAGGAAGGTGAAGTCCGCGCTGGCGACGAAATCACGAAAGTGGCGGATGGCCCCGAACACGTCACTGTGGCGGACATCGATGCGCTCCTATATTTGCCAAACCCCTCGCGCGAACAAATTGAACGCTCGCTGCGAGTGCCGGCACTCAGCCAGGGATGGAAAACGTCCTTAAAGGCAATCGCAGAGCAGAAGACTTCGGAGGGAGGGAATCCGGGGCTCAAGGCCTCAAGCAGCCCGCCACCAGCCTGGCCAGGTTTTCGGCCGTTACGCGTCGCCGAAGTAGATCGAGAAGCTGTCAATGTGGTCTCGTTGTCCATCGAGCAAACGGACGGGGCACCTCCGCCTGCAGCTCTACCCGGGCAGTTTCTCGTTCTACGGTTGCGCACAACACCTAACGGCCCAATCCTGCTCCGGAATTACTCGATGTCAGGAATGCCCGGCGCCAGGACTTATCGGGTAAGCGTCAAGCGAGAGACCAACGGAGTTGTCAGCTCGTATCTTTACGATCACGTACACGCGGGCGATATTTTGGAGGTGAGCGCGCCTCGGGGCGGTTTTATTCTGAGATCCGGCGATGCTCCAGTCGTCTTGCTTAGTGCCGGCATCGGGGCAACCCCCGTACTCGCCATGTTGCACTCGCTGTCCTCCGCGGCGTCACGTCGAGAGGTCTGGTGGATCTACGGAGCGCGTAACCGCGCAGAGCATCCGTTTGCAAAGGAGTCACGCGGCCTCTTGCAAACCCTTGTGAACGGCCGAAGCCACATTGTCTACAGCAAGCCCGATTCGGGCGATAAAGCAGGTGTCGATTACGACTCAGTTGGGCATGTGGACACGCCGCTGCTTGATCGGGTGGGTGTAACGCGCGATGCGGATTTCTACCTGTGCGGTCCACCCTCATTCCTTCGCGACCTGACTGCGGGCTTGAAGACATGGGGTGCCGATTCCACACGAGTTCACGAGGAGGTGTTTGGAGCGGAAGCGCCGATCACACCAGGAATTGCACCATCCTCCCACCCGCCGGTTCACCCTCCCGCGGGAGAACCCGGCAGCGGACCACAGATTTCGTTTACACGAAGCGGGCTCGCGGTTCCCTGGGATTCACGGTTTTCCAGTTTGCTGGAACTTGCAGAAGCTTGCGACGTTCCCGTACAGTGGTCGTGCCGCACAGGGGTGTGCCATACCTGCGAGTGCGCATTGATCGGAGGAACTGTCCACTATGACCCTGATCCACTGGAGCCACCAGCTACGGGCAACGTGCTGATCTGTTGTTCGAGGCCCACCAGCGATGTCGAAGTTGATCTGTGATCGTAATGCCGACTGGCGGCGTTTCTTTAGTGCGTGATCCCTGGCTTCAAAACTCGATGGGTCCATCGTTACCGACGAGAACGGAGGTTGTAACGTCGAATCCATGCGCTGTATAAATTCCTGCTCAGCGCGGAACCAGTCGTCGTCGGGCGATCCCAGAGGCGCGCCCCGCTCCTCCCACAACCGGTAGGCCAGCTTCGCAATCTGTTCGTGCTGTGTATTTGAAAGTTGATGCATCGAAGAACTCCCTTTCTTTTCCCAAGCGCAAGCATCCCAAGACCAACAAACGCCGACAGAAGCCGAGCGACTGTATTTCTCCAGTGGACCGTTGAACTACTCGCGTAACCTCTTTGGACCACTCACGTACGGCTTGCCTCTCTCGTAAAAGCGCAGTTCGCGATCCACGTTGCGCGTCAAACCGATGCGTACACTCTTGCCGATGACGCCCGTTTTCCGCTGGCTCGCCGCGAGCCAGAGCGGACCGGCGGCGCACAGATCCAGGCCATCTTGCCTGAAATCAATCTGCATGGCCTGGGCTAGCCGGCCGGGCCCCCGCGCTAGATCGAGCAGGGCTGCCCCGCCGCGGAAGCGTTGCATTCGATCGATTCCCTCGAGAGGTTCGAGGGCCCGCAAGAGGACTCCTGCCCCAACTCCGACCGCCTCGCTCGTCACGTTGAGCATGAACGACGAACCGTAGGCGAAATATACGTAGGCGTGTCCTGGGCCAAGGAATAGTGAGGCATTGCGGCGCGTCTCTCCGCGGAATGCGTGACCGGCGGAATCACCGACCGGATAAGCCTCCGTCTCGACGATGCGCCCGCTGAGCCTACCATCGTCTGTATCATGGACCGCTACTTTGCCAATCAGGTAGCGCGCCAATTCCACAGTATCCATCGGGAGTTCCGTTCGACGGAGACGCCTAAGGCGACCAAGGGGAATCGTTTCGCCTACGAGTTTACTAGGAAACCTCTGACGCATAGCGGAAGATCGCGCAAATAGGGCCCCCGGAAGGCATGCTGGTCTCGAGTAGGGTTTGAACGTCGCCGCCATGGTGAAGCGTTTGCACGGCGGCTGTGTCCAGGAGGTCGGCCCCCCCGTCGGCCGCGCCCGGAACGGTCCCGTTCTCAAGCAGGAATAGAGTTTCGACTCTGCCTGTGGAAGCGGCACGCACAATCTCCTGTACATCTGCCGAAGCGTGGCCCGTTCCGATCTGCTTGTCGAACCTCTCCAGGGCGCGACGCGCCGGCCCGGTGGTCACCGACCGAACCAGCTCCAAGGATTGCTGATACATTTCGTTCTCGCCAAGATGTCCGGGTAATCCGCGTATTCCCGGTTCCACGCACGCAGGATAGGTCGTCAAACGATGGAAGAGCGCGACTTCATGTTCGACGCCTACAACAACCAGGGGTGGATGTCCATCCTTCAGGAGAGCGTTTACGTCACGATCAATCTCACGATAAAAACGGCCAAGATGGTCTTCAGGGTGATCGCGATCATGCACCGGCTCCGCGCGAAGCGAGGATTGGGATGCGCCAGGAACGAAGCCGGCGGCCTCGGTGCCCGCGTTTTTCGGAAATCTCGCGGCCTCATAGAATTGATCTGTGCATTTAGAGATGCGCGTATCATTCAGCTTTAAGGCGAGAATGTAGAATTCGAGTTGTTTGCTGGCAAGCGCCAGCAGCGGGCGAAGCTGGAAGCACTCACCAACGGCGGCGACTGGTTGGCCGACCAGGTATCGGGTGCGGAATGACTCGCACACGTCCGGCGAGCGCAGAAAAATGAATGTCGCCGGCTCCTTCGAGGAATCGATCACATTCGTAGCCGCAAGCTCTAGCGGATCAAGAAGGGAGGCGATGTCATGCTTGTATGCGCTGGCTGCCAGCTTGGCGCGAACCTGAGCAAGCGCGTCTTTGAAGGCAATTCGCGCATCGCGAGCCTCGCGTTCAAGAAGAACGATCGAGATACATGGTGGAGCAGCCGACGCAAGACCGCGTAGCTTCTCCAGGGAAAGCCTTTCCGGTTCGGTTATCATCATAAGTAAACTCCAGTAATCCGACGCGGGCTCTGTCCTGGAACGACCGCAGCATTCACCGCGCGCAATGCGGCTATTCTTGCTCTGTTACACGAGCACGCCACCCGCCATCGTCGGTTTCAAGAGCATCGGGCGAAGTGGGGCTGACGAATCTCCGACCCGGCTTTTCACCGGCTGTCGATCTGCAGGCCTTCATCTCGAAGTGCGGCGAGCAGTTGCCTCCCCTGAATGAAGTGATACGCCCGCAGTTCCTGTGACTGCCCCCGTTGCCCTCAAGATCGAGAGTACGACCGCGAGCACGTTCGGCTGCAGTTCATCTCTGTCAAAAGTCGGCTGTCGGTGTCAGGTGGACGGCATTCCCAGCGTTCCGCGCGATGGGAAAGCCCTTCGACGGACGGCAAATGCCTTGATTTCGAGGACATTACCTTTTCCCCGCACGATGAGTGCGCACTGGTTCTTCAAATGCATTTTACGAGCTCGTGAGTGCGCAAACAACAGCATTGCATCAAGCGTTGACATCGGACGCTTCGGACTTAAAACAAACAAATGGCTGTCTTGGCATCAGATATAGAGCCGTGCGATCGGTGACCCGTTCGCTCGCAGCAAGGACCTCCGCCGAGGATCAGATGGTGCAGTCCTGCGAGGACGCTAGTCCGATGAAATGGCACCAGGCACATACCACCTGGTTTTTCGAGACGTTCGTGCTGCGCCCTTTTCTTCCAGACTACAGGCCTTTTTGTGAAGAGTTTCGCTGGCTATTTAATAGCTACTACAACTCGATTGGAGAGGCGCCTCCTGAGAAGCAGTTGCGTGCTGCGTTTTCCCGTCCGTCGCTCGATGAGGTGCTCGCCTTTCGCGCGCACGTGGACGAGGCGATGGAAAAGCTCTTCAGGGGTCACATTCATGACGACGCGGCGCGACGCATCATGTTGGGCCTGAACCACGAGCAGCAGCACCAGGAATTAATGTTGACCGACATTAAGCATGCGTTCTTCTCGAATCCACTGCGCCCGGCGTACGACGCCAGCTCTCTGGTGGGGGAACGCGAGATTTCACCATGCGAGTTCATATGGCATCGTCTCCATCACGGTGTGACCGAAATTGGCTATCCGATAGATCCGAAGAACTGCCTCGACTTTTGCTTCGATAACGAGACTCCGCGCCACAAGGTGTACCTGGAAGCCTTTGGGATCGCAAACCGCAGCGTCACGGGTCGTGAGTATCTCGAATTTATATCCGACGACGCATACGCGCGGCCCGAGTTTTGGCTTTCCGATGGCTGGGAAGCGGTGAGGAAACAGGGGTGGCGGGCGCCACTCTATTGGGAACGTGATGCCACGGACAGCACTGGCTGGCGCATCTTCACCCTTCGAGGTTGGCATCCGCTTTCCGCGTTGCTTGATACGCCCGTATGCCACGTGAGCTTTTTTGAGGCCGATGCGTTCGCACGCTGGAGAGGCTGCCGCCTTCCTAACGAAGCTGAATGGGAACTTGCCGCGAGTGGAAATTCGATTGAAGGAAACTTGCTTGACACCGGAAGGCTACACCCAGCAATCGCATCCGGCGATGGCCTCGATCAACTCTTCGGGGACTGCTGGGAGTGGACTGCAAGCCCCTACACGGGTTATCCGGGCTACAAACCAGTTCCTGGGGCCTTGGGCGAATACAACGGCAAGTTTATGTCGAGCCAGATGATCCTGCGCGGAGGATCCTGCGTCACGCCGGCGTGTCACTTACGCGCAACGTACCGCAATTTCTTTCAGCCGGCAACACGGTGGCAATTCACGGGAATACGTTTGGCCGCTTAAGGACTGTCAAATATGAATCTCACTATCGATCTTCAGACATTCGAAGCGAAAAGCCTCGCCCCCAGCCTCGCCCCGTTAGACACGCGCGAGGCTCTGATCGATGAAGTTTGGCGCGGCCTGCGCAAACGTCCACGATCCCTGGTTCCGTGGATGCTCTACGATTCCGAGGGTTCAAGTCTCTTCGAGTGCATAACAGCGCTGCCCGAATACTATCCGTCGCGGACGGAGCGCGGCATTTTGGAGAACTATGCCGAAGCAATCATCGCGGCGACTGGTCCCGACTATTTTCGGCCCTTGCGCCTGCTGGAATTAGGAGCGGGGACAGCTGCGAAAACTGGCATCCTGCTCAAAGCTGCGGCGCGCATGCGAAACGAAGTAACTTACTTTCCTATTGATGTCTCGTCGGATGCGCTTGAGGCGGCGTGCGACAGCATCGGTTGCCTGTTGCCGACGGTGCAGCTACAGCCGATGGTGGCGAACTATGTCACTCATCCGCCGAAACTGGAACGATTCAAGGGGAGCACGCTCGCGATGTACGTCGGTTCGAGCATCGGCAACTTTTCGCCCCAGGAGGCTCGCACCATTCTTCGCAATCTGAGATCTGAGCTCAGAGCGGGAGATGCGCTGCTCTTAGGTACAGACATGGTGAAAGACGAGGCAACTCTCGTGCGGGCGTATGACGATAAGGCTGGCGTCACCGCGGCGTTCAATTTGAACGTTCTGCATCGCCTGAACAGAGAACTCGGTGCGAACTTCGATACCGGCTGCTTCCGGCATCAGGCCCGCTGGAATCGCGCGGAGTCACGCATCGAGATGCACCTGGAGAGTTCGCGCGATCAGTGCGTAGACATCCCGGCCGCGCAACTTAGCGTTCAATTCGCGGCCTTTGAAAGCATCCATACCGAGAGCAGCTACAAATTCACCCGGAAAACGCTCGGCGCCTTGCTGAATGATGCGGGCTTTGCGATCCAGCAGACATGGACGGATCCGCGACAGTGGTATGCGCTTACGCTCGCGGGTCTTCTGTAATCGCGGCCAGGTGGAAATCGGGCCGGCGGGGTCAAATACGTGACTAAACCGCTTTTGGCTACTTGTTCCATCCATGGAAGGCCGACAAGTCGCCTGCGTTCCAAGCCTCGCGGGGTCCGGGGGCGCTTAGGTCCCAGTCGGGGCGGATCTCGCTCGTGACGGCACGCAGGTCGTGCCAAAGATCGGCGGTGGAGGGCCGCCCCCAGAACCAATAGCCGTTATAGATGCTGTGGATGATGAGTCCTGGCTTGAGCACGAGCGTGTGCGGAATCATCGGATTGTGCTCCGGGTCGGTATACTCCGCGATGTCGAGGTCCTTCTGAACGGTTCTCTCGGAGAGGAAGGTCCACTCGGCACCCACCGACGCGCGGAACTCCCGGAGAGTGTGGTGGTCATCGGTGGAGATCGTGGCAACCTGGGTGTATATGCTACGGCGATTTTCGGATAAAACGCGGCAAGCTCCAGATGCTGGTGGTGTTCCTTCGGGCAGTAATGGCCGCGCGCAAGCGTTAGGATCAGGGGATCATCGCCCTGGAGTTCGCTGAGTTTGCGCGGTGTGCCCGTGTGATCGGGCAACTGATAGTCAGGAAAAACGTTTCCGGGTACGAGGTCATGGCGCATGATTGAATTCCTTTCACAAGCGAAGCACAGTCGACCGGAATCATCTACCTTGCGGAATGAAACCAGGGCTGCCGGTCTTCACTACTTCATTGAATCTTTGTCTAGTCTGAATGCGATTGATTTCGTCCAGTGCGTCTTCCGGAAGGGCAGAGATGTTAAAATTCTCCCGCGCGCGGGCCGCGGTTCTAGGCGTTGTAAGGAGAGCCGTGCCACGCTGTACCGCCCAAGCCAACAGCACCTGTGCTGGCGTCTTTCCAACTCGTGCGGCAATTGCCGAAATGACTGGATCTTCGAGCGGCCCCGCCCTCATGCCGTGACCCATTGGCGCGAAGGCCAAAAACACGATGCCCTTCTCCTTGCAGAATTCCAGAAGCTCCGTCTCCGGCAGATACGGATGTGCTTCGACTTGGACCACTGCCGGCTTGATTCTCGCAGATTCGTAAATGGGCAACAGTTCCTGCAAGCCGATATCGGATAGTCCGATGGCCCGGCATCTGCCACTGTCCACGAGACTCTCCATCGCTCCCCAGGTCTCGAGCAAAGTCACGCCGCGGTCGTAAATGATATTGCCGTTTTGATCCCGCGGATCCTGCTCGTCCCCAGGTTGAAAGGCAAATGGAGTGTGTATGAGATAGAGATCCAGATAGTTGAGTCCGAGCCTGTCCAGACTCGCCTCGAAAGCCGGTTTGACCCGCTCGGGCCGATGATTGGTGTTCCACAACTTTGTGGTAACAAACATCTCTTCACGTGCAATCCCTCCGGCGGCGAGCCCTGCCTGCAAAGCTTCGCCCACCTCACGCTCGTTCCGATATCGTTCTGCACAATCAAAGTGTCGAAATCCTGCTTCCAGTGCGTCCCTGGTACCACTTATCGTCGCGGCTGCATCGGGAATCAGGGTGCCAAAGCCGAGTACGGGTATATGGCCGGCTCCGTGGCTTAGCGGTATCCTTTTCGTCCGAAAATCAGAAAAGTCGATCATGATGACGCCTCGTCAGTAGCTGGCATCCAGCAACACGCCCAGATACGCGGCATCTCCTCAGCAGTTCGCGGCGGCACAGTACTGTTCATCCGCCAACTGCCGAATGGGGCGCGCGCCCAGGGATCGGCGCGTCTGAATTCCAAGCTTTCGCATCTTATAGATCAGCGTGGTTCGGGGTAATCCAAGCCGATTGGCCGCTCCATCCTGTCCCCCGATCAGCCAGTTGGCTTGCTCTAATGTTTCCAGGATATGTTCCCGGTCGGCGTCGGCAAGCGTGCGTGCAGTGGCGTCGGAGCGCTCCGGCGCCGTCTGCCTCAAGCCCAACGGCAGGCGTAGCACCGACCCAGGCGAAAAGAGCACCGCGCGCTCGATGAAGTTCTGTAGTTCGCGAATATTCCCTGGCCAGTCGTGCGCTTGCAGTACCGTCATCACTTCATCGGGAATCAAATCAATGGGTTTGTTGAGGCTGGCAGCAAATTTTGCCACGAAAAACTCGGTCAGCGGGCGGATGTCCTGAACGCGTTCCCGCAATGGAGGCAGGCAGACTGGAATTACGTTCAACCGGTAGAACAGGTCTGCACGAAATAGCTTCTTGCTCACCAGTTGCCCGAGATCCTGGTTTGTCGCCGCCACCACCCGCACATTGACCCGGACGGTCTGGGTACTGCCCAAACGCTCGAACTCCCGTTCTTGCAAAGCGCGCAAAAGCTTGGGCTGAAGTTCCAACGGCATGTCGCCAATCTCATCCAGAAAGAGCGTGCCCCCATCCGCCATCTGAAATCGCCCCTTAGTTTGTGTGCAAGCACCCGTGAACGCGCCTCTTTCGTGACCGAACAGCTCGCTCTCCAATAACGCGCTCGGGATCGCTGCGCAGTTCAGGGCCACAAAGCGCTGGTTACGGCGCGGGCTGGCTTCATGGATAGCCCTCGCAATCACTTCTTTTCCGGTGCCTGTTTCGCCCTGGATAAGGACAGCCGAGTCCACGGGTGCAATCCTCTCCACGTCCGTGAGCACCGCCCGGAATTTCGGACTGCATCCGATCAAATCTAAAGTAGTCATCTTGTTACTCCTTTATGAATGTGAGATCTCTTCTCCGTGATCAAGCCAACATGCGCTAGCTTCCTTTGTTCTGTATCGTGATCCACTCGCGGACGTATGGATCGCAATTCAGCAACGCAATGCCGGCCGTCTCGCACTGAGCGAGAAAACTGATGCCGTCCTGACCGGTCAATGTCATGTCCTTGAGGTCGAGAATGATGCGGCGATCCTTCTCCTCCACGGCGATGAGCGCTTCCAATTCGGCGATGCTGTCTTTGTCGATCCGGCCGCTCAGGGTGAAGATTATGTCCCCGTTCGACTTCCTATGAATTCTCAGCAATTTCGTTCCTCGCGGTGTGTGAGAAGCAAGTCGAGCGCCAAGCGGAAGTTAATGACAATAAACGTGTTGACGAGTTTTTGAATTGACGAACATCGTCAAATTGGCGAGCAGCGCACAATGATTCGCACCAAGGGTGAGCGGGGCCTCCGACTCGAGATCGGCTAGTTGCCTTTCAGTGGATCTGGTCCTCTGAGACGGTTCTTGTTGATCTTCAATGACTTGATCTTCGATTCCAGCGTGGTCCGCGGAATGCCGAGTTTGGCAGCGGCGCCTGAAGGCCCGTACACCCGTCCTCCGCATTCCCGCAAAGCAGCCTCAATCACAGCCTTCTCCTGAGCAGGGAGCCGGGTAAAGACGTTCGGCTGGACCTCCACTTCACTGGGCGAAGGCCGGCGGGAAAGCCAACTCTCATCCACTGAAAATGTCTGTGACTCGCTGACAACAACGGATCGCTCGATCACGTTCTGTAATTCCCGAATATTCCCTGGCCAGGCGTACGACTGCAGCAGATCGAGGCTCTTTTTGTCGATCGCCGTAAAATGCCTGCCTGCTTTCCGTGCGTACCGATTCACGAAATACGTAACAAGCAGGGGAATGTCTTCGGTTCGTTTCCGCAAAGGCGGCAGCTCAATCGGAAAGACGTTCAGCCGGTAAAACAGGTCGCTGCGGAACTTACCCGATTCGATCGCGGACTCCAAGTCGCGATTGGTGGCGGCGATCACCCGCACATCGGTCCGAATGATTCCGCTTCCTCCGATTCGCTCAAATTCGCGTTCCTGAAGAACCCGCAAAAGGGCGATCTGAGTTTCGGCCGGAAGCTCTCCAACTTCATCGAGGAAGATCGTACCTTTCTCTGCGAGTTCAAAGCGTCCTAAACGACGCTGCGCTGCCCCCGTGAAGGCGCCCTTCTCATGGCCAAATAATTCCGATGCGATGAGATCACGGGGGATTACGGCACAGTTCACGCTCACAAATGTACGTGAAGATCGTGGTGACCGCCGGTGAATGGCGCGTGCCACCAGTTCTTTGCCTGTGCCGGTTTCGCCGGTGATTAGAACGCTGGAGTCGGTTGGCGCCACCTTGGAGATGCGGGAAAGCACCTTTTTGAGCGGCGCTGAACCTCCGACAATCTCCTCGAACATGGATGCCTGGTCAATCTCCTCGCGCAACGAAACGTTCTCTTCCTGGAGCCTTTGCTCGGCTAGCTTGCGATCGTCGATATCGGTCGCGGCGGCATACCATCGCGTGATGCGCCCTTCATGGTCTGACATCGGACTCAAGCGGTAGTGGAACCAGCGATACTGCCCATCCTTTCTCTTGAGCCGCGCTTCGTACTCAAACGGCGATCCGCTTTGGAGCTCTCCGGGAAGGTCCTTGGTCAGGATTTCGGCGTCCTGCCGATGTAACAGAAGGTGCAAATCAAGGTCCTGCCATTCCTCCAAAGTGATGCCAAAATAATCCAGTGACGCCCGATTCGTGTAAAGGCGCGCCCCATCTGGTCCCAATTCGGTGATGTGCAACGGCGATAGGTCGAGAAGTTGCCGGGCTTCCTTCTCGCTTTGGCGGATTTTCTCTTCGGCACGCTTCTGGTCGTCGATGTCGGTAGTCGTACCCACGAATTTGAGGACTTTTCCTTCAGCGTCGCGCAAGACCACGGCTTGCTGGAGATGCCGGCGATAGGTCCCATCCTGAGCGCGCAGAGACCGGGTTTCGAGCGCAAAGTCCTGTCCCGAGCGCACTCCGTCCCAAAAGGCCCTCGATGCTGTTTCGCGATCCTCAGGGTGGATCGCAGTCATCCACGCCTCGGGGTGAGACCGGATGAAATCGAGGCTCTGACCGGAGAACGCAAGCCAAACTTGATTTACGAAGTCCGGGGTTCCATCAGGCTTGAGCGTCCAGGCGGATACGGGAAGTTGCTGAAGCAGTTCAGCCTGGAGTTGCAGATCGGAATAGAGGGTGGCGTTCTCGAGCGAAATAGCAGCTTGCGAGGCCAGCAACTGCAGCACGGTAACCCGGTCCGGCGTGAAAGCGCCCGCAGTGAGATTGTTCTCCAGATACAGTACACCGACAAGTTTCGCCTGCTTCACGATGGGCAAGCACAGGACGGACCTTGAGCGCTTTTTCAGCACGTATTCGTCGCTCGAATATACGTTATCGGCCGAGGCATCATCGAGGAGCACACTCTGCTGCGTCCGGATCACGTAATGCAGCGCCGATTGCGGAAGGTCAGACGGCGTGACGGCTTCCTGCCGAACGACAACCTCGACCTGGCCCGGGCCAGCAGTAGCCTCTGCTTCGATCCGCGGCTCGCTACCCCGAAGCAGGATCAGCAGGCCCCGCTCAGCACCCGCATTTTCCAGAGCGATTCGCACGAGGCTCTTGATCAGCGCGGGAAGGGCCATCTCGCTCGAAATCGCCCGCGACGCTTTCGCGACGGTCTCGACGTCCAATTGTCTGACTGGCGGGTCAATCGTGCCCGAAGGGGTGGGAGTTCGTCCCTCGCGTAGGCGCGGGTACCGTTCTTCGAGTTGCTTTACTTTTCCGTGGGCACCCCAACGGTCGTAGCAATTCCGCGCATTCCGGAGATAGGCGTCGGCGAATGCCTCGAAGCCGCGCGCCGCATAGAACTGTGCGGCGACCTCATAGGCGAGAGCCTCATTTTGGACAAAGCCGTTCGCACGGGCCGAGCGGATGGCCTGTTCGTACAGCTCAATGGCATCGAGAGCTCGTCCTTCGATGCGCGCAATCTCCGCCCCCACCAGTGCGGCGCGGTTTTCAAAATTCTCCGGGCAATGTTCCGCCCATATTGCCAGGTGTATGTAGTGAGCTCCGAGGGCATCGAAATGCTCCCCGCTTTCGCCCGCTTTCGCAGAATCGCAGCACGCCGCGCGGGCAAGTGCACTGTAAAATTCGTATTCCGCCACCTCAAAACTCGGTGATGTCAAAAGCAGCGGCTGGGCCTTCAACGCTGCCTCGAGGGCCGAAGCAAAGTCGCCGGCCAAGAATCGCGCTTGCAGTTTTCGGATCCAGTACCAGCAATGGACCAAGACCGGGTAACTCCCCAGATGACTCTCGAACGCTATCTCGTCGAACTCCGCGTGGTCAAAGGAGCCGAATTTTGTGGTCAAGCCTCTGAGCGTTCGGATAATCCCGAGCTGCGTATTGATCATTAAAATGACGAGGCCGAACTTCGCCTTCTGTGCAAAAGCAGAGCTAGTTTCTGCTACATTTTGCACTTCAACAAGCGGGTCTCCCGCCGCGATAAGCTGCGTGATCAAGGAGAGACGGCTGTACGCTGCCCATGTGAGTTCGCCGACTTGGTTCGCAATTTCGAAAGCGTGACGCATCACCTTTGAGCAGGCCGAGAGATGTCTCATCCATGGCAAGACGCTATTTCCGATGCTGACGTAAGTTGCAGCCTGGAAGCCC
>Ga0209006_10002187_pt1 | contig 17817 bp, 17 predicted proteins | sample JacPin_JW_Ref_O2_FD_188567 | JGI IMG/M metagenome (GOLD analysis project Ga0209006, IMG submission 188567) | Forest soil microbial communities from Algoma, Ontario, Canada - Jack Pine, Ontario site 1_JW_Ref_O2 (SPAdes) (version 2) | ecosystem: Environmental > Terrestrial > Soil > Boreal... | reverse complement strand
GACTATCCGATCATGCGGCACCTCATGAATCTCGAATCCGTAAAGACCTACGAAGGCACGCACGACGTGCACTCGCTCATCATCGGCCAGAGCGTGACAGGCATCGACGCGTTCTAAGATTCGGATATATCGATCCACTCGATCAGTCGTGACGTGCTTTGCAGGCTAATTATTCCGCGGATATGTCCGAATTGTTTTTCAAGGCCTCGCGGAGCAGCATTTTGATGTAGGTTTGATATCCCAAACCTTTTTGAGCCGCTAATTTCCGCGCCGTATCCAGATCTTCCTTGGGAATGCGCAGCGTAACCGGTTGTGTCGGCTTCGCTCTGTGAAGCAGGTTCGCCAGCGTTAGCGGTCGCGTCTGCTTGACCCTCTGGCGGATTTCCGCCTCAATTTCGGAACGATGCGCGTCCCACCAAGCCGCCTCTTTGGCCTCACTGGAGAACTTCGGAATTGCGATTTGCTTCATTTTCATTTTCGTTTTCGCCATATTTAGTTCTGTCCCCACTGTTCCAGGTAAAGAGCGGCCGTCTCTTTGTCCGCGTCCCACCCGGTGATCGGACGAATCCGTTCGTTCCGTACCGCGAACACAATATTCAGTATGCGACCGGTTCGAGTCGCGCCGACCGCGATCCAGCGTTGCTCGTTTTCTTCCATCTGGTATTCCAGCAGAATGTGATTTCCATTTAAGACATCCTCTGCGTCCGAACGACTGATACTATGTCTCGCAAGATGCCCAGTATTCTGGTGATCCCAGTCGAACTCGGAGTTGCTTGTCACCTTTTCCAGTGTACATTAAATGTACATACATAAACTACGTGAAACACAAGTCTTTTATTACTAATGACTTACATGGAGCGAGCTCCGTATGACTTCCGATAAGAAGCAGCGAGTCGCCACTGCTGTCGGCTTTATTTCCGGCTTGCTGGCCTGCCTCGATCCTCTGCGCGACTTGCGGGAGTGGTGGCCGCCGGATGAAGTGTGGACGATGCTGCGGCCGGCGCAGCGACTTGAGATGGCCGGTGGGATTGTTCTGATGGTCGTGACGCTGGTGATTAGCGTGGTACGCAGAAGATCGACGAAGCGCTGAATCCGCTTTCAGCTATACAGCTCTCCGAGCAGCTCATACGCGCGCCGCATATGCGGGACTACGATACTGCCTCCAACTACCAGCGCGACATTCAGCGACTCCTGCTGTTCACTTTGCGTGGCGCCAAGCCGGTAGGCCTGAATGGCGTGATAGAAAATACAATCGTCGCAGCGCAGGCAGGCGGAGGCGACCAGTCCCATAAGTTCTTTGGTCTTGGCCGGCAGAGCGCCTTCCAGATAGGTGTTGTGATCGATGTTGTAGAAACGTTTGACGAGAAAGTTGTCGGCCTTGTCGACATGCGCGTTGAGGCGGGTCCGCGTGTCGAGGAAGCGGCGCGCGAGTTCGCTCTTCTCAGCAACAGATTTTTCGCTATACAGGTAAGTCGGTTCTTTTCTTTCCTGTCTCTCTTGGGTGCTTCCGGCGGATTCGGTTGTCGATGGGCTCGTCGTTTGTGCGTCCATGCGCAGATAGTAGCAGAGACGTTGGCGGTAGGATTGCCCGCTCCACGCGAGCTATGAGGACGGTTTGTCTTTGATCGGCTCGATGGCCATGAATTCTTCGGCGAAGCGCTGCGCGTAATTTTCCAGCAGCGCGGGGATGCGATGCGGATTGGCCGACTTCAAGACCAATCCAGCATGATGATGCTTCTTAATGCGCATTTGCACTTCAGGATCGTTGTAGGCTGACGTGTCCGGCTCATCCTGCCTTGCCAGCGACAAGATTACCCCGGCATAATCCTCGCGCACGGGCGGCAACTTATAGCTTCCATCGTCGCCTGCAACTTCAATGCGCGCCCACTCACGCCAAAGATTGATGCCGGTCGCGGTCTCGACCATTTCGTTGATATAAGCGCCGCCAACGCGTGCGGCGCATTCGAGGAAATAGAAGTGTCCATCGGCCTGCGCTTGAATAAACTCGGCGTGCGCCACTCCGCGTAGCAGTCCCAGGGCGGCGATCAGTTCGCGATTGATGGTTCGCAGGGCGGAATCGGCGTCGCTGCCACGCGGCACGGTGAACGTTGTGAACACGCCGCCGTGCGCGACCTTCATCGGAGGCTTGCCGTACTTGCTGACATTGGCAAAAACAACTTTATTTTCCGAGACCACGGAATCCACGTGAAAGACGTCGCCGGGGACAAATTTTTCCAGCAGAAACGTTGACTGCTTATCGCCGAGCTGATCGAGCACCGGCCACAATTCGTCGGCAGAGTTAATTTTCTTGATGCCGATGGCCGACGCCTCCTGGCGCGGCTTCAGCACCCACGGCCCAGGAACGTGATCGAGGTAGTAGCGGATGTCCTCGTGATTCACCGCCGGCACAAAATCCGGGACGCGAATTCCGCGATCGAGCGCGCGCATCCGCATGGCCAGCTTGTCGCGGAAATAGCGCATCGTGGTGAGACCCATGCCCGGGATGCGCAGGTGCTCGCGCAGCGTCGCGGCGGTCTCCATGTCGAACTCGTCGAGGGCAACAATCCGGTCGAGTTTACGAGTCCGGGCCAGGTGGGTTACAGCCTTCACGATATCGGCTACGGAAATTTCCTCGGGCAGGTAGAAGGTGTCGTCGAGACTTTCGCGCGGCCAGTCGGCGTCGCGCAGCTTTTCTGCCGTCAGCAGGATCACCGTGCAGCCCTGCCGCTTGCACTGGCGCATGAATTCCTGACCCTTTTCGTAGGTCGTGATGCAGAGGATGGTCAGCGGCCGCTTTTCAGGCATGGTCGATTTTCAAATCAGGGCTAGGAGAATACCACGGAGGGCAACACCGCAGGTATACAGGATTCGCATCAACAAAAACGATTCTGTGGATCGAGCCTTCGCCCGTACTTTCTTTCGCCTTGATGAGTGCGCTATAGTCTCAACCCGGCGCGTCGCTTCGGCAACTAATGTTTCGCAATCGTCGTTTGGTAATCGCGTTTCGAAATTAACCCGGAGGCTTTCTTGGCCACACAAACCCGTACGGAAGGCAAGGCCCGCAGTTTCGGAGAAAACATTGAAAGCGATCTGGCGTCGCGATTTCTGCGCGTCGTAGAGGTCGCCGCCATCGCCTCGGCGCGAACCATGGGGCAGGGCGAGCGCAAGCTCAGCGATCAAGTGGCGACCGAAGCCATGCGCAAAACGATGGACACGATCCCCATGCGTGGAACCATCGTCATCGGCGAAGGCGAACGCGACGAAGCTCCCATGCTGTATATCGGAGAAAAAGTTGGCGCCGAGTTTCCCGACGGCATGGAAGTTCCCGAGGTCGATATTGCGGTCGATCCGCTGGAAGGCACGAACCTATGCGCGACCGGAGCGCCGGGATCGATCACCGTGCTCGCAGCTTCTGAGCGTGGAGGGCTGCTCAATGCACCCGACTGCTACATGGAAAAAATCGTTGTCGGCCCATCGTGCAAAGACGCGGTTTATCTGGATGCGCCCGTGGCGCACAACTTAAAAAATGTAGCCCGCCGGTTGGATCGCGACGTAGAAGACCTGGTCGTGATGGTGCTCGACCGCCCGCGCCATGAAAAACTAATCTCCGACATTCGCGCTGCAGGAGCTCGCATCCGGCTGATCGGCGACGGCGATCTTTCAGCCGGAATCGCCGCCGCTGTGATCGGAACCGGCGTACACGTCGTAATGGGTTCGGGTGGAGCGCCCGAAGGCGTGATCACTGCCGCCGCGATCCGCTGCTTGAATGGCTATATGCTCGGCCGCCTCGTCGTGAAGCCTGAGCAGGAAGAGCGCCTCGCTCAGATGGGTATCAAAGATAAGAATCGAATTTACGAGGCGGAAGATCTCGCGCCGGGCAAACAAATCATCTTTGCGGCCACTGGCGTCACCGACGGCGCGCTGCTCAAAGGCGTCCGCTTTTTCGGCGAAGGCACACGAACATCTTCTGTGATCATGACCCTTCGCACCGGCAAGGTCCGCTTCGTGGAAAGCATCCATCTGGAAAAGGGACCGGATGTGAAGGTGAGGTTCTCCTGAAGCCGAACTCGCCGTGTTTTCAATAACTTACAAATCCAAATTGAATGCTGAATCATGAATCATCTAGAATAACCATCTAGGTTGATTATGAGAAACGTTGGACTTTTTGAGGCAAAACAAAAACTATCCGAACTCGTCCAGCGCGCCAGCGAAGGAGAGAAAATCGGCATCACGCGGCGTGGCAAGCTCGCCGCGATCATCTCGCCTGCGCGCGACCAAAAGAGTCTCGAAGAAGCGTTTGCTGCTATTGAACGCATTCGCCGCCGCGTAAAGCCTTTGCCAAAGGGGATGACGGTGAAGGATCTGATTGAAGAAGGCCGGCGCTGATGCGCTTTGTCTTAGACGCCTCAGTAACCCTATCGTGGTTCGTGGACCGGCCTGTCGCACCCTATGCCGCGCATGTAAAGCAGCTTCTGCTCAAGGAGAGTCAGGCAGTGGTCCCGGTTATTTGGCGGTTGGAAGTTGCAAACGGCTTTGTCATGACGGAACGACGAGGTCTGTCTTTGCCCTCCGATACCACAGAGATGCTGCAAGCTCTCGACGTTGTATTGCAATCCATCGAAACTGTCTCGGATTCTGTATCCATGCGGCAAATCATCGCCGCAGCGCGAGACTTTCGGCTCACCGCGTACGACGCGGCCTATTTAGAATTGGCTAGAGCGCAGAAGTTACCGATCGCAACTCTGGATCGCCGAATAAAAGCCGCGGCGGCACAAGCTGGAATCGCCTCAGTCCAGTAGCGACCTTTTATTTCATATACTCCGAGTCCTTCTTCAAGTCCTCTGGAACTTTCGGCATTGGCGGCCAGTCCTGCGAGTATCCCTTCAGCAGCGGCGTTGCCGTTTCGACACGCAGCGTGCCGTCATGCACGACAAAGCTGTGCGGATTGCCCGGAGAATATCCCTCCCACAGGCAAACGCCCGCGTAGGCGCCATCTTTGCGCAGAACGTAGTAAGTCATGTCCATGTAGCGCAGCTTGGTCATGTCGCCGTTGTAGTTGCGCACAATGCGCTTGAGCGCATCGACCCCGGCCTCTTGCGGGGACATTCCGTGGCGCATGTTCTCGACAATCGTGTGAGCACCGGCGACTTTGATGTTCTCTTCCCCGGCTCCGGTCGCGCCGGCGGATCCCACATCCTGGTCGGTATAGCAGCCCGCGCCGATGACGGGCGAGTCGCCGCAACGGCCGGGCAGTTTGAAGGCGAGTCCGCTGGTGGTCGTGATCCCGGAAATCTCACCCTTTTCATTTAACGCCGAACAGTGAATCGTTCCCGTGGGCGGAAATAGAACTCGCCTCACAGCCGCGAGCTGAAATTCTGGCTCTATGCCTAAGTCTGCTGCGCGTTGCTGCAGTTGCTGAATCTTCTCCTGCCACATTTTTTCTGGCCGCACTTCGGATTGCGGTCTCGAATCCGACGCTGGCGGCCGCCAGTGCGGATCGGCCATGCCCGGTCCCCACCAGTCGCGATCGGAATTCGTTTCCTTCCACATCAACCAGATTTTGCGGGAACGATCCGTGAGCAGATTTTCGCGCGGGAAGCCCATGGCCACGGCAAATCTCTCCGCGCCTTCGCCGACAAGCATCACATGGCCGGTGTGCTCCATGACCGCCTTCGCCACCATGGAGACATTCTTGATATTCCGCACCGCGCCGACTGAACCCGCGCGACGCGTCGGCCCATGCATGCAGCAGGCATCGAGTTCGACCACGCCGTCTTCGTTCGGCAATCCGCCGAGACCGACCGTATCGTCGTTGGGATCGTCTTCCGGTCCCTTCACCACGCGGATCGCGGCATCCAGCGTGTCGCCTCCACCTTTCAGAAACGCGTAAGCGGCTTCGACGTAGGCATGACCGTTATGAGCGCAAATCATGACCGGCCGCTTCGGACTTCCGCTTTGCGCGGTTGGCTCGTGGATACTGCTCTCAGCCGCAGTAGCCGGTCCGCTGACTCCAGCCGCAACTGCTCCCAGAACGGACGTCTTCACAAAATCACGGCGTGAAAATGACACAAAGCCTCCCTCGCAGTCTCAAATGCCAGTTTTTCGACTAAAAATTAATTCGCAATCCATACTCCGCTTCCCGCGGGGCGCCCACTGCAAAGACACCGGTACCGCGGCCGACGCGAACTGTGTTGGTCGCCGCGTTTACCCCGGAGGTAGTGTTATTGATCGAACCATCTCCTCCGTTCAGCAGGCTCAGCGCGCCGTAGTTCACAAAATTGAAGACGTTAAAGAACGAGACGCTGGGCTCCACCGTGAAGCGTTCACGAATCTTGAACGGCCACCTGAACACCATATCGATATCCTTGTAATAACCATTGCCGGCGTTGTTCTGGGGCGGAGCTTGGATCGTCGGAATCACAGCACCTAACGACACCAATTGCGACTGCGTGAACAAACCGGCATTCACCAGAGCTTGTCCGGCGGGCGTAATCGTTTGTCCGTTTCCATACGTGGCATTAAAGCTTTGAATGTAGTTGCCCAACCCGCCGCGCGAAACCGAACGCATAAACGTTCCTGGATGGCCTATGCCAGTTGCTGCCGAATTGAGCAGATCGCCCGTCGTACCGTCTCCGGTGATATCCGAGCGGAAGATCTCTCCTATGGTGCCTTGTGTGGGCAAAGCCAGGCTGGAGGGCTGCGGCGAAGCGAATCCGCCGATCAGTCCGAGTTGCGGTCCGTGACGCAGAAAATCGAACGTTCCGCCGAATTTAAACTGATGCGTGCGATCCTGCGACGTCGGTCCCATGTAAGCGGTCGGATTACGGAAATCGAAAGCGTTAATGGTGAAGTGCTGGTCAGCGCCGGCGTCGCTCACGAAACGCGAATATGTGTAGTTGACCCGCAGATCGAAATTGCGGACGCCGCGAAACGGATTTGCAATCTGCGTCTTGTATTCACTCTGCAGTCCGCTGTAAACCGAGCGGCCCATGGGATAGTTCATGTAGAGGCTGCCCATATTCGGATTGATACCGCCGAACGCCGCGCCGGTGTTAGGAGTCAGCCCGAAATATTGAGCGGAGTATCCACCGTAGTACGCCTCGCCGGAATCCAGCCCTTCATTGGCGAAGTCATTGATGCTGGCCCCTCCGCCGCCCGGGCCGTATAACCCTGGGCAGGCTGCAATCGCAGCATCGATGGTATTTACACCGCAGTCTGATAAAGTGCTTGCGATCGCATTGTTTGCTGCAGCTAGATTCAAATAGCGCGAATCGCCGGCATGGTTTACGTCGATTCCAAGTTGAAAGTGAACTTCGATATTGCGCAGATAATCAACGGTCAGAACGCCTTTACCGATCTGGCGCTGAATGCCGATATTCAGCTGATACGAGCGCGCGGTGCGGAAGTTGGGATAGTACGGGTAGCCCAGTTCCAGCGTATTACCGACAAAGTTTGGATTCTGCCCTGCGCTGCCAACCGCCGCGGTAGCCGCGATGTATTCGGATTGCAGATCGGCCATCGCTTTCGCTGCGCCCTCCGGAATCGCCGAACCGGCCACATTCGGCCCCAGAGGTTGGAAACAAACCTGAGTCGCCAGATCGTATCCATCGACGGAGGTTACAGGATTCGCTACGCCGCCGGGACCGGGCATCCCGAAAGCAAGCGTACCGGGAGATCCGTTCGGCTGGCAATTGAGATAAGGCGTCTGGTTGAATAAACCGCTAGCCAGCTTGTCGCTGCGATCGTAAGAGACGTTGTTGAAGATGTTGTTTTCGTAATAGAGGCCACCACCGCCACGGATTGAAGTCTTCTGGTCGTGCCAGGGATCCCAGGCGAATCCAAACTGGGGCGCAAAATTCAAATTAGGTTGTCGAACCCGATTGCCCAGCCCTGACCCCCATTGATCGAGCAGATTGCCGGTACAGCTGATTAGCGTCGTAGCTGAGCATGGTATCGGCGCCAAATCGCTATCCGTGCGGCCGGTATCGCGGATGTAGCGCAATCCAAAATTGAGCGTAAGATTCGGTTTGATCTTCCACGAGTCGCCTACATAAGCCTCGAATCTCGTGTCAAACAGTCCGCCCGCCGGATAGCCAAATCCCGGCAGCTCCGTGCTGAATCCCTGGCCGTTTCCGACGTACCCGCCGGTGAATGGGTAGTCGCCGATGTTCGTGTCACACCCGCTGAATGGAACGTTGGGATCCGTGTCCAAATTGCACGAATAGAATGGCGACGTTTGAACCGTGCCTTGGGATACAAGATTGAAGTTGACGTAAGAATTCAGTTGCGGAGCGAGACCGTTGAATGAAGCCAAGCCTCCGGTCGCGATACCGTTTACTGTTGCGCCGAAGCGAATGATGTGCGCCCCCCAAACCCGGCTGCCATCGTACTTGATCTGCTTGTTGCTTTGGAATGTCTGTTGCGGGGCGAGATAGTTCGGGCCGGTGGACAAGCTGGTGTCGTTAAAAATGATTTCCGCAAAAGGAAATGGATTGATGGAAAGTGGCTGTGAAGCGGTGTCGTCGCCAATCAGGTTGTGAAACTTGAAGTAGCCCAACCGGATGCTGTGCGACCAGTTGCCATGATTGATGTCGATACCTACAGCGTGTGTCGGCGAATAATCGCGGTTTTCGTAATAAGAGAAACCGGTTGCCGCCGAGGAAGCAGAGGAATTCCAGTCGTATGCGAACTTGTAGAAGACACGAATGTTGTTGGACACCTGCCAATCGAGCCTTCCGCTGACCTGCGAACTCTTGAATGGCGAATCGACACCCTGCGTCAAAGATTGAAATGGCGCGCCCGTAACAATTGAATCGGCGCTGTCCTGCTTCAGCCTTTCCGAATCGACGAAAAAGAAAAGTTTGTTCTTGATAATCGCGCCGCCGAAACGTCCACCAAAGTTATTGCGCTGAAACTGCGGCGACACCGCGCCGGGAAGATCGGCAAAGCCGGCGCGATAGTCGCGAAACTGGTAGAACGCCTGCCCGTGATAATCATTCGTGCCGGAGCGCGTGGCTACGTTGACCGTTCCTGAACCTGTTTCTTCCGAAGAGATATCGAACGATGAGCGCCCAATGTTGAATTCCTGAATCGAGCTGAGCGCGATGTTCTGGGTGGTCGTGCCCACAGTCTCGTCGCTTACGTCGAGGCCATCAACTTCAATGCGTGGCGTGCGGCCGAAGTCACCATTGATCGACAATGAGTTGTAGCCGACTTTCGTGGGATCAAAAGCCGCGCCATCCTGCATCTGCACGCCGGGCTCAAGTTGCGCCAGATCGAGAAAGCTGCGGCCGTTGACCGGCATATTGTCGATCTGCTGGCCGTTGAGCACACCTTGCACGGTCGATTGCTCCGTATTCACCGTGATGGCGTTCGTCTGCACATCGATGACGGTAGTTTCCTGTCCGATCTCGAGCTTGATATTGCCGGAAGTCGTCACAGAAATCTCGACGGTCATCGCGAGCTGGGCGGTCTTAAAGCCCTTCGCCTGCACTCGTAACTGGTAGTCGCCAACCGGCAGTCCGCCGGAGCTGTAGGCGCCAGCCGAGGAAGTCTTCACCGTCACCGTCTGTCCGGTGGTACGCGATGTGATGGTGATGACCGCGTCCGGAACTACGGCGTTCGTTTGATCGGTGACCGTGCCTTGAATGCTGCCCTGGCTTACGGTCGTTTGAGACCATGCCGCCGCGGAAAACAGAAAGAGTAATGTTGCGGCGAGCACGGTGATCGTAAACAGACGGCTCACACAAGATTTTTTTTGCAGGGAACAAGACGAAGACATGGAGATTGGCCCTTTTCTGAAAGACAGCTTCGAGTCAGCTCAAAAGAATGGCCATTCTAGGCCGTCGGAGCGAGAGCTCTCAAGTAGATTCGCAAAAACTTTCAGAGTGAGAATGATTCCATGCAGGTACGAAGATCAAGTTTGTAAAGTTAATTCAACAGGTTTGCGGGATGAGCATCAGCGGAGCGAGGAATTGCGCGCGGAAAAAATCATGTCTCGATGATCAACTACTCACAACACAGTGATGTTTCGTTCAGCGGCTGGCGAACCTGCGCAACCGTCCGGGATAAACCGATCCAGCCTTCTTCAACTGATCGGTGATCGCGACATCGACGCCGTGCATCGGTTCCGCTCGAAAACGAAGTAGCGCCGCGATATTGCCAACCTTGTCGAACTCCGCGTCATCCTGAACGTAAAACATTTCGACGTCGCGACTGATCACTCTGGGCAGGATCGCTTCGCCGACGTCGACGATTTCCTGCGTGGCTTTTCCGCAAACCGGGCAGAACTGAACCAGATGCGCGTCCATGTGTCCGCAGCCGGAACACTCGACGGCGTGCGCCTCAAAGTGATCGCCGATCAGCAACGTCTGCACTTCTCCTAATTCGAGCGACCTCAACACCCGGCGCAACCCGGTGACTCCGCGTCCGTGACTGCGCGCCTGCGTGAGCGCCTGATCTACCAACTTGCGACGGCGTTCGTCTTGCCAGCGCGCGACAATCTCTTCCGCACGTGAACGAATTTCTTCGGCAGTGATGTGCACCACATCCGCGGTGAAACGCCCTAACAGCGCGTCACTAAGGTAAGGATGCAGTTGCGCCTGAAGTTGCGCGCAGTGCGCCTCCTGGCACCCCAGAATCCATTTTTCGAAGACGCCTTTTTCCATAAATAGCTTCAAAGCAGCGGCGACGGCCTTGTAATGCTGCCGGACTTCATCATCAACCCGGCGCTGCGCATGTCCGGCGTCGTATCCGGCATAGCCATCGCTGCGGCCTTTCCGCGAGAGCGGCTGAAACAATCCCTCGATCTCGGTCAACTCTCCCAGCCGAAGATCGAAGATGCGGGCGCGATGCCGGTCCATCAGCACCACTCCCAGACGCGGCGATGCGCCCAACAGATGAGCGACGGGCTGGAGATGGAAATGACGATCGACGAAGAGCCGCGTGGCGGGAATATTCGGGGGCAGCTCGTATTCCTGCCATACATTCTTTGCCGCGCAAGCGAATATCGCCTTGGCATGAGTTCCATTGCTGCGCAGCTCTCCCGCGAGGCGCCCCACTCGTTCGAGGTCAGCGCGAATACTTTCCTTCTTTGCCTTGCTCTCTGGTCCCTTTCCGTTCTCCAGGCGATGAAAGGCGTCTCGCAGCAGATCCTTGATCAGGATTGCGTCCTCTTTATGCGCCCGGTTTTTCGGCGTTGCCGGCTGAAAATAGAATGTCGTCGCACCGCAGTCATCATCCTGAAATTCAGCCAAAGCTCGAATCTGTTCACGCGTAATGCTCATGAAAGAATCTCCCAGGGAAATTTGATTTGGATTAAGCGGCGCCGGAAGAGGCAAGCCGTCCTTGAAACTGCCGCGCGAGGGTCGGAGTTTTGCGCAGGTGGTCCCGCGCTGTCGTGATGAAAGACACGACACGATCGGAAGGAAGGTTGGTGATGTCGCAAATCTCATCGACGGTGAAACCTTCGATGACGTGCAAGATGAAGGCCTCGCGCGGCCCCGAACCGAGATCGCGCAGCGCAGAGGCAATCAGGCGCAGCATTTCGTCGGAAGCCATGATCTGCTCCGGCGTCGATACGCGCGCGTCGGCGACGACGCTCTCGCCGGTCATGGATTCATCCGGCTGATGAAACTGCAACTCGGGCTCGTCGCTGGCTTTCACATTCTGCTTGCGAGTGGAATCTTCCAGATGCAGGGCGTTGCGGTCGCCCTCGTCCTTGTGAGAGAGGTTTGCCAGAGCACGCAAGGCCAGCCGGTAAAGCCAGGGCTCCAGCGCAAGGCGTTCAGGCTTTTCGTGGTCATCTCCCAATGCGGAAGCGATCGTCTCGTCGATGACTTCTTCTTTGGTGAGAGTATCGGCCGCGATTTCATCGTGCGCCTCGCGAAAATAGATTTCGCGCTCTACGAAGCGCTCCAGGCGTGACAGATTAATGTTGACGTAGGAGCGGACATCGTCAGCGGAAACCGTTGCCGGAAAAACTACAGCGATCGTCTCCTCGAACGGAACTTCCTTTGCTTGCGCGCTGAGCCGCGCTTTACTGCCACGCCGCCCGCGCTGCCATTTGTGCGACGCGCGCAGCAAATCTTTGTGCTTGCCCACCTGCTGCAACAGATCGTCAAATGCAGTTTTCACCGCTGCCCCCGCGGTTGGAGCCGATTTCTGCACCGCCATCTGCCCCGAGGGCAACCGCAGATTCAGCGAGACACACGTCCCCTCCCGCGCAGAGACTTCCTCGACCGATCCCTTCAGATGAATGAGGTCCGGACGGAAGACCTGCAACCGTTTTTGCAGTTTTTCGATTTGGTGTTGAACGTCTTTTTCGAGGGCGGGACTTTTGTGCAGGCGATAACTGACGTGAACATTCATGAGCGCCTCGGCCTTGCTTAACGAAGTTCGCGCAACCAAGTGCTGTTGTGTATCGCTATCTAAAACGAATTGTACACCCGCAGAAAAAAGGTGAAACTGAGATTGGAAAACTTTTATTCAGTAGGACCGCTTCGGGAATCTTCCGCATTGACATCTGCTCTCAATTTTTGTTTTTGATTTTTGTCTTTTCAAACTTTCGACGAAAATTGCGCGGGAAAGAGTGGAACAGTATGATCCGGGGACCATGCCTCTGACCAAAATTCTAATCTTCGTGTGCATTGCCGCCGTTTGCGCTCAAACGCAAACATCAAGAGAAGTTGATACCGTCTATCCCGACGCGCATGCGCTCTATCTCGATCTGCACCAGAATCCCGAACTCTCGGGACACGAGACTCAAACCGCGTCGAAGCTCGCGGCACGCCTGCGAGACGCCGGCTACGAGGTCACCGAGCATGTCGGCGGCACGGGAGTCGTTGCGATTCTTAAAAACGGCGCCGGACCGGTCATCATGCTGCGCACCGAACTGGATGCACTTCCGGTTGAAGAAAAAACCGGCCTTCCCTACGCCAGCAGAGTTCACACCAAGAACGACGCTGGGCAAGACGTTCCCGTGATGCACGCCTGCGGGCACGACGTGCACATGGCTTCGCTTCTGGGCACTGCGGAGATCATGGCTCGCAGCAAAACTTCGTGGCACGGCACTCTCATATTGATCGGTCAGCCCGCCGAAGAAACCATCTCCGGCGCAAAGGCGATGGTTGAGGACGGCCTGTTCACGCGCTTTCCCCGGCCGGACGTGGCCGTCGCGCTGCATGTGGGCAATGGAACGCCGGCGGGCACTGTATCGATTACGCCGGGCACATATAACACCAACGCGGACTCGCTGCGCATCACGATTTACGGCAAAGGCGGACATGGCGCCGCACCCAATACCACGGTCGATCCCATCGTGATCGCGGCTCGCACCGTTCTTTCTCTACAGACGATCGTCTCGCGCGAGGTCAAGCCCGGCGAAATGGCGGTGGTAACCATCGGCTACCTTCACGCTGGAACGAAAAACAACATTATTCCCGATCAGGCCGAGATGGGACTTACCGTCCGCACCTTCAAGCAGGATGTTCGCAAGCAGATCCTCGCTGCGATCGAACGCATCGCCAAAGGAGAAGCCGCCGCGGGCGGCGCTCCGCGCGAGCCATTAGTCGAGCGTTATGAGCGCACCGACTCGGTTTACAACGACCCGGCGTTGGCGGCACGGCTCCGAGCGCCGCTGGAGGCGGCATTAGGAAAGAACAACGTCCTCACCGGCGAACCGATTACGCCCTCGGAAGATTTCGCCTATTTCCTCAACGCTGGAATTCCAGGCTTTTACTTCGATCTCGGCGGAGCGGATCCTGAGAAGTTCTCGCAAGCGAAGGCAACTGGAACCATGCTGCCGTCGAATCATTCGCCTCTCTTCGCGCCGGATGTCGATCCCGCCTTGCACACCGGCATCATTGCCGAGGTGGCCGTGTTGAGAAATCTGTTGAATGCTTCTCCCGAGGAACTGCACAAGCCGACCGCCCAATAATATGTACATACAGTTGTATTGACAGACGTAGATTTCACGCTTACGATAGTAGTCGGCGCCGGATGACCGCCATGCTCTTTGAGTGGGATGACGAGAAGAATCACCGGAATCTTCTGAAACACGACCTCAGCTTTGAGACTGCGGCGCTTGTTTTCGAGGATCCGTTCGCCCTGACTCAACGCGATCAGCTCTCAGAAGATGAGGAACGATGGATCACGGTTGGAGCCGCACAGCATGGAGCAGTGCTTTTTGTGGTCCACACCAGGGTTGTTCGAGACGGTGAAGAAATCACACGGATCATTTCCGCACGTAAGACCACTCCGCGCGAGAGGCATAGCTATGAGGAAGCTCACCAGACAACAAAGAACAGAGATCGCCGCCATCGTCGCCAAACCAAACGAAGATATTGACCTCTCTGATATGCCTGAGGTTGTGGATTGGAGCAAAGCGGAGATGGGCAAGTTCTATCGCCCGGCGAAAAAGTCTGTCACCATGCGCCTGGATGAAGATGTTCTGGAATGGCTGAAGGGATTCGGCAAGGGCTACCAGACTCGCGCGAACCTGCTGCTGAGGCACGCCATGGCGAGCGCTGCGGTACAAAAGAACACAAAGAAATCCCGACGCGCCTCCTAGCGACAACTACACCGCGACCGTAACCGAAGTCTCCGTGCGCGTCACTGGGCGGTAGAGCGTATCGCGTTCGATCGGCTCGCGCCCTGCGGCGCGGATCAACCGCTCTAGCTCCTCGCGGCGCATGCCCTGCGGCGTAGTCGCGCCGGCATCGTGATAAATCTTCTCTTCGATCACGGTGCCATCCATATCGTCGGCGCCGAAGCGCAGCGAGATTTGCGCAATCTTCGGCGTCATCATCTGCCAGTAGGACTTGATGTGCGGGAAGTTGTCGAGCACCAGCCGGCTCACCGCAATCTGCTTGATGTCGAGCATGCCGGTCTTCTTCGGAAGATGCTGCAGCGGCGTGTTATCGGGATGGAACGCCAGCGGAATAAATGTCTGGAAACCGCCGGTCTCGTCCTGCAGTGCCCGAAGCTTGAGTAGGTGATCGACGCGGTCCTCGTCATTTTCAACGTGGCCGTAGAGCATGGTCGCATTCGACTTCAAGCCAAGCTGGTGCGCCAGCTTCGCCGTTTCCAGCCACTGGTCACCGTCAATTTTGTGGTCACAGATAATATGCCGCACGCGGTCGGCAAAAATTTCTGCGCCGCCGCCGGGCAGTGAATCCACTCCCGCAGCTTTCATCTGTACCAGCGTCTCGCGAATGGAAAGCTTCGCCCGCCGCGCCAGATAAGCGACCTCAACCATGGTGAAAGCCTTTAAATGCACTTGCGGAAAACGCTGCTTCAGGCCGGAGCACAAATCGAGGAAATATTGAAACGGCAAGTCGGGATGCAGTCCGCCAACAATGTGGAACTCCGTCACCGCCTCGGAATATCCCGATGCCGCGGTTTCGAACGCCTCTTCCAGCGCCATGGTGTAGGCGCCGGGAGCGTCTTTCTTGCGGCCAAAAGCGCACAGCCGACATGCCGCCACGCACACATTCGTCGGATTGATATGCCGGTTGACGTTGAAATAAGCCTTGTCCGCGTGCATGCGCTCGCGCACGAAGTTGGCCATCCAGCCAACCGCCAGAATGTCGCCGGTGCGGTAAAGGGCAAGCGCGTCGTCGGCGTTCAGTCGCTCGCCTGTCATCACCTTGGCGTGGATCGGCTCCAGCCGCTGGTCGTCGGTTTGAAACGCATGTACGGAAAAAGCAGGCGCAGAAGGCATCCCTTTGATGATAACGCAGGGACGATTCGTGCCGCTATTGTGAAGGGGGTGTCGGGAACTGTTTCGCCAGTTTCGCTTGGTTCGAAAGTTTCGTCGGCTTCGTTCAGAAAGACTAGTGGCCGATCACTATCTGATCCTGAATCTTCTCGTACTCTTTATCCGAGAGCGCGCCTCGCGTCACAATCTGATATTTGTCGGAGTAAAGACGCTCGGCAATGATCTTATCCGCGCGGCGGCCATCGATTCCCGGCAGCTTGGTCAACTCCTCTTTCGACGCTTTATTGATGTCGACCAGCTTGACCGCAGAAGTCCCGCTCTTCTCCGTAAGCCCATCTTTCACGCCCTCGACTACGGCCGTCGTGTCGCGCTTCAGCGCAGCCGTTTCTTCCGCCGTCTTTTCACGAATCTGTTGCGGACTTTGATCGTTGTTGCAGGCTACGGTGGCGAAAAGTGCCGCTGCAGACAAGAGGAGCGAAAGGAAGGGAGCACGCATGCCATTCGGATGCCGAAGCCTGCGAAACGGTTGGTTCACGCGCCCGCACCCAATTTCTTCCTTGCCAGCGGCCGCGCCCACGCGTTCTGGGGACTGTGCGCGTTCACTTCCAGCACCTTACGATAATAATCTTTGGCCTGGGCGGCGCCGCCCGTGTTTTCATACGCCTCGCCCAGCAGCGCCAGAATCAGCGGATCGTGCTGGTCAGCCTTCTGCAAGTCCGCAATCGCTGTCTTGTAGTCTCCGTTATAAAAAGCGACATATCCGGTGAGGTACGGATAAAACTTCGCCTGATCCGCGTTGTTCGCCTTGTCGAGCGCATCCTTGGCAGCCGCAACATGATGCAGAGCATCCGCGGGCTTGCCTTTCCGTGCTGCAACCCGCGCCTGCGCGCTCTCCCAGCGAAACAGCCACAGGCTTTTGTCGGCATCGCTCAGATCCGACTTGCGCGAGGCCGTGTCGTATCCCGTCTTGTACCACTTGTAGGCGTGCTCGGCGTCGCCGCTCTCCAGATAAATGCGCGCCAACTCATTACACATTTCTCCCGCTCGCTGCCAATCGGCATTCTGAACCCGATTCTCAAAGAGCTGCTTCTCGTACTCGGCAGCTTTGCCGGCCTTCCCTTCAAACGCGTAAGAGAACGCGAGCGACCGCATCGCCTGGGCTCGGGTATCCGTCGTGGCGAGGTCCAGGGCTCGCTCCAGATGCTTTCGCGCCTGCCCGTAATCACCCTTCAAATCGAGCGCAATGCCCATCTCCAGGTGCGCATCGAACAGCCCGGGAGCCTTCTCAATCGCCTGCTTGTACAGCGCAATCGCGTCGTCCTGCTTCCCTGCCGAATTCAACTTTACGCCTTGCTGCACCAGATCCTGCGGGCTGCCTGGGGGATAAGTCTTTTCCTCTTGCTGCTGTTGCGCGAAAGAAAACTGAAGAAGTAAGAGACCGACAAAGATTGCGTGTAACATTTTCGTTAACGTGGTACCTGACATTCGAGGAAATCCTCCGGTAAGCGGTGAATTCTACTTCCGCAGCAATAAATCTCCCGCCACGAACACAAAGAACAGCACCGAGATGATGCCGTTCATGGTAAAGAACGCCGCATTCAGCTTCGACAAATCATCGGCCTTCACCAGCGAATGCTCATAAAGCAGCAGCAGCACGACCGCCAGCACGCCGCAGGCCGCGAGTTTGCCCAATCCGAAGACGAGCAGCAGGGCAACCAGCAACCCAACCATTACCAGATGAAAGCTACGGGCAATCCAGAGCGACGTGCGAACGCCGAAGTAGCGCGGAATCGAGTGGAGGCCTGCATCACGATCGAAGTCGAAATCCTGGCAGGCGTAGAGCACATCAAATCCACCCACCCAGAACGTAACTGCCGCCGTGAGCAGCAACACGCGCGGATCGAGCGAGCCGCGGATCGCAATCCACGCCGCCGCCGGAGCGATGCCCAGCGCGAAGCCCAGCACCAGATGCGACCACCGCGTCACCCGCTTGGTATAGGAATAGAGCAGAAGGACAGTCAGCGCGACAGGCGATAGCAACAACGACAAACGATTGAGCTGCGCTGCCGCAAAAATAAAAATCGCGCTCGTGACCACCA